>MTLE01000060.1_pt1 | contig 84449 bp, 72 predicted proteins | sample 1982461 | NCBI WGS metagenome assembly MTLE01 (sample SAMN05712605, study PRJNA340218) | biofilm metagenome | isolation source: sample SPL anode biofilm adapted to -200 mV | place: USA | collected 2012-02-03 | reverse complement strand
TCAATCAGCGTCATCCGCGTTCCATTTCCTTTCGCTGTTACATCTTCATGTCATCCATGTTCATCCCGCCGCCTTTCTGCGGTGTGGCGGGTTTCGCGGGCTGTTGCGGCGAGGGCGCCTGGCCGCCTTTCGGCGCATCCATCTTCATGCCCGGCATGGAGCCGCCGCCGCTTCCCTGCAGTTGGGCCTCGGAATCGATCAGGTAGCCTCCGGAGACCGCCACCTTGTCCCGGGGCTTGATGCCGGAGAGGATCTGGATCCGGTCGTCGGTGCGCTGGCCCACCCGCACGTCCCGGGGCTCGAACATGCCGGGCTGTGACTCCACCCAGACCACCTGGCGCTTGCCGGTATCCATGACCGCGCTGATGGGCAGCACGATGGACCGGCCCAGGGGGACCTTGATGACCGCATTGACGAACATGTCCGGTTTCAGCTTCAGGCCGGGGTTGGGCATGTCAACCCTGACCCTGACCGTCCTGGTCTTGGGGTCCAGGAAGGGATAGATGAAGCTGACCCGGCCCACAAAGGGGCGATCCGGGAAGGATTGGGAGCGGATCTCGACCCGTTGGCCAACCCGGATGTTGGGGAACTCGTTCTCGTAAACCTCGATCTCCACCCAGACCCGCGACAGATCGGCGATGTTGAACAGGGCATCGCCCACATTGACGTACTGCCCTTCCTGGACCATCTTGTCGATGACGATACCGGAGAGCGGCGTGTAGATCGGCAGGCGGATGTTGGGCTTGCCGGCCTTTTCCAGCGCTGCTATCTGGCTCTCCTTGACCCCGAACAGCATCAGGCGCTGCCTGGCCGATGCCACCAGTCCTTCGCCGTTCTGGGCGATGGCGGGGATGGGCGAGCTTTTCAGCTGGTCGCGGCTCTTGACCGCCAGCAGGTATTCCTGCTGTGTGGCCAGCAGGTCCGGGGAATAGACCTCGGCCACCGGCTTGTCCTTGCTCACGTAGGAGCCCACCTTGTCAACGTGCAGCTTGTCGATGCGACCGGCGATCCAGGCTGTGACCTTGGACTGCCGCGACTGGTCGTACTGGACGATGCCCACGGCATTGATCTCCTTATCCAGGGTCTGCACCATGGCCTCGGCAGTGGCCACATTGGCCATCACCCGCTGGGTGGGGGAGACCGAGACCTGGGCGATCATGGCGGCCTGCTGCTTCTGTTCCGCTGTTTGCGTGCCTTTGGCCGGAGCAGCTGTCTCGACCTTTTTGATCAGTTCCATGCCGCAGATGGGGCAGGTGCCCGGCTTGTCCTTGATGATGAACGGGTGCATGGAGCAGGTGTAAAGGACCTTGGCGGCATGTTCCAGTGCGGTGTGCCCCTGTTTGTCCTTCATCAGCCAGCCGGTTTTGTACAGCCAGCCGCCGACCGCTGCCGCGGCCAGGATTATGACGGTCAGAAAAAGTACGATTTTTTTGTTCGTGGTCATGGGGAATTCCTTTTGTCCTTCAATTCTTCAAAACAGGTTCTGATGCCGCCAAGTCCGTACCTACCAGCGCCTCCAGCTGCGCCAGCCGCATCTGATACTCGGCCAGGGACTCGTAATAGTCCCGCTCAAAGTTGAACAGCGTTACCCGGCTGTCCAGCAGGGTCAGGAAATCGACCTTGTTTACCCGGTAACCGATTATGGATGACTCCAGGGACTGTTCGGCCTGGGGGATGATGCCGCTTCTGTAGAGTTGGACCAGTTTCTGCCTTTTCTCCATCCTGGCCAGCAGGTCGGCAATGCCGGAATCGATGCTGTTCTTCAGGCTGTTGATCTCCTCGGTGGCCATGCCGCCGGCCGAATTGGCCTCAGCCACCATGGCATGGCGGCGTTCCCGCTGCAGCGGCAGGTTGAAGGTAACCCCCAGGCTGTACATGTCCGCGCCGTCGTTGCCCATGGTCGGCTCGCGCTGCATGTATTCCAGCGAGACGTTGAAATCGGGATAGAATTCCTTTTGCGCCAGTTTCCGGCCCGCTTCTTCCTTGCCGACCTGGGCTTCCAGGCTCTTGATCAGGGGGCGGTGTTCGTAAGCCTTGTCCTGTAATTCCTTGGCGGAAAGCTTCAGGGGTTGGATATCAAAGTCGGAGATAGTGCCTACCGGTGTGTCAGCGGGACGGTAGAGCAGGGCGTTGAGGGCTGCTTCAAGGCTTTTGCGCTGCTGTTCCAGGTTGATCTTCGCGTCCAGCAGCTTGGAACGCTCAACCTGGGACTTGAAGACATCCTGCTGGGTGCCCTGGCCCACCGAATACTTGGTCTCGGCAATGGTGATGAAGTCGTCCAGGATCTTGATATTCTTGGCGACGATTTCCAGCGACTTGTCGGTATAGTAGATCTGGTAGTAGGTCTCCTTGACCATGCGGGCCAGCTCCAGCTTCCGTTCCTCCACCTGCCAGCGGTAGGATTGGGCCTCTTTCTCTGCGATCTCCCCCTTCAGACCCCGTTTGCCCCAGAATGGGAGCTGCTGGGACAGCCCGATCACCTTGCCGGTCATGGGTTCCCTGTGAAAATTGAGCGGGTCGGTCACCACAGCGCTCTGGATCTTGAGCATCAGCATGGGATCGTCCAGGGACGAGGCCTGGGCGATCTTGGCGGTGAACATGTGCCACCTGGCCTGGGACGACTTCAGTTCGGGATTGTTGGCCAGGGCGGTATCGATCAGGCTGGGAAGGTTTTCAGTCTGTCTCGCCTCTTCGGCAAAGGCGATACCATGGCAAAGGATGACAGTGATTACTATGGCAAGCAGGGATTTCATGGTAGCCCCTTGGTTCGTGTGATACCTGATGAACATTAGTATATCAGATATCGTGCCAATTGCTTAACAGGCTGAAATTCAAGGGAACACGCTGGATTTTGGGTTTGGTGACGGGCTGGACTGTGGAATATTACACAGCGGTGGGAGTATATTCTTCAAAGGCATCGGAGCGTTTTGCCATCCGCGGAATACTCCGTTGTTGTTGGTTTTCAGGATTTTTCTTGCATCACGATCTCGTACTTCTCCATCCGGTAGATCAGCGTATGGCGGGGGATTCTGAGGAACCGGGCCGCAGCGGTCTGGTTCCACTGGTTGCGTTCCAGGGCCGTGACAACAACCTCCCGTTCCAACTGTTCCAGTGAATAACCCTCGGCGGGCAGGTTGATCACGGGTCCGGAGCTTGCCGCTGGGGCTGTTGCGCCTCTGTTGCGGATCTTTTCCGGCAAATCCTCCAGGGTGATGTTATCGCTGTCCCGCATGATCAACAGCCGCTCCACCATGTTCTCCAGTTCGCGCACGTTCCCCGGCCAGGCGTAGGTTGTCAGCGCGTCAAGGGCGCTTTTCCCGAAGTTCACCTTGTCTGCACTGTGCTTGGCGCAGAAATAGCGCAGCAGCAGCGGGATATCCTCGCGCCGCCCCCTTAGCGCTGGCAGGTTGATCGGGATCACGGCCAGGCGATAGTAGAGGTCTTCGCGAAAGACGCCGTGGGCCACGGCCTGTTCAATATCCAGGTTGGTGGCTGCCACCACGCGCACATCCAGCTTGTTGGGTGTTGTGCCGCCGACCGGCTCGATAACCCGTTCCTGCAAGGCCCGCAGCAGCTTGGGCTGCAGCTCCAGCGGCAGTTCGCCCACCTCGTCCAGAAACAGGGTGCCGCCTTCGGCCATCAGGAACTTGCCGGTCTTGTCCTTGATTGCTCCGGTGAAGGCGCCCTTGACGTGGCCGAACAGTTCGCTTTCCAACAGGTCGCGGGGGATGGCGGCGCAGTTGATGGCCACGAATGGCGCATCCTTACGGCCGCTCATGGTGTGGATCGAACGCGCCACCAACTCCTTGCCGGTGCCGGATTCGCCGGTGATCAGCACCGATGCCTCGGTGTCTGCCACCTTGCGGACGATCTCGAAGACCCGTTCCATGGCTGGGGACGAGCCGATCATGGTGCGGAAATCGGCCCGATCCGCCAGTTGGCTCCGCAGGCGTTTGTTCTCCGTTGTCAGGCCTGTGAACTGCAGCGCCTTGGCGACAGTAAGCCGCAACTCATCGCGGTTGAACGGTTTGGTTATATAATCGTACGCCCCGGCCTTCATGGCTTCCACCGCAATATCCACGGTCCCGAAGGCGGTGATGATAATCACCAGGGTTTCCGGCGATTGCTCTTTGACCGCCTTCAATACCTGCATGCCGTCCATGCCGGGCATCTTCATGTCGGTTATCACCAGGGCCGGATGCTCTTCGGCGAACAGGGCCAAGCCCTCTTCGCCGGAAGCCGCGGCAGAAACCTGGTAACCCTCCTGCTGGAGATTGTATTCAAGTACCCGGCGCAGGGATCTGTCGTCGTCGATGATGACAATTTTCGGTTTCATGCTTTTTCCCCTTCATCCAGGACAGGCAGGCTGACTATTACGGTTGTGCCCTGGCCGGCTTTGCTTACCACTTCCAGTTTGCCGCCATGCCCTTCGATGATCTTTTTGGTAATGGCCAGCCCCAGGCCGGTGCCGTCAGGCTTGGTGGTGAAGAATGGTTCGAAGATGCGGGACTGGGTCCCGGCATCGATGCCTGGGCCGTTGTCGCTGAAACGGATTTCATATCCGGAATCCGTCCTGCTGGTGGTGATGGTCACGGAACCTCCTGCCGGCGCTGCTTGCAAGGCATTGATGACGATGTTCAGAAAGGCCTGGCGCAGTTTTTCGCCGTCGCCCCTGACCTCTGGCCGTTCCGGGCAGGACTCCAGCGAGAGCTTGACTTGGCGCTTCCTGGCATCCTTGGCGACCAGGGTTACAATGGTGTCCAGTTCCTCCATGACAGAGCAGACTTTTATCTCGCCCGGTTGTGGCCGCGCCATGCGCAGGAAATCCTCCACCACCCGGTTCAGGCGTTCCGTTTCCTTGATCTGGATCTCGATGAATTCGTACTTCGGGTCGCCGGGCTTGAAATCGTCCCGCAGGATCTCGGCGGTCCCGCGGATGGAGCCCAGGGGATTCCTGATCTCATGGGCCAGGACAGCCGCCATTTCCCCCAGGGTGGAAAGTTTTTCCGCACGCCTCAACTGCTCCTCGATGGCCAGAATCCGCTCCGACTGTTCCTGCAGCTTTTTGTAGGATTCCTCCAGCCCCTCGGCGGTTTTTTGCAGCTCGATACTCCGTTCACGTTCCCGTTGCGCCAGCAGGCCGGTAATGCCGCCCACGATATTGTAGAGGACGATTTCAAGGTACTTTTCCATCTCCATGGTGAGATGGCCGCCCCATTGGAAGAGGATGTGGGGTGCGTAGACGATGCTGACCGCAAGGGAACAGGCCAGGCCGCCGCGAAAACCGAACCAGAGCGCGGCCAGGATGATGGGCAGATAATAGAGCCGTTGAAAGATGTCATGCAGGAAGGGGAGTTGCAGCGGTGTCAGGTAATGGAGCAGGCTGATACCGATGATGAAAAGGGCAAGCAGGCTGATGCGTGATTTAACGGGTGGTTTCATTAATCCTCTTGGCAGTGTGTTGGAAGCAGTTTTGCCTCAGAACAGGCGCTTGCCGGCCTTGAGATCGGAAATCTTTATGACGATATACCCCTTGCTCAGCGTGTGTTGGAGGAAAGCTGGATTGCAGCCCCCTTCGACACTGGGAGCAATGTGGTTGATGGCGAAATGCTTGTCGCAGTTTTTACAGATCATCTCGTCGCCAACCTGCTCATAGCCCTTTTTTTCCCTGTAGCAGACATCACAGGCGTCAAACGCGGTCCGGTAGCTGCCGTCATTGGTCCTGACCACAAAAAACATGACCGCTTTTCCGCCATCATCAAAGCGGAAAAAACGTGCTTTGCCGTCCGTGATCTTATTTTGCGGTATCAAAATCACATTGCCATTGGCCCGTACCCGTTCGTGCCTGCCAAAGGAGAAGGCATGGGCGCTGATGGTAACCGCCAGCAATGCTACGGCAATGAAGGCCTTCCACATGACCTGTTTGGCAAGATCCGATTTCATATCGAGCTCCTCTTCCGCTCCACAGATATTTGATAAGCCTTGTCGTCCATTTACTCAAATTGTCAATCAAGAAGCGTGCCATATGCATGAAAGATCGGGTGCCCCGGACTGGTGCCGGATCAAACGTGCCATTGGTACAATGGAGGGAATGTATAATATCCCACAAGCATGTTGAATATTCTACATCAAATTAGTTGGCATGGGCCTTTAATATGTTGCAATTAATTGTCTTTGTGTAATATTATTCGTCTGCAGCCAAATTATTCCCGGTATGATTTTGACAAAAACCGGCTGTTTCAGGCGGCAAGAATTTTTTGGAATTGGCAATCCATAAACTGAGGCATCCTGTTCGCCATCATGATTAATTAACAAGCTCGGAGGACCTTCCGGGGAAAGCGCGGGTTGTAATGAAAAGAGCAGTAGAATTTCATGATTCCAGGGTCGGTTCCATCAAAAGCCTCGGTAATCTCATTGAAGTGGAGCTTGCACCGGCTTATGTACACCAAACCGCTGGTGAGCCGGGCCGGGAAAGGGTCACGGGGTGGAGCCAGCCGGTTCGGCTGACCCTGCAAAATGCCTCGGTCAAGGGTAAGCAGCCGGTATTGCCGTGCCGGCTTTCCGATGGTCAGGTCAGGACTGGGGATGGCAAGCTGAAATACTTGCTACCGCTGCCGTACGAAGAGGCAGGAAACATCGAAATTAGGCTCCAGTTCGATTCCGGTGAGGAAATTGTCCTTACCGCGATGCACATTGAGCTCCAGGCATCGGGTGAGCCGGAATTTGTAGAGGAATTTCATTCGGAAAAAGATATTTCCGGCTAACAGCCCGCGTTGTCCGTCCTGCCAGTCCGTACAATCGGAAATCCCCAGACATTGTCGCCAGGGTCACTCCTGGCGTTCGAATTTGTAGCCCACGCCGTAGACGGAATGGATCAGCTCTTCTCCGTTACCGGAAGCGGAGATCTTCTTGCGCAGCTTTTTGATATGGCTGTCGATGGTCCGGTCGGAAACGATCCGTTCATCCGGGTAGATGCGATCCATTAATTGCTGGCGCCCGAAGATGCGCCCGGCATTGGCGGCGAGGAAGCGCAGCAATTTGAATTCAACGGTGGTCAGTTCCAGGTCTAGGCCATTCAATATGGCCTGGTAGCGTGATTCGTCCATTACCAGGCCGCTTGACTGGATGTTGGCCGTGCCGCCCGTCCGGCGCAGGACCGCCTTGACCCGGGCAACGATCTCCCTGGGGCTGAACGGTTTGCAGATGTAGTCGTCGGCACCGAGCTCCAGCCCCAGCAGGCGATCGATCTCTTCGATCCGGGCGGTGGTCATGATGACCGGCAAGGTTGAAAATGAACGAAGTTCCTTGCAGATGTCCAGTCCCCCCCTACCGGGTAGCATAAGGTCGAGAAGGACCAGGTCGGGCCCGTGCTCGCGGACCCAGGGGACCACGGCCAGGCCATCGGCCAGGATGTGGGTCTCAAACCCGGCCTGTTGCAGATAATCGGACAGCAGGCTGGCCAGTTTTTCTTCATCCTCGACTATCAAGATGACTTTGTTCATATGCTGCTCCCTGTCCGCGGCAGTTCGATCCTGATCCACAAGCCGCCCAGTGGTGATTGCTGCGCAACGATGCTGCCGTCATGGGCATGCACGATGTTGCGGCAGATTGCCAGCCCCAGTCCGGCGCCGCCCATGGCTCGATTACGGGAAGATTCCACCCGGTAGAGCCGTTCAAACAACTTTTCTATCTCGGGCTCGGGAACAGCAGGGGCCGAATCCTGAAAATCGAGAATTACCTTGTTGTCACGGCATTGCATGCTGACCCTGAGAATCCCCCCGGCATCGGTATATTTCAGGGCATTGTCAAGCAGGTTGTCCACAAGCTGGTGCAGGCGCTCGGCATCGCCGAAAATTCCGGCAATACCGGGCGCAGTGAGGTCGCTCGTAAGTTCGATCTCTTTTGTAGTGAATTCCGTAAGATATGCTTCCATGGCCTCGGCCGTCAGAACGGCCAGGTCCAGCTCTTTTTTCCGATAGGTAAGTGCCCCCACATCCGACATGGAAAGCTGGTAGAGGTCGTCCACCAGGCGTCCGAGACGCAGTGTCTCGTTGTGCAGGGAGTGAATGGAGTCTGGGGTCGGCAGGCGCACGCCATCCTGGAGCGCCTCTATCTCTCCCCTGAGGATTGCCAGCGGCGTCCGCAACTCGTGGGAAATATCGGCAACCCACTGGCGGCGGGCCTGCTCGTTGTTTTCCAGGGTCAATGCCAAGGCGTTGAAATCTGCGGATAGTTGGCCCAGTTCATCGTTCGAGGCGATCTGCACCCTGGCGCTGAATTCCCCTGCCGCCAGCCGGTGGGTTGCGTCGGCCAACTGACGGAGCGGTTGCAGCAGCCGCCTGGCCATCAGCAGCGAAAGGCCGGCCGCCAATAGCACGATCACACCTGCCACCAAGGCAAAGGCCAGTTTCTGCTCTTTCATGAAGCGCTGTTGGTGGGCATCTGAGATCCTGGTGCTGGGCAGCAACCCCAGGTATCCGACAATATGTCCCTTGTACCGCAGCGGGGTGGCATCGCTGTCGGCCGGTATGGCGGTATGGCCGATCAGTACATTGCGTTTGGCATCCAGAAGAAACACCCGTTGGTCGAAATGGAGAGCCATTGGGGGCGGATATAACTTTGGCGGCTGGACTTTGTCTCCTTCAGCGTGTTCCGGTGGCGGGCCGTCGGGCAATCCTTCCGGTGGCGGATGCCCCTCTTCTGGCAGGGATGCCATAATCATCCGTCGCCAGAGTGCCGGGTCGCGCAGTAAAAAATCCCAGTTCAACTCCTTGCCGTAGCTGTCCTCCAGTTTGGTGGATAGGCGCGCCACGCCGGTCTTCTCCACTGAATTGATAAAACGGAGAAAGCCCCTGCTGAGATTCCATTGCATGATCAGCACCAGGCTGATAACCGCCATGCCGGCCGCTGCCAGGATTGCCAGAAAGAGTCTGTATGTTATGCCGATCTTCATTTGCCGACCTCGACCAATAATCTACTTCCATTTCTAGCACAAATTGAAGTCCCAAAGACATTGACATTATATCCGGACGGTAAATTTCCTCATTTCTTCCATAATTTATCCACTTTCCACTGCGAATTTTTACAAAAGCGGATCACTCACTTCTTTCTTTAACTGCGGATGCTTTATGATGTATAATTTTTTCCCGATGGGCGGCATAATCCGCACATCAGGCCTTTGCAAGATATTCGGTAACCATCTTTGAGAGTAAGTCTTCCTTGATCTATGGGTTAATTCCGGTACGCGATATTTTTCGGACAACCCCCAGCCACTTGTCTGACTGGGGGTTGATTTATTGATGCTGTAGTGGTTGTCGTTTGCCTTACAGTTAGAAACGGATTGGTGGAATGATAAAGATAACTTCCAGGTCATTGGTTGTTGCGTCGGTCGTGATCGCTTTTCTGGTGGGCTCCGGCCTGCTGGTCAGGCATTATTTCTTTCCCAAGAGCAAGCCATCATACATTACCGCCAAAGCCGGCAAGATGGATGTGGAGGAAAAGGTTCTGGCCAGCGGCACATTGAACGCGTTCAAGACGGTCGAGGTCGGAGCCCAGGTCTCGGGGCAGTTGAAAAAGTTGCACGTGGCCTTGGGGGACAAGGTCAAGATGGGGCAGTTGCTGGCGGAAATCGACCCGGTATTGCAGCAGAACTCCCTGCGGGACGCCGAAGCCTCCCTGAAGGATGTCATGGCCCAGAAGCGGTCCAAGCAGGCCCTGTTGCAGCAGTACCAGCTGGCTTATCAAAGGCAGAAGGAGATGTTCGCCAAGGATGCCGCTGCCAGGGCCGACCTGGAAAGCGCCCAGGCCCAGCTCGACAGCACCCGGGCCGACATAATCGCCTTGGATGCCCAGATCGACAAGGCCAGGATCGCTGTTGATACGGCCAATGCCAACCTGGCCTATACCCGGATCGTGGCCCCCATGGATGGCGTGGTCATTTCCATTGTCACCGAAGAGGGGCAGACCGTTGTTTCCGCTCAAACGGCCCCCACCATTCTCAAGCTGGCCGACCTGGATAAAATTACCGTCAAGGCGCAAATCTCGGAAGCCGACGTCACAAGGGTCAAGCCGGGCCAGACAGTCTACTTTACCACCCTGGGGGACGAGGATACCCGGCATTACAGCAAGTTGCGGGCAATAGAGCCCGGACCCGATTCCAGCAGCACCAGTACTTCGTCGAGCAGTTCGTCCAGCAGCACGGCAATCTATTACAACGGATTGTTCGATGTGCCCAACCCGGACAACAAGCTCAGGGTTTCCATGACCGCCCAGGTGTCGATCGTGCTGAGGGAGGCCAAGCAGGTCCTCTGCATCCCTGTTGCCGCCCTGGGCGAAAAGGGCAAGGACGGCCGCTACGAGGTGAATGTATTGGAAGGGGGCAGGGCGGTGAGCCGGACAATCCGTACCGGAATCAATGACAATGTCCATGTGCAGGTGCTGGAAGGGATACGTGAAGGGGATACGATCATCATCGGCGACTCGTCCGCCCCCACGGAAACGACCACGAAGTCCCGGCCGGGTCCGCCTCCGGGGGGTGGGCGTTGAGCATGGGCACGCCGCTGCTGGAACTTTCCGGGTTAGGCCGCTGTTTTGTTACCGGAGAACAGGAAATCACGGTACTGAAAGGGATCAACCTGACCATCAATGCCGGCGAGATGGTCGCGATAGTCGGGGCCTCCGGTTCCGGCAAATCCACCCTGATGAATATCCTCGGTTGTCTTGACCGCCCCAGCGAGGGGAGTTACAGGATCAATGGCCAGGAAACCGGCGATCTGTCCAGTGATGAGCTGGCCAGGTTGCGCAGGGAATATTTCGGCTTCATCTTTCAGCGCTATCATTTGCTGCCCCACTTGAATGCGATCCAAAACACGGAAATCCCCGCGATTTATGCCGGGGTAAACAAGACGCGGCGTCGGGAGCGGGCCCAGGAACTGCTCACCCGCCTCGGGCTGTTGGATCGCTGTCATCACCGGCCCGGCCAGTTGTCGGGCGGCCAGCAGCAGCGGGTCAGTATTGCCCGGGCCCTGATGAACGGTGGCGATGTCATCCTGGCCGATGAACCGACCGGCGCCCTGGACAGCAAGAGCGGCCAGGAAATGATGGAGATACTGCTCGAACTGCACGGTCTTGGCCACACGATCATCCTGGTCACCCACGACATGCAGGTGGCCAACAATGCCGACCGGATCATCGAGATCAGTGATGGCGAGATCATCCGGGACCACCCCAATTCCAACGCGCCTGAAAAGGCGCCAGCCCAGCTCCTGGAAAAGGAACTGTCCGGCAAGCCGGCCAGATTCATGCAAGCCAACTGGGGCCGTTTTGCCGAGGCATTCAAGATGGCCCTGATCGCCATGGCCTCCCACCGGATGCGGACCCTGCTTACCATGCTGGGCATCATTATCGGCATAACCTCGGTGGTCTCGGTCGTGGCGTTGGGGCAGGGCGCCCGCCAGAAGGTGATCAACGATATCAGTTCCATGGGCACCAACGTCATCGACGTCTATCCCGGCGCCGACTGGGGGGACGACAAGGCGGCCACCATTCATACCCTGGTGGCGGCCGACCTTGACGCGCTGCTGTCCCAGGTCTATGTGGACAGCGTCACCCCCAGCGTCAGCGGGAGCCTGCTGCTGCGCTACAGGAACATCAAGGCCTCTGCCAGGATCAGCGGGGTTGGAGACCAGTATTTCCGGGTACGGGGCCTGGAAATGGCCCAAGGCTCCGCATTCCGGAGTGATGAAGTGCACCGTCAGGCACAGGTGGCAGTCATCGACCACAACACCGCTAAGAAGCTGTTCGCGGCCAACGAGGACCCAATCGGCAAGATCATCTTCATCGGCTCCCTTCCCTGCCAGGTGATAGGAGTGACCAAGGAAAAGGAGAGCCCCTTCGGCAACAACTCCAACCTGGAGGTCTGGGTTCCATATACCGTGGCCATGGGGCGGCTGTTCGGGCAGAATTACTTCAATTCCATCACGGTGCGGGTGCGGGACGGGATCTCCAACCAGGTGGCCGAACAGAGCATCATCAAGCTGCTCAGGTTGCGCCACGGCACCAAGGACTTTTTCACCAACAGCAGCGACAGCATCCTGAAAACGGTGAAGAAGACGACCGCCACCCTGACCCTGCTGATCTCGGCCATTGCGGTGATCTCGCTGGTGGTGGGTGGCATCGGCGTCATGAACATCATGCTGGTCTCGGTAACGGAGCGTACCCATGAAATCGGCATCAGGATGGCGGTGGGCGCCCGACAGAGCGACATCCTGCAGCAGTTCCTGATCGAGTCGGTCCTGGTCTGCCTGATCGGCGGATTGATCGGCATCCTGATGTCGTTCGGCGCGGGGAAAATATTTTCCCTGTTCGTAACCGCGATTGCCATGAAATTCTCGCTGATATCCATTGTGGCTGCCTTCCTCTGCTCCTCGATGATCGGGGTGCTGTTCGGTTTCCTGCCGGCGCGCAATGCCGCCAAGCTCGATCCGATCGAAGCGCTGGCCAGGGAGTAACCAACTGTCATGAAATCCATATTCAACAAGAAAAGATTACGCGTTTTTGCCCTGATGTCCTCAATCTCCCTATTGACCGGCTGCGGGATGCTGCTGCGCAGCGAATACCGGCAACCGCAGGTTGTCCTGCCGGAGAAATGGCAGGGTCCGGCAGTGACCGGCAGTGACGTTGCCAATAAGCAACAGTGGTGGCAAAACTTCAACGACCCCATGCTGGATGGTTTGATAGACCGCGCTTTGCGCAGCAATAACGATCTGGCGGCCGCAACGATCAAGGTTCGGCGCGCCTGGCTGCAGTCCGGGCTGGTTGACACCAACCTGACCCCTTCGGTCAGCATCTCGGCGAACAGCGCCTTCAACCGTGATCTGAAGAATAACAGCGATAACCAGACCCACAGTGTCAGCGGATCGTTGAGCTACGAGCTGGACCTGTGGGGCCGGCTCGCCAGATTGCGCGAGGCGGGCCGCTGGGAGGCGGAGGCCACGGAGGTTGACCGGCGCAACACGGCCCTGGTCCTGATCGGCACGACCGCGGCGGACTATTGGCAGGTGGCTTATCTGAACCAGCGCATCGCCTCCAGTGAGGCCAGCATCGCCTATGCCGAAAAGGCGCTGGAACTGGTCCAGGTGAAATATGGGGCCGGAGCGGTTTCCGGTATCGATCTGGTCCAGGCCCGCCAGGCGGTGGCAACGCAAAAGGCCAGTCTGACGCAGTTGGTTCAGCAGCGTACCGAAGCGCGCAATGCCTTGGCCATACTGTTCGACCAGGCCCCGGAGAACAGCGTGCCCGAGCGCAGCCAATTGCCGGCTGGGCCGTTGCCGGCAATCGCGGCCGGGATGCCGGCGGAGCTGCTCAGCCGGCGCCCTGACCTGCATGCCGCCGAATTGCGCCTGCGCGAAAGCCTGGCAAACGTAGATGCAACCAAGGCCGGTTTTTATCCCACATTCACCCTGACCGGCAGCCTGGGCAGCACCAGCACCAGCCTGGCCAGCGTTTTGCAAAATCCGGTGGCAACATTGGGAGCTGGCCTGGTTCTGCCTTTTGTCCAATGGAACACTACCGTGCTGAATATCAAGGTGTCGCAATCACAATACGAGGAAGCGGTGGTAAATTTCAGGCAGACACTCTTCAAGGCCTTGAGCGACGTTGAAAATGCCCTGTCCAACAATGTCCAGCTTCAGTTGGAGAGTGTCGAGCTGGAGCAGGCCCTGGAAGCGACCCGACAATCCGAACAGCTGGCCGAGATCCGCTATCGGGCCGGGGCGACCGGCGTGCAGCAGTGGCTGGATGAGCAGGAGCGCCGCCGCACCGCCGAGACGGCCCTGGCCGGCAACCAGCTGAACCGGCTCAACAACCTGATGAAATTGTATCAAGCGCTGGGTGGGGATATGGGGCTTTGATTGTGGCGGGAAAAGGAAATCAAGGCAGGGAGGATGCCTGCCTTGTGCTGCAGAATCGCATCGTGTTATCTAAAATACCAACCTCAATGGCGTCATTGCCGATCTCCTGAAACCATGGCGCTCATAGAAACGGATGGCGGCGCTGTTGATGTCGTCTGTCAGCAGCGTGATCCGCAGGCAGCCTTGCCGTTTCGCAAATTCCTTGGCCGCATCCAGCAGCAGTGACCCGGCTCCGCCGTCGCGGTGGTCCGGATGGACTATCATATCCTCCAGGATCGCGACCCGTCCGCCAAGTGCGGTGCTGATGGTGTAGAGCAGGTTGACCATGCCGCTCACCGTCTTCCCATGCCGCATTACGAGGATATGCCCGATCTGCGGGTTTTCGATGATCTGCCGCAGGCCTTCGGCCTGTTTGGCCGTGTCGGGCTGGAAGTCGGCTTCCTGGGTGAAGAGGATTGTCAGAAGATCGGCCAGGTGCGGGATGTCCGCTTGGTTTGCGGTTTCAATGACCATTGTTTGTCCTCCTGAAGGTGTCCGGACAAGGCGCCATTGCGTTGCCGGAAGCCAATATGCCGCTTGAATCGGCATGCGTCAACAGAAATTGCCCCGAGGATTCCCACCACAGGTACCCCAATCCCCAGGATATGGATGATTTTGCATTATGTGCGGCCGACATTGATATTGAAGCGGCATGGATGATATAGTTTGTTCCCAGGCTGAAACCAACCATATCCCTGTTACGAGGAGCGTGGCATGACCAAGACCAGGATCGCCGCCATTGATATAGGCACCAACTCCATCCGTTGCATCGTTGCCGAGGTTGTTAAGGATGGGCATTTCAAGGTGCTTGACGATGAGAAGGTTACCGTGAGGCTCGGCGAGAATCTCACCAAGACCGGCCTGATATCGGAAACGGCGGCCGACAGGGCCCAGGAAGCAGTCAGGCGCTTTAGGATACTGCTTGACGGTTTCAAGGTGGCAAGCGTCGAGGCCATTGCCACCAGCGCTGTCCGTAACGCGGCAAACGGCAGCGAATTGGTGGCTGCGCTTACAAAAGAGTTGGGCCACGAAGTCAGGATCATCAGCGGCGAGGAAGAGGCCGAACTGGCCGCGTCGTCGGCACTGTTCAACTTCGATATGAGCGGCAAGCGCTTTGTCATGGCCGATATCGGCGGAGGCAGCCTGGAGCTGGTTACGGCTTTCGGCAATCATATCGAGGAATGCTATACCCTTGATCTCGGTACCGTGTTGATGACGGAGCGTTTTCTGGTCAACGACCCGATCCGGCCCGCCGAGATGCAGCAGCTCCAGCGCCATGTCAGGGAATGCCTGAAAACGATCTTTGCCGATGAAAAGGTGGCTGTGAACACCATCATCGGTTCCGGCGGTTCCATGACCTCCCTGGGAGCCATGGTCATGAACAAGCGCGGGGATGCCTATTCGTCGGTACATGGTTACGAAGTGCTCCGTTCCGATGTGGTCCACCTGCTGGCAATGCTCATGCGCAAGGACCTGAAGGCGCGCCGCCTGGTACCGGGCCTCAACCCCGATCGCGCCGACATCATAACGGCTGGAATCGCGGTCATCAACGAGCTGATGAAACTTCTCGGTGCCAACCGGCTGCTGGTTAACGAACGCGGCATCCGCGAGGGGCTCATCATACGGGCCATGAAACGCCTGGGGGTAATGCCGGAGGTCACCCCGCCACGGAACTGGCGGGATTCGGTTTTGGAGTTTGCCCGCTCGTGCCAGGTTGACGAAACCCATGCCCTCCATGTTGCCCGCTTGGCCTTATCCGTCTTCGATTCGCTGGCACTGCCGTTCAGTTTGAAAAAGAATGACCGCAAACTTCTCGAAGCTGCGGCAATTCTTCACGATGCCGGGTATTTCATAAGTTACGGCAGCCATCACAAACACTCCTATCACCTGATCCGCCATGCCGACCTGTTTGGCTTTTCTCCGCGCGAACACGAGTTGATGGCCCAGATTGCCCGCTACCATCGCAAGTCGGTACCCAAGCGGAAACACGAATGTTTCCAGGCGCTCCGCGAGAAGGATCGCCAGCTGGTCAGCCGTCTGGGAGGCATCCTGCGCATGGCGGACGGCCTTGATCGGCGCCGGGCGGGTTTTGTCCAGGAGGTCCAGTGCGAGTTTGGGGGCACCGTAATTACCTTGAAACTGGAAAGCATTGAAAACATCTCTGTGGAGGTCTTTGGCGGCAATTCCAAGAAGGATCTTTTTGAAAAGGCCTTTGGCGCAGGTGTGGTGTTCGTGACCTGATTGTGCCCCGCAAAGCCGGGCAGGTGAGAATGCCGGGGCTCTGTGCCGAGTTTTATTGGTAAATACTAATAAAATGTTGTATTATTTAAGCCAGTGGACAATGACGCCATTTGCAAGCCTTCAACAGCTTTCTCGGCAATCCATGCTGAGGCCGGCACAGGGGATAGGCATATGGATATTCCACAGGCGACAATTCTTGCGGTTGACGACGACGAAACTTCATTGCGTATCCTCAGCGGCTGCCTGAAGCTGTTAGGCTTCACAGCGGTGACAGCCCCGGGTGGAGCGCAGGCGTTGGAACTCCTAAGGCAGCGGGAATTCGATCTGGTGATCTCCGACTTGTACATGCCGGGAATCGACGGCATCATGCTGCTGAAGGAAGTGCGCAATCTTGACATGAATATCCCCTTCATCGTCGTGACCGCCTGCGGAAGCATCTCAAGCGCAGTTACCGCAATGCGCCAGGGGGCCGATGATTACCTCGAAAAGCCCTATAATCCCGACACCCTGCAATTAACGGTACAACGAGCCCTCGAGTATCACCGTGCCCTGTCTGAGAATCGTCAGATCAAAGCTTATCTTCAGGACCGTTTTACTTTCCAGAACATCATAACCGTTTGCCCCGCCATGAGGGATACCCTTGAAATGGCGGCGAAGGTGGCGTCGTATCCCTACACCAACGTTGCCATTTACGGGGAAAGCGGCACCGGCAAGGAGGTGCTGGCCCGGGCCATACATTTTGCCAGTACCGGTATGCCGACCAGGTTTGTGGCGGTCAATTGCGCCGCTATCCCGGAACAGCTCATGGAGAGCGAGCTGTTTGGCCACGTAAAAGGCGCCTTTACCGGAGCGGATCGGGAGCGGGAAGGGAAATTCAGCCAGGCCAGGAACGGCACCTTGCTGCTTGACGAGATCGGTGACATGCCGTTGTTGCTACAGGCCAAGCTGCTGCGCACCCTGCAGGAGCGCACGTTTGAAAAAATCGGTGGCAATGAGTCAATTCCACTGGCATGCCGGGTCATTGTTGCCACCAATGTCAACTTGGCTCAAAGGGTCGAAGCCGGCTCCTTCCGCGAAGACCTGTACCATCGCATCAACGTGTTTCCTTTGCACATACCTCCTTTGCGCGAAAGAAAGGACGATATCAGACAGATCTGCGAGCATGTGATGGCAGACCTGCAACAACACCTGGGAAAATCATTACCAGGGATCTCGCAGAAAGCAATGGACGCCATTCTCGGATATGATTGGCCGGGCAACGTCCGCGAGCTGCGTAACTGCCTGGAACGGGCCGCGATCCTCACTTCCGGTGATTTGATCCGGCCGGAGCACCTCTGTCTGCCACCTGAGGCACAACAGGGAAGCAACTTCCAAGATGCTGAGTCGTTACATGTCACCTATAACCTGAAAGTCCCGGCACAATCCCTGTCACTTGCATCCTTGACCAGCCAAATATTGTCCCGGACGTTGGAAAACTGCCTGGGAAACAAGTCAAAGGCTGCCAAGCTGCTGAAAATAGACCGCAAGATGTTCTACCGCTACTGACCTCTGCAAACCCCTGCCCCAATTTCCCACAACTGTACCAAAATGGAACGATGGTCATCTGGCTTGTTGTTCCAATAGGCTGATTTTACGTCCTTTTGTGTTTGGCACCAGGAATGCATTCTTATTATTAAATAATTTTAAAATTACCAATACGGAGAGTCACATGAGCCAGGAAGCTGTGGAGCGGTTTTTGGGCAGGTTGTTGACGGATGATGCTTTCAGGAGGCGGGCGCAAGAATCAATCGAGAGTACAAGCCGCGAGGCCGGCTTCGATCTTAATGCGAGCGAACTGGTCGCCATAAGCCGGGACGACATAATCCGCCTGGATATGGTGTCGCACGAGCTGGACAAAAGCATCAAGCGATTTACCGCAGATAGTTCCTGCGACCGGATCAGGCAGCAGTTTTCGATAAATTTCCTTACGGAACCCTGAACCAGACAATTTATAGAGAAAAGGAGCTCCTCCATATGCGTAAAACTGCGAAATTATCCTTTGGAGTAAGACTCTCATTACTTCAGGCTGCCTTGATCATTATGGTAATGGGGATATTTACCGTTGCCATTTCAGCATACATCTCTAAAAACCTGGAAAAGAAGGTTGAGCAGGATCTTGTGCAACAGGTTGCCCTGCTGGAAAATTCCATTTCTTCCTATCACGCCGCACTTGCCGACAGCTCAAACAAGTTGATGTATGTGTTCCGCACCTATTTTCCCGGCAATTTCGTACTGAACAACTCTAAAACCATCGATATTGCCGGCAGATCCACTCCGATACTGACTAACGGAGCAACGACGCTCAATCTGAATTCAGGGGTGGTTGACCGGTTCTCGGGTGTTACCGGGGCAGTCGGTACGGTGTTTGCCCGTTCAGGAGACGACTTTGTCCGCATAGCAACTTCATTGAAAAAAGCGGATGGCGGCCGCGCCGTCGGTACATCCCTGGACAGGAGCAATCCCGCCTATCGGAAGCTGGTGAAGGGCGAAGGATATGCTGGTAAGGCCATCTTGTTCGGCAAGGATTACGTGACCAGCTATCAGCCGATTAAGGATGACCATGGCGCAGTAATTGGGGCGCTCTTTGTCGGTCTGGATTTTTCCGAAGGGCTCGCCGGCCTCAAGAATAAGATCCGCAACATAAAAATCGGCAAAACCGGGTATTTTTACGCCCTGGATGCCCAGGATGGCAAGGACCAGGGAAAACTGCAGATTCACCCGCTGAAAGAGGGGGTCAATATCATCGACTCAAAGGATTCGGACGGGCGTGAATTTATCAAGGAAATGATGCAGAAAAAAGAGGGGATTATCCGCTACCCCTGGCTCAACAAGGAGGCGGGCGAAAAGCAGCCCCGTGTCAAGCTTGCCGCCTACCGTCATCTGGCAGAATGGAACTGGCTGGTGGTCGGCGGTTCCTATCTGGATGAGTTGAACAGCGAAGCAAGGCTGCTGCGCAATGCCATGATCGGGGCGACCATTCTGGTCGTCCTAATCCTGGTGCTGGCCTTTATGTACATTACCCGGATCTGGCTTTCAAAACCCCTTAAAGAGGCCCTTGACATGACCGAACTGCTTGCGGCCGGCGATTTTCGGGATGTCGCCGGAATCGAGGCCGACCGCAGCAAGAGTGCCGACGAGATCGAACAGATATCGCATGGGATAAAACGAATGGCCTGGTCGCTACGGACATTGCTCGAAAAGATCAACAACTCGTCCCACGAAGTTTCGTCTGCCGCCGCACAGGTTAGCTCGATTGCCGAGCGTATTGCCACCGGATCGGAGCAGGTGGCTTCACAGGCCGACACCGTAGCCACTGCGGGAGAGGAGATGGCGGCCACATCGGGAGATATCGCGCAAAACTGCCAGATGGCTGCCGAAGGTGCCCAACATGCCTCGCGGGCGGCAGTGAATGGTGCCGAAGTGGTGGAAAAAACCGTAGCCGTCATGGGGCAGATTGCCGAGAAGGTGCAGGAATCTGCCAAAACGGTGGAGAGCCTGGGAGCCCGATCCGATCAGATCGGCGCCATAATCGGCACTATTGAGGATATTGCGGACCAGACCAATCTGCTGGCACTTAATGCCGCCATCGAAGCTGCCCGTGCTGGAGAACAGGGAAGGGGCTTCGCGGTCGTTGCCGATGAGGTCAGGGCCCTGGCAGAACGTACCACCGGCGCGACCCGGGAGATAGGCGAGATGATCAAAGCCATACAGCAGGAGACCAAGGGGGCGGTCATCGCGATGGGACAGGGGGTAATGCAGGTGGAGCATGGCTCTGTGGAGGCCTCCAAATCCGGCCGTGCCCTGTCGGAGATCCTTGAACAGATCAATTCCGTGGTCATGCAGGTAAATCAGATCGCTACCGCTTCCGAGGAGCAAACCGCCACTACCAGCGAAATTTCCAGCAACATGATGCAGATTACCGAGGTGGTGCGCCAGACATCGGAAGGTGCCCATGAATCAGCCGATGCGGCGGTAAGGTTAAACAGCAATGCCGAGGAATTGAAGAGACTGGTACTGCAATTCAAGTTGTGACTGGTCGTAAGAGTGGTCGTTATTGAACAAATTGCCTTCGATATGCACCGGTTTATAGAAAATCAATGCTTATGGAAGGGAGGCCGGGATGTTGTCAGCGCTATGTGAAAAACTGAATAATCGTCAGCTGCTGTTGCTCAAGGCCATATTAAACGGCATCCTTTTCGGGCTGGCCGGATTTGCGCTCAACTGGTTCAAGCTGGAACTTTTGTTCAATGTGGATTTTATCTTCGGCTCCATCATCACCATGTTTGCCCTTATGCGCTTCGGGCTGGTGACCGGCGTGATAGCCGCGTTTATTGCGGCATGCTGCACCTGGTATCATTGGCATCAGGTCTGGGCGATAGTCATTTTTACCGCAGAGGCCTTCTGCACAGGCCTCTTGTGCCGAAAAAAGAACTGGGATGTTGTGGTCGGCAATCTGGTCTTCTGGTTCAGCGGCGGTCTCCTGTTGGCGTTTGTATTTTATCAACTGATAATGGATTTTTCTTTTTCATCCACTCTCCTGATAGCACTTAAGCAGGGGATAAACGGGATATCCAATACCCTGGTGGCCAGCGCCCTGTATATCGGTTATAGCTACAAAAACCGGCAGCAGGGGGAGCTTCCGAGCCTGCGCCAACTCATTTTCGTTACGATTTCGCTGTTCGTAATCATACCCGCCTTTATCTTTCTTTTCATGGACGTGCGTCACACCTTGGCGGACCAGCTTGCGGAATTCAACAAAAAGACCGTTCTGGTGGCCAGTGCCGCGGAAAAGGGTGTTTCCCTCTGGTTTCAGCGCAGCCAGGGTGTTATCCGGTATCTGGCTGAGGTCAATGTTCATGGTGCGATGTCACCATCCGGTACCATGCAGGAGAATCTGGATTCAATGCGCCTGTCAATGCCCGAATTCAAGCGCTTGGGGATCGTTGACAGCCGTGCGGTTACCCAGGCCTTCTCGCCTGTTGTCGATGAAAGCGGGAACCCGACAATAGGACTGGATCTTTCCGGCCGCCCTTACCTTGCCGCCGTTAAAACCTCTGAACACCCAATGACAACATATTTGATCAGCGGCAGAATAGGCACTCCGGGGCCGCGCCTGCTGATGATCTCCCCGAAGTTTGCCGGGAAACAGTATCTTGGGGCGGCCTTTGGTGTCGTGGAACTGGAATCCCTGAGGCAGCTGTTGTTGAACCTGGTCCAGGCTCACACCATTGATCTGACGCTTGTGAATGACCAGGGGTTGGTTGTGATCAGCACCCGGAGCGCACTTCAGCCCCTTGACCCCTTTGTCCTGCCGAAAAACGGCTCACTGCAAGCACTCCGTAATGGCGTCAGCCAATGGATACCGGATCCACAGCCCGGCATTGGTGATTCCAAACGCTGGTATTCGTCGTTTTACCTGAAGGAGATGGCGCTTGTGGCCAATCCTGGCTGGAAGCTGGTGGCGGAGGCTTCGCTCAAGCCGACATTGGAAGCGATCGGCTATCAAACCTCGATGTCATTGGCCAGTATCGGGGTTCTGCTGGTGCTGCTCATCTATCTTTCCCGGCTGTTTTCAAAGAAAATTGCCACCATAGTCTCGGATTTCGAGCGCATGACACGTCGTCTGCCGGCACAGATCGCTGCCGGTGAAACCATTGTGTGGCCTGTGCCGTCCACGGTCGAGATCCAAAACCTGACCGGCAACGTGCGCATCATGAGCGCGGAAATAAGGCGCTCCTATGGCGAACTGCAACAACTTAACGAGACCTTGGAACAACGGGTCGAAGAACGGACTACAGAGCTGAAGATCCAAAAACAGCGCCTGGCTGATATCATCTTCGGGACAAACGTCGGCACCTGGGAGTGGAACATCCAGACCGGAGAGATGATCTTCAACGAGCGCTGGGCAGATATCATCGGTTACAAACTTGCCGAACTGGAGCCGGTGAGCATCAAAACCTGGCTGAACTATATTCATCCCGATGACCTCAAGCTCACCGGAGAGCACCTTGAGCGGCACTTCAGCGGTGCTCTTGAACAATACAGGTGCGAATACCGGATGAAGCACAGGGACGGGCACTGGGTATGGGTACTTGATCGCGGCAAGGTGATTCAATGGACGGAAGACGGCAAGCCGCTCATGATGTCGGGGGCACGCCAGGATACCACCGACCGCAAACAGGCGGAGGAGGCGCTGTGCCGCAGCGAGGAAAAATATCGTACGGTCGCCTATTATACCTATGACTGGGAGTATTGGATAGCGCCTGACCAGAGCTTGCTATACTGTTCTCCCGCCTGTCAGCGCATCACCGGATACAGCGCCGAAGAATTCCTGGAAGATCCCGGTCTGGTGGCAAAAATCACCCACCCCGATGATCGTGAATTCATCGAGGCCCATTTGAGTTCGATAACCACCAAGACAACGGCGCTAAACGAGTTCGAGTTCCGCATCATAACGCGCGACGGCGATATCCGCTGGATAGCCCATGCAGGCCAGAGCGTCTATGGGAGTGATGGTGCTTATCTCGGCAGGCGAGCCTCAAACCGGGACATTACAACCCGCAAGATCCAGGAGCAAGAACTCAAGATAGCAAAAGAACAAGCCGAATCGGCCAATCGCGCCAAGAGCGAGTTCCTTGCCAACATGAGCCACGAAATCCGCACCCCCATGAACGGAGTCATAGGCATGGCCCAGCTCCTGGCCATGACCGAGCTGACCGGAGAACAGCAGGAGTACGTGGGGGCCCTCAAGGAATCGGGCAACAACCTGCTGTCGCTGATTAACGACATTCTGGACCTTTCCAAGATCGAGGCTGGGAAAATCAGACTCGAGTCGGTCGATTTCAGTCTGCAGCAGTCCATCAACGATGTTGTCCTGACCCAAAGATCGGTGATCAAAGAAAAAGGGCTTGCCTTGGATGTGGATGTTGCAGGGGATTTTCCCCATGTCTTGGTTGGGGATCAGTTGCGGGTCAAGCAGATCATCCTCAATCTGCTGGGCAATGCGGTCAAATTTACCCCACAGGGCGGCATTACCATTTCCGCACGGGTGCTTGAACAGTATGATAACTCGGTACTCGTGCAGGTCGCGGTAAACGACACCGGTATCGGCATTTCTGCCGATGCCCTTGACAGGATCTTCAAGCCCTTTGTCCAGGCAGACGGTTCCACAACGCGCCGGTTCGGCGGTACCGGTCTGGGGCTGACCATCAGCCGGCGTCTGGCTGAACTCATTGGCGGCAGCATTTCGGTTGAAAGCACGCCCGGTGTCGGCAGCTGTTTCAAGGTAACCCTGCCATTTTTGGTTGCCAGAATGACCGCAGCTGCGGAAGCAACTACCCACCGGGCGCTGGTCGGCTGGGATGGACCTCCTTTGCGGATCCTGTTTGTCGAGGACAACCCGGTAAATACATTGTTCGGGACGTCAATGCTCAAAAAGCTGGGGCACCAGGTTGTTCCGGTGGATAATGGCAGAGATTGCCTTAAGGTTCTGGAGCAGGGCAAATTCGATCTTGTGCTGCTGGACATCCAGTTGCCGGACATGACCGGAGTCGCAGTCCTGCAGGAACTCCGCAGAAAAGAGCAGGGGATCCCACACATGCATCAGCCGGTCATCGCCTTAACGGCCTATTCGTTGCGCGGAGAGAGGGAGCACTTCCTGGAGGAGGGGTTTGACGGCTATGTTTCGAAGCCGATTGAGATTATCTTGCTTGTCAGCGAGATGAAGCATGTGTTAAGTCATGGTTATAATAAAAGTCTAATTGATCAAGGGCATCTGGTCCACCCCGAAGATTCACGGGCACCTTTGGCATGATCCGCTGTCTGCCCCGTGTGCGGCAGCATGTTTAACCCTTTTTCGGAGAAGAAGCATGGATCAACGGCATAAGATACTGATCGTCGATGACGAGCCGATCAACATAATGTTACTGGAGCGCGTTCTGGAAAAGGAATATCTGGTTTGCACCGCCAAATCCGGTTTCGAGGCAATCGAAATAGCCAGGCAGGAGAATCCTGATCTGATATTGTTGGATGTCATGATGCCTAACATGGACGGTTTCGAAACATGTTCCCGCCTGAAAAGCATTTCTGAACTCCGTAATATCCCGGTAATTTTTGTCACAGCCAAATTGGATTCAGACAGCCAGACCCATGGCCTGGAAATCGGAGCTGTGGACTACATCGGAAAACCGATTAACGTGCCACTGACAGTCACGAGAATCCACAACCACATGGCGCTTAAACTGCACATGGACATGCTGGAATACATCAACAACGAACTGGATATCAAAAACCGCCAACTTGAGGCCCTCTCACGCCAGGATGGCCTGACCGGACTCGCCAACCGCCGGTATTTCGACGAGGCCATTGAAACCGAGCTGCGCCGTTCCGCCCGCGAGGGAAAGCCGTTGTCGCTGTGCCTCTGCGACATCGACCTGTTCAAGCAATACAACGACCACTACGGTCATCTGGTCGGAGATGACTGCCTGAGAAGTATTGCTGCGATCATGCAGCGGATTTTTCGCCGTAGCGGAGATACGATTGCCCGTTATGGCGGCGAGGAGTTTGCCATTATCCTGCCCAATACGCCCTTCAGTATGGCAGTTCAGCTGGCGGAAACCCTGCGCCTCCAAGTGCAGTCCGAGGATATGCCGCAGTCGATAAGTCCGGAGGCTCCGCATCTGACCATCAGCATCGGTGTGGTCACGTTGGAAAACACCCTTGGAGTATCCCCGGAATGGCTTACCGGAACAGCAGACAAGGCATTGTTTGAATCAAAGCATGCGGGAAGGAATCTGGTGACAGCCCGCCTTATAGCAAGTGGCGGTTCCGTCACGGGCAATGACGTGGCGGGTTAGGCGCACTGCGCGGGTGCTGTGCGCATTCAGGCATCAGTTCAGCAATTCGACCAGTTTTTTGCCGATTTTGTCCGGTGGCATCACAAAGTCCACGGCACCGGTTTCGGCGGCGGCCTTTGGCATGCCAAAGATGGCGGACGATTTCTGGTCCTGGGCCATGGTTATTCCGCCAATGGACTTGATATGCCGGATTCCTTCCGCGCCATCCTTGCCCATGCCGGTCAGCACGACACCGATGATCTTCTTTTTAAGGGGCCTGCTCAAGGATTTCATAGCCAGATCGGCCGATGGCTGGACAAAGTTGACTCTCTTGCCTTCGGCCAGAACGATCTTCTGATTTCCCTCGAACAAGAGATGATACCCTCCCGGGGCAAGATAAATGTGCCCGGCCCGGAGAAATTCACCATCTTCAGCCAAGGTTACCGGCATGGACGACACTGCTTCAATCCCCTTGGCAATACGATAATCCATGCCTTGAGGGATGTGCAGTACGATGACGACCGCCGCATTCAGCCGGGGCAGCCCGGCAAACAGCTTCCGGAGAGCTATCGGCCCTCCTGTGGAAACTCCGATGATGACGACATTATTGTGACTCATGGCTTGATGGGTCCTCGTTCAAGAGTGTTGCGTAATACTTGACCATGTCAAGCAGCTCCGGAGGGTTGAATGGCTTGGTTACATAGTCGGTGACGTAGACCTGAATTCCCTCCATCTTGTCGTCGGGCTCCCGCTTTGCCGTGAGCATGAGAATCATGTTGCCATCGTAGAGGCCTCTTGCCACGATTTCTCGAATAGTGTCCCATCCATCCATGTCCGGCATCATGACATCCATGAGAATTATTCCCTTGAAACCGGCCTCCAGTTGGTCCAGGCATTCTTTTCCGCCTTCGGCAATTACAATCGGGATATCTTCGGACTGGAAAAGAATTTCTACGGATTCCCTGATGAATTCATTATCATCGACTATCATTACTCTGGTATTCATAACGTTGCTGGCTCCTTGGTCCCATGGATCATTAAACTGTGTTTCGCGGCAGGGTAAAATAGATGGTTGTCCCCTTGCCCTTTCCAGGGCTTTCCGCCCAAATCCTGCCTTGGTGATTTTGCACGATCCTCTTGCAGATGGAGAGGCCAAGCCCCGGCGTGGCCGGTTCATGGCGCGATTCGTCAACCTTGAAAAATTCGTCAAAGATTCGTTCCGCGTGTTCGGGAGCGAGGCCGATGCCACTGTCCCGTATTGCGATTGTTACGTCTGTTGCTGTCTCTTCGGCGGTTATGCGCACAATGCCCTGTACAGGGGAAAAACGTACCGCATTGGATATCAGGTTGGTCAAGAGCTCATTTAGCTGATCCGGTTCTGTCCGAACCACGATATCCGGTGCAATGTCATATTCACAGGAGATTTCCCCAAAGTTAGCCGTGAGAAGCTCTTTCACTGCGCCGGCAAGGCCTATGTCCTGGCGCTTGTCCGAGGAAAGCATGGATGAGAGAGTGGCAAAGTTCAAGGTCTTGTCCGTCAACTCGTTGATCTGGTGTGCGTTGACGCAGCAGATATCGACCATCCTCTTCAGCTTTGGGTCAGATATCTGCTCACCGATGATGGGGAGCAGGGTAAACAGCGGGGTAAGTGGCGTTTTCAGGTCATGACCAAGCTGGACCATTACGGACTGGATCATCCCGGCATGTTTCAACTGCACCTCAAGCCGCGTTTTCTCCTCTTCGATACGTTTGTTCTCGGTAAGGTCCCGTATCGACTGTATGCTGCCGACCTGGTTGCCCTGATTGTCGAAAAGTGGCGAGGCCGTGCTGGATACGAAGCGGGCGGCGCGATTGTTGAGCGGCGGAAGAACGACCTGGGTAAAGAGGGTGTTGTCTTCTTTTTGCACATATGAATAGTGTGGGGTGAGATCGTAATTATCTTTTCCCAGCAAGTCGATCAGGATCGGCCTGCGCACACCGTAAAATGGCAGCGCATACTCATAATCGCCCTTGCCCAGAATCTCCGCTTTTGCCACGCCGGTCATCCGTTCCATGGCCCTGTTCCAGGCAATCACCCGCTTGTCCATATCCACCGCAAAAGTGGCGTCCGGCAGGAACTCGACGATATTCAGCATCTGCTGGTAGGCGTCTTTTATCTCCTTTTCAGCGGCCTTGCGTTCGGTTATGTCCCGAAAGGTCCATAACCTACCGTAATAACGGCCATCTGGCCCATGCAGCGGTGCGGAATAACGGTCCAGGGTGGTGCCGTCAAGCAGTGCGATCTCATCCCGACAGGTTTCATGTTGGTGGGCATACAGGTATCTGACTTTCTCCAGGAAGTGTTCAGGATTGACAACCCTGCCGGCAACGAAATCAAGGGCAAGCCTGTCATCCTTCATTTCCAGCAATTGGGGCGGAATCCCCATTATTTCGACAAACCGCCGGTTGCAGGAGAGTATGTTGGCATATTCATCGACAACCAGAATCCCGTCAATGGAGGATTCCTGCTGTGTGGACAAGAGGATGTTGCGAAACACCAGTGCGTCTTCGGCCAGTTTGCGCTCGGTGATGTCGAGTATGACCCCTACCAGGCCACCCACGCTGCCGTCATTCTCCTGAAAGGTGGCCTTGTTGAAAACCACGTCTCGCAACGTGCCGTCGTGATAAACGATGAAGTCTTCGTAGGCCTGCATGCCCGGGCTCTCGAACAGTTCCCGGTCTTGCTGCTGGTATCGGTCCGCCAGTTCCCTGAGCCAGAGTCCATGGGCTGTTTTTCCGACAAGCTCGTCCTGGGACAACCCGACATAGGTTTCGTAAGCTTTATTGCAGCCAAGATAGCGGCCTGCCGTATCTTTGTAGAAAATAGGACTGGGGATGGTGTCGATCAAGGTTTGTAAAAAATTTAGTTGAGACTGCCGGACCCCTTCGGCCTTTTTTGCCTGGGCCAGGGCGTTGGTAAGGGCATCAACCTCTTTGTTAATCAATGCCCCCAGTTTGGCAACCAGTTCATTTGTCGAATCTTCCGGGGAGCGGGCAGTGAAGTCGCCAACCGAGATCCGGTTGAGGGTTTCATAGTGCTCGCAGAGTCCGATAGCCATCTCATGGCTATTGCCGATAATCTCCTGCATGTTTTCAGCCAGGTTGTTTAGGAGTAATTTCATGGTATTGAAGAGCTTGCTGCCCGAAACAGTTGCTATGCGTACCGTGGTATCACCTTTGGAAAGCCGGGCCAGCATCTCGAAAACCTCGAAAAATCCTTTGGTCGGTTCATGGCCAAGGCCTTCCGATTCGAAAATCCGTGAGTGGGGTTGTGTTTGCAGGTTGTCTATGGTTTCCCGGACCAGGGTGTCGTCCATGGTTTGTCTGAATATTTCGCACACCAGACAGCGGCCAACCTTGTCAGCGAAGAGCGGTTGCACCTCGCCATTGCAACGCGTGCCCGGTTCCAGCCAACAGCGTTTGGATTCCTGGCCATACACCGGGCACTCCGCTTCTTTGCAGTTGAAATGTTCCCAGCAATTTAACCTGATTTTCATTGGGTCCTCACTTGCCTCACGCGGTCGCCGCCGATCGCAGTCCAAGCCTCCTGGCCGTTAGAATCGAATTTGAACCGTTTTGCGATAGCCCCCTTCATTTTTTACTGTGAGCAGGGTTTTCTTGAGCCTGGTGCACCAGGCCCTCACATCGGCCTCGAACGTGGGGCAATCGGCCGTAACCTCCAAGATGTCGCCGTGCATCATATCCGCTGCCAGGAGCGCCATCTTCAGGAGTGGTTGTGGACACTTGAGGCCTGTTGCGTCAAGAGTTGTAACGGACATGAAAGCCACCTTGTTTGACAGCGTCGCGATCCCCGCCGCTCAAAACGGAGGATCTGGATTGGTATGGTCCTACGTACAATCCGGCAAAAAACGAACAGGGCGCGCCTCCGGTGCTACACCCTGAAGCTGCGTTTGCCCTGGGTTGACAGCCATGTGAACAGGCGGCTGGAGAGTTCCTGCAGTGGTGCGACCTCGTCCACTCCACCCCTTGCTATCGCTTCTTTCGGCATGCCGAATACCACGCAGCTCTGCTCGTCCTGGGCCAGGGTATGGGCACCTGACTGATGCATCTCCAGCATGCCTGCGGCACCGTCATCCCCCATGCCGGTCATTATGACGCCGATGGCGTTTTTTCCGGCGCAGTTGGCTGCCGAGCGGAACAGGACATCCACCGATGGCCGGTGACGGCTGACCGGAGGTCCGTCTGAAAGTTCCGTGATGTAATTTGCGCCGCTTCTGTTAAGCAACAGGTGACGATTGCCGGGAGCCAGGTAGGCATGGCCCGGCAGCACCCGTTCACCATGTTCTGCCTCTTTAACGGCTATCTTGCACAGGCTGTCGAGGCGTTTGGCAAAGGTTTTGGTAAATGCTTCCGGCATGTGCTGGGTAATCAGGATGCCGGGGCAATCGGGCGGCATGTCCTTAAGGAACTCCTTCAAGGCTTCCGTGCCACCTGTCGATGCACCCAACAGGATGATTTTCTCGGTGGTGGCAAATGCGCACGATCTGGACGGCAGGACGGCATCGGCGGTATTTTTCCGCTCCACAGCACCGGAGGTGTGACGCAGCGTGGTTGTGCCGTGCAGCCTGGCCTTGGCTGCACAGCGAATCTTGCCGGTCAATTCCTCGGCATATTCCTGCAAGCCGTTACGGATATCGATCTTCGGCTTGGTGACGAAATCGATCGCGCCCAGTTCCAGGGCGTGCAGGGTGATGGCAGAGGATTTTTCAGTGAGCGACGACACCATGACAACCGGCATGGGGCGCAGCCGCATCAGTTTTTCGAGAAACACCAGCCCGTCCATTTTCGGCATTTCCACATCCAGGGTCAGGACATCGGGGTTGAGCGCCTTGATCTTTTCCCGCGCCGCCAGTGGATCGGAGGCGGTGCCAACCACCTCCATGTCGGGTTGCTTATTGATGATCTCGCTCAGCAGGCTGCGGATGAGGGCCGAATCATCGATGACAAGCACTTTAATAGACATCTTTGCCCCTTGTATATTTGCCACGGCAGCATGTCCGGCAAAATGCCGGGGGGTTATTGTTCATGGGCGCCGCTCCGGCGCCTTGCCTTGGTTGAATCGTAAAATTTGCCGTAAAGCCGTGCTGAATCGCTTTGTTCCAGCAACCTTGATTCATCTATCCGTTGATAGTTGTTAAACAGCATCGTTACGACCCCGTTGTCCAGGCCACGGCTTTGAACCATCTCCTGCAGGAGGTTCTGGACATCCCCGCTGTTCATCCCCTTTCGGTAGGGCCGGTCCTCGGTAAGGGCGGTAAAAACGTCCGCAACCGCAATGATGCGGGAGCCCAGCGGGAGTTCCGGTCCTTTGTAGCGGAACGGATACCCGCGGGAATCGATTCGCTCGTGATGGAAAGAAGCCCAGCTGTTGACTTCCTCTAGGCCCCTGATGTTGTTCAAGGCACGGTACGTCCAGAACGGGTGCTTCTTTATGATATTAAATTCCTCTGCTGTCAACTTTCCTTGCTTGTTCAGGATCTTGGGAGGGATGGTGAGCTTGCCGATGTCATGGAGGTAACCGGCAACCTTCATCATCTGGCAGCCGCTTTCAGAAAAGCTGTACAGGTTTGCCAGCGCGCCCGCTGTTCCTGCCACGCCACTTGAGTGGCTCGCCGTGAAGTGGCATTGGAAATCAATCAGATGACTGAACACCTTGCTCAAGTCGAGCATTTCACTGATGTCGAGTTCCACATTGAAATGGCGCAAACTGTCGATGACAGTCTCGTTAAGGGAGGTCGAGTCGAGGTTGAACCAGAAGTACTCGCGCTCCGCAATTCTTGTAAAGGCCTCCACATATTCAGGCACAAAAACAGCTCCCGCGTCCTTGCCGACAGCGGCGCAGATTTCCGGGACCTGGCCGAGAATCTCCCGTTCTCCGCAAATGGCGGCATCTACCATGCCCGCCAGAAGGATGATCTGGCTGTACAGCAAAACCGTGCCACCGTTGTTTGTGAATCCCCTGCCATGTTCCCAGCGCTGATGGTGATTCCTTATCAGTTTGGCAACGGTCTCGAATGGCTGGAAGTTTTTGAGGAGCTGGTAGCCTAGTTCCGCATGTATCCGAATCAGTTCGGGATCGGTATCATAATCCGCAAAATAGGTCCGTTCCTTCAGGGAAAACGTGCCTATATCATGCAGCATGCCGGCCAGGGCAAGCTGGTACTGCAGTTCCAGAGAAAGTCCAAGCTCCTTGGCGATATTATGGGCAATGTAGGCGGTCCTCGTCTGGTGGCTGACGATGGTCGGGCTGATCCACTCCATGACGCGCGTGAGGCAGATAATCATGTCTGAGAGCGACACTTTCTGGATTTTGTGAACCATAATAGTCAAACCTCTTGAAGCAGTTCCAAGGACAAAGCCTGGCTGCGGATCTTCTTCACAAACACTTGCCCGGTACGTGGCGAGAAAATTACCTTGCGCGGACATACATCCCCTATATCCGACGCAACCACCTGAATACCCATGCTTTTCAGGTATCCCAGGGCAAAATCGGCATTCTGTTTGCCGATATCACTCATCCCGTCCATTACCCTGCCGGCACCGACCACCTTTGCCTCCAGGTCGGAACGCTTGCCACCTAGTTGGATGTAATGGGTGAGCAGCAGTTCCATGGCATGGGTGCCATACCTGGCGGATGGGTCCATCATCGGCACCTGTTCCCGCTTGTTCCCGGGCAACATGAAGTGGTTCATGCCTCCCACGCCATTGACGCGGTCATAGACACAGACGGAAACGCATGATCCCAGGACCGTGGAGATCAAGATTTCGCTGTCTGTGACATGATATTCTCCTGGGAGTATCTTGACTGCCATGGCATTAAACGTACGGTCAAAATACGTCCTTTTAGAGAAATGCAGACCGCTTTCCATTTGTTCTCGCTATCTCCGCGGTCAGAACTGGTTCTGTAGCGGGTTAATACGCATGTCGCCGGGGCTGGGCCCGTAGACATCAATTCCTGAGCGAATAAACCGTTTTGCCGCACAACCTGAGAAGGTCCGTGGCATGGTGAAAGCTTTCAGAGTGTCCGGCAAAGAACAGGCCGTTGGGCTGCAGGTAAGGCGCCACCTTCTTGAGTATGGCGTGCTGGGTTTCCTTGTCGAAATAGATCATCACGTTTCGGCAGAAGATCGCATCGAACCTTTCGTTGATCGGCCACTGGCTATCGAGCAGGTTGATGCGCCGGAAGGTGACCATCTTTTTCAGTTCGGGCCTTATCTTGGCAAAGCCGGCCTGCTTTCCCTCTCCCTTCAGGAAGAATTTTTTCAACTGGCCAGGGGATAGTTTCTTTAATTGATCTAGAGGATAGACCCCCTGTCGCGCCCTCTCCAGGACATTAGTGTCGATATCCGTGGCCAGGATCTGAACCGGAGCATCAAAGCTCTTGAAGTGCTCTACTGCAGTCATGGCAATCGAATAGGGCTCTTCCCCGGTCGAGGACGCGCAGGTCCAGATGGAGACCGGGCGGTTTTGCGGAATGGTCGCCAGGTGCTGCGACAGGATCGGAAAATGATGCGCCTCTCGGAAAAATGACGTCAGGTTTGTGGTGAGGGCATTCACAAATGCTTCCCGTTCCGCCTGATCACCATCCTCCAGGAGCTGTATGTATTCGGTAAACGATTCAAGCTGCCTCACTCTGAGGCGGCGTGCCAGGCGGCTGTACACCAGGTCCTTCTTGCCGGGTGCCAGGGAGATGCCCGCGATCCGGTAAATCAGCTTCCGGATCCGGGCAAAATCCTGTTCCGTCAAAGTGAAGAGAAATAATTCCTTACTGTAACTTTGCTTGCGAAATGCAGGCTTTGTGTCTTTGGTCGCATCCCGCATTCCTACTCCCCGTATCGAAAATCAACCATGTCACATCCCGGCCCCGATCAACAGGATAACCTGCTAAAACTCTTTCCAGTCGTCATCGGATTCGGTGGCCGACTGTGCGTAAGCTTCGTGTGATTCCTGTTTTTTAAGCGGTTTCGGCGCAGCAATCTGCCTGCTCGGCTTGGTATTGCTTTTTGCCTGTTTCGCTTCGATTTTGTGGACGGATTTTTCCGCCACGATCCGCTGGGGCCCGGTCGCGTCATTTTCCAGTTTGAAGCGGGTAACGACCTGGACCAGCTGCATGGCCTGCTCTTCCAGAGATTCGGCTGCCGCCGCCGCCTGCTCGACAAGGGCCGCGTTCTGCTGGGTTACGTCGTCCATCTGGGTAATGGCGGTATTCACTTGCTCGATGCCGCTGGACTGTTCCAGGGAGGCGGCGGAGATCTCGGCCATGATATCGGTCACACGTTTGATGCTGATGACGATCTCCTGGGTGGTATGTCCGGCTTCTTCCACCAGCTTGCTGCCGTCCTGGACCTTGCCGACCGAATCTTCGATCAGGGACTTGATCTCCTTGGCCGCTGCCGCACTGCGTTGTGCCAGGCTGCGCACCTCGGCGGCCACTACGGCGAAACCGCGTCCCTGCTCACCGGCCCGGGCCGCTTCGACGGCAGCGTTCAGCGCCAGGATGTTGGTCTGGAAGGCAATCCCGTCGATGACGCCGATAATGTCGGATATTTTGCGGGAACTGTCGGTGATGGACTCCATGGTCCGGACCACCTTGTTGATGACTTCGCCGCCCTTGACAGCCACGCTGCTGGCGCTGATGGCCAGTTGATTGGCTTGCTGGGCGTTGTCGGCATTCTGCTTGACCGTCGAGGTCAACTCTTCCATGCTGGAGGCAGTCTCTTCCAGGGCCGAGGCCTGTTCCTCGGTACGCTGTGACAGATCGGCATTACCGGCAGCGATCTGTTCGGTGGCGGTCGCAATGGAGTCGGCGCCGTTTCTTACCTCGCCGACGATCCTGGCCAAGCCACCGTTCATCTCTTTCAAGGACGTCAGGAGGTGTCCGGTTTCGTCATTGCTATCGACCTCAATGTGCACGGTAAGATCGCCGGCAGCGATCTGCTCCGAAACTCCGATGGCCTTGTCGAGAGCCCCCTTGATCCGGCGTGCCACCAGCCAGGCAAAGAGAAACACAATAACGGACAGAAGGGCCGTGGCGCCGAGGATCTGCCACCGCATCTTTGCCACCTCTTTTTTGACGTCGTCGACGTAGATGCCGCTGCCGACGACCCAATTCCACTCCTTCACGAGCTTCACATAGGATATCTTGTCGACCGGTTGGGAAGCGCCCGGCTTTTCCCACTGATAGGCAACCGTACCGCCTGCTTCGTTATCCTTGGCCACCCGGGCAAACTCCACGAAGATCTGTTTGCCGTGGGGATCCTTGATATCGGATGCGTTTTTGCCGACCAGTTCCGGTTTGACACCATGCATCAGGATCTTCGGTTCCAGGTCGTTGACCCAGAAATACTCGTTTCCGTGGTAGCGCAGGTCCTTGATGTTTTGCAATGCCAGCGCCTTGGCCTCTTCAACACTTACCTTGCCTTCCCTGGCATCCTTGACGTGGCTTTCGATCAACGAGTGGGCGGTCTCCACCACCCCTTTTGTCGCCCACATTTTCTCATCCATCAGGTGTCCTTCCATGTAGGGGAGAACATAGAAAATAACCCCCAATACCAGCAATACGATGGTGGTGATCGAGATGCTCAGTATCTTCGACAGGATGGTCCAGTTTTTGAACGATTTGATTTTCATGGTGGTTCCGCCTTTCCTTGTTTTTATGTAATCAGTTGGTGTGATCGATGATCTGCATCTCGTCGCTGCTCATCAGTTTTTCTATATCCACCAGGATCAGCATTTGCTCGTTTATGGTGCCGAGGCCGGTAATATAGTCGGTATCCAGCGCGGCACCCATTTCCGGAGCCGGCTTGATCTGCTCCGGCGCAAGTGCGACAACGTCTGAGACCCCGTCCACTACCATGCCGATGACTCTTTCCAGGACATTCATGATGATGACGACCGTGAATTCGTGATAGGTGGGTTCGCCTGCGTTGAACTTGATGCGCATATCGACGATCGGAACTATCACGCCGCGCAGGTTGATGACCCCCTTGATGAAATCCGGTGCATTGGCAATGTGGGTTACGGTATCGTATCCTCGGATCTCCTGAACCTTGAGAATGTCGATCCCGTATTCCTCCTTGCCCAGGGTAAAGGTCAGATATTCCGAGGTCAGGGCGCTCTGGTTATTGTCTGCTGTTTGGTCTGACTGCATGTTTTGCTCCCTTCTGACAAGTATCGTTATGGGGCTGTAGCCACTTTTTTGCGCATCTCGAGCAGTGAACCGACATCCAGGATCAAGGCCACCCGACCATCGCCAAGGATCGTGGCACCAGCCGTCCCCTCGACTTTACGGTAATTTGTCTCTATGCTCTTGATAACCACCTGGTGCTCATCCAACAGGGCATCTACCAGTACGGCCGCTTTTTCTCCCTCCACGTCCACCAGTACCAGGATCCCTTGTTCCGGATCGATAATCGACGTTTCCAGGTGAAACAGTTCATGTAGCGGAATAATCGGGATATATTCACCGCGGACATGGATTACTCGTTTGCCGTTAACGCTCTTGATGGCGCTGGCCGCGGGCTGGAGGGATTCGATGATGGAGTTGAGCGGAATGATGAACTTTTCGCGGCCGACAGCAACCGAAAGCCCGTCCAATATGGCCAGTGTCAGGGGGAGGCTGACCGTGACACGCGTCCCTTTGCCCTGCTCCGAGATGATCTGGACTCTGCCGCCGATTGACTGGACGTTTTTCAACACCACATCCATGCCCACGCCGCGGCCGGAAATATCGGTTATTGTCTCCGCGGTGGAGAAGCCCGGGGCGAAGATAAGCTGCCAGACCTCTTCGTCGCTCATGCCGTCGGAGGCGGGAATCCCGCGTTCAGCGGCTTTGCTCAGGATTTTACCGCGATTCAGCCCGGCGCCGTCGTCGATGACATCGATCACAATCCTGCCGCCGACCTGCGAGGCGCGCAGGGTGATGGTCCCTACAGGTTCTTTCCCGCTGGCGACGCGCACCGCCGGCGTCTCCAGGGCGTGGTCCATACAGTTTCGGACCAGGTGAGTGAGCGGATCGGTAATCTTCTCTATCAGTCCCTTGTCCAGCTCGGTCGAATCTCCGACGGTCTTCAGTTCCACTTCCTTGCCCAGTTTGGCCGCAAGTTCCCGCACCATGCGGGGAAAACGGCTGAAAACTATGCTGATCGGCACCAGGCGGATTGACATGACGCTCTGTTGCAGATCACGGGTTGTACGCTCCAATTGCAACAGGCTGCGATGCAGGTTTTCGTGGAGCACCGGATCCAGGGTGGCCGCTGTCTGGGCCACCATGAGTTGGGTGATTACCAGTTCGCCAACCTGGTTGATCAGCTGGTCCACTTTGGCCACTCCGACACGGATCGACGATTCCGACTCGCCGCCACGGCGTCCGTATGCGCCCGGTGCCAGTTCGTTCCTGTCATAGGCCCGTTTGCCCATGGGAGTCGGAGCTGCGGTATCCGCGATAATTTCCGGTCCGGTCTCGACAGAGCCGGCAGGAGTCTCGACAGCCTGGGGCATGGCTGCGGGCTCGGTAATCTCCCGGACCTTTAATTGTTCTTCGTCAGCCACAAACTCGAATATTTCGCGGATGTCGCTTTCACTGGCGGAGGTGATTACGGTGCAATTCCAGCAGATATTGCATAACTCAGGGTCAAAGGTGGTCAGGTCCGGAATGGAGGATAATTCCGCATTTATGGTTACTTCTCCCAATTCTTCCAGCTCGCGGAACAGTTGCTCGACCCTGACGCCGCGCTTGAAGATGTCGGGGTCAGGCGTGAATTCAAGTTCATAGTGGTGCAGGGCGGATGAAGGTTTGTTACACGAAGTAGCGGGACCAGGGATGCCGGCGTCTGCCACAACCGTTTGTGTTTCACTGCCGCTTTTGTCGATAAGTTGCTGCAGCTTGCCGCTGATCCGGTCTATTGCATCCTGTTGGACCTCTGCACCGTCGCGATGGCCGGCAAGCTGCATGCCGATGGCATCGCCGGCTTCAAGAAACAGGTCGATCATGGCCGTGGTAAAGGGGATCTCATGGTTGCGAATCCGGTCAAGGAGCGACTCCATGACATGGGTCACGACGGTCATATCCTGAAAACCGAAAATTCCCGCACCTCCCTTGATCGAATGGGCTGCCCTGAAAATGGCGTTTAACTGTTCCTCGTCAGGTTCCCCATGACTGAGCGCAAGGAGTATCTGCTCCATCTCCGCCAGGTGCTCGGCGCATTCCTCGAAAAAGACCTGGTTGAAACGCTTCAGATCAATTCCCTGTATATCTTTTTGAGCGGTTGTCATACATATCCCTGAGCGGTTTTAACGTGCGTTCCCAACTCCCGGTCAAACCCGAACGCCTGGATTTTCTTTTTGATTTGGTCAGGAACATCGGTGAACAGAGGTATGACTCCTTTTTGCTTCAGAAGTTGAACAAAAAGGGTTAATAGTTGGCAGCCACTGACATCGAGCTCATCAATTCCGGTCATCAAGACCTCTGACCGTATTCCTGTCCCTCTGGCTTGGCATTTCGCGTCAGGAAGAGAATCCGAGATTGTTTCCAGCACCTCGACAAGATTCTGTATTTGATGGTTCACTCCATTCATGGACCAATCCCCATCAAGGGTGATTACGATTTTGTCTGTTGTGTTTTGATGCATAGTCCCTCCCATTACGTTTAACTTGATGCGATGTGCGAGCTTGTATCCAGTGGATTGCAGATATGGTGCCATATCTGGCTCCGGCAAAATACTCATAAATAACAGTATGTTATGTGTGGTTGTTTTGGCGGGTGGCCCTGCAACATTGTTTTCATTAAGTGGTGTAGTGTTTGGATAAGTGGCGTGATTACAGGGCGTTATGAGTTGGAAACAATGTTGCTGGTGCAACAAATGTCGCAATGGTTTTACGGACTGGGGATGGATACCGATAGAAAAGACTTGACCCAAGGATGACAGCCATTGATCTCAAAAACAACAAACCCCGCTTGAAAAGGCGGGGTTTGTCAATGGGCGGTCATATGGTCAGGGTAGTGAGGCTATTTCAGGCTAGGGGTGGAACGACTTCACTCCTTTTCCGGAAGATTCACTTCGGGAGACAAGATCAATTGCGGAGGGATCTCGTGGACCCCCCAAATCTTGACCAACAGTTCCAGTCCCTCTGAAATGTTAATCAATTTGTCATATGGGAGTGCTTCAAGGCCGTTTACCAGTAAGCCTTGGGCTACCTCCGGCGACTGACTTACTTTTTCGCGTCCTTGTAACGTAAGCGCAACTTCAACGACACGCCTGTCTTTGGTGGACCTGGTCCGCTCCACCAACTCTCTCAATTCAAGCCTGTCAATAATGCCTACGACTGTGGCCGGGTGCAGATACATCTTGCGAGCCAGATCCGAAACCTTGATCGGTGCTGATTCGGCTATGATTTTGATTGCCCAAAGCTGCGGCCCTGTCAGTCCGGTTTCGTGTACCGCGTTTTTGGATTGTTCATTTACGACCTGAAACATGCGCCGTATATTGTCGATAATGCCCGCCACCAAAGTCGGCGTAGCTTCCATCTCGTTGATCTCTCTTTCTCTTTGTCAGCGCCTCGAAAAAATTACGAAAACTATTCTTAATAACACAATTACAAGCAGATTATCAATATTCACGTTCCTTGCTTCAATTCATCCGTCAACATCGTGAGCGACATCAGGAACGGATTTTGATGATTAGATATTTGATCTACCTTTGCCTGTCCAGAGAGGCAAGTTAAGCTGGCCATGCCACAACCCGGGCGAACGGCATCTGCACCGTTCAAATGGCATGTAACACTGACAAATAAGATGATATTAATAAATTACTTATTTTTAGCTATTAAAATCAAATGGTTGCATTGATTTGCCCCGTCGGGGGGTTGACATAAAATTATTTGTATGCAAATAATAGGCGTACAAAATAATGTATGTATTCCAAAAGGTCAACCTTGAATTGTGGCCTTCCGCGACACGCCAACGAATCATACCGCTGCACGAATGCTGTCAATGCAGTAATGATCCGGCCGGCTCATGCCTCGAAGCAATAAGCACCGCATCAAATTTCTTCTTCAGGCGAGTCACCGGTCTCCCATTTAACATCTTGGAGGGATGATTCGTCTGCCTCCAAAACCGCAAGCCCGTCACGGAAGTCTCCGGTATCCGGCATAGCCGGTTTCGACCGATCTCTGTTATTCCTGAGGTATAGGAGTAACCAATTCAATACCAAAGGAAATCTGGTGAAAATATATTCCCGTTTGCTTCCGCTGCTTATATTGGCTGCCTCCACCCGCTGTTTGGCCTCGGGTGGAGATATCTCTGGCGGCTGCCGCGAAGCAAAAGCAATCGTATCCGCTATTCCAGAGCTTCATGGCGATGAGTTGACAAGGCAGGAGGATCTGATTCTGAGTATCTGCCCGGATGGGGTGCCAGGGCTATTTGTTAAGGGATTGCGCCGCGAACGGAAGGGGGAGGTGGAGCAGGCCATTACAGAATATTGTCAGGCACTGGCTGTCAATGGCGTGCCGTCCAACGAGCCGGTCGGGCAACGGCGCAACGCAAAGCTGCACAGTATCAAGGCCCAGGTCTACCGGGAAATGGGAGACACTGCCCATGCCGATAAAGAATATGCATTGGCCGGGATAACCAGGGTGACCGATCCAGGTGATCACATCCGCCTGGGAGATGCATTTCTGTTGGCACGAAAATACGACAAGGCCATTGCGGAGTATCAGGCGGCACTTGCAGAGCGTCCGGGGCAGCCGGGCACTTTGCAAAAGCTGGCGGATGCCGAGATGGCGGCAGGACATGACGAGCAGGCCGCCGGGGTTTACCAAAAACTGCTTGTAGCAGACGATAGTAGCAGCGACATACGTTACACGCTGGGCGTGCTGTTCGAGCGACAGGGGCAGTTGGACAAAGCAGAAGAACAATTCCGGCAAGCGGTGCGGCTGGATCGGAAAAACGGCGAGGCGCGCAGGCATCTGGCCGATATCTATACTTTGCGGGGGAATTTCCCCCAGGCTATCCGGGAATACCGGGAGCTGATATCCGAGCGTGGCGATAATCCCCTTCTGCACTTCAAGCTGGCGCGGGCTTACGAGCGGAATAAGAAATATCAGGACTCTATCTCGGAATATCTGGAGACCATAAAGCTGGCCCCGGACAATATAGAAGTCCACAAGGAACTGGCCGCACTATACCTGAAAAGGGGCAAGGGAAATGAAGCCGCAAAACAGTACCAAACTGTGCTCAGGCTTGACAAGGACGACGTCTCAACCCGGAATGCCCTGATCACGCTTTACGTTAATCTCAGGAAATACAAGGAACTTTTTACACTGATCAAGGAAGGGGTTGAGCTTTCTCCCGATGACCCCAACAGCCATTTCAGGCTGGGGCTCATGTACGATTTCAGGAGGGAGTACGATGCTTCTATTGCTGAGTATCAGAAGGCATTGGCCCTGAAAAGAGATCACGCCAAGTCGTTGAAGGGGTTGGGAAAGGTGTATCTGAAACTGGGCAATCTGGAAAAGGCTCGCGAATGCCTGGAAGCCGCCAAAAAAGCCGACCCCAAGCTTTTTGAAACAAGCGAGCTGTTAAATAATCTGCGTATTGAGCAAACCAGGGCATCGGTTGCCCATAAAAGGAAGTATCGCTCTCTCAAAAAACGGAGCAAAAAACAAGTTACGAAAAAGAAGACGCGTAAAAACAGGAAGAATACGAGTAAAGGCAAAAATATACGTAACAACAAGAAAAACTCAAAAAAACACAAATCGGTCAAAGAGAAGGAGCGCAGAAAATAGGCTGGGCAGCAACTCCGCGGCACAAGGACACGGCATGTTTTCGAATCCTTGGGGCCAGTTGGGACTAATCACCACGAAAGGAGACTGAATGACGATATACACGAAAAAACAGCAGAACATCGCCAGGAAAATAGGCAGTAGCACCGGCATCTCAAACTGGAAGGACTGGCATTGGCAGCTGCGGCACTCAATTCATGATATCGACACCTTTGAGAAGCTATTGGGGATAACGTTCAGTCCCGACGAGAAGGAACGGATCAACGAGACCATAGCGCAATTCCCCCTTTCCATAACACCTTACTACCTGTCGCTGATCGACCGGAACAATTATGCAGACGATCCGGTGTTCCGGCAGTCGTTCCCATCTCCAAAAGAACTTCAGGTCAGTTCCTGCGACCACTCCGATCCGCTGGACGAGGATGCCGACAGCCCGGCGCCGGGAATCACCCACCGTTACCCGGATCGGGTGCTGTTCCATATCAGCAACATCTGCTCAATGTACTGCCGGCATTGCACTCGGAAAAGAAAGGTGGGCGACCATGATTCAATCCCGGGGCGTGATGAAATCACCCAGGGGCTGGATTATATCCGCAACACGCCGGTGGTCCGCGACGTGTTGCTTTCGGGCGGAGACCCGCTCATGCTCTCCGACGACTATCTGGATTGGATACTCGGCGAGTTGCGCGCCATACCACACGTACAGGTGATTCGGATCGGCAGCCGCATGCCGGTCGTGCTGCCTTACCGCATCACCGACGATCTGGTCAGTGTGCTGAAAAAACACCACCCGCTTTGGCTCAATACCCACTTCAACCATCCAAGGGAGATCACCACCTCGGCCAAGGAAGCCCTGGCACGTTTGGCCAATGCCGGCATCCCGTTGGGGAACCAGACCGTTCTCCTGGCTGGGGTGAACGATTGCCCCATGATCATCAAGACACTGGTGCAAAGGCTGGTGGAGCAGCGGGTCCGCCCATATTACCTCTACCAGTGCGATCTCTCGGAAGGGCTTTCCCACTTCCGTACCCCGGTCGGGAAAGGGATGGAGATCATGGAAAGCCTCATCGGCCACACCAGCGGCTTCGCAATACCTACGTATGTGATAGACGCGCCTGGAGGCGGCGGCAAGATTCCTGTCATGCCCAACTACCTGATCACCCTTGCCACCAACAAGGTGGTGCTACGCAACTATGAAGGTGTAATCACCACCTATCAGGAGCCGGACAACTACCAGCCCATATACTGTGACCGCAACTGCGGCGATTGTCGTCTTGAACTGAACATGGAGGGGACCGAGGAGTATGCGGCGGTTGGCATCGAACGGCTTTTGTCGGATTTCGATGAAGCCATCTCGCTTACCCCGGAAGACAACGACCGTATGAAAAGGAGAAATCATGAGTGACACAATCAACACCATAGGCCGCTCCATCATCCAGCATGGCCCCGTTAATGACCGGGTTTATTTGATGAAACTCCACCCAGATGATGCAACCGATTTTGTGGAGTATCTGGACCGGCTGGCCTCGTCTCGCGGCTATTCCAAGGTTTTTGCCAAGGTGCCAAGGTGGAACATGGTCCGTTTCGTTGCCGCAGGCTACGAACTTGAAGCGTCGATACCCGATTTTTTCCCTGATGGCGCTGCCGCCTGTTTCATGGGAAAGTACTTCACAACCACCCGCAGGGTAGAGCCCCAACCACAACTTGTAAAAGAAATTCTGGTGGTCTCCAAGGCGCAGGAGCCCGTGTGCTGCCCGGTGTCGCTCCCCGAGGGTTTTACGGCACGAATTGCCCGGGAAGGCGACACAGCCGGCATGGCGGAGGTCTATCGCAAGGTGTTTGCCTCCTACCCGTTCCCGATTCATGATGCGGGATTTCTCAGGGCCGCCATGCTTGGCGGCACCATTTTTTTCGGCATCTGGCATGGTGATAAAATCGTTGCCCTGTCTTCCGCGGAAATAGACTGCTCCTCCGGCTCGGCGGAGATGACCGACTTTGCCACCCTGCCGGAATATCGTGGCCACGGCTTTGCCCTTTACCTGTTGCAGCAGTTGGAAGAAGCCGTGCAATCACGAGAAATCAGATCGCTTTTCACTATTGCCAGGGCCTACTCGTTTGGCATGAATATTACCTTTGCCAGAAACGGTTACCGTTTTGGCGGCACCCTCACCAACAACACCAACATATCCGGCAGCCTGGAAAGCATGAATGTGTGGCACAAGACGCTGTCCTGATCAACTCTGTGTCTTTTTTGCTGTTCTATGCACTCATTCAGGAGGCCCTTATGAGAAGTGTTTTTGGTAACAAGGCATGATAGCTACTGATGTGCTGAATATGTCGCTTTCTGTGGGTGGCCTGTTGATGGCGAGCGTAGTAATTGGCCTGGTAATGGAGAGGGTCATTCTGCATCGTCTTGAAGCTCTGGCGCAGCATACCTCTTGGGAGGGGGACGAGATCATTGTTACCTCTCTCAAGGGGCTCACGCTTTACTCCTGCCTCCTGGCGGGCATCTATTTGGTATCCCTGCGTCTTCCACTGGATGAACATGCCGGAGAGATTGTTGGAAAGCTGGTTCTGGTCGCATTCCTGTTGCTGGTTACGTTATTCATGATGCGGTTGGCGGCCGGTTTCGTGTCTCACTACGCAAGAAAAGCAGTGCTTCCCTCCACGTCCATCTTCACCAACTTGGCCAAAGTCATCGCATTTTCCGTTGGCATACTGGTTATTTTGCAATTCCTCGGCATATCCATCACGCCGATACTGACCGCCCTTGGAGTGGGCGGCCTTGCCGTGGCCCTGGCGCTGCAGGACACGCTATCGAATATATTCTCAGGCCTGCACATCATTGCTACCCGGCAGATTCGTCAGGGAAACTATATCCGCCTTGACGGCGGCGAAGAGGGATACGTCACCGATATTACCTGGCGCAACACGGTGATCCGTACACTTTCCAACAATATGGTGCTGGTACCAAATTCAAAGCTCGCCGGGGCCATAGTCACCAATTATCATCTGCCCGAGACGGAGATGGGAGTGCTCGTCCAGGTCGGAGTAAGTTATGACAGTGAATTGGAAGAGGTCGAGCGGGTAACCACCGATGTGGCGCGGGAACTGTTGCTAGATGTCCAGGGCGGTGTCCATGGATTCGAGCCTTTTATCCGCTACCACACCTTCGCCGACTTCAGCATCAATTTCACGGTGATCCTGCGCTGCAAGGAGTACGTGGACCAATATCTTGTCAAACACGAATTTGTCAAACGGCTTCATCGTCGTTATCGAGATGAGGGGATAGAAATCCCCTACCCGATTCGTATGGTTCACTACAAAGATAAGAAGACATAAGGAAGCATGAGAAGGGATTAGAGCCAGAAGATGTTTGGCGGCGCGTATTTATTGATGTTTTGTCACTGGCGAGCTTTGTTGCTGAATGAAAGGATACACAAAAGGTAGCATGCCTAAAGAAAAAGGGGTTAGCTTGTTAGCTAACCCCTTGATTTCTTTGGAGCGGGAAACGGGATTCGGACCCGCGACTTCAACCTTGGCAAGGTTGCACTCTACCACTGAGTTATTCCCGCGTGTGAGCTTTGTTAAATATCAAAAACTGGTTAGCATGTCAATGCTTTTTTGTATGATTTTTGCCATGGCTGGTTAATTCCCCCGCCTTTACAATATCCTGGTAAAGCTCCACAAGTTTTTCTGATCTTGATTTCCAAGAATGTTCGTTAACGGCCTTTTCCCTGATATCTACCGAATACTGCCTCCTTGCTTCGTGATCAGACAGCAGGGCTGCAATCATCTTGGCCATATCTCCGGAATCGGCATAACGGGCGTAGATGCCAGTGTCACCCAGCACCTCTCGATTGACCGGTGTGTCAAAGGCAATGACCGGCAGGCCGCATGCCATATAATTGAAGAGTTTTCCGTTTGCTTCGGTCAACGATAGTTTTGGGGCTACCGCGATGTCGGCTGCGGAGAGCATGGTTGGCGCATCTTTATAGTCTATTTTCCCGGTAAAGGTGATTGCTTCGCTGAGTCCTCGTGCTTCGGCTTCGGCCCGGTATTGTTCGCAGGGAAAGCCCATGATCAGGAAATGCGCGCTGACATTCATTTCTCTCAGGGTTTCGATACAATCGAGCAACAGATCAGTGCCTTGGTAGCGGCTCAAGACTCCGAGATAGGCTACGACTGGCACATCTTTGGGAATTGCGGCTCTTTCGCGGCATTCATCTTGCGGAAGAGGGCGGAATACATCCGTGTCAACGCCGTCGATAATTGGGGCCACCTTTTCTGGGGGTACGCCCCAGCCGTTGGTGAGCTCGGTATTGGCAGACCCTGAACTGGTTACTATCTTGTCGGCAAAGTTGTTGATCATGTTTTCGATCCGTTTGAAGACGCGCGCAGCAAAAGATGATGCCGTAAAGAAACCGTGATCTATGCATTCGCCGGTCAGGCTTCCCTGGTAATCGAATATCAGGGGCAGGCGAAACATCTTTTTTAGAATATAACCGATAAAGGCGCCTTCGTGCAGATGGGCATGGATGATGTGGGGGCGGAATTCCAATATGAGCGGCACTGCCTTGAAGAGCAGCAGGGCATCAAGGTAAATCTTGTGCCAGGAGGGGCCAGCTTCGAGTTTGTTGTACCACGGGATTGTTGGAATCCTGGTTACTGGGATACCGGGCATGTCCCGACCGAGATGATAGGTCACGATACGCACTTTGTGACCTGCCGCCATGAGCGATCGTGCTTCCTCGTATATCCTGACGTGACATCCTCGGTCGGCAAAATATGGGGTAGGCGCTAACATCAGAATTCTCATTCCGGCCTCAGTCAATATTGATCCTGTCTTTTACGACATAGATGGGTTTGCCTTGGGACTCGAAGTAGGTGCGGGTATTCAATTCGCCTAAAAGTCCCAGAACAATGAATTGAACACCCATGAAAAGCAGGAAGGCCGTCAGGGTCAACAAGGGGTTGCGATTCATGCTCAGCTGCTCGAAAAACTTCATATACAGGGTCATGGCGCCGCTGCAGAATCCTGCCAGCAGGGTATATATCCCCCATTTCCCGAATAGTTGAATGGGCTTGGTGGAGTAGGCCAGCAGAAACTTGACAGTCATGAGATCCAGTATTACACGCAATGTTCGTGAGATGCCATACTTGCTGACGCCATGCAGGCGCGGGAAGTGGTTGACCGGCAGTTCGGCGACTTTTGCGCCGTATTGGGAAGCCAAAGCCGGTACAAAGCGATGCAGTTCGCCGTACAGATTGATGCTGTCCAGCACCTCACGGCGGTAGGCCTTCAGGGTGCAACCGTAATCGTGGAGATGAACGCCGGTAAGGGACGAGATCAATGCGTTGGCCAGCATGGATGGGATTTTTCTGGTGACAAAGGTGTCCTTGCGGTCTCTACGCCAGCCCGAAACCACGTCATAACCTTCATCAAGTTTGGCAATCAAGCGGGGGATGTCGGCGGGATCATTCTGCAGGTCGCCATCCATTGGGATTATGATGGCGCCTGAGGCAGCGTTGAAACCGGCTGACATGGCTGCTGTCTGGCCGAAGTTTCTACGCAGCCTGATGACCTTGAGCCGTCTATCCTGGGCTGCGATACGTTGAAGCGCACTGAAGGATCCATCGCTGGAGCCGTCGTCAACCATGATGATCTCATAATCGGCATCATTTCTGTCCAGTGCCTGGGTTATGGCACGGTAGAGTTCGTCGATATTGTCCTGCTCGTTGTAAATCGGTACGACAATGCTGAAATTCACATATTGCTCCGAGTTGGGAGTGTTATTAGGCGTGCAAAATAATCACGTACTATAATGGAAAAAGGGTAGATCGTCTGTATAAAAGTGAACTGCCTGGATGGTTTTACCAGTTGGTCTGGCCGAATTCCTTGATCTGTCTGATCAGCACGTCACAATCCGGCTTCGGCACCGGTTTTCCGCCGCAGAATCCGAACAGCAGGCCGATTCCGTTTGTACAGTGCATGAGTGGGAAGATAAACATCAAAAAGCAGGCTGTTGGAGCGCGGTAAGAGATGACTGCTGCAGCCGTGAAGATCAGATCACCCATGACGTAGGCAATCAAGGGAATACTCCACCAGATGCTCGATGGTAGCATGGGGAGTATGGCCAGATAGGCCACAAACATCAGCGGCAATAGGCTCATGGGAGAACGCAGACCAGCCAGGAGCGTCTGCTGGGCCCGGCCGCGGCCGTATGTGAACATCTGCCGGGTAAAAGCCCTGATAGATGGGCGTTGGCTTCTCTCAACCCCCATGGCTGGAACATGGACCAGTTTGTGTCCCGAAGAGCTGATCCTGTCCAACAGTTCGTTTTCTTCATTGGGATAGAGGCGCTCGTCCAGGCCACCCTCTTTAAGGTAAGCATCCCTGCGGATCGCCAGATTGCACAGTATCAACTCCCGCTCGCTTGTCTCACGGGGCTGACCGGTTGCGCGGTAGCGGTTACGCATGGCGCCTGCTCCAAACGGTGAAGATAGGGCAAAGGCAAATAGATGTTGCAGGCGCGTGTCACTGTCCGGTGTCAGTGACGGGCCACCAACGACCGCAACGGCAGGGTCCTTCAAGACTTGCGCGCATAAAGCCAGGCAGTCCGCGGTAACAAGGGAATCGTCATCAAGAAAGAACAGGATATCGCCCTGGGACCTGCCTGCAGCCATGTTTCGCTGGCGGCTCGGCCTTGTCCCTTCGGCAACCAGAACCTCGAAGGGATACTCCTGTTCGTTTACCAGGTGTAATGGTGCGAGGGCCTTTACAGCGCCATCCGGTTTAACCGGTATGATGAATGAAAATGTTGGCATGTCTCTTTAAATAAAAAAACCGGGATGACCCGGCCGATTGCATTTATATCGCATTCTATCAGAAAATCTTCCTGACGTTGGCGGTAATTTTCTTTTCTATGCGGCCATCGGCCCGCGCAGTGCCATACATGTATTCGAGGTTGGCCTGAAGCAGCCTGAAATTGAGGCCGACCGCGCCATAATATGTCAGGGCGTAATCGCCCAGGTTGTTGAAAAAAGAATATCTTGCACCGGCAGCAAGCAAAAGTTGCCTGATGGGATAGTACTTGGCGCCAAGGGAGAAGTTGGAGCTGCTGCTTCTGTAGAGGTTGTTGACGCTGGTGCTGCTGGGGGTGCTGAAGGCGCTGGATGATATGGATGGAGTGATTACGCTGTTGGTGGAGCTGTTTTCGACATGGTCAAAGGCCTGGTTGATCTCGAAAAGTTTGCGGGTCATGCCGTTGGTTTTGTAATAATAGTAGTTTACGCCCTCCTCGAAACCTAGCGTATTTGATTCAAAGGAGGTGTCGATGGCCCTGTTGTAGGAGAGGCTCATATGTGCGTCGAGATTCCGGCTAAAGTTGTAATTAGCCCTGTTGTAGCTGTTGAAGGTGTTGGAACTCGTAGATTTTTCGGCGCTGTCAAAAGATATGGTGTTCCTGCTGGTCAGCTTGAAATTGGCACCATAGTAGTCTGCCGTCTGAATCAAGTTTGTCCGGTAACTTTTTTGGGCGTTTTCCGGCAGGTAAATGTCTTCGTTGACAGAAAAGCCGACATTGAGGCGCGCCAAGGGGTTCCAGTAAAGCGACAGTTCCGTTATGGACTGGAAGCTGGGGCCATTTACTCCCAGATTGTTGCGCGGGTCCGCATACTGGGGGCTGATGACTGTTGCCCCTAAAATGTTGCTATTGACATATTGGGATGTGCCGCTGGTAATTCGGGCGGTCTGGCTCAGCAGCCAGCGTGTCTGGTTGGATGGGGAATAGCCGGCAGTCGCGCGCAGGGTCTGGTCAAGAAAATTGGATGCGCTCGCCGCACCGCTGTAGGAATAATTGCGCACATTGTAGGACGCTCCCAGGGAAAGAGTCCGGGAAAGCCGCGCGGTGCTGGTGGTTTCAAGGGCTGCCGACACCACCAGCATCTCGACATCGTTCGACGAGGCGTGTTCCAGGTCGAGTTGCTGGCTCAGGGTAAAGGGGGCTCTCTTGAAGGCATCGATTCGATAGCCGCCGGATACGTCCGTGAACTGGTTGTTCAGGTTGTCATGGTCATCTTTGTAGGAAAAGCGGGAACTCCAGCCGGTATCGGCACTCAATGTGCCGCTGGCATAAAGCGGCACTGTGGTCCGGTAGGTGATCTTGCCGTTATCCTCTTTGAGACGGTTGAAATTGTTGAATGTTCTTGCTTCCCAGGTGTCGCGGCGGGCAATGCCGAAAAGATTGAGGTCGAATTCGGTGAAACTGTCCGAGGCAACCATGTTCTGGGCCAGTGAAGAGCCGGCAGCCGAAGCTCCTTGGTTCCTTCTGGTAAGCTGGCCGTCGGCCGATATTTGCAGCCAGTTGGAGAAATCGACCCAGCGCCGTTGCATGGTCTGGTCAACGGTGCCCAGTTGAATCTGGGTTTCCTTGTAGTTGTTGTCCGGATTGATGTAGTCGTTATAGTTCAGGATACGGTAGTGGAACCAGTTGTCCACTTTGTTGAGACTTACGAATGCCAAGCGGCTGAAGCGGTTGTGGACCGGGAATTGGGAGTTCAGGTCGCGGTTCAGGACATCCCGATAGTCGAGCATCAGCATGGGAAAGTGGCGCAGCATTTCGTTGTAACCGTTGGTCATGCCATTTTTGACACCCATGACCAGAGTGGCACCAGAGTCCAGATGCAGACCATCCATAATACCGGTAGCAAGTTGGGGGGAGCCGGTCAGGTTGCCGCTGCTCATTGTTCCAAGGAGGTTGGAATAATCCTCGCTGAAAAAATCGCGGTTCATATCCCTGCTGTAGGCGCTCAGGCGGAGGGGGAGTTCCTTGGGATCGATCAGGATTTCACCCCGGTAAAGGATATGGCCGCGGCTGGCTGTAGGGTTTTCCGAGCCAGAGGTTGATTTTATGGTGGTGTCAAAGGTTGTCCAATCGTATCCGATGGCGACATTGTATTTGCCCAAACGACCATCCATGATCTTGTCGGCTTTTTCATACAGAAGCGAATAGCGTTGAGTGAGCGAGTGGGCCGACAGATGCTGATTCGTGTTGTCGCGCACATCAAAGTTGACGAAATTGAGTTCCGCCTCGGCGGATAGTTTGCAAAAGGCATTGGCAGGGACCAGCAGGATGCTCAGCAAGGCTCCGAAAATGATAAACAGGCATGAAATTTTTATGGAGGAATATGCCATTTAATTGAGTAATTCCGGTTTTATATTGGCAAACAATTAAGTTATTGCAATATTTAGGCCATCTGCCCTAATTGGAAGAATTACGGCTATATAGGACTTTAGCACGCCAAAAGGGAGCATTGTGCCGCGGATGCAAGTCGAATGTGGCGATATGGCGCCCTAATCACGGTTATTTAGCTTGCCGGGAATCGTTTGTGTTGGGGGTACTATTCTTCTTGCTGGAAAGGTATTGGAAGACCTGTATTCGGGCATTGAGTTGGTCCACGATAAATAGCCTGTCATGGCTGTCTATGTCGATGCCGACCGGGATTGCAAACCCGCCCGGAGCAATCTTTCCGCTGCTGGAAACTGCGTAGTAGTTGCCGAAGGTCAGCAGCAGATCGCCGCTTTGGTTAAAAATCTTGATGTTGTGGGAGCGGCCGTCCGCGACATAGATATTGTCATCAGAATCCACTGCCACAGCCTTGATCAGTTGGAAATCGCCAGGGCTGTCGCCGCGTTTGCCGAACGAGCGGCGAAAGGCACCCTTGTCGTCGAAAATCTGGATGTTGGCGTTAAAGGCATCGGCGACTATGAGTTCACCCTTTGAGTCGATGGCCATGCCGATCGGGCGGTTTAGGCTGCCGTCCGAATCACCGGGCTGGCCGATGGTGAAGAGCAGATTGCCATTCAGGTCCAGGGCAAAGATCTTGTCCAGCTGGATGTCAGCCACATACAAACGCCCCTTGGTTTTGTCAATGACAATGGCACCCGGTCGTCGGCAGAGCTTGGTGAGCTTGATTGTACGGAGAAACTTTTCTGCGGCATCGAATACCAGTATTTGATTAAGGTGGGGTTCAAGCACATACAGGCTATTCGCCTGATCCAGGGCCAGTCCGATGGGACGGATTTTCTCAGGTAAGTCGCCGCCTTGGGTCGAAAGGATACGCAATTCGCGTTGTCGCAGGTCGAATACGAAAACTGCCGCGGCCCCGATGTCGGCGACGTAGAGTTTGTCGTGTACCGAATCAAACCTGGCTTCTATGGGTTTGACGAGAGTTATGGGCGTGTCTTCCCCAACAATGGCCTCTTTAAAGCGGCGCAGGGAGGTCTTTTCCAGGTCTAGCTGACTATGATAGGCAGCCAGCCACTCGATACGCGGCGGATTGGGGGGAGGGGGCCAAAAGTAGTGTTCGCGGCCTTCCTGCGATGAGGTGGCACAGCCGGACAAGGCAATGACAGCTGTAATGAGAATAGCGGATAGTATGTTTCGTAAGTCGGCCATGGATGCACTTTAACAGAACTGGGGAAATATTGAATACAAAAAAGGGGCGGATGAATCCGCCCCTTTCAGGGTCAATCATGATGGCCCATTGCTACTTGTCGTGACAGGCCAGGCAGAGGGCGCTGGCGGCATTGGTTTTCCTCAGGAACGGCGGGGCTGCATTATCATGAACCTTGTGACAGCTGGCGCATTCGATCATCTGGCCGGTAGACCCAAAAAAGGCACTTCCACCCAAAGCAGTCTGAGCGTCGGCCAGTGAATGCAGTCCCGTGTCCTCGCTTTGCGCAGTTTCATAGTTGAATCCGACCGGGTGGTCGTCTCTCAGATCTTTCCCTGCATTGCCGATATTGGCTTTGCTGCCGGCTGGTATGACGCCGGTGGTGTCAGGGTTGGTTACATCTGCATGGTTGGAGAAGGCGCCCATGGTGGTTACGCCGTCGTGGCAGCTCATACAGAATAGTGAGATGCTGTCGGCATCGAAGTTGCCAGTGGCCAACTTTGCCTTGGCTGTGGCACTAATGGTGGGGCTATTGTACATTTGCCACCCAGTGGCATCGGGATTGGTCCTGTTCCAGAGGGGAACCTTCTGAGTAGGATTATGCGGTGTATGGCAGAAAATACAGATCTGGTTGGTGGTCGTGGACTTAACCAGTGGTGCCGTGAATGTAGCTGTAGAGGTGGTGGAAAGGTCGTGCTTGGTGTTGACGATGGATAGCGCCGAAGCAGTAGACGCGATTGCCACCAGGGCTGCCGTCAATAATGCTCTTTTCATGTGTAATTCCTTTCTCTAGTTTATATTTTGATGCAATTAATTGAACCAGTAATTCGCTTAAAACAAGATATATCTCCTTTCCTGAGTTAAACGCAAACGAATTAAGGGATACATATTTAATTTGTTTCTAATAAACAGTTGCAATCTGTATGCCAGTAACATGTATAGGCTTTAACTTGCTGATATGGCATATGTATCCGAAAAACCGCATATTTTGATTTTGGGCCGATACGTCTTTTTGCGATATGTGATTCGGCGGTTTCACATGGTCAAAGGTGTGAGAATAAAAAAGAAACAGGCCGGTTGTCATGAAACAACCGGCCTGTTATCGGTGCGCGGGAGTGGCTACTTGGCCTTGGCTCCGGAAGAATCTATGCTTGGCACTGGTGCGGAGATAGGGACGGCTCTGGTAGACGCCTTTGCCGCTGGGGCCTGGTCGGTGATGGGGTGCTCCTTGAGATAGCGCTCGGTAACATACTGGTAAACCTGAAAGCGGCCGTTCATCTGGTCGACTATGTAGATGGTGTCATTCTGGTCGATATAGATCCCGTTGGGGAGCAGAAAACCGCCTGGCCTAACTTCCGATCCAACACCCTTTAACGCGTAAGGTCCGCCGAATACCAGCAGAACTTCGCCTTTGTCGTTGAAAATGCTGATGCGGTGCGCCTTGCCGTCGGTTACGTAGAGATGGCCTTCGGAATCGATTGCCGCGGCTTTGATGATAGCGAAGTCGCCGAGGGCGTCGCCGCGCTGGCCGAACTCGGAGATATGCTTGCCTTCTGGGGAAAATTGGATGACACGCGCATTCATGGAGTCGCAGATCCAGAAGTTGCCTTTTGCATCAACAGCGGCGGAGGTGGGGTAATTGAAGTTGATCGGTTCGCTGTTCGGTATGTCCTTTACCTCTCTGCCGAGGGTCTTGATGATAGAACGGGTAGCTATATCGTAAATAACCACCTTTTGCCCCTTGACATCGGGTACGATCAGATGCTTTCTCTGCTTGTCAATGGCAATAGAGGCAATGCTGGTCAACTCCTTGGACAGGTCCAAGGAGGCGGTATAGTTTTCATTCCGGTCAAGGACAAATATTTTTCTTTTATTGGAATCAGCGGCATAAATAGAGCCGTCGTTGTCAATGGCCAGTCCGGAAGGGAAATCAAAGAGGCCGATGGATTTCTGGCCCCCCAGCATATGCACGGTCCTGGCGTTAAGATCGAAAACCACGAAGCCTTGGAGTTTGTAATCACTGACAAAAACCTTGCCCTTGCCATCGGCGGAAATATAGGTCGGTCTTTCCAGTCCGAACTGTTCCATGTCGCCGACTACAAGTTCGAGCAGGCCGCCCTTAGGTTTCAGGTCCTGTTCGTTTTGATAGGCCCCCAGCCATTCGACACGGGGGGTGTCGGGTGGCGGCGGCCAGAAATAGCGTTCCCTGACCTGTTGGGCGGCGCAGCCGGTGAAGAGCCCGACCATGGCCATGATTCCTGCAAATCTGGTGATCACTCTTGCTAGCAGCATTGACAACACCTCGCGTCTGGATTTTAGCTTTGAAGCAGGTAAACCTATTTGTTATGGCATGTCTGGCAGAGTGCCATACGGTCTTCGGCATCTTTGATGAAATAATAGCGGACATTGCCGGCATGGGGATTATGGCAGGAGATACAGCTCAATTCCTTGCCGCTTGCCTTTTTTAACGGGTCCGGCTTTCCACTGAGTGGATGGCCGCCACCGGTGGTGGACCTGACAACGTGGAACTGGTTGCGGATATGGCCGTGACACGACAGGCATAGCTCGTTCACCGGTTTGATAAGTTGGAATTCATTCTGCGTGCCGTGGGAGTCATGGCATGCCTGGCACATCCCGGCCTCAATGGGGCCATGGATGAATTTCTTCTTTTTCATCTGCTCGGCCATATCGGCATGGCATTCGTAACAAAGGGGCGCACCCTGCTTGGGCACGGCATATTTGGGATTCCATTTGACGGAATGGCAATAGCCGCAGGAATATGTCCCGGCCGGGCCATGGACGTATTTTGTGGTCAGCATTTTTTTGTGGCAAACAAAACAGGGATTTTCCTTTTCAACGTTGCTGTTCATCTGGGCCGGGGTAGGGTTCATGTTGTGGCAGGGGGCGCATTGAACCTCTTTTTCTGGCAGATGCATCGTATTGGGCATGAACTCTGGCGGGGCTTGGGTAGCAGAGTCACTGGGCACATAGTATATTTCGGCAGTGGCGGATTCGATCTTTTGGCCGCCTTTGAACAGGTCAACCTGGATGTTGTTTTTTCCAGTATCCCACACGGCTTGTGCAATAAAAAAATCACTGAACAGCTTGCGGTATTCGGGCGATCCAACGTCGATCAAATCACTGGCAAGGCCGTTTACCGTGACCCTAATGGCTGTCAGGTCCAATTGATTCAGTCTCAGGATCAGATGGCTGGAATTTCCGACCCAGGTACTGGGGGCAGGGTAAATGAATTCCACGGCCGCCCGTGCTGTCCCGGCGGAAAAGATAAGAATACAAAGGAAAATGAGTGATGTTATGTGCAACATCAGTGCATTCCTCACGGATTAACCACGGGATTAATCCTGTCGTAGGATTTGGGTTTGTGGCAGCCGACCACACAGGTGCCGCCAGTATCTGTTTTGGTAAAAAGGATGGGAATGCGCCATTTGCCGAATCCCGGAATCCTTTCGGATATTAGCCGGGCTTGGGCGGCTGCATGCGGGTCGTGGCAGACCTTGCAGGCTCTCCCTTTTGCCGTTTTATTTATATGGATGTAATGGATATTGATCATGCCGTTCCTGAAGTTTGTTTCCTTATCGGTACGCAGGTCGTCGGCCAGATCGTTGTTATGGCAGTCGAAACAAATGGCAAAATTTTCCTTATCGTAAGGCATGTATATCTCATCGGTGTAATTATTTTTCAATAGATGGATATACTGGGTGCCGTGGGTAGAGTGGCAGGCGGAACAATTGCCCTCCGTAATCGGTTTGTGTACCGATTTCCCCTGGAACATGTCAGGGTTGTGGCAGAGAATGCATAGATTCATGCCGTCGCCCTTGAGCAGGTACTTTACATTTGACTGATGCGGGTCATGACAACCGGTGCACTTCCCTTCGGCAATGGGAGGATGGGGATACTTCCGGTCAAATTTGGCTTTCGTGTGGCATTTGTAACAGAGTTGGGCACCAGGCGCCTTGAGTTGAGTCTTGTTATCGCTTTGGTGGACGTCGTGGCATGCCAGGCAGTCGCCAGATGCAACCGGCCCATGCACATACTTCATGACGTTTTTGCGCTCATGGCATTCGTTGCAGAGACCTACCATGCCATTGTCGGTCAGGGTGAAGGCGCCTTTTTTTACGCGGGGATGTTTTTCTCCGGTTGGTTTGTGACATGAAAGGCAGGCGCCGTCAAGCACCGGCTTGTGTACAAACGGCCCTTCGGATTTGATTGCGTGGCACCCACAGTTTTCATTGCTGTTGGCATTGGCCTGCTGCCCGGTCATTAATATCAGAACGAGCAGGCAGGCCAGTGCGTATAACAGACTATAGAAAACAGGTCCCCGCATGCCCTACATTTTTGAGTTGCCGTAGCTGTGGAGACCGGACAGGAAAAGGTTGACGCCCAGGTAACAGAATATGGTAGCGGCAAAACCGATGATTGAAAGCCAGGCGGCTCTTTTGCCGACCCATCCCCTGGTGAAGCGTGCATGCAGGAACGCGGCATAAATAAACCAGACAATCAAGGACCAGGTTTCCTTTGGGTCCCAGCTCCAATAGGTCCCCCAAGCGTAGTTGGCCCATGCGGCGCCGGTAATGATGCCAAGTGTAAGCAGTGGGAACCCGATCATAATGGCCCGGTAATTCAGGTCATCGAGTATGCGGATGGGAGGGAACATGGCCATGAGCCCGCCCGGCGAGGCAGATCCTCCCTCTTCGTGTTTTGCCTTGATTAGATACATTATGGAGATGCCACAAGCCACGGCAAAGGCGGCGTAACCGAGAAAACAGGTTACAACATGGTAAAGCAGCCAATTGCTTTGCAGCGCCGGAACAAGTGGCTCGATTCCGGTGTTCAGTCCCAGCTGGGCCCAAGTCATTCCAAGGAGTGCGAACGGGACTACAAATGCCCCTACGACCCGGTATTTGTATTTGATGTCTATGAACGCAAAAATCAGGATGATGGTCCATGAGAAAAATACGACGGATTCGTAAAGATTCGAGAGCGGGGCATGCCCCACACCCATGTCATAGGATTCTTTCCAGCGCAACGCAATGGCAGCGGTCTGGATGATCAGGCCAACATAGGCAATTATGCTGCCCGTCAGTCCCAAAGTTTTGTTCTTGCTGGCGAGATAGGCGAAAAAGACGACCATGGATGCCATGTAGGCAATCGTCGTCACGTTGAATAGTATCGAACTGGTCATACGGTTGTATCCTCCACTAAATCTTCAGATTGGTGAATTTGTCGGCTAATGTATCAAACTGCATCTGGAATGCGGCCTGATTTTTGTTGGCATTGGCATACATACGGATATGCCCTTTGGAGACGATGACCCATACGCGTTTGTGCGACATGAAGAAAGCGATGAAAATCCCAGCCACCATCAGGGCGCAACCCAGCCAGACCACCCAAACGCCGGGGTCTTTGGCCACTTGCAGGCCGGTATACATTTTTGCATTTGATCCCAGGTAGTTGAATGTCAATTCATCGTTCCGCTGGGCATTGATTTCGGGATAATTCTTCAGGACGATAAAGGTTTGGGGCGATTTCCCTTTGAAGGTGACTTCAATCCTGGCTGCCGGGCCCGAGAAATCAGGCATGAACTGACGCACTTCAGGGGTGGTCTCCAGCAATTTGAAAGTAGTGCCGTCCTTGAACGTGGCAACGCCACCTTCACTAAGGGCAAATTGCTCGGGAGCCCCCCCTGAGCGGCGGGTAGCCGTGAAAAAATGTTCGCCACCCTCGGTTGCCTGGCCATAGCTTGACTGATAAAAGGTGAATCCCTTGTAGGTCAACGGATCATTCACCACAACCCGGACATTGGTGTAATCCTTCACTGGCTGGCCGTTCTCCAGAACAGTCAGGATGCTCTTGAACTCCTTGGGCGAACCGGTGTTGTAGAAGGTCACATTGAACTGGTCGCAACGCAGGTCGAATCCCAGGGGGATCTGCTGGCCGTTACGCGACTCGATGCTGGATACGCTGCTTCCTTCGACAATGGTCACAAAGCCTTTGAAGCCAAATAACGATCCGATAATGGCTCCCACGAAGATTACCAGGATGCTTAAATGGACAACATACACACCGAGGCGGCACCATGCGTTTTTCTGGGCAAAGAGGTGATATTCGCCATTGTGCTCGTTTACCACCGGTGTGGCAAACTCTTTGGCCAGAAATTCAGCCAGTTTGTCCCGACCGGCCTCAACGCTTGCCGATATTGCGAGCTCCTTTTTCAGGGAAAAGGAGTTTCTCAAGGATTCGCCGAGTATGGTCGTGGGCTCGGTAATGAACTTGAAAACATGGGGCAAGCGCTTAATGGAACAGCTGATGAGATTGATGCTGAAGATGTACAGCAGGGCGATGAACCACCAGGAATGATACATGTCGAAAAAGCCCAGCTTTGTATAAATCTGAAGCTTTATCGGACTGATTTCCGCCACATATTCTGGTGGCAATGGTCCTTGGGGCAGGATGGTGCCGATTACGGAAGTGAGAGCCAGTGAGATTAGGAGAAATATTGTCAGTTTAAGAGAACAAAAAAAATCCCATACTTTTTGAACAAAGTTACGTTCGGTCGTTGCCAATGAGGTCCCCCGGAGTTGTTAGTACAGCGCATGACGTGGCTGTTAATCTAGCTAAGTATAGACCAAGTTTGAAAAAAGAGGTACATTTTTTTTCTCGGCAATAGGCGTAACTCCATTGATATTTGTAAATAAAAAGGGATAACAATCGACTGATTATTATCCCTTAATATTTCCGGTATAACTACTTGATAATTGATTATGAGTGGCATCCCTTGCAGGTCGTGGGACCTTTTTTCATCTCAACGTGGCAACCTTTGCAACCTTTGCCGTGTGCCAAATCTTTGCCGAAACCCTCAATTTTGCCGAGACCTTTTGTATGGCATTTCTTGCAATTCTTTAGTGCTTCCTGATGGGCTTTGTGATTGAACTTGACCCCTTTTTTCATCTCGATCATGTCGGCGCCAAAGGCGGTGCCGGCGAAAGCAACAAGAGCAAGCGTAGCAAGGATTTTCTTCATATCCATTCTCCCTTCTTGAGAAAATTTTTATGATAGGTACTACATGATTTGTCCGGGTGTCAAGAGAAACCTGGCGACAATTTAAGCACTTTGCAGGCCGGCATCTTTTTGTTCTACATCAGACTCCATCTTTTGTCGGTAGTCGCGCAAAGCTTTGACCAGTTGCTCTTCGTGCAAGGCCAAAATCTGTACTGCAAACAGTCCGGCATTTATCGCCCCGGCTTTTCCGATGGCCATGGTGGCTACCGGGATTCCCCCGGGCATCTGCACGGTGGAGTAGAGCGCGTCGATGCCGTTCAGTGCGCCGCCAGGCATGGGGACACCGATGACCGGCAATATTGTTTTTGCGGCAACCACGCCGGCCAGGTGAGCGGCCATGCCGGCGCCGGCAATGATGATTTTGATCCCCCTGTCCGCTGCTTCGGCTGCCAGTGCCATTGTTCTGGTTGGCGAGCGATGCGCCGAAGAGATGCGCATTTCCCAGGGAATCCCGAACTTGTCAAGTAGGTCGGCCGCTTCCCGCATCACCGGAAGATCGGAATCGCTTCCCATGACGATCAGGACCTGTGGATTGGAATGTTTCATAAGTTGCCTCATCTTAACGGTATGAGCGTTCAATAGACGGATTAAAGTGTACGGGTAAGCGCCTTCTTACCGATATCCCGGCGATACTGGACGCCAGGCCAACTGATGCGGTCCACTCCACGGTAAGCCAGCTCAATAGCTTTTTGCACTGATTCTCCCAGGGCGGTGACACCCAGAACGCGGCCTCCGTTGGTGACGCAGCGGCCATCCTTTAAGTTTGTCCCGGCATGAAACACATAAAGGTCATCGAGTTTTGCCGCTTCTTCCAAGCCAATGATCTCATTTCCCTTGCTGTATTCGCCAGGATACCCCTTGGCTGCCATGACAACACAAACAGCCGCCTTGTCGTGCCAATCGATGGTCATACCCGACAGATCGCCATTGGCAACGGCCATAAGCACCGGAACAAGGTCCGATTTCATTCGCATCAGCAGCGGTTGGCATTCGGGATCGCCGAAGCGGGCATTGAACTCCAGTGTCTTTACCTGGCCGCCGTTTATCATCAGTCCGGCGTAGAGCACTCCGCGATAGGGACGGCCTTCGGCCGCCATCCCGTCGATGGTTGGTTTCAGGATCGACTGCATGGCCTGTTCATGGACAGCAGGCGTTACCACCGGAGCCGGAGAGTAGGCTCCCATGCCTCCGGTATTGGGGCCTTGATCGCCATCAAAGATCGCCTTGTGGTCCTGGGCGCTTGCCAGGGGGATTATCTCTTTGCCGTCGGTGATCGCCAGAAATGATGCCTCTTCCCCGGTCAGGAACTCTTCGATCACCACCCGGGAACCGGCCGAACCAAAGGCGTTGCCGCTCAGCATGTCCTTTACCGCCGCAATCGCTTCCTCGCAGGTCTGGGCGATGATTACCCCTTTGCCGGCGGCCAGGCCGTCCGCCTTGACGACAATGGGGGCGCCGGTCTGCTTGATGAAGGCCACTGCCGGCTCCACGGCGTCAAAAACACCGTAAGCGGCCGTAGGTACCTGGTATTTCTGCATCAGGTCCTTGGAGAACGCCTTGCTGGCTTCGATGATGGCGGCGTTTTTGCGCGGCCCGAAGACCTTCAGGCCATGGTCCTCGAAGAGGTCCACAATGCCGAGGGAGAGTGGTTGTTCCGGACCCACCACGGTCAGATCGATCTTCTCGCTATACGCAAACTCAAGCAGTTTGTCCAGCTCATCCACCTTGATGGGAATGTTTTCGGCCAGTTCTGCAATGCCGGGGTTTCCCGGTGCGCAATATATCTTCTTCACCAGCGGCGATTGGGCAATTTTCCAAACCAGGGCGTGTTCACGGCCGCCCCCTCCCACAACCAATATCTTCATGTCATTGCACCTCAATAAGATCTTGCGTCCCGGCCGGCGTAGCAACGGCGCCAGGTTCGTCTGCCATTGGGTCGGTATTAGTGACGGAAGTGCCGCATCCCGGTGAATATCATGGCGATTTCGTGCTCGTTGGCGGCCTTGATGACCTCTTCATCCCGCACACTGCCACCAGGTTGAATTATGGCTGTCACACCGGCTTCGGCAGCGGCATCGACACCATCCCGGAACGGGAAGAACGCATCCGACGCCAGCACCGTTCCCCCGGTGGGAAGCAGTGCCTTCTGGACGGCGATCCGCGACGAATCCACCCGCGACATCTGGCCGGCGCCAATTCCCACAGTCTGGTCGCGGCTGGTGAAGACAATGGCATTGGACTTGACGTGTTTGCAAACGCGCCAGGCAAAGTCCAGTGCCTCATACTCGGATATGGTAGGTGTGCGCTCGGTGACCACGCGGCAGTCGATGGCCCTTACCATGCCCAGGTCGCGCCCTTGGATCAAGAGGCCGCCAACCACCTTTTTCAGGTCATAACCGCTTGGAATATATTCGGACAACAGTGGCACCTGCATGACCCTCACGTTCTTTTTGGCCGTGAAGATGGCAAGTGCTTCGTCGGTATAGCCGGGGGCAATGACTGCTTCCAGAAAGGTGGAGGTCAGCTCCTTGGCGGTTTCGGCATCAACCAGGCGGTTAAAGCCCACAATGCCGCCAAAGGCTGAAACCGGGTCGCACTCCCTTGCTTTCAGATAGGAGTTGAGCGGCGTGTCGCCCAAGGCCACACCGCAGGGATTGGTGTGTTTTATGATGACCGCGGCAGATGTTTCAAATTCCTTGACCGTTTCGATGGCGGCATCCAGGTCGATGATGTTGTTGAAAGAGAGTTCCTTGCCCTGCAACTGCACGGCGTTGGATACGCATGGTTCCGTAAGGTGCTTTTCAACGTAGAAGGCGGCGGTTTGCTGGGGATTTTCGCCATAGCGCAAATCCTGCGCCTTTTTAACCTGGATCGTAAAGGTGGCGGGGTAGCTGTCAACACCCTCTCCCAGTCGCGCACCCAGATAGTTGGAAATGGCGCCGTCATAGGCGGCGGTATGCTGGAAGACCTTGACCGCCAAGCCGAAGTTGGTGGCGGGCGAAACCGTTCCGGAGTTGTCCTTCATCTCTTGCAGCACCTTGCCGTAATCGCTGCTGTCCACCAGCACGGTCACATCCGGGTGGTTCTTGGCAGCTGAGCGCAACATGGTGGGGCCGCCGATATCGATGTTTTCGATGGCCTCCGGCAGCGTGCATCCGTCCTTGGCCACGGTGGCCTCAAAGGGATAGAGGTTGACGACCACCATGTCGATATTTTCGATCCCATGTTCCTTCATCTTGGCCACATGTTCCGGATTGGAACGCATGCCCAGCAGCCCGCCATGGACCTTGGGATGCAGTGTCTTGACCCGTCCGTCCAGCATCTCTGGGAAGCCGGTGAAGTCGGAGACATCCTTCACGGTCAAGCCCGCATCGCGCAGCAGCTTGGCAGTCCCGCCGGTCGAGAGGATTTCTACGCCATACCCGGCCAGTTCCTTGGAAAAATCGATGATGCCTGTCTTGTCGGAGACGCTGATCAATGCCCTGGTGATCTTAGCCATTTCAAGTTACTCCTTGGATGTAGTGTTGTTTAAAGTAAGAAAAAGTGATTGTGTGTCAAGGATGCGGAAAGTCGATATGTTTCATAAACATTGTTTCAAAAAGTGGTGTCCCGGAAAGCGGGATCACCCTGAATTTTTCTCCCAAACGCTCCACGGAATCAAAGGAATCATCCATTGCCAAGGCCTGCTCAACACCGGCTAAAGCACCTTCTGGGATAAAGCGGGTAATTTGTACCATGCCTTGATCCAAAATTCCAATCGTTTTAAGCCATTCAGGATGTAAAACAGCACCGAACGATCCTGTCAGAAGCACATTGCATAAGGCTTGGTAGCGTATACGCGAACGCTCGGCCAATACGTCGATGCCGGCCCGTATTGCCCCTTTGGCCAGTTGTATCTGGCGAATGTCGTCCTGGGTGAGCAGGAACTGGTGTTGCGCGTCCCGGTGGAGGACAAAGGCGTTCTGGTTGTTGTGGCTGATTACCCGGTTTGCCAGGTTTGAGGCGATTTCCGTCCGGTCCCGCAACCTGCCCCCTGGCTCGATGATGCCGCGAGACAGCAGTTCACTCGTCAACTCAATGGCTGCCGAGCCGCAGATGCCGGATGGCGCAATATCTCCGATCACGGCCAGTCTCACCCGGTCATCCTCCACATGGATGGAACTGATGGCTCCCGGCAGGGCGGACATGCCGCAGGAAAGATTTCCCCCGTCAAAGGCGGGCCCGGCAGCGGCCGCCGTTGCCCAGATGGTTTCCCCGGCCATCAGCGCGATTTCGCCGTTTGTGCCCAAATCCAGAAGCAGTGACGGAGTACTGGAATCTGTGGACCGGCAGGCCCCAAAGGCAAACGCCACCGTATCGCCCCCCACGAAGCCCCCTGGCATGGGAAAGAGATATACTTGCGCTGTTCCATCCCATTCCAGTTCGGCTGCCCGAAGCTGTCTGCCGCTGGTGAAGAGCGGCCTGTGGGGCGGAAATGCCAGGGATTTGACCGGCAGCCCCAAGAGGATATGCTGCATGGCAGGATTCCCGGCAATGGCGACCCGGCCTACATCGCTCCAGGGGATGCCGGTTTTCTCGCACAGCCCATGCCCCAGGCGCAACAGTTCGGCCCGGATCAGCGTTGACATCTCCCTCAGCGTATCCGCCGAACCAACGGCTGCAGCCAGGCGTGCAACCACATCGCTACCGAAACTGGCCTGGGGGTTCAAACCGCTTGCCAATGCCAGTCGTTTCCCGGTGTGGCAATCGATCAGCGAGGCAGCCAGGGTGGTGGTCCCCAGGTCAATGGCGAGTGCATGCATATGCTTCAAGTGATAGCCTCTAGCTCAATACAATTGGTTGTGATTGTTTTGGCAGGACTTCGCCGATCTGCATGGAGAATATCCCGCGGTTGGCACTTTCCGTCAAAAAATGGTGCGCATCGGCAGGGCCCATGGCAATCAGCAGGCCGCCGGAGGTTTGGGGGTCGAATACCGGCAGGAGTTTTTCATCGCTAATGCCGCTGCAGGTGCAACGGGGAAAATAGTAGTCGCGATTACGGTAACAGCCGGCCGGCACCATGCCGTCAGCCACAAGGCCGGTCACACCTTCCATGATCGGTATGGCGGCAAGTTCCAGCCGGATGGTTGCCCCGGCACCCCGCGCCATCTCGCTGGCATGCCCGATCAGGCCGAAGCCGGTGACATCGGTGGCGGCGCTGGCATGGCATTCACGCATCAAAAGAGCTGCTTCGCGGTTGATGGTGGTCATCCAGCGGGTGGCCTCGCGAATTGTCTCCTCAGGAGCCATCTCCCCCTTGATGGCCGTCGAAATGATGCCTGTACCCAGCGGTTTGGTCAGAACAAGAATATCCCCTGGACGGGCGGTGGAATTGCGGACGATCATGTCGGGCGCTATCAGGCCCGTAACGGATAGGCCGTACTTCAGTTCGTCATCTTCGATGGTGTGGCCGCCAACAAGGCAGACCCCTGCATCTTTCAGGATGCTGTTTCCTCCGGCCAGGATTTCCCGGAGAATTTCGGCTGGCAGGGAACATGCCGGGAAAAAGACCAGGTTCATGGCGGTGACCGGAGCGGCACCCATGGCATAGACATCCGAGATGGCATTGGCGGCGGCGATGCGGCCAAAGGTGAACGGATCGTCCACCAATGGGGTAATGATGTCGGCTGTCTCCACCAGGGCGCAATCCGGCGCAATCCTGTAGACCCCGGCATCATCGGATGTTTCCGGTCCCACAAGCAGGTTTTGATCGCGGTATGCCCAAAGCCCTTCCAGGGCTTTCTCCAGGTCAGACGGACCCAGTTTGGCGGCTCAACCGGCTGCTTTTGTCAGGGCTGTAAGCTTGATTGCAGACATAGTGGTTCCTTGGGCCATGGGTCTTATCCTTGAGGTCAGTGTGTGCTGTTGTCAAGAATTTTAAGGCGCTCCTCCAGCAGTGGTTTCATACTGTACATGTCGAGCGCGTTCGATGCCAGTCCTTTTGAGTAATATTCCCGGGCCTGCCCGATGTTTCCGGTTTTTTCGAATAGTTGCCCCAGCAGGTATAGGGCATCAAGGTTGTCCGGAGTCGAAACGAGCACCCGCTCCAGGCTCTCCCTGGCAAAACCATAGTTGCCGTTCAGGTAGGAGAGATATCCCATAAAGACATCGTAATCGGGATTTTTGGGGTCTGCGGCTTTTTCCGCGGCAAACTGGTTGAAGGCCTTCAGATAATCGCCTTGCGTGAAATAAAACTTACCGAGGAGGTGACGGGCATGAACATTGTTGCTGGTTACCTGAACCGCATGTTCGAAAAGCGAGGCATCGTCCTTCCAGTAACTGACCTGCTGATGTGTTGCCACGGCTAACAGGGCGATCATGGTTGCTGAGAGCAGAATTGTTGTGAATCGCAGCGCCCGCCCACCCCGCACCAGGCGGCATGCCTCGCAGGCAAGGATCAGTAACAGCCCGAAGCTCGGCAGATAGATGAACCTGTCGGCACGTTCCGGCCAGAGTCCGGATCTCATCAGGCCCGAGGTGGTGAAGAGTGTCCCGGCATACCAGAAAAAACCGACGAACCACCAGGGGCGAGTCCGGATCGTTCTTATGGCGATAAAGGTCATCGTCGCCAATACCGCCACGGCGACAATTACCTGCCATGGGGGGTAGAGAGACATCCGGGGAGGATAATATACCGCCAGTCCCGACGGCCACAGGAGCACTTTGAGGTAAAAGGCGTAGGATACCAGGGCGTTCTCGATGCGTACGGCAAATCCCGGGAAAATCGGTTCAGCGGCATTGCGCAACGAGTACAGGGTAATGAAAAATGAGCTTGCCGAAAGGAGCAACAAGGGGACTTTTTCCAGGACAAGCAATGATGTGGAGTACTGGGGCACCCGGTCCACAGGCGTGATTGAAGGGGAAAACGCCCGGAAGCGCCCAAGGGGCCAGTAATCCAGCAGGAGAAGGGCACAGGGGAGCGTGACAAGCATCGACTTGGCCATAAGGCCCAGTGCCAGCAGCAGAAAGACCGCAAGGTAGCGGGCGATTGAGGGCTGCCGGGCGTATTTCATGTATGACAGGACACCCAAGAGGCCAAAAAAGGTACAGAGCACGGTTTTGCGTTCAACCGCCCAGGCAACGGTTTCGACATTCACGGGATGAAGCAGAAAGATTGCGGCGCAAAAGGCTGAAACCATGGTGGATCTGGTGATGATCTGCAGGATCGTGAATATCAGCAGGGAATTTGCCGTGTGGAGGAGGAGGTTCATGCCGTGATAACCGGCCGGGTTGAGGCCGAACAGGTCATGGTCAAGCATCAGCGAAAGCCATGTGGCGGGATGCCAATAGGTGCCGGGTTTGTCCTCGAACGAGAACGCCCACCTCAGATTGTCCGGGGTGAGCCCAAGCTGGACGTGTTTGTTGAATGTGATGTAGACGCCATCATCGAGGTTGATGAAGCCGTTGTCCCACAAAGGCAGGTAGGCTGCGATAGCAGCGAGCAGCATCAGTATGACTGCCACGGACAGCTTGAGGTACTGGGAGTTTGCTTTTGGAGTGTTGAGGCTCATGGTCTTGTCCCCGATATGATCAGCGATCCTGCAATCTCCCTGAGCAAGGGCAGTGATTCCAATCCTGTCAAAACAGGGACCAGTTTGGGCAGAACGCATTCCGGAATGGCGGGATGGACAAAATCAAAGGGAATTATGGAGATGGCGGTGAACCCGGAACGCTTGAGCTGCCGCTCCAGCAAAAAACGCACAAACGCGGTCTCGTCCCGGGAATCTCCAGCCAAGCGCTTCAGCCAGGGGATGTTCTTCTGCAGGGCTATCTGGGGATTGAGCATGTTGGGCTCCGTGAACATCATCCTTCCGCCGGGCCTGAGCAAGCGGTGGAATTCCTTGGTCGCCTTGTCGATATCGAGATGGTGCAGGCACGAACTCCCGATCACGGCATCGAAGCTGGCGCTGTCGAACGAGGTCGCGTGGGCATCTTCTAGGACAAAACTGACGTTGTCGGCGGTTACGCGCTTCCTGGCCAGGGCCAGCAGGTCTGGGGATATATCGATTGCGGTTACCCGGCAACCGGTGGCGGCAATCTCGGCAGTGAACAGGCCGGTGCCGCACCCGACCTCCAGAACCCTCATGCCGGAATCGGCCAGAAAACTCCTGAACAGTGCAACACGACGTGCCCAGCGGTACCTTCCGGCTGGTGAAGACCAGTTCCAGACGGTTTCGCCATGTTCGGCAACCCATTTCCCATGTTCCTGCTCATGGAGAATGCGTTCGTCATGTACAGGAGATGGAGCCGTCACCTCAAACCTCGGTTCGTTTCCGTTTGTTGCGCGAGCTTACCCAATGGCTCATACAAACTTGATCTTGCGTGCCGCAAATAAAACCATTCTGAACAGCAACATGCCGTGCCGGAAGCGCTGGATATTGGTAGTGCCATAGGTGCGCTCCCCATAGCGGATGGGCATTTCCACATGCTTGAGATCAAGCTTTGCTGCCCCGAAAAGCAGGTCAAAGTCGCCAAAGGGGTCGAACTCGCCAAAATAGGACCGGTTTGCGGCAATCCGGTCGTAATCGCTTTTCCAGAGGACCTTGGTGCCGCAGAGGGTGTCCTTGATCGGTTGCCCCAGCAGCCAGCTGAAGGCAAGGCTGAAGAACTTGTTGCCCAGCAGATTCAGAAAACGCATGGCGCCTTCCTGCATCGGGTAGACCAATCTCACCCCGTTGATGAACTCGCCCCGGCCCGAGGCAATGGCATCGTAGAAACGTGGCAGGTCCTCGGGTTGGACCGTCATGTCCGCATCCAGGATCATGAGGATGTCTCCGCTTGCCTCGGCAAATCCGGTCCTGACGGCATCGCCCTTGCCTTTGCCCGGTTGCCGGAGGGCGCGGGGGCGAAGACCCGGGTGCAGCGGCATTTCCTTCTGGATGGCTCCCCAGGTATCATCCTGAGAATGGCCTTCGACAATGATAAGTTCGGTCCCGGATCCCATGGGCGGGACCCGGGCGAATATGGCTGGGATGTTGCCCTCTTCGTTGCGCGCGGCTACTACGACCGATACGCTGGGCGTCTGTTGTTGCCCGGTGATGCCCGGTCGAAGCCGGGCGCTCATGAAATGGGTCAGGTTGGCGTATCTGAATGGCCAGAGACGGGCCAGCCAGCGATTGCACAAGGAGGTGAGGGGCCAGAGAGGCAGGGGCAGCAGCACCTCGTCGCTGTGCCGGATCACTTCAAAGCCGCTCAGATCGAGCAGGTTGGCGATATCATCGACCGTAAGCCAGTTCTGGGGCAGAAGCGGCGTCATCAGGCCCAGTTGCTGGGCGATCTTCAGCGGGTGGCTCCAGAGATGGCTGTGAAAGTTAATAAAAACGCGTGTCCGCGGTGAGACATAGGGGATAAGTTGGGAAAAGACCTTCTGCACATCCCACACGTCGTTGACAAGATCGGAGAGAACGATGACGTCAAATTGCCCGGTCAGCGTCAATACATGGGCATCCGCCTCAATGAAGCGCAGGTGGGGGTACCGTTCCCTGGCGCAACGGATCATGGCCGGAGAAAAATCGACCCCTACGCCTTCGGCCGGTTCAAGGGCTGCCAGCAGGTCCCCCTTGCCGCAGCCGATCTCCAGCACTCGTGAATCCTTGGGGATATGGAAACGGTACAGGCTGATCAGGCTGCGATGATAGAAGCCTCCGAGTGAATGCCCGCCGATCTCGCCCCGGGCGATCCGCTCCCAATGCGATCTCCGAATCCTGCAATAGTTTTGTGCTGCTGCATCCGGAATATCGGCAGAATCCATATCCATGGGGCACATCTTTATTTTAGATAAATGCGCGGCACCCGCTTGCTGATGCCGCAAAAGATCTCGTACGGAATCGTGCCGGCCAACTGGGCCAATTCTTCGGCATGAATACAGTTGCCAGCGCCATCCGGTCCTATCAGCACCACCTCGTCACCCACGGCTACGTCCGGTATACCGGACACATCCAGCATGATCCAGTCCATGCAGACCGTCCCGGCCACCCTGGCCCGCTGTCCTCTGACCAGGGCTTGGCCGCGGTTGGTAAGGCTGCGGGGATAGCCGTCGGCATAACCGACCGGAACGCTGGCGATCAGGGACTTGCCGCTGGCGGTAAAGCGGCGGGCATAACTGATGGAGGTGCCCGCTTCCACCCATTTGAGCATGGCGATCCGGCTTTTGAGCCGCATTACCGGTTTCAGTGACAGTTTGCCCTGGAAATCAGCCGATGGGATGGCGCCGTAAAGGGCGATGCCGGGTCTGACCAAGTTGCAGCCCGGCATCTCTCGCAGCAGGGCGGCAGCGCTGTTGGCGATATGGACATAGCGCGGCACAAAACCGGCTTTCCTGGCTTCGGCCAGAACCCAGGCAAAGCGCTCCGCCTGCAGTCGGGTAAAATATTGGCCCGACTCGTCCAGTTCATCGGCGCTGGCGAAATGGGAGATGATCCCTTCCAGAAGTATGTTGGGTAATTTTTTCAGCTCGTTGAGGAATGCCGGGGCATCGGCGTAAGGAATCCCGAGACGGCCCATGCCGGTATCTATCTTGAGATGAACCTGGGCTTTGCGGAATAGTTTCCCGGCAGCGCTGTTGAGGGCTTGGGCCTGCTCCAGGGTGAAGACGATGGTGGAGATGTTGAAGCCGATGCATTTGCGTTCCTGGCCGGGATAGACGCCGCCCAGGAGGAGGATCGGTTTGTCTATGCCGCTCTTGCGCAGTTGGATGCCTTCAGCCAGGAATGCTACGCCAAAGGCATTGACTCCCAGTTGTTCGAGCTCGCGGCTGATGTCCATGAAACCGTGACCGTAGGCATCGGCCTTGACAACCGCCAGGATTTCGGCTTTGCGTGGAATCGATGACCGGATTACCTGGAAATTGTGGTGCAGTGCAGCCAGGTCTATCTCTGCGAATGTGGGGCGACTATCGTACAACACTTTGGACTCCCGATTTATGTGCAATTCAAGAAGCCACCCGTTCCCTTGGCAAGTGGAATCGAGGTTATTCTGCCTCTTCCGGGCAGGATTATCCGGGCGGCACATACGGAACAACGTCAGGGTGGTTGCCAGCCGGAAAAGATTTATCATGTCCTCCAGCGGCTGTAAAGCGAAACAGCCGCTGGAGGCATTGCTGCCGGCTGTCATAGACATTGACAGGAAGAGCGAATTCCAGTAACCTGCAAAAATTAGAAAGGCCCTAGGGGAGTTCGTGAGAACTGAGATGATTCCTCGGAATCAGACCCTTTGAACCTGATCCGGTTTATACCGGCGTAGGAAAGCGGCTCGCAAGATTTGTAATGAATCCGGCCGCCTGATGTTTGTCAGTGCGGCTTTTTGCGTAAATAACAAAGGCTGAATCAATGGGCGGCTCCAGTAAACCAATTCGTCTGGTCGTAAACAATCCGGCGCAACTGCTTGCCATCACCGGCGTATATCTCATCACTGATCAGGGTGACGATCTGGTCAAGCGGGTAAGCATTGCCTTGCGCGGCGGTGTCGCGGTCCTGCAATACCGTGCCAAGGATAAGGGCCGCGAGGCCAGTTTGGCAGAGGGCAACGAACTGCGCCGGCTCTGCAGGAGTTGCGGGGTTGTCTTCATTGTCAACGATGATGCGCAACTTGCCGGCGAACTGGATGCCGATGGCGTCCATCTGGGCCAGGACGACGGCAGCATAGCCTCGGCTCGCCAAATACTCGGACCGGGCAAGATCATCGGTAAATCGACCCACAACCTGGAAGAGGCCCTGCAGGCCGAACAGGAAGGGGCAGACTATATCGGTTTCGGCGCCATGTATCCGACCGGCAGCAAATCGGTCACCCATATTCCCGGGGTGTCCGGGCTGGCGGCAATCCGCGACCGGATCAGGCTGCCGGTGGTGGCCATCGGCGGGATCAACACCAATAACGCCTGCCGGATCATCGATGCCGGTGCCGATGCCCTGGCAGTGATCTCTTCGGTTCTTTCCAGCCCGCGCCCTGATTGTGCCGTGGCGGAATTGAAGCTGCTGTTCAATCGCAAGCGGCCTTTTCCGCGCGGTTCCGTGCTTTCCGTGGCTGGCAGCGATTCCGGCGGGGGAGCGGGCATACAGGCCGACATCAAGACCATAACCCTGCTTGGGAGCTATGCCGCCAGCGTGCTGACCGCCCTGACTGCCCAGAACACCAGGGGAGTCTCCTCCATCCACGGCCTGCCGCCGACCTTTGTGATCGATCAGTTGGATACCGTGCTGGCCGACATCCCGGTGGACGTGATCAAAACCGGCATGCTGCATACCCCGGCGATCATATCGGCTCTGGCGGAAAGGCTGGGAGACCGCAGCGCCATGATCCCGCTGGTCATAGATCCGGTGATGATCGCCAAGGGGGGCGCCGCTCTCATGGAGCGGGAGTCAATCAGCACCTTCCGTGACCAATTGTTGCCGCTTGCCTATCTGCTGACACCCAATGTCCCCGAGGCGGAGCGGTTGTTGGGAAAAACAATCAGATCCGAAGAGGAGATGGAACAGGCCGCCCGAGAACTGCACACCCTTGGGGCCGCCAATATCCTGCTCAAGGGCGGGCATCTCTCCGGCCGCAAGTCAACGGATATCCTCTTTGACGGGAGTGAATGCCACAGCTTCGCATCGGAACGGATATTCAGCAACAACACCCATGGCACCGGTTGCTCCTTTGCCTCGGCAATCGCGACCTTCCTGGCCCAGGGAGAACCGCTGAAAATCGCAGTGGCAAAAGCCAAGGAATTCATTACCATTGCCATCCGCCTGGCTCGGCCACTCGGAAAAGGCCATGGGCCTATAAATCACTATCAAGCTGCCAAGGAAATTCAATAAAGGAAGAGATCATATGACACAGCTGGAATTTGCCCGCAGGGGCGTTATCACTGAAAAAATGCAACTTGCGGCGCAAGCGGAAAGTGTTACACCCGAATTCATCCGTGATGGGATAGCAGCTGGCAACATCGTTATCTGTCATAACATCAAACATGCCAATGGTACTCCGTTGCCCGTGGGTACGGGGCTTCGCACCAAAATCAATGCCAATATCGGATCATCCTCCGACGACACCAATATGGAGAAAGAGCTGGAAAAGGCCCGTATTGCCGTAAAATACGGTGCCGATGCCATCATGGACCTCTCCACCGGCGGGCCGGTGGATGAAATCCGGCGGGCGGTGGTGGCTGAAACAAAGGCCTGCATCGGCAGCGTGCCGCTTTACCAGGCCGCACTGGACGCCGTGCGGGTCAAGAAAAAGGCCATCGTCGATATGACCGTGGACGATATCTTTGCCGGAATCATCAAGCATGCCGAAGACGGGGTCGATTTTATCACCGTGCATTGCGGCGTGACCCGCGCCACGGTCGAACGGATGAGGAACGAGGGGCGCCTGATGGACGTGGTTTCCCGCGGCGGGGCATTCACCATCGAGTGGATGACCTACAACAACATGGAAAACCCGCTCTTCGAACACTTCGACAAGCTGCTGGAGATCACCAAGGAATACGATATGACCCTGTCGCTGGGGGATGGGTTCCGTCCCGGCTGTCTGGCCGATGCCACGGACCGGGCCCAGATCCAGGAGCTGATCATTCTGGGGGAGCTGACCCAACGCGCCCAGGATGCCGGTGTCCAGGTAATGATCGAAGGTCCCGGACATGTGCCACTCAACCAGATCCAGGCCAATATCCTGTTGCAAAAGCGGTTGTGCCACGGCGCACCCTTCTATGTGCTGGGTCCGCTGGTGACCGATATTGCCCCGGGCTACGATCACATAACCTGCGCCATCGGCGGTGCCATCGCCGCTGCCGCCGGGGCTGATTTCCTCTGCTACGTCACCCCTTCCGAGCATCTGCGCTTGCCGGATGCCCAGGATGTGCGCGATGGTGTGATTGCGTCGAAAATTGCCGCCCATGCCGCGGATATCGCCAAAGGGGTAAAAGGTGCAATGGAAAAGGATATCCAGATGGCCAAGTGCCGGAAAAAACTGGATTGGGAAGGGCAGTTCGCTTTGGCGCTCGACCCTGACAAGGCCAGGGAATTCAGGGCCAATTCGCCGGTGTCGGACCACGGGGCCTGCACCATGTGTGGGGAGTTCTGTGCCTATAAGGTGATGGACGAGGCGATGAAAAGATAGTCTGATCGGGCTTGGTTAGTGTTTTTTACTGAAATCCTTGAACGAGCCTTTTGGGACGGTTGGGGCAGGTGTGGAACTCTTGGCCCAGATCATCTTTGATATGCCGCGCTCGATGGGGGCCAGAAAGAGCGCAAGCAGAAACATCAGCATAAATACGACAAAAAAAGCCGTAATCATTATTACCACTACCACTATGAGTTCAATAAACGGAGGCATTCCAGATCCCCTTTTTAAAATCTAATAACATTCGTTTCACCCCGGAAATCCCAGGAAGCATTTTCTTCAGTATAACCGATTGAATTAATTTTAACAGCATCAAGTTTAGAGCCCACTGCTTTTCACTGAAAATTGCCGTGACAATTTATACTCCAGCAGGTATTTCCCCTTACTCTGACATCGCCAATTCTCCGACTTGACTCCCCTTGCTTGACACCATACGATTTACGCGGCAAATTGCATATGTTGATTTCACTGCCTGTTGGCGGGTGCCATGGATGACATTAGGGGAGGGTTTTGTGCAACAAGGCAACATATTGTCCAATCTTCCGGCCTCCCTGCCGGACGAGATCATAGAAATATTGGCAGAATCCGTGAATGTTCGCATCGAGCGCATCATATCCAAAGGGCAGGTGACCCCGGAAGGGGAGTGGTATGATCAGGAACGTGATGAATGGGTGCTGCTCCTGTCCGGCGGTGCCGGGGTGCTGATCGAGGGAGAAAACTCACCTCGAGTCATGAATCAGGGCGACTACCTGATGATACCGGCCCATTGCCGCCACCGGGTGGCCTGGACCGATGCCAAGGAGAAGACAGTCTGGTTGGCGGTGCATTTTGGCGCACAATAACAGGAGTATCCGATGCACAGAAATAATTATTATGAAATCGGTTCTGAGCCGAGTGCGGCACTGTCGGGGTTAGATCAATGAACTCCGGCGAACGCCCGGCGCAGGGGCGCGTCTATTTCTACCTGATCCTGACCACCTTTTTCTGGGGAGGCAGCTTTCTGTTCAGCAAGCTTGGCTTGCGCGATGTTCCTCCAGCGCTGTTCGTCTTTTCCCGTTTTTCCCTGGCGGCCCTGATCATGCTGGTTGTCTTTGCCCGGCGGTTGGGGGCTCTCAATCGCCAGATATTGAAGCGCGGTTTCATCGTCGGCCTGGCCCTGGGGGTGACGAATATCAGTTTTGTCTTTGGCGTCCAAGGCACCAGCATTTCCAGGGCCGGGGTACTTAACAACCTGTTCGTCCTGTTTATTCCACTGATTACAAAAGTAGTCTGGCGCGACCGCATCGGAAGGGTCAACATGGCCGGCATAGCACTGGCAGTGTGGGGCATCTGGTTATTGGCCGGAGGAGGCGCCGGATTCAATCGCGGCGATCTGATTTCCACGATCTGCGCGTTTTTCATCGCGGGCCATATCATTACGGTTTCCAAGGTTCTGCGGGACGACGACGTCTATCTGATCTCCATGGTCCAGTTTGCCACGGTTGCCGTTTTGGCCGGCGCTGTCATGATGATCTCCCCACTGCGGCAGCTATCAGTTACCCCAAACGCCGTGCTGAGCGTGGTCTATTGCGCCGTTTTCCCGACCATCGTCTGCTTTACCATGCAGAACACCTTCCAGCGTTATGTTACGCCTACCAGGGCGGGCTTGATTTATACTCTTGACCCTGTCTGGAGCCTGTTGGCGGGTTTCTTTGTCCTTGGCGAGCGTTTGAGCCCACGGGAGTGGCTGGGGTGCGGCCTGATCTTCCTGGCCGCGCTCGTCCCGCTGGCTGTGCGTTATACGGTGGAACGCCGCCTTGTGAACAGGTACATCGATGGGGTCGCATCATAAAGATGTGAGGAGGTGGCACATGTTGAATCTGGCGGCGCAGTTGATCAGGGAGGCCGAGGTCTTTGTCATAACTGCCGGGGCCGGCATGGGAGTTGACTCGGGACTGCCGGACTTTCGCGGCAACCAGGGGTTTTGGGAGGCGTATCCGCCTTATGCCCGCCTTGGACTTTCCTTTGTCGAGGCAGCCAATCCGGCCAATTTCCAGCGCGACCCGGCCTTTGGCTGGGGCTTTTACGGCCACCGCACCAATCTATACCGCTCAACTATCCCACACCAGGGCTTCCACATCATCAGCAAATGGATCGCTGCCAACCGGGCCGATTATTTTGTGGTCACCTCCAATGTCGACGGGCAGTTCCAGAAGGCCGGTTATGCCGATGAGCAGGTGTTGGAGGTGCATGGCTCGATCCACTATCTGCAATGTTTGGTGCCATGTTCCAATGCTATCTGGCCCAACAAAGAACAGATCGCGGTGGACGAGGCCAGCATGCGCTCCCGGAATGTTCCCCGCTGCCCCCATTGCGGCGGGGTCAGCCGTCCCAATATCCTCATGTTTGGCGACTGGTCCTGGTTGTCGGACCGGACCGGGGCCCAGGAGGCGCGTTTCGAGCGGTTTTTGGCGGAACATGGGGATAAAAGAATAGTGGTGATCGAGATGGGGGCAGGGACGGCCATTCCAACAATCAGGGCCACTTCGGAACGATTGGGGTGGCGCTACGGCCAGGCCACGGTGATCCGGATCAATCCCCGCGAACCGGAAATCAAGGAACCGCATATCTCCCTGGCCTGCGGGGCCTTGGAAGGGCTGCAGAAAATCGACGGGTTGCTGGGGTAAATGACTGATTAATAAACCGCCCAACCTTGATGCGTGGGCTGTTACTCCATGGTTTCCGGCGAATTTGCTTCATTCATGGCGCCTGTCCGGTAACCTTGCAGATCCACGGCCACATAGGTGAAACCGGCTGCCTTGACCCCTTGCAGCACCTGGTCCCGCAGGGTCGTTGTTGCCTGGATAAACTCCCCTGGCCCCAGTTCCAACCTGGCAACATTGCCGTGATAGCGGACCCGGAGTGTGCGGAAGCCCAGTTTGAACAGGGATTCCTCGGCCAGCCCCACTTGCCTTACCCGCTCCCTGGTGATGGCCGTGCCATAGGGGAAACGGCTGGAGAGGCAGGCAAAGGCCGGTTTGTCCCAGGTCGGCAGGCCCAGGGCCTGTGACAGCGCCCGGATGTCATCCTTGGTTAACCCAGCCTCCTCCAGGGGGCTGCGCACCCCGATCTCGGCCGCAGCCTGGCGACCGGGCCGATGGTCACCCAGGTCGTCAATGTTGGTGCCGTCCAGGACAAAGGGCAGCCCCTCCTCAACGGCAATGGCTATCAGCTTGCCGAACAGTTCCTTTTTGCAGTAATAGCAGCGGTTGCGGGGGTTGTGCCGGAATTCGGGCAGATCCAGTTCCTCGGAGACGATCACCCTGTGCCGTGCCCCGAGCGCGGCTGCCAGATCCCTGGCCTCGGCCAGCTCCCTTTCCGGATATGTCTCCGAGGTTGCGGTAACCGCCAGTACCTGCTTACCAAGTACTTCAACCGCGACCGCTAATAGCAGGGTCGAGTCCACACCCCCGGAAAACCCCACGACACACCCCTGAAGGGTGCCCATGATGGCGCGCAGCCGGTCATATTTTTCCACCAGCTCGGGGGAAAGCCCAGATGGCCGGGTGTGTGACGATTCAGGCATAAGTCATTCCTTGGCTTAAATTCAGTAATACCTCGATACGGAACTCCGCCCCCTTGTCCGTGTTCCTGACCGTGAGCGAGCCGCCCATGTTTTTCTCTATGATCATCTTTGCCATGTAAAGTCCGATTCCAGTACCCTGGGTTTTTTCCTTGGTTGTGAAGTAGGGATCGAATATCTTGTCGATGAGGGTATCGGAGATGCCGCCGGCATTGTCATGCACCGTAACGACTGATTTGTCGTCGGACCTGTAACAGCGCAGCTCAATTGCCGGTCTCTCCGTTTGCCGCTCCAGCAAGGCATCCTTGGCATTGACAACTATGTTCAATAACGCCTGGGAATATTCATTGGCGTACCCCAGGACAATACCGGCGTCTCCGTCTTCCACCATGAGCTTGATTCCACTGTTGGCAAAATTGGCGCGAACAAGGGAGAGCACGCGGGTCAAGGCATCTCCAACGACAAAAAGGCGTTTTTCCTTATCGGGCCTGAAGAAGCTCCTGAAGTCATCTATGGTGCGCGACATGTACTGGACTGAATCCATGCAGATATCAATCTGGCGCTGCAGAGAGACCGCATCCAGTGTCCCGTCCTCATAATCCACCAGAATTCCCTGCACCAGCAATCCTATATTGTTGAGGGGTTGACGCCACTGGTGGGCGATATTGCCGATCATCTCTCCCATGGCGGCCAGCCTGCCCTGGTGCATCATGATCCGGTCCTTGTCGCGGTTCTTTTCCAGTTCTTCAAATACACGTTCTTCGAGTTTTTCGTTCAATGTCTCCAACTGTTGCTGTTTGATGACCAGGGCTTCCTGGGCCATTTGCCGCACCGCCACTTCCTGCTCCAGAAGTTTGGTCTGTTCCTGGAGCATGTTCTCGGTACTTTTGCGTTCGGTGATGTCCTGAATAGTGCCGGTTATTCTTGTTGGCTTGTCTTCGGCATCATAGACCAGCTCGCCTATGCCTTGCACCCACCGTTCCTTGTTGTCACACTGTCGTACGACCTTGAATTCGGCTCGAAACGGCTTCCTTTCCCCGACAACCTCCTTACGGAAATACCTCATCAGATAGTTGCGATATTCAGGGTGAATCAGCGCTTCCCAGCCGGCGATATCCTTTGCATAACCGGTCTCAATGCCCAACAGTTCGTCCAGGACCGCCGAACTGGTCCATGTGCCTGTCGTGAAATCCAGAACATAGGAACCGATCTTGCCGATCCTTTGCGATTCCAGCAACCAGAACTCCCGGTCCCGCAACGCCTCTTCCGCCTCTATTCTCCCGGTCACGTCCCGGATACTTTCGATCACAAAGGCAATTTTATCCGACTTGTCCCGCAACGGAGACGAGAATATTTCGAAATGCCTGGTTATTCCTTCTCTCTCAAAACTTCTGATGTCCACATGGGAACAGCCGTCAGTAAAGGTCTTCCACACCGGGCACCCTTCACAGACAGTTTTCTTTTGCTGGTAAGCCTGATAGCAAAATTCCCCGATATGGTCACCAGTGATTTCGATTTGTTGGGGGTTCTGGTAAATAACCCGCATCTCGCTGTCCTGAATACTAATGCCGTCGTTCAGGGCATCAAGGATGGCCTGGGTCCTGGAACGCTCGAATTCGGCGGCATTGAGGGCATCATTGAGCCTGCTGTTCATCTGCTTAATGGTGGCATAGCGCCAGCCACCCATCACTATGGCTACAGCCAGGACCGCCAACCCAACCACGAGCATCACCAGATTAGTGTTCCAGTAAGGCTTGGGCTTGGACCACCATTTTTTGTAGAGCTCGCTATAGAGCGGGCTGCCCACAACCTGTTTGATCGCCTCATCAATCCGCTTAAACAGTGCCCCGTCGTTTTTTCTTAAGGCCATGGCCCGCTTTAATTCAAAGACCGGGCTGCCGACTACTTTTATCTTGTCATCCACCCCCGCATCCTGGGCCATCTTGATCAGATTGGGCTCGGCAATAAGCGCGGCATCGATCTGTCCGGCCAGGAGGTCGAAAAGCATTTTGTGGACACTGTCGTAGGTTATCACGTGGAGATCGCGCATACCCCGCATGAAGGTGTCGCCAACGCTCATCCGCATCGTACCGACTGTGAGGCCGGCAGCGAGTCCTGTGATATCCGTATTGGACTTTAGCGCAAACAGGGAAATCGCAACTGTTTCGACTGGCCGCGTAAAGGAAAACAGCTCCTTGCGCGCCTGGTTGACCGCAAGATTGGGAACCAGGTCGGCCCTGCCGTCCAGGATCATTTCATCGATTTCCTGCCATGGCTTGCCGAAGATGTATTCGACCTTGAGCCCGGCTGTTCTTGCGACCTCATTCATGATGTCAACCGCAAATCCGCTGGGTTTACCGGTCTTTGAATCCTGGAAATAGGTAGGAGGAAAATCGCGGGGGATGACAACTCGGACAGTGCCGCCGCTCCAGGGGGGGGGCGGCGGAGCAGCCGCGGCACTGTTGATATGAAGCAATGCTGTCAGCAGCATCAACAAGAGCAATGTCGGGCGGCTTGTGATCATAATCATGTTATAGAACATATCCTTCGCGGCATCAACAGTTTACAGCCAGTCCAACGGCAAATTCGTTGCCATCTTATTTGATGCATTCGCAATTTCGATTTGTCATGCCCGAATGTCTCTATCGGGCATCCATGATTTCAGTTTGTTACAGACTGGATTCCCGATCAGAATCGCTTCGGGAATGACAATTTGCGAGAGCATCTTATTTTACATCCACATTCCTGATGCCGCTTGGCCGCCAGGCAGGGGAGATGACAAACGAGCCGTTTTTCTCCCTGCTTGGCAGCAGGCTGCCGAAGGTTACCGTGAACTCCCCATAGCGGCTGTTGACCTCATCCATTGCCTGGGTCGCGAATGCCTTTCTGCGCTCATCCTCGAACAATGGCAACTGCTCGGATTGATGCCTGAGACTTGAAAGGCGCACCCCCAGCAGCCGTATGGGTTGTTCCAGTTCGACGCTGTCCAGGAGTTCCACCGCTGCCTTGAAAATCTCCTCGCTCAGGTTTATGTAGTTCGCCAATGTCTGCTGTTTGCCGAAGCTGGTGAAGAAGTCGGCATACCTGACATAGAGGGTCACGGTCCGGCCGGTGACGTTGTAGCGCCTGGCCCGCCGGCCGACCATCTCGGAAAGCTGCAGCAGAAAACGTAGTACCTCCTCGCGCCGATCGATATCCTTGTCCAGTGTCATGCTGTGGCCGACCGATTTGACCTCGTCATCCTCGCCATGGGGAATGACCGGCGAATCATCTCTCCCCAGCCCCATTTCCTTCAACCGTTTGCCGGCAATGCCGAATTTGCCCGTCAGCCGCTCCTCGGGACAGCGGCCCAGTTCGCCGCAGGTGCGGATGCCCATCAGCGTCAACTGCCGTTCCGTCTTTCTGCCGATGCCGCACAACTCCTTAACCGGCAGCCGTTCCATGACCCGGCTGACATCCTCGGGTCTGATGATGGTCAGTCCGTCCGGTTTCTGCATGTCGCTGGCCAGTTTGGCCAGAAGTTTGTTGGGGGCGATGCCGATGGAGCAGGTGATACCGAAACTGTGCTTGATACGAGCCTTGAGCAAGTTGGCGATATTCTCCGGGGTGTTGAAGAGGGAGAGGGAATGGGTGACGTCCATGAAAGCTTCGTCGATACTGAATACCTCCACCTCCGGGGTGTAGTCCAGCATCATTTTCATAATCTCGCCGGAGGTGTGGGTGTATTTGCGGTTGTCGCCAACCACGATGATCAGCTCCGGACAGCAGCGTTTGGCTTCCCATACAGCCATGCCGGTCCGGACGCCGAATGCCCTGGCCTCGTAGGAACTGGTGGTGATCACGGTGCGTTGTCCGCCGCCGGTGACGGCAATGGGCCGGCCCTGCAGGTCCGGGTTGGTTGATTGCTCCACCGAGGCAAAAAACGCATTCATGTCTATGTGCAATATGGTGCGGTGTCCCATCTGAATCACCCTAATCCGGTCCCTTGCAGGGGCAATCGTGCAGATCGAACGCGGCGTACCAGCATGGGCACGACCAACATCGCGCCCAGGACGATCAGCATCGTCGTATTCGGGTCTCGAAAGTACGCGTTCAGGCGCAAGGTCGCCAGCGCGATGACAGCGAAATAAAGCATGTCCCCGGCGATGGCAAAGGCCCAGCCGGCAAGGAATCCGTGGCCGGCGGCGAGCGCCGAGGCACGGCCGGTCATGGGATCAACGCCAAAAGCAATCATGACGAGCGCAATGGGGCCTGCGCCCGTACCGCTAAAGTGTGTCACGCTGCGAGCCGTTGCTGTCTTTAAAATGTTGCCGAGACGAGCCAGAAACGGGATTTTTCCGCACACCATGGTGAGAAGCCGCAGGATCGGCTCGAAAGCAAGGGCAAGGGCAACATCAGAAACCAGGTAGAGCAGTGTGGTGATGGGCCACGCCAGCCCCTTGGCATGGGCGAGCATGACACCGGCCGGGATTCCTCCGCCAACGGGTATAATAAAGAGCTTAAGCACTTGCAGCATGATGGATGTTGACGGTACTGAAGCGAAAATTTGTTTGGACAGCGGGAAAGTGGTCATTGGGATCCTGATACAATGATAGCGGTCAATTATGCGTCAGTGGAGTTAGACGGTCCCGATTTGCTCCTGGCCGCCGACAGCTGTTATGGGTATCCTCCTCTTTTGTACGGATCAGGTGCGCCAGGTGATATCGACCGGTTTGCGCTTCGGTGGCCTCAAGTAATGGAACAGCGGGTATCCCAGCATCATGGCGTAAATCGACAGATGCTCGGGGGGGAGGTTCAACCCCACACGCAATGGCTCCCATTGGGCAGCGGCCATCTGGAAAAAACCGGCCCAGCACGTACCCAGTCCAAAGGCGGGGGCGGCAATATCCAGGTGCGAGAGGGCGATGATGGCGTCTGTTTTGGCGGCAACGGCGTCCCGGTGGGCATAGGCCACCACCAGGTGCGGCGCCATGCGGCAGATCGGGTCGTCTCCGTTGTCCCAGGCCCGGATGATGTCTTCAAAGCTGAAGTAAGAGGTCAATGGCGATTTTGAACTTACCATAGATCTCATCCAGTCCACGGCAAATCCGGTCAAGCGCCGCACTTCCCCGGTATCGTAAATGACGAGCCAGCGAACGGCCTGGCTGTTGCTGCTGCTGGGGGCGTAGCGGACGATATCCATCAGATGTTCAATTACCGGCCGTTCAACCGGTTCCTCCCGGTAGCTGCGGATGGAGCGCCTCATACGCAGATAGGCCCCGAGTTTTTCCGGTTCGATCCGGGCGTCATCCGCCTCGCAGAGGGGCTGGATGTTCGGGTCGAGGCGTTCGTCGCTCACCACCAGAGCCCCGGTCGGGCAGGCCGCGTAGCAGTGCCCGCAAAGGATGCAACGGGAGGCGCCTTCGGCAACATAGGTGGGGTATTCGCCATCGGCAAGCCTGACGATGCCTATGGGGCAGGCTGTTACGCACATGCCGCAACGTGTGCAGATCTGGCTGTTTATGGAAAGTTCCGGCATCTGGTCTCCTTCTGTGGATGGTCCGGGAAGCGCCCAACACCCCGTCTAGACGGAATGCTCACACCTGAATGTCGGTTTCATGGAAGTTCCCGATGCGTCTGGCTTCCTGGAAAAAGATGGTCCCCAGCATCACATCGGCCACCGCACTGGCTATGACACCCACGGCTATGAGCAGCACCGAAGCCAGGCAGACACCGGTTATGATGTTCAGCCAAATGTATGGTCGTTTGAATCCGCCCAGATCCTGCTCCAGGGCAAAAAGGCGCAACCCGAGGCCGATCTGGGCAATACCCAGCAGAATTACCAGGGTGATCAAAATCGGGCCGAGTTGTTCTTCCCCCTGGGGGATTAAAAGGCTGGCCGTTGAGGTTATGGCATAGATCAAGTTGAGTATGATCAGTGCGAGGATAACTGGGTCGGCTTTTTTGAAGGAGCAGTTTCTGACCAGCAGGCTGCGGAAAGTGAGCGCCAGCGCCACGAAGATAACGGTCCCGATCCCTTGCAGGGCCAGGTGGATTGCCAGGGCTGTGTCGTCATGCCGCCCTTCGAGCTGATAGGAAACCAGGAACATCGGCATGGTCAACAGGGCGCTTGCCATGGCCAGCATTCCTGCCGACTTGAGGATGATGGGCTTCAGGGGCTGTATTGCACGGTGATTTTTCATATTCACGATTCTATGACAAAAACGGCTGTTCGCCAAGCAATCATGTCGAGCTGCCGCATACGCAATATGTTGGCGATTAGTGTGGTCATATCCTGCCGGGCTCTCACACGAACCGGGCTGTTTGAGCGAGTAAGATTTCTCAATAACTGCTAAAATAATTCAGAACAGATTCACGTTCACGCGACTAACTCCCTGTTTGGAAAGGACAAGCTTATGAAAAGAACAGTAATGAAAATGCTCGTGTCGCTTGTGTTGGCGCTCCTGGCGGTTTCCTGCGCCCCAGCACCGGTGTCCTTGTCCATGTCCCGGCAATTGGCCGGACTCTCTCACGCCAAATACAATAAAGTTCTGGTAGTCGGAGCTTCAGCCAAGCTTGAGCGGCGGCAGATTTTCGAGGAGGTCTTTGTCGAGGAACTTAAACGCCATGGTATTGATGCTGTTCCCAGTTATCTGGTTGTAAATACCGGTGAAGCACTTTCAAGCAAAAATTTGGGGGATGCTGCACACAGGTCGGGCGCTGATTGTGTCCTCATAACCGGGCTCGTTGACATCAAAAAGGAATTAAAGGTCGAACCCGGGAGCGAGAGCGTCATGTTTAAACCGGTTACGGTTTATCCCGGCTCGGAAGATTGGAACCCGAGGTATGAAATCGGTTACGCAGAAACTGTTGTACGCGAACCACCCACGGTTATCCCGCACCTCAAGGTATCCTTGGAAACGAAGCTGTTTGATGTTTCAACCGCACGGATGGTCTGGTACGGTCTTACAACTTCCGGCGAAGTTGAAAATCTGAAAAAGGCGACCGCGGAATTTGCCGATGTCATTATCAAGGCCTTGACCAAGGACAGGATGTTATAATCGGGTGCTTTCATTCTGCACTGGTTTAGTCGCTGAGATTCACATCCCAAGGGTTTGTTTGTCATTCAACAGCAGCTCCAGCGTTCGATTCGCATCTTGCAACTTTTCCTTCAGCTTCTTTAATTCATCGGGGCTGTACACCCTTGTTCCCTTTGCAATCTCTTCATTCAGCCGATTGATCTTTTGCTGCAAAGATTCGGCTTGCATCTCGCAATTTTTTAATATCAACAGGCATTCGTCTTTTTGCCCCTGATTATTGGGCACCTGATCGCCTGCATGCAGCGGCATGGAAAAAAACAACACACCTATCACAATAACCGAGATTGTTAACCGTAATATTTTCATGACGCATCTCCTTAAATTATTTCAGTATTTATATGGTAGTCTAATATGCGTGTAAAATGCAATTTCGGCGATTGAAGGCAAAGGCAGCAACATTGCTCAGCATCAGCGGTGTGCCATTTGTAACAAGCTGAACAATTGCCTGTTGATGAACTAATGGCATATTCCACGGAATTCCCCTGACAGTTTAGCAAATCATCAAGGTCATCCGATTGAAATCAATTGTCATGGGGATTGGTTCGGCAGTAAGAAGTTCGCGACACGGTCGGAAATCGGTAAAGCAGGGCTCCGCCTACTCGACAACATGGAGACTTGCATGTCTGAGGTTGTAGAAACGAAAACACCTTTTACCTGTAACAATGAACGCCAGCGAATTATGCTTCAGTTGCCAGAGGATATGAGGTTGACATTGTGCCGGCGGCGAATGGCTTGGCCGGGGGCAACGATCTGCTTCAGTTTTCCAGAAACTGCACGCCGATATGATCTGCGGTTTTGCGCACGATCTTGCCTGAGTAGGTAACCGGACTTAACAGCAATACCTTTAATACACATGGATCTCCAACCTGTATCGAGGGCGGAACTGTAGTATTCATGTCTATTGATGCGCCGGTGGTGGAAATGTTGTCAAGCAAACAAGAATATTTTTTGTTGTTGATATGCAGGATGCATTTTGTAACAAACGCTACCCTCTGATCACTTCTTTCTATCTCCATGTGTATTGCCTCAAATCATAAATTTTGCAGCCGATTTAAATAATATTATACGAAAAAATGGTTGGTTACGGAATACAATAGATTTTATTCCAGAACCTTTTTAATACATTAATGGTTTCTTTGCGACAGGAAATTGCAAATTAATGCATATTAATTGCATCGCGTGCCGCCCAATTCCCACCTATCACCCCCTGCCTTACCAAACTGTAATG
>MTLE01000579.1_pt1 | contig 85385 bp, 78 predicted proteins | sample 1982461 | NCBI WGS metagenome assembly MTLE01 (sample SAMN05712605, study PRJNA340218) | biofilm metagenome | isolation source: sample SPL anode biofilm adapted to -200 mV | place: USA | collected 2012-02-03 | reverse complement strand
TGCAGTGCTACCATTACACCATAAGACAATCCTTATCACCTGAGACTCTTCGTCTCAAATGCGATGCAAAGGTAAGCATCTTTGAGCGTTCTTGCAAGAGTTTTTGGAGAATTTTTTGAGCGTATTAATAAAAAATAGGCTTTTTAATGGGGCATATGAGAGGTTGAGTGGTGCATTTCAGACACTTTGCCGTGACGCTGTTAGCAGTGTTATATGTGGGCAGTTTCGTGAATATGTAGTCCCTTCAGGATTTGAATTGCAGAGGCTTACTTATCGCACGAATAGCTAGGGCCCGAATGAAAACGTAAATATATTTGATTATGGTGGGGGAAAAGAAAAGGGCATCTGGTGGGATGCCCTTGAAAAGTATTTTTTGAAGGTCGATTTATTTTGCGATAATCAAATAGTAGTTCTTCTTGCCGCGTTGAGCAAGGATGTATTTCCCGTTTAGAAGGAATGATGCATCAATGTTCATTGCAGGGTCAGAAACTTTGTCTTTGTTGATTGATACTCCACCACCTTGTGTGAGTTTGCGCATTTCACCTTTAGAAGCGAATACTGCAGCGTGCTCTGTAACAAGATCGATAAGAGGTAAACCGGCATCGATAGAGGCTTTGCTGACTTCGAATTGAGGTACGCCTTCAAAAACTGAAAGAAGAGTGTCTTCGTCGATTTTATGAAGGATTTCTTGAGCCTTATTTGAGAAAAGAATTTGAGAAGCCTCCACAGCTGCCTCATATTCTTCAGGAGAGTGCACCATAGATGTGATTTCCTTTGCAAGACGCTTTTGAACTGGGCGTAGGCCTGGATCTTTCTTTTGTTCTTCAACTAGACCTTGGATTTCTTCTTGACTTAAGTCGGTGAAAATCTTGATATATTTCTCAGCATCCTCGTCAGTAACGTTCAACCAGAATTGATAGAACTTATAAGGAGATGTGCGTTTAGGATCAAGCCATACATTTCCAGATTCTGTTTTACCGAATTTGCCACCATCGGCCTTAGTGATAAGCGGGCAAGTGAGAGCAAAAGCTTCGCCACCATTTACGCGACGGATAAGCTCGGTGCCAGTGGTGATATTTCCCCATTGGTCGGAACCGCCCATTTGCAAGCGGCAACCTTTAGATTCGTAAAGATGAAGGAAGTCATATCCTTGAAGAAGTTGGTAAGAGAATTCAGTGAAAGACATGCCTTGCTGTGTATCGCTACCAAGACGCTTTTTCACAGAGTCCTTAGCCATCATATAGTTGACAGTGATGTGCTTACCTATATCGCGGATGAAATTAAGGAAACCATAGTCCTTCATCCAGTCGTAGTTGTTTACGAGTTCAGCGTGGTTAGGTGCGTCGCTATCAAAATCCAAGAATTTAGCAAGTTGCTTTTTGATGCATTCTTGATTATGGCGAAGAGTCACTTCGTCAATAAGGACGCGCTCTTGAGATTTCATGGATGGGTCACCAATCATGCCGGTAGCTCCACCAATAAGCGCTAGAGGACGGTGTCCTGCACGCTGGAAGTGCTTAAGCATCATTACGCCTACAAGGTGACCGATATGAAGTGAATCGGCAGTTGGGTCTATACCTAGATATGCCGTAGTCATTTCCTTGTTTAGTTGTTCTTCGGTGCCTGGCATCATATTGTTAATCATGCCGCGCCACTTTAGTTCTTCTACGAAATTCATCGAATGATAAAAAATTGATTAATATGTTATTTGTATGCAAAGTTACGATTTAATATCGAGACTTGCAAAGCAGGTGATTATTACCACTTTTCTAAAGAAAGGCGATATATATTACCAGTAGAATTCTGATAAGAAATATTCATTTTCTTATTCGATAGGGAAATCACTTTCACGGTGTTTAATCCGTCAATCATTCCAGATATCGTTAATGGGGCATATTCTGGGTCGGAGAAGTCGATTATTAAGTCATTGCTGCTATACTTCCATATTCCAACAGTTTGATTTACTTCATGGGATAACTCGTTTGTAGTGCGTTGCATGAATACTTGATTCTGAAAAGAGAAGAAGAGGTTGCCGTCGTAATTTTCTAGGCTCTGTCCGTCAATTGAGATAGTAGTAACCTTCCATTGTCCGAAAAGAGGGCCAATGTCACCATTATTGTGGGTGCAACCCGTCAATGAAGCTATTGCTATGAGGCAAATGAATATGTTTATTATCTTAGTTTTCATAGATTTAACAATCCTGTATATTTAATAGAGAAAAGACCTCCAGTATTATCACCATAAAGAGAGCCGCGGTCAATAGCTAGTTGTGCATTAAAGGATAGTCCAGGGATTTTCTTTAGAGTGTAGGATGCTTCAAACAAGCAAGAAGTATCTTTTCTTTTTTCTAAAGAAGGGTTAAAAGGAGTGCCCAATGATGTGCGATAAGACGCCATTATGCGATATGAAAGTTCAGGCAATATGTTACCTGTAACGGCACAGTGGAATCCTCGCACGCGGTTGTCGGTGTAACGAAGATAGCCATCGCTATTATATAACGGTGATTTTATGAAAGGGGAGCCTATCGACATTCCATAATATTGATAGCCGTTATAGGCATAGTTGTTATAATAGTCGTCAGCGCCAGTAGCTTGAACTTTTATAGTAGTTCCAGGAAAATCATTTGGAGCCCAATGTATAGGTCCGCTTTGATTGGTGAAATCAAGATATTCAACAACAGCTCCGTTTATTATTGATTTATTACCTGACGAATATTCGATACCATAGAGTCCATCAAAGCCATTAAGTTTTCCTATACCTGAACCATCTTCCCATGGTGACTCCAAATATACTTTTAGTAGTGCGCCTTTAGGTAGTTTGATAGTACCCATCATATCCCAAGACCCGACGTGATTTCCCTCCTTGTAAGCTTTATCTCCATAATCTGTACCTCCAGAACTTGGTATTATAGATTTGATGAATGAGCCAAAATTAGCGTTGTATTTTTTAGTGGCTGTCAATATACCTTTTGAGTAAGAATAGTGCGTGCCTCCAAATTGGCAAGAAGCCTGCATGCCGATCGTAAATGAAAAGGGCTGAGATGGCTTAGTGCGGAAATATATTCGTTTGTAGTTGAACCAGAGGTCAGTGGTTACGAATGTACTATACTGATTATAATGATTTTTAAGCCAGTCGTTGTCAGTGGGTTTGAAATAACCTAATTCTCCGCTTATCTGTAGCCATTTATTGGTATAAGGGATGTCTCTGAAATCAATTAGTCCAGCTCGTAACCCAGGCATAGGTCTTGAATTGGCTGACATTGTAATATCTCCAGAACTTAGATTGTCGTTAAGTAAATGAGAATGGTTATATTTTAGGCCCAATGTAATATACATGGAACGATATTTTATATCGGCATAGAGTTGCTGCAACCAAGTGGCAGAAGGGCGAAGGTTATGCGTCACCATTTCATTTAAATTAGTGTCATACCGGTTGTATGAGACAGAAGAAGTGTAGCCACCAAATGCTTGCATTCCAAAGCCGTAAGAAAAGCGTTTGGTTGTGTCCATATCATTGAACATACCGATATTAATAAGCTCAGAATGTGGTTGGGTGATAGTTCCTTGTGTGTTTGAAGCTATGTAGTATGGAGCCCACTTCCCTGAGCCGTTATTGCTTATAAGCTCAACAGAATAGGATATAGGCAGCTTAGCATGCATCTCCATAGATAGAAAAAGCATAGCCAGAATAACTGGAATATTTAGAAATATGTGCTTCAATTCAAATTGTGTTATTAATAAAAAGTGGATGATTTATCCTACGCCTTTTATTTACAACAATCGTATGTCTTAATGTGTCTGTTCTTTTTCTCTTCAGTAATTTCATCAATGGAGAAAAATATGCCGCTTTCTTCCACGTCACCAAATTCATAGTTGATAGCAGTGCCAAACATTCGCATGCTTGGAGACAGGCTCATATATGAATTTACAAGAGGCGGAATATTATAGCCACATTCGCGTATACGATGATTTAGCGTAACATAATCATCTTTAAAATTATTACCTATAAAGATCTCTTTCATCGACTTGAAGTCTGTGTCGGTAACAAGAGGGTGTATAGGCTCTACAAGATTCTCCTGGTCAGGAAAATACAAGTTGAGGAAGTAGAGTAATAGATTGCGACATTCCTTGGAATAGTTGGGATACATTGTAACTTTCCCAAATAGATAACGCATTTCAGGATACACTACTGTAACAGCACCCAGTCCATCCCATAGATTGTCGAGCGCATATATAGCCTTCGATCCCTGATGAGTAGATTGATATTCCAATCTAACAAACGAACGACCTAATTCTATTGTGAAAGGAAGATAATCTTTTAAGAATCTATCAGAAAATCTAAACATATGTGATGTGGCAATGCGAGGTGCTCCATGTTCATCAAAAGTGATATTTGGGCCACAAATAAACCTATAGCCACCAATTATTTCTTTAGATTCAGGATTCCATACGATAATTTGTCGGCAAGGATTAGGCTCCATTATGTCGAATTCATCAATATCGCACGCTTTGCCAGTACCTCCGCCGGCACAACGAAAAGCTATTTCTCGCAATCTACCAATTTCTCGCATAATATTGGGCGCATTAAAAGCGTCCACGACGTAGATTTCGTTGTTGGCTTTATTTGTGTGTCTCAGAAATTTATCTTCAGTCAATTCTGATTGTAGAAGTTCTGTTTCAACCGGTGATATAATAGTTTCCATTCTCAAAAGTCAATACTTTGGTTTTAAATCATACACCTTTTGGCGTACAAAATAGGCCTGCTCTTCCATAGATTCATGAGTAGTAAAAGTCTTCCATGGAATAGCTCGCCCGATGCGCACTGTGAAAGTCTTATTTTTGTTTTTAAACACTTCACGGGGTAAAAGCATCATATCAAAATTGAACTTAATACCCAAAGTTACGCGTAGTTTTGCAAATCTATAAAAAAAATATGAATTATACCCATCAAAATAGATAGGAATAACATCTCGATGATATTCTAAGCTTTGTCGAATGAAAGATTTTTGCCATTTAAGGTCGGTTATTTCTCCATTCTTTAATTTTCGGGAGCAAAGTCCGGCAGGGAATACCATTATCTGATTGCCATCACGAAAAGCAGCGTCAATTTTCTGTGCTGATTCGCGCGATTGCGCCCCATGCTTGTTTATGGGCAGAAATACCTTTGCAAAAGGTTTGATCTGCATCAGAAGATCATTTACAATTACCCTGAAAGAATCTCCATATCGTGAACCGAGAAGAGCCATTAATGCAATTCCATCAAGACCGCCGAGTGGATGATTCGATACAAATATAACTGGATTATCCTTTGCGGGGATGTTTTCTTCTCCTTCAACCTTAAGTGTGATTCCAAGATCCTTTAGTAAAGCACCAGCAAATATATACCCTTCTTTACCGCGATTTTCTGCGAGAAGACAATTAAGCTCATCCTGACACACGAGGCGGCTAAGCCAATTTGTAACGAAATGAGGTATAAACCTAGCATAACGCGGCATTTTGGATGTCAAAGCCTTACGAATATCTATTTTGATTGGTTCTTGTTGCATCTCATGAAAATCTTTCTACAAAGTTAACATCTTTCTGCACTCAAACCAAACGGCTATGATATAAGCTATTCATATCTCAAAAGATTAGATATAGGAGAAACTTCCAGCATAGACTTTCGATGAGCTAAGAAGATAACCGCAACATCAGAGTGTAGGCTTAACTTTGTTAATTCAGATGGATGTTTTAACTTCATACCACTTCCCGTTCTCCTCTTATTTAGATACGAGAATTATTAAAACATCCTATAGAGATGTGCCGTAACGTTGGAGCTGATATACTACGATTTCTACTCTTGCTTTTCTGCAAAAAGCGGAAATCTAGCATAATAAGCCGTAATCGGAAATAATGATTGATACAATCTAATAGTAATAGCGTGAGGAATCGGTTTCTCCGCGGTAGCTACAAGTAACAGCGCCATTTTCGGCAATTGATGCTTTTAACGGATATTGAGAATCGCCATCCATAGTAATAGCACCCTGAAAGTTGTATCCATCTGGAGAAACACGTCCATAATCTCTGCCTATAGGGGTGTCAATGTTGTATTTTATTACGCTTTTGTCCATATTAATACTACCATAACCACCGACATACAGGTGGTTACCCCTTTCTTGAGAGGTCTTTAAATCCATAGTAAGATTGCAGGCAGCCTTTAATGAATTTTGGTTAAGAAGTTCTGAGTGCCATAGTTCCTTTTCATTATCACGAGTAAAGGAAAGAATATATTTGCTTGTGGCTATAGACCAGCATGCTCCAGGAGTAGTGAAATCATTTCCGTCGCTTTTTACGACTATTTGTTGGCTTTCGTTTTCAGTTAGTTGGAAATTTATGGTGAGGGTGAGACTTTCTTTAGCTACTTCAACCTTTGCATATCCAGGGAAGAAGCTTTTTATGAGTTTTTGCTGCTCCTCTTTGTCAGTTTCATGTAATATCAGCCATGAGCGATAGCAAAGCATAAAGCCATCAGAAGAGGTTTCAATGTCATAGAAAGCTGTATAATACATTCTCCAACCGATATCGATTGGGTTTGGTGAATCAAAAGTTTCACGTATGCATGAGGTGTTTGTCATCATACATAAAAGCAGTATAATTACTGATGTTGCTATTTTTCTTGCTTTCATAATGATTTATTTTATATGGTTGAAACGATAGCCGGCACCTATACGAATACATCCACTAGAGGATGTTCCAATCTCGGCAAATCCAAACCAATTCTTTCTCCCAACCTGAATACCAGCAATGGTGCAATTGAGAGCAGCATAGGAATCGGTTGTCTTTTCACTATTATTTAGTACTGAATGTGCGATCTTGACTCCAATACCAAGAGAAGAATACATCCACAAATTCTTGCGCCTAAACCATTTTAATCTTACTGATGGTGTGAAATTAAAATATGTGTCGTAGGATGTACTGCTGTAATTCTCAGAGTATATGGCCTTGAATTTCTCTTGAATCGCACCAAATGTCATTTCAGCCCCAACTGAGATTGAATTAGATGTGTGATAATAATAATTCAGATTTATTGTGGGAGATGTGGTGCGCTCAGATAGATAAATTCCTGTTATGGGTAGAATCATAATGTATGTTATATCCGTTGCATCTATGGGATACATGCCCAAACCGAGACTTAACTCATGAGTGCCTTTAAATTTGTATGTGTTTTTGGTTTGAGCTGGAGCGTTAAAGCTGACTGCTAAAATCAATACAACCAAAAGAATTCTGTGTTTCATAATAAGATTGTTAGAATATATTTTCTTTAACGAATTATAAAAACCTTGAATTGGATAATACTGCATTAGAGATTGAGAAAAACATGTTTGTGAGAGTCATGTATATAAAAGAGAATTCATTAAATGGGAATTAGATTATGGCATTTAATGACGTATTTACTATATTTACAACTTAATATTAAGGCATATTGGTTAAAATACTTCATATAAATAATATTGCTGGAGGCAAAGATGAGGCATCCAGATTAATTGAATTTATCGCATCTGCTTTGGTTAGCGGTGGTGATAGCTGCGTTGTGGCATCGGCTTATGGCAACAGCGGAACAAATGGAGTAGGGAATTTACACGTAGGTAATTCGTTTGATCACAGTATACATAAATGGATAACAAAACTGACTGATGCCCACGGTTTTCAGTCAGTGAGGGCTACCGGAGTACTTACGGATAGAATTGTGGAAATAAAACCTAATTTGGTGCATCTGCACAATCTACATGGGTATTATATCCATTTACCATTACTGGCAGATTTTTTAAACCGCTCACACTTGCCTGTGGTGCTAACTTTACATGACTATTGGCTTTTGACCGGGCATTGTTTGAATCCGTTTGCTGCAAATTGCGACAAATTTTTAGATGGGAAGTGTGGAAATTGTCCCCAGACTGGAACTTATCCATCCTCGTGGCGAGACAATTCAAGGAGGAGCGTAAAAGCTAAAGTTAAGGCTCTTAGAGATATGGATAATCTGTTTATCGTAGCTAATTCGCAGGAACAAGCCGATATGGTGCATAAGTCGTGGCTCGGAAGCCATCCTATTTTTGTGATTTCGCATGATAATTACGCTAATGGGGATAAAAATGATAACTTTGCAGAAGATGAAGCCTTTAAAAAAATGGCTGAGGCTTACCTTGAACTATATAAGAATTTGATTTAGAATATATATTTTCAGCTATGGCAAAAATGCAAGATATATTGAATGCAGCTTGGCAGACCTTGTTGAGTGTAGGAAAAATAGTGTTGCAATCTCGTGGCTGTGGTGTTATTCCACAAGCTCCGAGAGAAAGAGAATTAGTGATATTGGGCAATGGGCCATCACTTAATGATACTATTGTTCAGCATTCTGATTTCTTATCAGAAAGAGATCTTCTTGCTGTGAATTTTGCTGCAAATGCTCCTGTGTTCAGGGACTTGAAGCCTAGATATTATGTTCTTACCGACCCACATTTCTTTGTGGCATTTGATCAACCGAATGTAGCAAAGCTATGGGATGTGTTTGCGAATGAAGTAGACTGGCCACTTGCTCTTTTTATTCCTACTAAAGTGAAATTGCATGGAGAATGGTTTGATAAGTTGATTAAAAATGCAAATGTGGAAATCATTTTCTACAATATGACTCCAGTGGAGGGCTTTAAATGGTTTGAAAATATGGCTTACGGAAAAGGGTGGGGAATGCCTCGTCCACGCAATGTGCTTATACCTTCAATAATGCTTGGTATAGATATGCGCTATGGTACGATATATATAGCCGGTGCCGATCATTCGTGGACTAAAACGCTATCGGTTGATGATGATAACAATGTGGTATCTATCCAACCACATTTCTATAAGGAGGAAGAGAAAGAGCAGCAACGTGTTCGTGTGGATTACATGCGCTATCCGCTTCATCAGATTCTTTACAGTTTCTATGTGGCTTTTAAATCTTATTATACAATAAGTCGCTATGCCCAGCATCGAGGAATTAAAATATTAAATATTACCCCGGGAAGTTTTATAGATGCATTTCCACGTTTAAAATTATAGAATCAATAGGAAAATAATATTTGCATAAAATAATGTCGTGTTTATTTGATAATATGTAAAATAAACTTTACTTTTATCGCCAAATGATATTTGGCAGATATTGAGTGACCTTTATAAATTTTAATTTTAAATATTATGGAAATGACAAAAAACATTTATCTACTCCCTAATAAAATGAAAAAATGGGGATGGTGGATTTTTGGAGTGATGTTGATAATTGGGTTAGTAGGGTACTACGGCTACGATGGTAGTTGGTTCTCAACATTTATAAAATGTGACAAAAACAGTATTTTTACTATATCGGTCGTTGAGGCAATCTATAATGATGTGTTGATAATAGGGATATTGGGGGGTGCTGTGATGATAACTTGCTCAAAAGAAAAGCTGGAGGACGAGCTTACCGGTAAAGTGAGATTGAATTCTTTGCTTTTAGCACTGTATGCTAACACGATAATAATTGTGATAGCAACACTAACTACGTACGATCTTCTTTATTTAAACGTGATGTTGTGGAATCTTTTCACATTGCCGATATTGTTTTTAATAATTTATGAACTGAGCTTATGGAAGCTCAATAAAACAGTGAATGATGAGGAACAGAATAAAGGTGGAACGAGCGGAGAATAATTTAACCCAACAACAGTTAGCCGATGCTGTGGGCGTGAGCCGTCAGACAATAAATACAATAGAAGCAGGTAAATTTGTCCCTTCTACAGTCCTTGCATTAAAAATAGCTAAGGTCTTTAATAAACCTTTAGAAGAGATCTTTATATTAGAGGATAATGACTAAGAAAATCCACCCCTACAAATTTGTTGGAGGTGGATTTGAATTATTAGATATTATGGATATGGAATTTTAATGTCTTTACTGTTCATGAATTTCTGATTGCTTAAAGAAATAAGATTCTTGTGGCGACACAGAGAAATATCGGTCATAAGGACTGTTTGGATAATCATACTTATAAACAGGATAGCTCATATCGGAACCAGGAAATGTTGCAAACATTGTTTCACTAGGATCCGATAGCTTAACGTCATAATTCTCGGAGGAAAAGGTGTTATCGGGGAGTAAAAGGTGGGCATTAACATGATATTCTGTGCAAGCGGTTAGAGCTATAAATAATAAACTACACAGAAATACTGATTTTAAGAATCTTGAAATTTTCATGAGTATATATTTTTAAACGTCTCTATAGTAATAGGCGTTTATACAAATTTATTAAATAAATTAATGCAAAAAGCAGATATTAAACTCATTGAAAATAATTTGTTACCATGTGTAATGAAAACAATTCTATGTGTCAATAATTCCTGATTAAATGAAAAATAAAAATGCAACCCGGTTTGCTGCCAGATTGCATTTTTAATATTGGAGACTTGAATAAAAACTTCTATTTCTTATAGTTAGCAATAGCTTCGTCAACTTTATTAAAGAATTCAGGGTCTTCACCTACAATTTTCACAACAATATTTCCTTTAGGGTCGATCAGGTATTTTGTAGGGTATCCAGTGATAGAATAAAGAGCAGCTACATTTTTGCTAGCAGGACCATTTGATGGATTATATACGTGAATCCAAGGTAATTCGTGCTTTTTAACGGCAGCACGCCATTGAGCTTTTCCGTCGTTGCAATCTACACCAACAATCTCAAGGTCGTTTTTATGCTTAGCATAATATTCTTTTAGAGATGGCATACCTTTGATACACCAGCCACACCAAGAACCCCAGAAATCGAGGATAACAAATTTGCCTTGAAGTGAAGAGAATTTGAATGGTTTATCATTTATGTCAAGCAAAGTGAAGTCAGAAGCTTTTTGCCCAACTTCGTCTTTTCCCTTATTCTTTTCTCTTATAGCTTCAAGCTCTTTATGCATTTTATTATTTTTAATTTGAGCATCTAGCATAGGTTTTACTAGAGAACCTTTTGCTGAAGCACCAACCTTAGCTACATAAGAATCAATAGAATCAGATGGTATATATTTAGTGATTATATATTCAGCTGCAGGGCTGTTGGCATGAGCCTTAAACAAGTCGGATGCTAATGCACTACGTTCTTTCATAACTTTGCGAATCTGCTCATAATAAGCATCGCGGTCAATACGTCCTTGTATTACATCCACAATTACGTTTGATGCACGGCGCATTAGAGGAAGAACAGCGTTGTCAACTGTGTATATGTCTTCGATAAGAGGAGTCCCTTTTACGGTATAATTGAATATGCTATCAGCATAGTTTACAGTGAAATCAGCATTCTCTTTAGGACCCATCACAAGCGAAAATTGAGAGTCGTTGCGGAAGTATGGTTCTCTTCCAGCACCAGTACTCACTTTAAATTGGTCAAAAGAAATATCAATGCTCATTGGCTCTGTAGCATTTAAAGAATAGCTAACCACTCCGTCTTTAGCAACAATAGTTTCCGTCTTAGTGGCTTCGTCTTGTCCTTCTGTGTGGATTTTAGACACTGGAGTACTAGTAAAAATAATGGTGTCGTTAGACAAACCTTTAAGAGTACCGTTGATAGTTATAGCCTGCGCCATAAATCCAGAAGAAAGGATGAATGCGGCAAGAATTATTTTTTTCATATTTTGATATTTTGATAAGTTTCTTTATTCAAAGGTAGTATAAAAATAATAATGTATAGAGATATTTACTATTTTGTTGCAAGCTAAATAAGCTTAAGTAAAATAGGGCGCTGGCTTAAATCCAGCGCCCAAAGGGAAACATTAGCTTACATCTTTTTTACCTTCATGAAATAAATTGTGGAGAAAGGACTACGTGAGTCTATTTGTTTTTTGCGCTCATTGAGGCCAAAATTCGTTTGGCACTGTCAGCCAACACTACTACAGCTCCTGCAAGTATAGCAGTGTCTTTTATAACAAGACGTCCAGCACCAGTGAGTAGAGGGAATCCATGTTCACCACTACCCAAGTCGGGAACCCACACTTCAGGCGTAGTAACTAAGAAAGATAGAGTGCCTATTGTCATTATAATTGCGAGCCCGGCACCAATAAAGCCGATTCGAGGGAAGAATATTCCTAAGAAAGTTAGGATACCAATTGCCATAATCAATATACCAAGACCATGAGCGAAGCCATAAGTGTTGTTTTTTACATGCCATTCATGTTTAGCTTGGTCAAATTCTCCTTCTTTGAGTTTATACTCTTTATATTCAGGGGCTTTCTCTGTGTAGAAGAAGCTCATGAAAGGGCTATTAGCCACGAAAGGTACAATACCCTCAGCTTCATAGTTGAAGAATTTAAGACCGCCAATCCATACGAAAATAACTAGGATTGCTACGCGGATGAGGTTGATACCAAGATGTTGCATTGACGCTGCCGTAGTAAGCGCCCAATGATAGATAGAAGAAATTGTTGCTTTCATATTATTAATAATTTAATTCGTTACTAATTTATGATGCAAATTTCGGCGTTTCTCTCTACGTGCTAAATGGCGATTTAAGAATATGAGTTGGCAATTATTCCTTTTTTTCTGATTTTCTGAATTCTGATATGCTTTTTCCAGTCTTGTTCTTAAAGAAACGGCTGAAAGTGGCGCTATCTTCAAATCCAAGAATATCACTGATTTCCTTAGCACTTTTGGATGTGTAGAGGAGCAGACGGCGAGCTTCTGCGTTTATTCGGTCGTGTATGATTTGAAGTGGTGAAGGAAAGCCATAGTCGGCACAAAGATTAGTAAGAGTTTTAGGTGAGCGGCATAACATATCGGCATATTCCTTAACCTGCTTCTTTGTTCGGAAGTTATTGTCAACCAGAACATAAAACTGTCTTACAATATCAAAATATTTTTCGCTTTCCTGAGTTATCTCATATTTATCTCTTGCAATACGTGTGCAGATTATTATTAATCTTTTGAGGGTTATACGAAGCATTTCTTCCTGAAGATCATCGGCATTGTCCCATTCTTCTGTAAATGCTGCAGATATTGAAGTAAGCGCGTTTACTTGTTCTGGAGTGAGCTTTAATTTTAATATGTTAGATGAACCATTGAACAACAGTCCGTTACAAGACACCTCACTATCGTGACCATAAATGCAATAAAAATTGCTATTAAAGAGAAGTGTGAGATATTTTCCGTCACATTCTTTAATCTTAATATGATGTAATGGAGAGAGCGTAAGAACTTCGTTGGTATTTACAACGACATCCACATGATCAACCTCGATAGTGAGAGAGCCTTCTTGCATCCAGATGAATTTATACAAATCTTTGGTACTCAACCAATCATGGCGTTCACAAAGGTCGGATGTGATTACTATATCTCCATCAAGTTTTGTTTTGAGGCTGTAGTTCATAATACGGGCGTTTTCTGCGAAGATAATGTATGAAAAACGAATAATGAAATAATTCTATAATTAAATTCATTATTTCCTCACAATAAATTTTATTGGATATATATAGGGAAATATGCTATTATAGAATTTATAGGGCTGAGATTAGTAGGCCGATTTGCTCAGAAGTTGTGCCCCAACTTGTTACGAAACGTACTACCGTGTGATTCTCGTCAGCTTTTTCAATGATGTTAAACCCAACTTTCTCAGCAAGCGAAGCAATCTGTGAGTTCTCAAGCGTTACGAAAAGTTGATTTGTCGGTGAGTCGATAAAAAGTTTGTAGCCTTTTTCAATTAGGGCTCTGCGCAAACGCATAGCCTGATCTACTCCGTTTTTAGCAATCTTTTCATAAAGTCCGTCGGAAAAAAGCGTATCGAATTGTATTCCGATAATCCAACCTTTCGCTACCATAGCACCACGATTCTTTATGGAGCCACGAGTTATGTGGATATCTTTGTCTGTTATCACAACAGCTTCGCCAAGCATAGCACCCACTTTTGTGCCACCAATGTAGAATACATCGCTAATACGAGCTATATCAACAAGAGTAACGTCATTTCCAGGTGCCGTAAGACCATAACCCATTCTAGCACCGTCGATAAATAGTTTTAATGAATAACGATTGCAAATACGACGTATTTCATTCAACTCTTGAAGAAAATAGATAGTGCCGTATTCAGTGGGTTGAGAGATGTAAACCATCTTTGGAACGACAATATGTTCATAACCGTCTTCGGCAGAGTAGAAATCTTTGAGAAATACCTCGAGTGATTCGGGTGATAGTTTTCCTTCTACTCCTTTGATAGGCATAACTCTATGTCCACAGGCTTCAATAGCACCTGCTTCATGAACATTTATATGCCCAGTTTCAGCAGCAATAACGCCTTCGTTGTGGCGTAGAATAGAATCAATGACTATTGCATTGGTCTGAGTGCCACCTACAAGAAAATGTATCTGTGCATCAGGAGCATCGCAAGCTTTGCGAATCTTTTCAGCGGCAGATAGACTGTATTTATCAAGGCCGTAGCCTGTATTTTTATCGAAGTTAATCTCAGAAAGGCGCTTTAGAATAAGAGGGTGTGCTCCCTCCATATAGTCGCTATTAAAGTTTATCATTTGAGTAAAAAAATATTATCAAATAAAAAATACAGTGCGAAAATAAATAAAATCTTTTAATGGACTTTTAATAAAGGGGAATAAATGTGCCAAGAAAGATTATCAGGCTGAAATGAACAGCCATATAGACACAGAAATCATAAATATAGCTACTATTTTCTGATACAGCTTTTTCTTGATGTTCTTAATAGTCTTTATTGCAAGATAATTGCCGACAACCATGGCCGAACCTATACATAGCCCATTTAATAGAATTTCGTAATTGATAAGATTCAGAGAACCATACATTATACATTTTATAAAATGCATAGATGCGGCAGCTGTTGCTTCACTTGCTATATACGCTACTGGGGATAGTCCTAGCGTGAGAAATACGGCACTTGAAAGAGGGCCCGAAACGCCAAGCAGCCCATTAATAAGGCCAGTCAATCCTCCTCCAATCACAACAGTCTTTTTATTCTTAGGCAACTCCCATTTCCCAGATATTTTAATAAGGGCAAAGATTATAAGAAATACGCACAGGATGCGCGTCAATATTTGTTTTGGTGCGAAAGCGAACCCAAAAGCTCCGAGTGCAGTTAGGGGAGCAGCAAGAATTAGAAACAATCCTACTTTCTTCCATTGAATTTCCTTTAATCCGAAAGACATTTTTGAAAGGTTGCTCATAATTTGGGCGATAGTGGAAACAGGGACTGCAACCTCTATACCATAGAAATATGATATTACAGGCAGAATAATCATTGCTCCACCGAAACCAACAGCACCAGAGAAAAAACCTCCAATGAAGCCAATTATAATGAAAGTAAGAACGATAGACATTCTATTAAATGAAGTTAGAATTTAGTAATCATATCGCGTGATATTTCTGACAAAGAATGAGCTCCGCACATTGCCATTGTGTCTTCTAGTTCTCCTGCAAGACGATTGATAAGGAATTTCACTCCTTCTTGTTCTCCACCAAAAGCTGCTACTGCGAAAGGCCTACATATAAGAACTCCATCAGCACCAAGTGCCAATGCTTTGAATATATCAACTCCTGAACGTATTCCTCCATCAACTAGAATCTTAGTGCGTCCTTTGGCAGCTTTAGCAATGTCTTCAAGGACTTCTGCCGTGGCAGGACACTGATCAAGGACTCTTCCTCCATGATTAGATACTACAATGGCTTCGGCTCCCGCTTCAATAGCCTTTTCGGCACCGCGAATAGTCATAATGCCTTTGATAATAAAAGGCTTACCAATGATTTTGTGTATTTCTTTTAACTCTTCAACTGTTTTGCTGCCGGCAGGTGGAGTGGCATTTTTTAGAAAAGGAAGACCGCTTGCGTCAATATCCATGGCTACAGCAAAAGCTCCACAATCCTTAATGATCCCAACTTTCTGACGGATAGTGTCGATATCCCAAGGTTTGATTGTAGGAACACCAACTCCATTGTTTTTAGCAATAGCTTGAGCTGCCCATTTCATAACTTCAGGAACTACACCATCGCCAGTGAAAGCAGCTATGCCAGCTTCCGCGCATGCACCTACCAATATGTTGTTATATTGAGAGTCGTTGTATTTATGCCCGCAGTGTATGTTTACAGCTCCAATCGGTCCTGCAAAAAAAGGATATTTGAAATGACGATTGAAAATATTGAGGCTCATATCCACAGGTTTACTTTCACAGATAGTGTCCATATTAACCCTGATGTCGTGCCATTTGTCATAATTGCGTATAGCTGAGTCGCCTATGCCTTTTGCTCCAGGTCCAGGAATCATATTGCGGCAAGCTTTGCCATTGCAAACTTCGCACGCTTTACATAATCCATCCATGTTTTGACGTGCTGTTTTAAGAATTTCGCTGTAGTCCATACTAAGAATTGAAAAATACTTTGCGAAATTACATAAAAAAGCATTAACATCTTTTTAGTGAGGATTAATATTTGGAGAATAGGGAGCTATTATCAAATAAGAGCCATTTTATTTTTTAATAAAGTGACGAAACACTAACTTTGCCTTTAGATATGAATTACAAGATATTCGCACCCCAAAGGGTGATAGGTGAAATAGCCATACCAGCATCTAAAAGTATAAGTAACAGAGCATTAATACTTAATGCTTTGGAGGAAACTAGCGCACAACTTCGTAATGTGGCTGTGTGCAATGATACAGATGCAATGGTGAATGCTCTTGCCAAAAAAGAGACTGCCAGAGTGGATATTGGCGCCGCTGGAACGGCGATGCGTTTTCTCACAGCATATCTTTCAGTTCAGGAAGACCGCACTGTGGTGATAGATGGAACGCAGCGTATGCGCCAGCGTCCGATAGGCATATTGGTAGATGCTTTGCGCTCTTGCGGAGCGAATATAGAATACATAGGTTCCGAAGGATTTCCTCCGCTGAAGATAAGAGGGCGGAAACTGAAAACAAAAGTTTTGTCAATTCCAGGAAATGTAAGCTCGCAATATATTTCTGCTCTTTTGATGGTTTCACCATTAATAGAAGGATTAGAGCGAATAACGCTTACCGGAGAAGTGATTTCGCGACCCTATATAGATATGACGCTTGCTCTGATGCAGCAGTTTGGCGTTGAAACGAAATGGGATAATAATGATATTCTATTGAAGAAAGGCTCTCACTATAAGAGCGTTGATTTCTTGATAGAGAATGATTGGTCGGCTGCTTCATATTGGTTTCAGATACAAGCCCTCCTGCCAATGTCGAAAGTGACATTGCTAGGACTTTTCGCACAGAGTGTGCAGGGCGATTCAGCAGTGGCAAGATTGTTTGAGGATTTTGGCATACAAGCAAACAGATGTGGCGCATATCTTGATTTGCGTACGGGGGAACTGCCTAAGGAACGAATTGAAATGAATCTCATTGACAATCCAGATTTGGCGCAAACAATAGTAGTTACGGCGTGTCTGCTTGATTTACCATTCAATATTAGTGGGTTACAGACTTTGAAAATTAAAGAAACAGACCGTATCGAAGCCCTTCGCACACAACTTTTGAAACTTGGATATGTGATAAAGGTGAGTGCTGACTATTCATTAAGTTGGGATGGAGAGAAAGTGGCCGTCAGCGATAGAATCGAGATAGAAACATATGATGATCACCGCATGGCAATGGCATTTGCCCCGGCATCGGTGAAATTCCCAGGGATATTGATAAAAGATGTGGATGTGGTGAAGAAATCATATCCAGATTATTGGAAACATTTGAGTGCGGTGGGTTTCCGCATAGAGGAGGATTAAAGATGATAGGAGCACTGTGGATATTGCTTGCAACCGTGGTGACGGGTTTGATACTCTATTTTTTTCATAGATTTGGAGGAAACAAAGGGGAGGAGGAAACTCCAGTGATTGTAAGACCAGAAGGGTGTTGCGGTCAGCATGAAGTGTGCGAGAAAGAATCTCTTCTTGTGGGAGTAAGCGATAAGGTTGTATATTATGAAGATGAGGAGCTTGATGCCTATAAAGGCAAAAAAGCTGATGAATATAGCGATAAAGAGATAGACCAATTCAGGGATATTCTTTACACGCTGAAGCCCGAAGAAATAGCTGGGTGGGCTCGTTCAATACAATTGCGTGAAATAGAACTGCCCGGAGCCGTGCATGATGAGTTAATAATGCTAGCTGCGGAAGCACGGGAATCAATGAACAAATAATAAAAAATAACTATGCTAGACATTCTCAGATATACATTTTTCCAAAATGCCCTTCTTGGAGTGGTGATAGTGAGTATTGTATCGGCAATGATAGGTACTTATATAGTTACTCGCCGTATGGTATTTATCACAGGAGGTGTGACGCATGCTTGTTTTGGCGGCCTTGGAGTGGGATATTTCGTCGGAATCAGCCCAATCTTTATGGCTGGAGTGTTTGCTGTGGCATCATCACTGGGTGTGGAATGGTTGGCAACTAAGCAGCAAATACGTGAAGATTCTGCAATAGCCGTGGTGTGGGCTCTCGGTATGGCAATAGGAACATTGTTTATATTCCTTACACCGGGATATGTACCGGAGCTTAATTCATTTTTGTTCGGAAATATACTTACTATCACTCGTGGTGATTTGGTGGCATTTGTGGTATATATGATAGCGTTTTTGGCATTCTTTATACTCTTCTATAATCAGATAGTGTCGTGTGCGTTTGACCGCGATTTTGCCAAAACGAAGGGGCAGCCCGTGGTATTTATTAATACTATGATGACCGTGATGACGGCTATATGTGTGGTATTGACGATAAGACTTATAGGAATAATGCTTCTTATGTCACTTCTTACAATGCCTCAAATGATAGCAGAATTGTTTGTGAATAGATTCAAGAGCATGATATATCTATCAGTGGTGGTAAGTTTGGTGAGCTCACTTGCAGGATTGTTTCTTTCCTACTTGATAGGAGTACCGGCATCAGCCACAATAGTACTATCACTAGTAGTGATATATGGCGTGTCATATATCTTTAAAGTGGTGCATAAACGTATGATATCAGCCCAATAAGACGATATAATATTGGGCGAAACATCACGTTATAATAATAAAAAAGAAAATAGGTGAACAGACGTTACATCATAATTTTGATAGTTACAATGGTGCTAACATGCGGACTCTTCTCGTGCAGTACGAAGAAGAATACTGCAGGCTCGCGCTTTTGGCAAGCTTTCAATACGAGATATAACGTGTATTATAACGGTAGCGAGCATTACAAAGAGCAACTAAAAGAGCTTGAAACTAACTATGAGGATAATTATGCGCAACAACTCTACATGCATCCTGCAGAGGCTTACGCAAATCCAAAAGCTGCCCAGCCAAACACAAACTTCGACCGCACAATTGAGAAAATGCAGAAGGCTATTCAACTGCACTCAATAAAAAAACGTCCACCAAAGAAATCGGGGAAACAAGATAAAAAATATAAGGAATGGCTTAAGCGTGACGAATATAACCCATTTATGCATAATGCATGGTATTTGATGGGTAAGGCACAGTATATGAAGGGCGATTTCCTTAGTGCAGCTGCTACGTTCCATTATATAGTGCGACATTTTACATGGAAGCCTGAATTGGTAACTAATTCCCAATTATGGGAAGTACGTGCTTACTGCGCAATGGGTTGGCTTACTGAGGCCGATAATATAATGGCTGTGATTCATCCAGAGAAGTTAACTGATAAGGAATCTTTAGAGCTATGTAATTTTGCTTTCGCAGACTATTATGTGAAGAGTAAAAAGCCAGAGCAGGCAATACCCTATTTAGTAAAAGCCGTTAAATCATCAAAAGGAGCACAGAAAGTTCGTCTAAATTTCCTTTTGGGACAGCTTTATGCTGAACAAGGGAACAAAAAACTAGCATATCAAGCTTTTAAGGCTGCTGGAAGTTCGGGTGGCTCAACATATAGAACAAAATTTAATGCCCGAATAAAACAAAGTGCTGTATTTGACGGGAAGAATATAAAAAGTGAGGTAAGGTCATTAAAAACAATGGCTCGATATGATCGCAATAAGGAATATCTTGACCAAATATATTATGCGATAGGAAATCTATATCTATCGCGAAAGGATACTGCTAACGCACAGTCTAATTATGCAATGGCTGTGGCTAAAAGCACTAGAAACGGAATAGATAAGGCTATTGCCCAATTAGCACTAGGCGACATATATTTTCATCAGAGAAAGTATGCCGAAGCTCAACCATGCTACACTGAGGCGGTGACTCTTATTAATGAGGAGTATCCTAATTATAAGTTGCTTAAGCAGCGTAGTGACGTATTGGATGAGCTTGCTGTATATGCCCAGAATGTGAAATTGCAGGATTCTCTCCTAGTATTGTCGAAGATGACACCAGAGATGCAGATGAAAGTGGCTCAGAAACTTGTGGCAGAGCTTAAGAAAAAGGAAAAAGAGGATGCAGAGAATGCAAAACGCGAAGAATTCCTAGCACAGAAGTCATCACAGGGAAGTCAACTTCTTGGAAATAAGAATCAGGCTGCCGCGCCAACCACCTATCAGATTAATAACGACAATTCATGGTATTTCTATAATACGGCAACCAAGAACGCAGGAAAGACTGCTTTCCAAAAAGCATGGGGTAGCCGCAAATTGGAAGATGACTGGCGAAGAAGAAACAAGACAGTATTGGCTACAAATGCTCCAGAAGATACACAAGAAACTACTGCAGAAACTGGTAGCGTGGCTGGAGATACTACGCTCACAAAGTCACAAAAAGACTCCTTGGCTCATAATGACGACCCACATTTCGTGGAATACTATTTGAAGCAGATACCTAAGACTGCTGAAGATGTACAAAACAGTAATGACGTGGTGCAAGAGGGCCTTTATAATATGGGCGTGATATTGAAAGACAAACTAGAGGACTTCCCAAGTTCTGTAGCCGAGTTTATTGACCTCTTGAACCGTTATCCAGATAACATCTATCGTCTTGACACATACTATAATCTGTACTTGATTTATATGCGTATAGGAGATGTGGCTATGGCTGAAAAGTACCGTGCGTTGATAACTACCGATTTCGCAGACTCAAAATATGGCATGGCAATGAAAGATCCAAACTATCTTGAAAACCTTCGCAATATGGAGCACACCCAGGAAGATATGTATGCTGGAGCTTATGAGGCATATATGAATAATAAAAACTCAGAGGTGCATGATTATTACGCAGAGATGATGCGTAAATATCCAATGTCGAAGATTATGCCTAAATTCATGTTTATTGATGCCTTGAGTTATGTTACGGAAAAGAAATATGATAAGTTTAAGAGTACGCTAAAAGATATGCTTCAGCGCTATCCAGAGACAGATATTACGCCTACCGCATCTTCAATCCTTAAGCAAATAGATAAAGGACGCAAGCTAGAGGGCGGTGGAACCAATGTGCGTGGTATGTTATGGTCAACGCGTTTGAGTAACGACAGTACGGCTGCTGGAATAGAGAAGAAGTTTACTCCGTTCAAGGAGAATCGTGACACTCCACAGATGCTAGTCTTAACTTATCCAACAGATACAGTCTCAGCTAACCAATTGCTATTTGATATAGCAAAGCATAATTTCTCAACATTTGTAGTCAAGGACTTTGACTTGGAGCAAATGACATTCGGACGTTTAGGTTTGCTCATAATAAAAGGATTTGCTAATTTTGATGAACTCAGCCACTACAAGAGCGTTCTTGAGGCAGATAAGGAATTGAAACTTCCGCCTTCAGTGAAGATGGTGCTCATAAGTGTTGATAACTTCAACCTATTATTGAAAGAAGGCCGTTCATTTGAAGATTATTTCAACTTTTTGGAAACAAAGAATACTGAGAAAGTTGAAAAATCAGCCCTAAAAGGGGTAAAGGAAGGAGAAATAGAAACGCCTCAAGAAGAGAAATCAATGAAAGAACCAGCAGCGGAGGCTGAGAGCAAAGAAGAATAAGAAAACTATCCAGACAATGAACAATGAAGTGATTCTTTGGGCCGACGATGAGATTGACTTATTGAAGCCACACATAATGTTCCTAAATGCCAAAGGCTATGAGGTGGTGACCGTTTCCAATGGTCGCGACGCACTTGACGCTGTGAGTGAGCGCAATTTCGACCTTATAATTCTTGATGAGAATATGCCAGGTATTAGCGGACTTGAGACACTCCAGCAAATAAAAATGATAGAACCCGACGTTCCTGTGATAATGATTACAAAGAGCGAAGAGGAAAACATCATGAACCAGGCTATAGGTAATAAGATTGCTGATTACTTGATAAAGCCTGTGAATCCCAATCAGATATTGCTTTCCATAAAGAAGAATCTGCACTCCAGTACTTTGGTGTCGCAGAAAGCTACATTTGACTATCAGCAAGAATTCAGAAATATCAGTATGATGATTAATGATGCCTCCACGATTGATGACTGGTATGCAGTGTATCGTAATCTGGTGCATTGGGAATTGACGCTTGCAAGTGTGGATACAAACATGGATGAGCTTCTAAAAATGCAGAAAATAGAAGCTAATAGCACATTCTGTAAGTTTGTGAAGAAAAATTATGAGAAATGGGTAACGACTGATGAGCATCCATTAATGAGCAATGAGGTGTTTAAGAACAAAATTTTCCCACTTCTCGATAATGGAGACAAGGTATTCTTTATCGTAATAGATAATTTCCGTCTTGACCAATGGAGAATGATTAAACCTGTATTTGGGGAGTATTTTAATTTTGACGAAGATGAACTTTATTGCAGCATACTGCCTACTGCAACCCAATATGCCAGAAATTCAATCTTTTCCGGCCTGATGCCGATTAAAATAGCCAAGATGTTCCCAGATTTATGGGTTGATGAAGATGAGGAAGAAGGAAAGAATCTTAATGAATCGCCATTGATTCAAACTATCTTGGATAGATATCGCAAGCATTATAAGTTTACTTATAACAAGATAAACGATTCTGGAACGGGAGAGAAGCTCTTACAAAACTTTTCAAATTTCGACAATTTTGATTTGAATGTGGTGGTGCTCAACTTTGTTGATATGCTTTCACATGCACGCACAGAGTCGAAAATGATTAGAGAATTGGCATACTCAGATGCTGCCTACAGGTCTTTGACAGAATCATGGTTTAAGCACTCAGTAGCAATAGATTTGATAAAAAAAATAAGCGAGAAGGGTTACAAGATTGTTCTTACTACAGATCATGGCACTATATGTGTTGATAATCCTATAAAAGTGATAGGCGATAAGGCAACGAATACTAACCTGCGTTATAAGGTCGGCAAGAATTTGAGCTACAATCAAAAACAGGTGTATGAAGTGAAGAAGCCAGCTGCCTATGGACTGCCTGAGCCTAATTTGTCGTCAACATATATATTTGCGACGAACAGGGATTTCTTCGCTTATCCAAATAATTATAATTACTATGTTCAGTATTATAACAATACATTCCAGCATGGAGGAATATCAATGGAAGAAATGCTGGTGCCAATAGTAACAATGTCAAAAAAATAATAATATATAGTTATGGCAACAAAAACGATAGATATAAAGAATCTCGAGACCATAGATGAGGCAGCTCATCAATTTGTTCAGGAGATGGGCGACTATACTGTGTTTGCATTCAATGGGACAATGGGAGCCGGGAAGACGACCTTTATCAAGGCACTTTGTGCAGCTCTCGGAGTGGAAGATGTGACAAATTCTCCATCTTTTTCTATTATAAATGAGTATAGAAGCGATACAACAGCAGAATTGATTTATCACTTCGACTGCTATCGTCTTGAATCGGAGGCAGAGGCAGAGGATATCGGAGCAGAGGATTATTTTGATTCGGGTGCGCTTTGTTTTATCGAATGGCCGGAGAAGATTGCAAATCTACTTCCTGATGATACAGTGGAGGTGGATGTAGTGGAGCAGCCTGATGGCTCTCGCAAGATGACACTTAATTTTCCCGAAGATTAACATCTAAATAAATTCTATTTTGCCAAGGTATATACTTGTGCGTGAAACCGCATCAACAAACAGCTATATGGCCCGGATGGCATCAATGTTGCCTTCCGGCACTGTTATACACACTCCAATTCAGTCGGCAGGTCGCGGCCAGCGTGGAAACTCGTGGGAAGCAGAGCCATATAAGAATACGATATTCTCATATCTTCTTAAACAACCAGCTATTGGTGCAGATAAACAGTTCTATATTTCGGAGGCTGCGTCTTTGGCTGTGATTGATGCCCTCAAGGGATATGCTGACGGATTTTCAATAAAATGGCCGAATGATATTTATTATCAAGATAAAAAAATAGCAGGAATGCTAATTGAAAATTCTTTAGCAGGTGCTGGTATAAATCATTCTATAATAGGTATAGGGCTGAATGTTAATCAGAAAGAGTTTTTGAGTGATGCCCCTAATCCTATTTCCCTTGTGCAGATAATTGGGTCGGAAGTTGAGACTGAGAAAGTACTTCATGATGTGTGTCAGAATATAGAGAACCGTACCAGATTCGCTGAGATGAATGATGCTGATTTTGATTCGATGCATGCTGAATATATTGATAATCTTTATAGAACAGACGGGAAATTTTATGAATTTGCACTCCCTTCCGGAGAAAAATTCAAGGCAAGGATTAAGGATGTCGCTCCAGATGGCGTGCTAAGTTTGGAGAAAGAAGATGGAACTGAAGGGAACTTCTATTTTAAGGAAGTAAGCTATATAATTTAAACTATAGAAATAGAGAAAAATAAATATATTAAATGTCAAACGGAAAGAATGTAGTGGTGTATTGTTCTTCTCAGGATAATCTTCCTCCAGAATGTGAGAATATGGCAAAATCAGTGGGCCAATGGATTGGAGAAAAGGGTCATACATTAGTTTATGGAGGAGTGGATGCCGGACTTATGCATATTGTGGCGAAAGCAACGCATGAAAAAGGCGGAAGAATAGTGGGTGTGATACCAGAAGTATTCAAGCATAGAGCTGATGAGCTAAATGATGAGCTTATTCTTACGGCCAATCTTAATGAGAGAAAGGGTGTTATGATAGAAAGGGGCGATGTATTTTTTGTATTGCCTGGAGGAATCGGAACAATAGATGAATGGATTTCAACGATATCACATAAAAAGGTGTGTGGTGACAATTCTGCAAATATTGTTGTTATAAATATAGAGGGCGCTTATGACGCTCAGATAAAGCAGCTACAAGATACTATGTCATCACCTTACGCTTCTGGCGATTTGATGAGATGGATGAAAGTGGTGAAGAATATAGATGAGCTAAAAGATTTATTAAATAAAAATTAAACGATATGAAAAGTAACATTTATACTATGGGCGGAGATAAGGGAATGACTTCGCTTGTGGGTGGTAAACGTATAAAAAAATATGGTGAGCGCATTGAGGCATATGGATCAATAGACGAACTTAATGCTTATGTGGGTCTTCTGGCTATTTCAGCAGAAGATTCTTATCCAGATGTATTCGCTAGTTTGAGAGTGGTTCAAAACAAGCTCTTCAATATAGGATGCTATTTGGCTACAGATAATCCAGACAATAATGAAACAACAGCAAACGGATTGTCGGAAAAGGATGTGAAAATGCTTGAGGATTTGATTGATAAGATTGATGGCGAACTACCTCCATTGGATAATTTTATTTTGCCAGGAAGCTCTCAATTTTCAGCACTCTGCCATGTTTGCCGTACAGTGACTCGCAGATGCGAACGCAGAGTTGTGGAATTAGCAGATTTAGTGAATGTTGACCCAATGGTGGTAAAATATTTAAACCGATTAAGTGATTTCTTCTTCGTTTTTGCAAGATTTAACAATATTCACAACCAAATACCCGAAAATTTTTGGAATAAGGAGTGCTAACTTACAATTATAGTATTATTTTTGCGCAAAAATAGAAAGTAGAACTTAAAACATAAATGAGACTATGTATTGGACATTAGAACTTGCTACCAAATTGGAAGATGCACCATGGCCTGCAACTAAGGAAGAATTGATTGATTATGCAATGAGATCAGGTGCACCACTTGAAGTTATTGAGAATCTACAAGAAATGGAAGACGAGGGCGAAACATACGAATGTATAGAGGATATTTGGCCTGACTATCCAAGTAAGGATGATTTCTTCTTTAACGAAGAGGAGTATTAGTAGGCAGAGATTTAGAATTTAGAAAAAATAATCATAGCAGCGGCAAGGAAATGAATTCCCTGACGCTGCTATTTTTGTTAAAGAGAGTCGTCTTTAGCTTTAACTCCTATTCTATATAATAATATAATGCGAAATGCGCGAAATTCGAGAAAAAGGATAGTATAAGAGAAAATAAAGCATTCTAAAATGCTACTAAAATCCTTAATTTAATTTCTATGTGATATAAAAAATAAAAAAAATAATACATTTTGTAATGTTTTTTCTTGTTTGTATGAAATATTTGCTATATTTGCATTGTAATTATAAACGAAAAGAAAAAATGGCACTTATTATTCCAAGTCATTACAAACAAAAATTACTGCCTGAAACGACAGAGGTGGCCATCAAGACCATCAAAGAGACATTCCAGGCCAAACTGGCCAAAGTATTAAACTTACGACGCGTTACTGCTCCTTTATTTGTTCTCACAGGAACTGGCATAAACGATGATTTGAACGGCGTGGAACATGCAGTCAATTTTAATATATCATTTATGAATAATAGAAAGGCCGAAGTGGTTCATTCTCTTGCAAAATGGAAAAGAATGAAACTAGGAGCTTATGATATTGCTCCAGGCTACGGACTTTATACTGATATGAATGCTATAAGGACATTCGAAGAGCTTGACAATTTACATTCATTATATGTGGACCAATGGGACTGGGAGCGTTCTATCAATAAGTCAGACCGTAATCTTGATTTCTTGAAAGAAACTGTCAAGAAAATATATTGCGCTGTACGTCAGACAGAATGGGAAATTTATGAGCGTTTTCCGCATATTACTCCACGTTTGCCACAAGAAATAACGTTTATTCATTCGCAACAATTGCTAGATGAATATCCTGATCTTTCCTCGAAAGAGCGTGAGGCAAAGGCTGCTAAGAAATATGGAGCAATATTTGTGATAGGTATCGGTGCTCCACTAAGTAATGGCGAACCTCATGATGGACGTGCTCCAGACTATGATGATTGGATTACCAAGAATGAAGACGGCTACCTAGGGCTTAATGGAGATATTATCTTTTGGGATAGCGTGCTTGACACACCATTTGAATTATCGTCAATGGGAATTCGTGTGAGCGAAGAATCTCTAATGAAGCAGCTGGAAATGCGCAAATGCACGGAGCGAAAAGAATTAACGTTCCATAAGGCTTTGCTTGAAGGAAAATTGCCTTATTCAATTGGAGGAGGTATTGGCCAAAGCAGACTATGTATGTTCTTGCTTCAGAAAGCCCATATTGGAGAAGTTCAGGCAAGTATCTGGCCTGAGGAACAAATTAAAGTATGCCACGAACATGGTATATGGTTGATGTAGAAGTTGACCTTTTTAGATATAAATGATGAAAGGAAATGGAGGATTTTTTATAAATCCCCCATTTTTTTCTTGCTGAAATTTTGTGGGAATGGGAAATAATACTATCTTTGCACTCGCAATCCAAAAAAAGGATGGCAGACCCTAATAAACGGTGCGTTAGTTCAGTTGGTTAGAATACATGCCTGTCACGCATGGGGTCACGAGTTCGAGTCTCGTACGCACCGCAGTGGAGAGAGGAGATGAGCAACATAACTTGTAATATAGTTGGTTGCTCATTTTTTATATATGTCATTTTAAAAAATAAAAGGCGCTGCGGAATCTGATGATTGCGAAGCGTCTTTGTGCCCAGGACCGGACTTGAACCGACACGGATTTAACCCCACTAGTACCTGAAACTAGCGCGTCTACCAATTTCGCCACCTGGGCGTGATAGAGAATACAAAATTAGAAAATTATTCGATATACGTAATATTTAGTAGCTGAATTTTTATAAAAACTGGAGTAAACACAAAGACTAATTCTTTGTTGTATTCTATATAAATAGAACAATAAAAGATTGTAAACTAGGAAAAAGAGTGGATTAGGTTGTGTAACCCATTAATTTCAAGTAATTTTGCGCCGATAAAAATATTGGTAAAAAAGGACGGAATTAAATAATTACAAAAACATTTTTATGGAAACAATCAAACCAGGTAAATACGTTGAATTAGCGTATGAAGTTTTTGAGATAGATAATGGAGAGAAAGCCTCTATGATGAAGTTTACTGCGGAACGCCCAGATAAATTTGTATATGGTATAGAAAAAAATATGCTTCCAGCATTTGAGAAAGAACTCCAAGGATTGAAAGTGGGAGATAAGTTTCATCTAGTATTAGCTCCTGAAGATGCATTCGGTGATATCGATGAAGAAAGCATCATGAGCTTGGATAAATCAATCTTTACAAATGCAGACGGAGAATTTGATTCAGAGAAGGTATTTGTGGGAAATATTCTGCAAATGCAAACAGAAGACAATTATGTAGTGCCAGGAATCGTGGTTGAAATCACAGACGATAAAGTGAAGATGGATTTTAATCACCCATTGGCAGGCAAAACTGTTGAATATGATGGCGAAGTTATGCTAGTTCGTGACGCAACAGCTGAAGAGGTTCAACCAAAGAGCTCATGCGGATGTGGATGTGGCCACGATCATTGCGGCGATGACTGCGGTGATGGTTGCGACGGATGCCATTAAAATCATGCAAATGGAAACTTTGCCCACTCCTGCGGTTTTCTAACTGCTTGATTATTAGAATTTAAGTTAAATATTAGTTAAATCGGTGTGTGGCAATGAACAATTTCCTTGTGTTTTTGCATGGATTTTGTATATTTGTTATGTGTTTTTCATAGTATTAAAATAAGATTAAGGTTTCAATAGGCCACGTAGTGATACGAGGCCTATTTTATTATAATGAGTTTATCTTGAACCGGTGAGAATTGCAAGAAATTTAGGTGTGAATCTGAGCATAATAAAATAAATTACTAAGCTGATAGATGCTGTGAGAATTGGGATAAGTAGATATTGAAGAGTAAGAGCCCAGGGATGTACCCAAGGAATGATTGATGTTATAATAATGGTAGAGAGCGGAAGGATCACGATGTTGTGTGATAAGAAAACAAAGAAGCTCCCATTAGATATGTTATGATTAACAGAGAATTTATTGCCCTGTATTAATTTAGCTCCAATGATAAAAAGAGACATCATTCCAAAAATTACATATATAGAATGGTGATATTCGGCGTAGGAGGTGTCACTAAATGATTTGGTTGACATTATGATTATATCGAGGACGAACAGGATGGTAGTGATGCCTAAAACAGGATTTCTAATACTATATATGGAGCTGACCATATTGCGGCCTTTAATAGCAAAATATGCGCCAGCGCTAAAGAAAAACACTGAAGCCATTGTGAGTCCTGGTATTTCTGGAAAGATATCGGCAATGAAAAGAAAACCCAGTAGCAAAATGAAATACAGGCCAACCTTCTTGATGATGATAAATAAAAGAGGTGTGAGAATGGAGAGCACAATTAAGTCTCTAAGGAACCATAGCGGGACATCAATAGGACCTGTTGAATATCCAGTGACATTGAGCCATGCTATATAATCTGGATTCCATTTTGAACAGCTCCAGAATATATTCATCCAGCCATTCTGATTGAAAAATTCTACTATCTTCTGCCATATATTGAGTTGCGAGCTGTGGGCCCCGTATATAATTCCTGCCATTAATAAAGTAAGTAGAATTATATTCCATAGAAAATAAGGGATTGCAAGGCTTTTTAAGCGGCTAATTATTTTAGTCTTATATAAATGGATATCCCATTTCTGAAAATTGCGGAAGAAAAGAAATCCGGAAATAGCGAAAAAAGTTGGAACAGCTAAGTCGGCTATCACGTATGAACATGTGTATCTGATAAGGTTGTAGATGTCTATACCTGAAAATCCATTCCAATTGACATAATCTATTTTAGTGGGTACATGCTTGCTATGAATGAATATTATAGCAATTATGAGAGGAAATCGCAAGAGATCGATGGTTTGAGACTGTATGTCTCCCCAGTTTGGATTGGATCTTACTTTAGGCATATTTGGATGCGTAAGTTAAAGTGATATACAAAAATAATAAAAAGCTTGTGGTATAAAAAGTAAAAGCTACCCTTTGAGGGGGTAGCTTAAATTCATTATGAATGATATGGTATTTATTTGCATTATTTTGAGTAAGTCTATCAATATTCCAACGGGTTTACTCAAGAATTGATGCAAAACCTATTTGCAGGTGCTCAAAGATAGATATTTATTTTAGCTCGTACAACTTTCGCTTTGAAATATTTTGCGTAAAAAATAATTATGAATAGAAAAAATATAGGGAACTAACGAAATCTTTAGTTTCGTTTAGTGCTAATTGGAAAAATAGCCTTCAATTTATATCAGATATTAAATATTCGTATTTATATTTACGGAATTGAATTATATAAGAAAACGATCTTGAAGAATGCTCTTTAGAGGGCAGAGTAAGGAATATTTGATTGAGTTGATTTGGATTAAAGGAGGTTTATAAATAAAGCGTGCTTTAGATATATTATGTAGGACCAAGTTTTTTTAGTATTTTTGCAGACTAAACGAAGGTAATTGTGAGCATCATTGACTGGATATTATCGCTGCTTGTGATTATAGGAGGAACGATAGGGTATTACAGGGGTTTTATACCTCAGTTAGGACTGATAGCCGGCATATTACTCGGCATATTGGTTTGTAATATCTTTGGAGGATGGGCGGAGAATGTTCTTATTGCGCTTGTCCCCGAAAGTGCTTTTTGGCAGATGTCGGAAGTAAGGGTATCGCTCATGGCACGGTTTATCCTATTTATCTTTGTGTATTTAAGCGTGGAATTGGCGAGTGTGATGATGCAGTCTTATCTGGATAGGGTAAGACTCGGCAGTTCAGGAAGATGGATGGGGATATTAGTGGGAGTGTTTGCGACCATCGTTGCAAGTAGTATTGTAATAAACAGTTTGTTTATGCTATCGCCACGTAACTCACTTTTAACAGAAGCTCATGCCGCTGATAATGTGCCTTTTATGATGGCAATGGATTTTATGCCGGCAGTTTTAGGTTGTGGAAGTATGCCGAGCAGTATGATTAATATATCTCAACCTGTTGAGAAACAATAGTCCACAAGTTGTTGTTTTTATATATAATACGGGAAGAGGCAAATTAAATGAGATGGATTCAAAGAAAGAAAATAAGGATATTCTTAAGGAAGCCACAAGCACGGATTACAAATACGGTTTTGTGACTGAAATAGATACTCATGTGATTCCAAAGGGTCTTAATGAGGACGTGATAAGATATATTTCTTCGGTGAAGAAAGAACCTGAGTGGCTGCTTGAATTCAGATTGAAGGCTTATAATTATTGGCTAACTCTGAAGATGCCAAAATGGGCGCACTTGGATATTCCAGAAATAGATTTTCAGGCAATAAGCTATTTCGCTGCCCCAAAGACAAAAGAAGGGCCGAAAAGCCTTGACGAGGTTGATCCAGAACTTCGCAAGACATTTGATAAACTAGGAATTTCACTAGAGGAACAGATGCGATTATCGGGCATTGCAGTAGATGCAGTGATGGATAGTGTGTCGGTGAAGACCACATATCGAGAAAAACTAGCTGAGCTAGGGGTGATATTCTGTTCTATTTCAGAAGCAGTGAAGGATTATCCTGATTTGGTGAAGAAATACCTAGGAAGTGTGGTAACTTATCGTGATAATTTCTTTGCGGCACTAAATTCGGCAGTCTTTTCAGACGGGTCGTTTGTATATATACCAAAGGGCGTTCGCTGCCCGATGGAACTTTCAACATATTTCCGTATCAATGCAGCCGAGACCGGGCAGTTTGAGCGTACTCTGATTGTGGCAGATGACGACGCATATGTGTCGTATCTCGAAGGATGTACGGCTCCAATGCGTGATGAGAATCAGTTGCATGCCGCTATCGTGGAAATCGTGGTAGAGGATAGAGCTGAAGTTAAATATTCTACAGTCCAAAACTGGTATCCAGGAGATAAAAATGGAAAGGGCGGTATCTATAATTTCGTTACGAAACGCGGAATGTGTAGGGGCGACTTCTCTAAATTGTCGTGGACTCAGGTAGAGACAGGATCAGCAATTACTTGGAAGTATCCGAGCTGTGTGCTTGCAGGAGATAATTCTGTGGGCGAGTTCTACTCAGTGGCATTGACCAATAACTATCAGCAAGCTGACACTGGAACTAAGATGATACACATGGGTAAGAATTCGCGCAGCACAATCGTGTCGAAGGGAATCTCATCCGGTCATAGCCAAAACAGCTATAGAGGCTTGGTGAAAGTAGTAGCTAAAGCTAAAAATTGCCGAAACTACACACAATGCGACAGCTTGTTGCTGACAGATACTTGTGGTGCTCATACATTCCCTTATATTGATGTGCAGAATGATACGTCGATAGTGGAGCATGAAGCTACAACCTCAAAGATTAATGAGGATCAAATATTTTATTGCAATCAGCGCGGAATATCCACAGAGGATGCCGTGGGATTGATTGTGAACGGATATGCAAAGGAAGTGATGGCAAAATTGCCAATGGAATTTGCAGTGGAAGCCCAGAAACTTCTTTCAATATCACTTGAAGGCAGTGTGGGCTAATTTAAATTGAAATTTTAATTACGATGGAAGAAAGACCAAATATGTTAGAAGTGAAAGACCTTCACGCCTCAATAGAGGGGAAGGAAATTCTAAAGGGCGTAAATCTTACAATCCGCCCAGGTGAAATCCATGCTATAATGGGACCTAATGGTTCGGGAAAGAGTACGTTGTCGGCAGTTCTTACAGGAAATCCTTCTTTTACAGTTACTGGCGGTGAAGCAATTTTTGAGGGCAAAGACCTTCTTTCGTTGTCGCCAGAAGATCGTTCGCATGAAGGTGTGTTCTTGAGCTTCCAATACCCAGTGGAGATACCTGGAGTGTCAACGGTGAACTTTATGCGCGCTGCAGTTAATGAGAAGCGTAAATATTATAATCAAGAACCGCTCTCAGCAAGTGAATTTTTGAAATTGATGCGCGAGAAACGTGCCGTGGTGGAACTTGATAACAAGTTGGCCTCACGTTCAGTTAACGAAGGCTTCTCGGGAGGCGAAAAGAAACGCAACGAGATTTTCCAAATGGCTATGCTTGACCCCAAACTTTCTATCCTAGATGAGACAGATAGCGGACTTGATATTGATGCATTGCGAATTGTAGCATCGGGAGTGAACAAGCTGCGCACCGAGAATAACGCTACGATTGTGATTACCCATTATCAACGTTTGTTAGACTATATCAAGCCAGACTTTGTGCATGTGCTCTATAAGGGACGCATCGTGAAGACTGGAGGCCCAGAGCTTGCTCTAGAACTAGAGGAAAAGGGTTATGATTGGATTAAGGAAGAGTGGGACAACGAGAAGAAATAACAAAATAGTCTATGTCGTCAATAAAACAATATATCGACCTTTTTGAGGCAAACCGTAAGGATATAGATGCCCATTCGCCAGCAGTGCTTAATGCACTGCGGAATGAGGCATTTAAATCTGTTGACGGGAAGAATATGCCAACAAAGGGGAATGAGAACTTTGAGGTTACAGACCTTGAAGCGATGTTTGCGCCAGACTATGGCGTGAATGTTAATCGCTTGGAGTTTGGCGCAGACCCGATGGATGCATTCCGTTGTGATGTACCTAACATGAGCACTTGGCTGTATTATTCGTTTAATGATATTTATCATCGTAGCCGCACAGCCACTATTTCTCTTCCTGACGGAGTTTTGGTAGGCTCGCTACATGACTTGGCTGAGTCTCATCCACAACTTGTGGAGAAATACTATGGCAAGGTAGCTCCGATTTCAAATATGCAGGTGGCACTCAACACAATGTTTGCCCAAGATGGATTATTGGTATATATTCCTGCTAATAAGATTCTTGAAAAGCCGTTGCAATTGGTTAATATTCTGAATGCTACTGTTCCTGTGATGTCGAATCGCAGAATACTTGTGGTGATTGGCGAGAATTCTCAAGCACGAATGCTTGTGTGCGATCATACGCAGAACAAGGCTCAGAAATATTTGTGTAACCAAGTGATTGAGGTGGTAGCCGAGCCAAATAGTGTGCTTGACTTCTATGACCTAGAGGAATCGTCATCGGATACAAACCGTGTATCATCGATGTGGGTTCGTCAGGAACAAGGATCAAACGTGCTTATCAACGGGATTACGCTTATGAACGGAATGACGCGCAACGACTATAACGTGGAAGTGGTGGGAGAGCATAGCGAAACTCATCTATACGGAATGGCTATTGCTGGTGACCACCAACATGTGGATAATCATACGTTTATAGGGCATCGCGTGGGCAACTGCAAGAGCAACGAGCTGTTTAAATATATCCTTGAGGATAATGCAAGGGGTGTGTTTGCGGGTAAGATACTTGTGGCTCCTGATTCTCCAAGAATCGAAGCATATCAAGGAAACCGTAATATCTGCTTGTCGCCAACGGCAAAAATGTATACTAAGCCGCAGCTAGAGATTTATACTGATGATGTGAAGTGTAGCCATGGTGCAACGATAGGTCAGTTGGATCAAGAGGCACTGTTCTATATGCAGACTCGCGGAATCTCAGCTAAGGAGGCAAGAATGCTGTTGATGCAGGCATTTATGAGCGATGTGCTTGATACGGTGCGCCTGGATGCATTGAAAGACAGACTTCGTCACCTAGTTGACAAGCGTCTTTATGGAAAATTGGCCTTGTGCCAGGAATGTGGTAATGAATGCCACGAAGTAATCAATAAAGTAGATATTTAACAAATAATATGTCGCAACAATTAGATATAGCTGAGATAAGAAAAGATTTTCCGATATTAGAGAGGACTGTGGATGGACGTCCGCTTATCTATCTAGATAATGCAGCAACTTCCCAGACTCCTGAGATTGTGGTGAATGCTATCGATGATATGTATCATTCCACGAAGGCTAATGTGCATCGTGGTGTGCATACGCTGTCGCAAGAGGCTACAGACCATCAGGAGGAAACTCGCGAGAAGGTGCGTGATTTTATCAATGCTGAATCAACGAAAGAGATAATTTTTACGCGCGGAACCACTGAGGCTATCAACCTTGTGGCTTCTTCCTATGGCGATATGCTGAGCAACGGGGATGAGATTATCCTCACTGTGATGGAACATCATGCCAATATCGTGCCTTGGCAGTTATTGCAACGCAGCAAGCGTATAATTCTACGTGTGGTGCCGATGAACTCTAAGGGAGAAGTGAACATGGATATCTTTGAGGACATGTTTACCGATAACACTCGGTTTGTGGCTATCAGTCATGTGTCGAATGTGCTTGGTACTATTAATCCAGTGAAAGAGATGATTTCTATTGCTCATCGTCATGGTGTGCCAGTGCTTGTGGATGGAGCTCAGGCTGTGTCGCATCTGAAGGTGGATGTGCGTGACCTTGACGCTGACTTCTATGCATTCTCGTCACATAAGATGTATGGTCCAGCTGGTGTGGGTGTACTTTATGGCAAACGCCGACTTCTTGAGGCTATGCCTCCTTATCAAGGGGGTGGTGAGATGATTTCCCACGTGTCGTTTGAGAAGACCACTTTTGCTGAATTGCCATTTAAGTTTGAGGCAGGCACTCCTGATTTTGTGGATATAGCTGCATTTAGTAAGGCTATTGACTATATAAAGAGTGTTGGCATAGAAAATATTGCGGCACATGAGAATGAGCTTCTAAAAGCTGCTACCGAGGGACTGATGGGGATTCCTGGAATGAGGATTTTCGGAACTTCCGACAAGAAAAGTGCTGTGATATCGTTTTTGGTGAACGATATTAGCTCATATGATATGGGATTGCTTCTCGATAAATTGGGTATAGCAGTGCGTACCGGACATCATTGTGCGCAACCTCTGATGACTGCTCTTGGCGTGGAAGGTACGGTGAGGGCTTCATTTGCGGTGTATAACACGCTCGACGAGGTGAAAGATTTTGTGGCTGCAGTGGAAAGAGTGACTAAGATGTTCTAATAGAAAGCTAAGATAAATTTATACTTAAAGCCGCGGCTCACTTTTTAGTGAACCGCGGCTTTCGTTGTTTTTTGTTTGATGGACTTAGGGAGGAGAGAAAATCGCGCTATGTAGTTCTAGCCTTTATGTAGTAGCTTCCCTAGTGTTTCGAAATAGATTATCTAAACGATTCTTTTTGGCGCTGGTTAATTTGTGCCTTTCTTGCGCAGTAGTATATCGACGTCTTACGAAACGATGAGGCAGCCCTTGTCAGTATCGTGCATTAGTTGGCTAATCTCTTCGGCAAAAGCGGTTACTTTCTCTGCGGTGTCGATGATTTCAATCACTACTGGGATTTTCTCGGAGAGTTCCCAGAATGTGTCGATTGTGAGGTGACTACTTGTTCCGTAGCCCATAATCCCTTTGTAGACAGTTGCTCCCATCATACCAAATTCTTTTGCTTTAAGGGTGATGAGCTGATAGTTGGCCTTTGAATGTGTTCTATCGGTATTGCTGCAGTAGATACGCAGCATTTTGTAGTTAGTTGCCATGTGGAGAGTGAATTATATTAGTTTTATTATGTAATTTCCGCCATATATTGCTGCCATTCCTAGCACGAGGCTTAGGGCCGCATAGAGTGCCGACATCAGGAAGTTCCCGTTTTGCAAGAAGGAGTAGTTTTCATTGATAAATGTAGAAAACGTGGTGAATCCGCCGCAGATGCCAACGGTGAGAAGCAGCCGGAGTTCGGCGTTCATTAGATTCCCGCGCTCAAAAAGCCCGTAGAGTAGTCCGAGGAGTAGGCATCCGAGCACGTTGACTGCTAAGGTGCCGAGAGGAAAGAGCGTAACGAAGGAGTTTTGTAGTAGTCGGGTGACTAGATAACGCAACATTCCGCCGATGCCGCTTCCTATTCCCACAAATATCAGTGCTCTGAATATATTCATAATCTATCAGTCGAATTAAGAAATTGACTGAATAAAATTACTGCTTATTTGTGTTTTAGCAAAACAAAGGAAGAATTATCTGTAGAAGTTGACTTTAAAGGAATTTTTTGAGATGATTGTGAATGTATCTTTGCAAAGAGGTTGGTTGTTGGAGAGTGATGGTTGTTGTTATTGATAAAAATGTAATATTGAGGTTAAATTTAGAATAAATATGGATTGGGAGTAACAAATGTTACGGTTGTGTGTTTTATGTGTGTATATCTTTGTATTATAAAACAATATAAAAAATAGAGGTTATGGATACATCAAGACATCAATTTGGAGAATGGCCTGTGGATTTACTTATAGATTATGCATTGAAGGTGCACCATAGGAATATTAGAGAGAAGGGCCCTGCATTACTTGAGCTGATTGGTTCGGTGAAGGGTGAGAGCGCTGCCATGGAAGAGGTGGAGGAACTGTTTGCTCAATCGCTTTCAGACCTTGACGATCATTTGATGAAGGAGGAAAATGTGCTTTTCCCTTATTTATATGAATTGCTTGAGAGCAAAAGAGAGGGTGGTATGATGACTCCGATGCACTGCGGAACTATTTCGAATCCTATTCGAGTGATGATGCTGGAGCATGAGGGTGAAGTGGAACGCCACGGAAGAATTAGTGAGTTGACAAATGGATATAATGCGCCAGTTGACGCTAGTGATGAATATAAAAAGGCTGTGGATGGTTTACGTGAATTTGCAGCTGACCTACATGAGCATATTCATATTGAGAATGATGTGATTTTTCCTAAGAGTGAGATGATTGAGCAGGAAATTGTATTGGGATAAAAGGGTAATATAGATATTTTAAAAATTGGAGGCTATTATGGGGAAATTTGAAAAAGGGATGGCCATTAATCCTAATGATGTGGTGGCCTATCAGGATGGTGGAATCGTGAGTATGGAGTTGCTTCACAACGATTGTGGGAGTATAACGCTTTTTAGCTTTAGTGCTGGCCAACAACTATCGGCTCATAGTGCCCCTCTTGATGCTTTTATCCAGGTGACGGATGGAGAAATGGTGATGACTCTCGACGGAGAGGAGCACGTGATAAGAGCAGGTGAGGTGTTTATGATTCCTGCGGGACATGTGCATAGTGTGAGGGCTGATCGTGATTTTAAAATGATAATCACGATGGTGTCTGAACCCGCTATCCGAAAAATTAAATTCGCTGGTGAGAAATAAAGAAAAGGAGCTTTGAGGCTCCTTTTTTTGTGGATGTTGTTTTTCAGATGCAATTTCTTACGTATGGCCGTCTCGGTAGAATGTAGCCTGTTTAGTCAATGCATAATCAAGAATGGACTTTCTGTATAAGAGCCCTTTGGCGAAGGGTTTAGTTCCTGGAAGATGCTGATGAGAACCAGTCTTTGAAGGCTTGTACGCGCGCTTTGCTTACTAGGACTTTGCCTTCGCAGGCTTTGCATGTGAGGTTTATGGCTAATCGGTGGTTGAACCAGAGGTCTATGTCGCGCACTGCTTCCCTTGAGAGTAGGCATTGACGGTTGATGCGGAAGAAACGTGCCGGATCAACGCTGTCGGTAACTTCGTCGAGGGTGAGAGGCAGTGTGTATTCGTGCCCATCAGACAAAACGGCTTTTACAAGGCTTTCGTCGATGTAGAAAAGTAGAATCATATCTGTGGGAACAGGAAGAAGTTTGTCTCCACGCGTGGGTATAAGGAAGTTGGCTTTATAGGTTTTTTGATTTCCCAATTGTTCAATTAGTTGGCGTATGGCATTGGAGTTTATCCCTTGCGAATCGGAGGATGAGAAGTGGTCGAACTTTGCGAGAGCTCGCTCCATGTCGTCGTGTTCGATAGGTTTAAGAAGATAGTCAATGCTATTTACGCGGAATGCACGGAGAGCATATTCATCGTATGCCGTGGTGAAAATTATTGGGCAAATTATGCCCACATGATTAAATATTTCAAAAGCTGAGCCGTCAGCCAGATGGATATCCATAAACACGATGTCGGGCTGCGAATGGTGTGTAAACCATTCAATGGTTGATTCTATGCTGTCTGTAGTGCCAACGATTTGAAGTTGAGGGCGTAATTCCTCAAGTAGAGCAGTGAGATTGCGAAGAGCAGCTGTTTCGTCTTCTATGATTAGAGCATTCATTCTTATTCTTGTGAAAATTGAGCCTGCTCCTCGGTGAAAAGAGGTAGTGTGGCGGTGAAACGTGAATCTTGTGTGATAAGAATATCCTTTTTGTAAAGGAGCATATAGCGTTTTGCTAGATTAGCTAGTCCCACACCAGTGCCAGTGGATTCGGTGAGTTTAGGTTGAATGTCGTTTGCAATTATGATTTGATTATGATCAGTGGTGCGTATTAATATGCAGAGGGGATGCCTACGACTGATTTCATTATGCTTTACGGCATTTTCTATTAGCATCTGTACTGCCATGGGTGGCAAGAATAAATCGAGACACTTAGGCTCAATCTGGATATCAAAGGAAAGATTTTCCTCATATCGCATTGTTAGGAGGAAGTTGTAGGATTTCACAAATTCCATTTCCTCAGCCAGAGTGACGCTACGATGCTCGTTGCTCTGAAGAGTGTATCGCAGGACTGCAGATAGCTGCCCGATATACTGCTGGGCGCGTTTTTGATTGTCGGCCACGAGATAGCGCAAAGTATTGAGTGAATTGAACAACATATGAGGGTTGAGTTGGTTTTTCAGCACCTCATATTGATTAAGAATGTTTTCAGCTTGAAGTTGTTCGTTTTCAATCATCGTTTGCTGTTGGCGACGGAAAAGATATGAGATATAACACGTGCCGCATACAGTGGCTGCTATAATGAAATCGCGAAGAGGGTGTAGATAATGATGCACCATAGAGTCAATGGCTGGAATGTTAAATACATGATGCAAATAAACGAAACCTTGGCTCATGAAGTGGCTAAGTGTCCAGGTGAGCGCTATTGCAAGCAGCCATCGCCAGGATGCAATTTTGGCAATGGTTTGATTGAGTTGCAGTAGCCACACATTCATACCGAACATAATCATTAAAGCGACCCATGTGAATGTGACTTCATTTACTACCTGCACGGGGCGCATACCAGGGAAAAGCTCTTGTCCCTCGGTGAGATCAAATAATGAAACCACTTCGGGGAAGTGAATCAGTATTGACACCATGAGAGATATTAATATTGATAGGCGCAGCATACTATGTCGGAGCATTGAAGTCATATAAATGATGTGTGTGGGGATATTTAAATTTATTTTTCTATGCGAGCAGTGATGTACATTCCAGGGCGAAACATTTTTTGCTGTCCATTGATGCGTGCAAACACGTCAATTGCTCGTGAAGTCTCGTCCACTTTCTGGCCTATTGATACGATAGTGGCGTTGAATGTTTGGTCTTCCATACCTGTTACGCGAAATTCCATTTCTTGTCCTGTGTGAATGAAAGCCAATTCTTTTTCGTAGGCAGTGATTTTTACCATAAGGTGGCTCTTGTCCACAATCTTACATAATTCAGCTCCTGCTTCAACGTATTTTCCAATGTTAACCATCACATCAGATACATATCCGCTTATAGGAGCGGTGACTGTGAGATGAGAGCGAATACCGCTACTTAGTAATGAAGAAGGGTTTATACCGAGCAATCGGAGTTGGGTGGCAGCAGCGTCACGTCTGCTTTTCATAGAAAGATAATCGGCGTGTGCTTGTTGCATTTTCTTTTGAGAAGAAGCCTGGCCTTCGCTCAAAGTGCGTTGGCGTTCGTATTCGGCACTTAAAAATTCAGTTTGTGCGTGTGCGTCGAGATAAGATTGTTGCAACGAAACGAATTCAGGATTGCTAAGAACGGCAACAACAGATCCGCGACTAACATACCTACCTGCAAGCAAAGTGGTGGATTTCACTACTCCTCCCATAGTTACGGACACTGAAGCCACGTTCTCAGGCGGAACAGATATAGTGCCATGGAATGTTATTTCATTTTCTTTAGCCGTAGCGCCAGAAATACCATCTACATGAGTGGTGGATTGGACACTATCGGCTGTCGATTCTGTTTTTACAGAGTCTTTTTGCTCAGATTGAGCAGCATCTTTATTTGATGATTGACAAGCTGTCAATAATAATACAGCTAGTGGTATGATTATCTTATTCATTGCGGTATATTTTTTAGGAGAAGATTTTATATTTATTTGTAAAGTTCATATTCCAATGCAGCGATGTTGTACTGATAAAGAGCGTCGATATAGCCTCGTCGAATGTCGCGAGCGGCATTAACCGCTTGGATGTATTCTGCGACGTTGATATCGCTATTCTGCAATTGCAGTGCGGCGGTGCGTTGCAATTGGTCTGCCTCCTTGAGAGCCGAAGATGTGTAATATTTTAGGCTCTCTGACTGACGATTGAGGTTGATTTGCATTTCGCTTAGTTTATTAGCGAGTTGGCGCGTATTGTCATCGGCTTCAATTTGTGCCATGAGAGCGGCATTTTGTGCACGACGCATCTTGCTACGTTGAGAATTGTAAAAGATTGGTACAGATACGCCTACCATCCAGGAGTTTAATCCATTGAGCGGAGATATTTTTTGTCGGACATAGCCAAGAGATATTTCGGGGAAGAAGTGGCTTCGCTCAACGCCCACATAGGCTTTCGCTTCATCTACTTTTCCTTGAAAATAGTTGAGGTAAACATCAGAGACTTGAGCAGTGTCGGTGACTTCCACTGTGAATCGTGTGAGAGCCGAGTCTGCAGGGACACGATTCTGAGTGTAGCACACCCAGTTCAAACGCTTAATAGCAAGTTGTTCCTCTTGCTGAGCTTGGAAAAGCTTATTGCGCAAGTCTGCAGCCATGGTAGCAGCCATATCTTTCTCGAGCTGGGAGGTTTCACCTTGAGTGAAGCGCAGATTTCCGATTTCAAGGAGCTTAGTGGCTTGATTGTTAAGGTCGGAATAAAGTTTGCGGACATTGTTAGTATATAGGCAATATGCCCATGCGCGCTTCACTTCGGCAGTGATTTCTTTTTCCACTACTTTCTGGAATAGCTGGTTACTCATCACCTGTTGGCGAACCAGAGCATTCTTGTAATAAGGAGTTAGTAGCGAACCTAGCGATTGAGTAACCTCCAATTGGTTGTCACTTTTAATAGAACCGTTGATTTGCCCCCAAGAGTAGTTAACGGTGGTAGGCCCAAATTCTAGGTTTTCACCACGAGCTAACTGAGCTTGACGAATGGCGGCTGCATTCATTTTCATTCGAGGACTATTAGTTTTAGCAATAGAGATAGCTTGATCGAGAGTGATTGCATTATTGCTTTGAGCCGTCATTGACAGGGGAGCCAAAAGAAGAAGAGGTAGCAGGCAGAAAAAGAAGAAGAACTTTCTACCGGGACGGAACCATGTTCCGAAGATAGCCACCAACTTATAGAATACCGGTACCACTAAGAGGGTTAGAATAGTGGAGATTATAAGTCCGCCGATAACCACAGTGGCAAGTGGACGCTGCACTTCGGCACCTGCAGAAGTTGCGATTGCCATAGGTACGAAGCCTAATGAAGCAACTAAGCCCGTAAGAAAGACTGGGCGAAGAAGATGCGGAGCACCTTGACTAATAACTTTTCCTGTAGCCATATTACAATGATCACGTTTTCGTATTGAATTGAAGTGGTTTATAATTAGAATACCATTGAGCACAGATACTCCGAAGAGGGCAATGAATCCGACACCCGCTGAGATGCTGAATGGAAGTCCACGCAGCCACAAGGCCAGAATACCGCCAATGAGCGATAGCGGCACTGTGGAAAATACTACCAAAGTGTAGGTGACGCTCTTAAATGCAAAGAATAGTAATAGAAGAATGAGCATAAGGGCCACTGGAATTACTATGAGAAGTGTGTGGATGGCATTTTGAAGATTCTCAAACTGGCCGCCATATTCGAAATAATAGTTTGGTTTAAGTTTTACGTTCTTATCCAAAGTTTTTTGAATATCGTTGACAACTTTCTGAATATCTGCCCCGCGTACATTCACGCCAATAGCAATACGGCGCTTGGTGGCATCACGATTGATTTGCAACGGCCCGTTTTGAAGCTCTATTTTAGCTACTTCGCTCACTGGAATTTGGGCACCTTCACTAGTGCGGACAAAGAATTTATCAAGATTTAGATCTTGTACTTTGTTTTGGTCAAGGCGTACAACAAGGTCGAAACGGCGTTCGTTGTCGAAAACGACACCAGCACTTTCGCCAGCGTAGGCAGTGCGAATTATGGTGTTCAGCTCACCAATGTTCACACCATATCGAGCAATAGCCTCCCTGTCGTATTTTATAACTAATTGAGGAAGTCCCATAGTTTGCTCTACTGTGACATCTGATGCCCCTGGAATTTGTGAAATATATTTTTCGGCTTCATGAGCTTTTTTGAATAGCTCTTGAGTGTCCTCGCCATATAGCTTTATGGCAATGTCGGCCTTGGCTCCAGTAAGCAATTCGTTGAAACGCAATTGGATTGGTTGAGAGAAATTAATATCACATTTTTTAGATAGAGGAGCAAGAGCCTCTTTCATTTTTTGAAGCATTTCAGGGCGTGAAGAAGCACTAGTCCATTCCTTCATAGGCTTCATTACAATCATCACGTCTGCATCTTCTACTGCCATAGGATCCGTGGGAACTTCGGCCGTTCCGATTTTAGAAACAATATGCTTTATTTCAGGGAATTTCTGCATTAGAGTTTGCTGCGCCTGTCTAGAATACTCAATACTTTGCGTAAGCGAGCTACCAGCCGGAAGAGTCATTTGCATGGCAAAGTCTCCTTCGTCGAGTGTAGGTATAAATTCTGCACCTAACTTTCCAAATAAAAGAAGCGCGAAAGCAAGTAAGGCAAAGGAAATACCTACCGTCCACCATTTGAAACGAAGGCATAGATCTAATGCACGTTTGTAGCCTCGATTCAGCCAAGCAAAGAAGCGGTCGGCTGGAGTAGGTTTGTCTAAAACTTTCTTACGTAGGAATAATGATGCCATCATTGGAACGTAGGTCAACGACAGAATTAGGGCTCCAATTATACAGAATACCAGAGTTTCCGCCATAGGAGTGAAGTATTTTCCTTCAATGCCATTAAGAGTGAGGATAGGGAAGAAAACGATAAGAATGATGAATACGGCAAATGTGGCTGAACGCATAACGCCCGATGCACCTTTTTCCACTTCCTCGTCCATTTCATCTTTGGAGAAAGTGTGCCCTCGGAATTTCTTCCCATATATATGCGCCAGTATTCCTTCAAGAATCACTATTGAGCCGTCCACCACTATACCGAAGTCGATAGCTCCAAGACTCATCAAATTGGCTGTAACGCCAAAAATTCGCATCATTATGAAGCCAAACAGCATAGCAAGTGGGATTACTGATGCAACGATAAGACCAGCGCGGAAATCGCCCAAGAAGATTATGAGGACCAGGAATACTATCACAGCACCCTCAATAAGGTTATGGATAACTGTGGAGATATTTCTATTTACTAGTTGTGAGCGATTAAGATATGGTTCAATGCTGATTCCTGGAGGTAAAAGTTTTTGCACTTTGTCAACACGACTTTGTAATTCGCTAGTTACCTCATTGGCATTTGCCCCTTTGAGCATCATGGCAATTCCGCCAACGCACTCGCCTTTGCCATCCATTGTCATTGCCCCAAAGCGTTTAGGCGCTCCAAAGCGCACTGCCCCGACGTCGCTAATATGAACAGGAATTCCCCCTCGATTGGTAACGACTATATTCCCTATTTCACTTAAATCGGAAATCATACCTTCGGAGCGTATATAATATGAACGATTTGATTTTTCGATATAGCTACCGCCAGTATTTTGGTTGTTCTTCGTTAAGGCATTATAAACGTCTTCTATTGTGATGTTCAAAGCAAAAAGCTGGTCGGGATCAATTGCTACTTCATATTGTTTTAAGTAACCTCCGAAACTATTGATTTCTACAATGCCGGGAATACCAGATAGCTGGCGCTTAACGACCCAGTCCTGTATAGTGCGAAGTTCCATAGCATTATATTCATTCTTATATTTTGGGTCAACCTTCAAGACATATTGGTATATTTCGCCCAAGCCAGTGGTGATAGGCATCATCTCTGGTTCTCCGAGCTCTGGAGGTATTTCGCCAGACACGGCTCTGATTTGCTCGCTCACGAGTTGTCTTGCTGCTAGAGTTGGCACGTTTTCTTTGAACACAACAGTTACCACAGAAAGGCCGAAACGCGACACGGAACGAATATCTGTTACATTCATAATGTTGCGCATAGCTATTTCAACGGGCATTGTAATCAACTTTTCTACCTCTTGAGGTGCAAGAGTGGGAGAAATTGTGACAATCTGCACTTGGTTGTTAGTGATGTCGGGCACGGCATCTACTGGAAGAGTGAGCATACTATATATACCCCCAATAAGTAAGAAGAGAGTTGTGAGTCCCACAAACAATTTCTTCTTGACCGAAAATTTTAGAATGGCTTTGAACATATCGTCAGAGATCAGATTTTTATGTAAAAATAGATAATTTTATAAATAAAGTGTAAAAATATATAGGCGAGTTACACAAAAAAGCATTTGAATGGAAAAAAACAGCCTCTCAATGGATTAGCTCAATTTGAGATTGGAGCGTTGTGATTTCTGAGAGGCAATAATTCTTTAGTATGAGAAATATAGAAATTCTGTATCAGGTTTAGTTAATCGGCAGTTTATTTGGTACTTGAATTACATAATTAGGAATTTAGTTAATACGAGGGTTTCGTTTTTATCGTGGAGTTAGATTCTGCATTTGAATATTCTAATATGTGGATTATATGCTTTTGTCGGGTAGATATTTTGATGACAGATAGCTTGATTATGAGTAATCTTTCAATTGATTATTTTTCTTTTATTCATAAATTTTTAGTATCTATGCAGTAGAAAAATTAGTTGTCATGTCTATGAACAGAGAGATTGTTGGAGGTTTCACATCAAAAAGATGTGCTAAAGAGTTACTTCGTCGTTATTTGAGTTTTATCATTGCATTATTCGTTATTGCATTTGGAACATCATTATCAATTAGGGCAAATCTGGGGAGTTCTCCAATTTCATGTCCTCCTTATATTTTGAGCTTGGTTCCAGGATCGCATTATTCTATGGGATTTTATGTGATTTGTATGCATATTTTATTTATACTTTCGCAAGTGGTGATGCTGAGAAAGAACTATCAGATTATACAATTACTTCAGATAGCTGTAAGTTTTCTTTTTGGGTTTTATACAGATTTAACAATGTGGATGACATCATATATGCAGATTATGAGTGATGCTCCATGGGCTTATGTAGCGAGATTTGGCGAGTTGCTAGTGGGAGGCGCTTTGTTGGCCTATGGAATTGCCGCCGAGGTGCGTTGCGATGTGTTGATGCTTGCAGGTGAGGGATTCCCTTTGGCAATATCCAAAGTTGTACATAAGGATTTTGGAAAAATAAAGATATTTAGTGATACAGGACTCGTGCTTGTGGGAGTAGTGTTCATGTTAGTGATATTTGGAAAATGGCATTGGAATATGATAGGTTTCGGTACCTTGTTCTCGATGTTTTATGTAGGGTTTATGATTCGAAAATTTAGCCCACATTTCAATTGGCTCGAATCATATTTTAGGCCATCGCAAGAGGAGTCTAGGGCGTATGAATTTGGGGCAAACAGTCCATTCGTTATCACAATTTCGCGAGAATACGGAAGTGGTGGCCACGCTGTTGGAGAAGCTTTGTCGGAGGTCCTTCATATTCCATTATATGATCGTCAGTTTATAGACCACACAGCCAAAGACCTGGGGTTCTCTACATATTTTGTGGCAGCAAACGAGCAGAGCATATCTAACTCAAAATTATGGGAGCTAATTTTCACTGATAAAAGCATCCCCGAGTCGATGAACCCATCGAAGGACGACGCTATATTTGTGTCACAAAGTCGGGCCATCATGAATTTGGCTCATAGTCAGAATTGCATTATTGTGGGCCGTTGTGCAAATTGGCTACTTCGAAACAGTCCCAACGGATTACACGTGTTTATATGCTCAGACATTGATTTTGCAGTGAGTAGAATAATGGCAAAGGAAAATTTGGCAGAGGATGCTGCAAAAAGAAAGATTAAGTTAGTTAATGGTGAAAGAGCTAATCACTACTATCAATATACAGGGCAAAGTTGGACTGATAGCCGTAACTATGATTTGGTGATTAACACTTCAAAATTAGATATTGATGGAGCCGTTACCTTGATCATGAAGTCATTGCCTAAAGAAATGCTGCCAAAAAGTAAATAAATATTTACTTTAATTTATCGAAGTCCAATTATATTTTCTGCAAAAAAATCATATATCAATTTATTCTAATGTAAACAAGTATATTGTTCCTTAAAAGGATTTGAACTATACGTAATTTCTTGCCATTGCTGAGGTACGATCCTTCATCTCCTCAACGACAAACGATGGCTCGAGTATTGTCAAACTGGATCCATATCCCAACATTTCACGATAGAACTCAAGATTAATAAGTACGGTAATTTCAAAAATCATACTTACGTCTGCTGTTGTATCTATCAATCTTTGAGAGTTATGAATGGGTTTCGTCAGTATATACGAAGCATTATCGCTACTAACCTTGAATTTGACTCTTGCTTTTGTCAAGGCACTATATTTGGTAACTCCAATTATATCGTCGAAATAAATATTCGGATTAAAGTCCGGATTACTCCTAAAAGGGATAATTGAAATATCAAGTCCCTTGATACGGTCCAATGCAAAATTGATTATATCTTTATTCCCAGGGCGCGTACCAAACACAAACCAACGGTTGCGATATTCCTTAAGTAAATAGGGGAAAAGATAATAATCTTTAATCAACTTGGAATGGTAACTACGATAACGTATGTGGAGTGTCTGCCTTTTAGATATCGCATCATAGATAGGAGAAAGAAACTCCAATCCAACTAATTTATCATTTCTCTCAAAGTCAATAATCGGATAACCACGATGATGTGCCACTGCAATTCTATCTTGCAAACGACCGACCACATCGGACATTTCTTCAAAATGGTGGTAGCCTTGGAACTGTTTTAATACATCGACAGTCTCAGAAAGAATTTGTAAGTCATTTTCAGATATAGGTGCATTCGTAATTGTATAATTGGAATCTGCATATCGATAATATTTATTATCATAAACTTCAATAGGAGCATTATAGCCCAACTTCTCACTACGCATTATCTGAATATCCAATTGAACCGTACGTCGCGAGATACCCTTATAGATTCCCTCATATTCGGCAAGTGCATACGAGCAAGCCTCAATCAAATCGTCAAGCGTCCATTGGCGATAATGATTTTGTAGACATTTGTCTATTGTTTTATATCGAATCAATGCATTCCTATTTGCTGGCATAATGATCTGTTTTTCTACAAAATTAAAAAATATTTTCTGTTGCGCAAAAAGATTGCGTAACGATGTTGGAATATTTGCCTAACACATTAAAAAAGAAAAAAATGATTACAGAAGTAAGAAAAGAAGGTCAGATACCCATCGAAATGTGGACTGATAAGATTGATAAATTCGCAGAAGAAGAAGCCGATAACCTAGCTTCCTTACCGTTTGCTTTTCACCATGTTGCTTTAATGCCTGACGCTCACGCAGGCAAAGGAATGCCTATTGGAGGTGTGTTGGCAACAAAAGAAGTGATTATCCCTAATGCTGTAGGAGTGGATATCGGTTGTGGCATGTGTGCCATGAAAACGAATATAACAATGGAAGAATTGACATCAGATATCATTCGAAAACAAATGATGATGGGCATCCGAAAATGTATTCCGCTCGGAAGAGACATACATAAAAGAGCCCAAGATGAAAGTATGATGCCGAAGAACTTTAATTTGGATAATACGATTGTATGTAAATGTCAGTATCAGTCTGCTCTGAAGCAAGTCGGAACTTTGGGCGGGGGAAATCATTTCATAGAATTACAACATGACACAGAAGGGTTTATATGGGTGATGATACATAGCGGCAGTAGACATTTGGGAAAGTCGGTAGGTGACTATTACAATAAAAAAGCTATCTTCTTGAACGAACATTACTTTTCGAAAGTGCCTACGGAAAAGGAGTTGGCTTTCCTTCCCATGTGCTCAAATGAGTTTCACCAGTATTGGATAGAAATGCAATATTGCATAGCATTTGCGTTATGCAACCGCCAGCTGATGATGGAACGAATTAAAGAAGTAATAGCCGACTCTTATCCAAATGCAACCTTTGATCCGATTATTAACATTGCACATAACTACGCTGCATGGGAAAATCATTTTGGAGAAAATGTTCTTGTTCATCGAAAGGGTGCAATCAATGCCGAGAAAGGCAAAATAGGTATTATTCCAGGCTCTCAAGGTACTAAATCGTATATCGTAGAAGGATTGGGAAATGAAGACAGTTTCCGTTCATCTTCGCATGGTGCCGGGCGTGTAATGAGCCGTACAGAAGCCGTGCATACTTTATCGCTTGAAAAAGAGCAAGCCAGACTTGACGGATTGGGTATTATTCATGCCGTAAGATGTAAAGATGACTTGGAAGAAGCAACAGGCGCATACAAAGACATTACGCAAGTGATGAAAAATCAGCAGGATTTAGTCAGACCATTGGTAGAATTGAGCCCTGTCGCAGTTATCAAAGGAAAATAATCACTTGTTTTTACCTCGCACTTAAGGTTGATAATATCTTGACATTTTTATGGTATTTGACCGGATTTGAATATTTGGACATCACAATAGGGCATGCCCAGTATAGGCTGCAAAGATTAAAAGGTCTTGCTTATGGTCCCATGGCTCGCCAACTTAATTGCTCTAAATTAGTCTGCTCATACTTTATAGAAGCAAAAAAGGGATACCGAAAGGTATCCCTCTAACTCTGTGATCCGCTTGGGGCGTTGCAATCTGTGATATGTCATTATCTATCAGTATTTATCGCTACATATTGAGCAATAAAAACGATGTATCACACTGTAACACGGTATCATGGACCAAATGACGATAGTTATTATCGGATAGTAAGTCGTTATCAATCTTATAAAGAACAAATGCTATCATAGTGGATTGCTGGAAAATCTAATGAAGACCTCTAACTTTACCTCTAAATAGCAAGGCAAAGGTAAGCAATACATGCCATAGCGCAAAATAATTTGTTGGTAATGTCCAATTTGTCGAATAAAATAACGCCAATAAATTTAGTGCCTAATTTGGTATTAGTATGTTATCGTCGAAAACATTTCTCAATCAACTTCTTTTTTGTATTTGTCTATCTATTCTTCCATTAAAAGCATGGATTTTGTTTATGTAGGTTGAAAATGCCCGACTCAAAACAAAATAGATCTCGTTGTCAGATGATTTACCTCTTTTCTGATGTAATTCACTAAAAAGTTATTAACTTCGCACCAAAAGTAATGAATATGGCATTAGACAATAACTTGAATAGGCTAAAAGTTGCCTTATGTGAAAATGGGAAAACAAGCAAATGGTTAGCAGACCAGCTAGGAGTTAATCCTGCTACTGTGTCTAAATGGTGTACGAATAAAATTCAACCAGATTTACATACCTTAGATAAGGTGGCAGAAATGTTGGGTATTGACATCACGGAACTGCTGAACAGTAGAAATAAAAGGGGGTAGACAATTCAATTCTTAGGTTTTGGATAGCTGATTTCTCTATTGTACAACTTCCGATAATAAACATTATAAGGAATATGTTATGGTAAACAAAAAGGCATTAACTGAAGAGGACATAAAGCTGCAGTTTATCACACCTGCGATAAATAGAGCTGGATGGGAAAACCATCTTATTAAAATGGAGTATTCCTTTACCGCTGGTAGAGTTATATTTGTTGGCGATGTCCATGACAGAAAAGCTAAAAAGCGAGCTGATTATGTCTTGTTAGATAGAAACGACTACCCTTTAGCAATTGTTGAAGCGAAAGACAACAACAAACCTATTGGTGGAGGTATGCAGCAGGCTATTGAGTACGCTGAAATGCTTGATATAAAATTTGCATATAGTTCAAATGGTGATGCATTCTTGGAACATGATTTTCTGACCGGTAAAGAAAGGGAAATAGCTCTGACGGATTTTCCTACACCTAATGAACTTCGTAATCGTCTAAATGAAGTTGTAAAGTTGGCTCCCTCACAACAGTCTATCGTAGAGATTCCTTATTATTCAGATGCTTATTCATACGAGCCTCGTTACTACCAAAGAATTGCAATCAACAGAACAATTGAAGCAATAGCAAAGGGAAGACAACGAATTCTTATTGTTATGGCTACTGGTACGGGTAAGACATATACTGCTTTTCAAATAATACACAGGCTTCGTAAATCTGGTCAAAAGAAGAAAATTCTCTATCTTGCCGATAGAAACATATTGATTGACCAAACCATGAATCAAGACTTCAAGCCTTTCAAAAAGTTCATGACTAAAGTACAGGATGGTGAAATAGATTCTGCATTTGAAGTATATATGGCATTATATCATCAACTGGTTGGTAAGGAGGGCGCACCAGATCCATTCTTACAAGTACAGCCCACATTCTTCGATCTCATCATTGTAGATGAGTGTCATCGAGGAAGTGCGAAGGATGATTCCGCATGGAGGAAAGTGCTTGAATATTTTAGCACAGCAACACAGATTGGTCTTACCGCAACTCCTAAAGCTACAGAAGGAGCTAATAATTTGGATTATTTCAATGACAATGGCGATGATAAACCCATCTATACATATTCTCTATTACAGGGTATAGAAGATGGCTTTCTTGCTCCTTATCGTGTCACCAATTGCTTTATCAATCTTGATTTACAAGGGTTCACACCAGAGGAAGACGAGGTGGATATATATAACAGACCGATTGAACAGAGATTCTTCCAACAAAAAGATTATGGTCGTGACATATCATTTTTAAAGAGAAGAGTTATTGTTGCACACAGAATCACTAAGATGTTGCACGATATAGGAAGAATGACAAAAACAATCGTTTTCTGTTCGGATATTGATGAGGCAGAGGCAATGAGAAGTCTTTTAGTGTCGATGAACGCTGATTTGTGTCAAAAAGACAGCCGATATGTGATGCGCATAACAGGAGACGAAAACATTGGGAAAAAGCAACTTGATAACTTTATAGATGTAGACCAACCATATCCTACAATTGTAACGACATCTGAACTACTTGCTACGGGAGTTGACTGTAAAACTTGTGGTTTGATAGTGCTTGATAAAGAAATAGGCTCAATGACTGAATTTAAACAAATTATCGGTCGTGGAACACGATTACGCACAGACAAAGGCAAATGGCATTTGGATATTTTAGACTTCCGTAATGCGACTAAGAAATTTAAAGACCCTGACTTTGATGGTGATCCAGTGCCTCCAAAATCAAATCCAAGACCTTATGGGCCACCACCAGAGTCAAGAAATAGTGTTGTCAATGACCCTCCAGAACCTTACCATAAGTATATTGTCGATGGGCAAAATGTCAGTATTGAGACTGAAATGGTATCTGTTTTAGGTGAAGACGGAAAGACTCTGCGTACAGAATCTGTAAAGTCCTTTACCAAAAAACAAATACGTCGAAGATATAAAACACTTGATGAGTTTGTTAAGAATTGGACAGAAGCCGAACGCAAAGAGGCTATTGTCAATGAACTAAAAGAGTTGAGTGTGCTTGTTGATGCTGTAAGAGCCAAGAATCCTGCTCTTGCTGGTGCTGACATATTTGATATTATATGCCATGTTGCCTTTGACCAACCAGCATTGACAAGAAGAGAACGAGCTGAAAATGTAAAGAAGCGCAATTACTTTGCCAAGTACGAAGGTAAGGCAAGACAAGTACTTGAAGCTCTTCTTGAAAAATATGCAGAAAATGGAATTATGGATTTTGAGGACGTTAATGTACTCGACCATTCACCATTTGATACAATAGGAAAGCCACAAAAGATAGTCAAACTATTTGGTGGTGTAGCCAATTTTGAAAAGGCTCTAAGAGAACTTGAATCAGAAATTTATAAAGCAGTAGCATAATATGGCAGTAAACAATATAGTAAAGCGAATTCAGAACATAATGCGCCAAGATGCAGGTGTTAATGGAGATGCACAGAGAATTGAGCAGATGACTTGGATGTTCTTCTTGAAGGTATATGATACACAAGAAGAAACATGGGAATACAAGGCGCAACGTGAACATACGGATTACAAATCAATAATCCCAGAAGAATTGCGTTGGAGAAATTGGGCTGTTGATGAAAAAGATGGTGAAGCTCTTACTGGAGATGCATTACTATCATTGGTAAATGATCAATTGTTTCCTGCTCTCAAAAGCATAGAAGTAACAAGGGATATACCTCGTTCCAAATCTATTGTGAGAGATGTATTTGAAGACATCAACCAATATATGAAGAACGGAACTTTGTTGCGTCAAGTAATCAATGTTATCAATGAAATTGAATTTGATGATGCACAAGACAGACACCTATTTGGTGATATATACGAGGGTATTCTAAAAGACTTACAGTCGGCTGGTAATGCTGGTGAATTCTATACTCCACGTGCTTTGACTGATTTTATTGTAGAAATGTTGCACCCGCAATTGGGTGAGACATTTGGCGATTTTACATCTGGCACAGGTGGATTCTTGACTTCTGCATTGAAGTATCTCTCTCCTCAGATTAAGACCGTAGAGGATGGTGAGAAATACCAGTCATCGGTAATCGGTCAGGAATGGAAGCCACTTCCTTATCTGCTGTCTATCACCAATCTTTTGATTCATGATATAGATGCACCTGATATTCATCACTGTGATTCTCTCGGTACAAAAGTTAGTGACTTTAAGCCAGAAGACAAAGTTGATGTAATCGGCATGAATCCTCCTTATGGGGGTAGTACAGATGCAAGTGCCAAAAGCAATTTCCCAATGGAGATGCGAAGCAGCGAAACAGCCGACTTGTTTATGGTGCTCATTATGTATCGTCTGAAAGCTCATGGTCGTGCTGGTGTTATTGTACCAGATGGATTCTTATTCGGTGTTGATGGTGCTAAATTGGCTATAAAGACCAAAATGCTAAAGGATTTCAATCTTCATACAATCGTCAGACTGCCAGGAAGTATTTTCTCTCCTTACACTTCTATTGCAACAAACATTCTCTTCTTTGACAATGAGAAAGCCGAAGGAGCGCAGGAAGGATTTGCCACCAACGAAACTTGGTTCTATCGTCTTGATATGCCAGAAGGATATAAGCACTTCTCAAAGACCAAGCCAATGAGGATAGAGCATTGTGCTCCACTTAAGGAATGGTGGGCTAATCGTGCAGAAATCATTTCAGAAGATGGCGATGAGAAGAGTAAGAAGTTTACTGCTCAACAACTCATTGACTTGGATTGCACCTTCGACCAATGTAAATTTCCAAAAGATGAAGAAGAAGTCCTTCCTCCAGCGGAATTGTTGGCTGACTATTTCAAGAAAAGAAAAGCTCTTGACCATGAAATAGACAAGACTCTGTCAGAAATACAACGCATCTTAGGTATTGATATTCAAAATAGTGAAAACAATGATTAGAACAATTCTAACATATATATTTTTATTTGTTATATGTGGTAGCTATGCACAAACAGTAAGCTATACACATAAGCCCTTAGCTGCTGAAGGTTGTCAAATGAAATACAGTGTCGCTAAACAAGATACTTCATACTATATCATAGCGACCGTACATTCTGATAGATTAAATTTCATGAAGGAATCCACAATGCTTATTAAGACTTTTGATGGTCAAGTAATAAAGTTGTATGGTTCTCAAATAGGTAATGGAACAGAATCTGCAGGTATAGTATCAGGTAATATAATAATTCCTGTTACTGAAATAAATTCAACTGCTCAATTTAAAATTACCGAAAAGCAGTTTGAACTATTAAATAATGGTATAGCAAAAGTAAGATTGTCCACTATTCCGATAGTACATGAAAGAATTTTCAACAAGGATAAAATAGGAAAAAAACTATATCAATTCTTTCTTAAGCAAAAGGATAAAGAAGACAATTTTTAATATCAATTAAGAAGAGTAGTAAAACGGTACTCATGAGTACCCAATTTAAAGAATTAAGATGAAAGACTTAACAATATCAGATATTGACCGCCAGAACACCTTAAACAACAGACTTGCCGTTGAAGCTATCCAAAAAGAGATAGATTTCACAGGAATGTTGTTTGAAGGAGAATACCGTTATACTAAAAAAATGGTTGCGGATTTTTATGGCGTTGATACTTCAACTATAGATAGATATTTATCTGTAAATGGAGAGGAATTGAAGCATAACGGATATGTTTTAAGTAAGAGTAAACAGCTAAAAGACTTTAAGTTACAATTTGCTCACCTTATTAATGAGGCGAGCAAAACCACTCAGCTTGGCTTATTCAATTTCCGTTCATTCTTAAACCTTGGAATGCTCCTTACTGAGAGTGAAACAGCAAAGCAATTACGAAGCAGAATACTTGATATAGTGATTGCTACGATTAACGAACGTTCTGGAGGTGGTACGAAATACATCAATAGAAGAGATGCAAATTATCTACCTGCTGCCGTTACAGAAGAGAACTATCGTAAGAATCTCACCTCTGCAATAAATACTTGTGTCTCTGGGCATAAGACAATGAAGTATGCTCAAATTACAGACTATATTTATAAAGCTGTATTTAAAGAGAATGCCAAAGAGTATCGTGAAATACTAAAGTTAGGGGATAAAGATAATGTAAGGCATACGCTTTATGCCGAAGTGTTGCTTGTAATATCTTCTTTTGAAAATGGAGTTGCGGCGGAGATTGAACAGATTTATAAAAGCAATGGCAATGTACAGTTGTCTATCTCAGAGGTTGAATCAATAGTTCAGCGATTAGCCGAGCACCCAATGCAAAAACCATATTTACATGAAGCTCGCTCAAAGATGGCTTCTCGTGATCTAAGTTTTAGAGAAGCTTATCATGGCAACATTGCAGAATATCTTCGTGCCGTTACACCTGAGGAATTTGAAAGGTTCATCGGTAATCAGTCTTTGGACTTCGATAAAATACTTGAAGACAATCAAGATGTATTGAAACGTTTAAAACAGGCTGATGATGAATGATGAAATATTATATATATCATTCGAGGAGGTAATGGACGTTTACAAGAAAACTATAGATAATAGCGGCGGTGGATTTGCAGGAATAAGAGACGAAGGTGGCATTCATTCTGTAATCGAATTTATGCAGGATGATTTGTATTATCCAACATTTGTAAGCAAACTTACCTACCTCGTTTTTGGGTTCTGTTCGGGTCATTATTTTAATGATGGGAATAAACGTATAGCGTTGACATTAGGTGCTTACTTCTTACATAAAAATAAGTACTATTGGGCTGCTTGTTCATTCATGCGGCAAGTGGAAGCTATCGTTTACCATGTGGCTGCATCCCATATAGACAAAGAGCTTCTTGAGCGAATTATGCAATGTGTGGTTGATGGCTCAGATTACGATGAAGCTCTAAAGATTGATATTGCTAATGCAATGAGCCAAGGTGAATTAGGCATTAATGAAGAAGATTAGAGATTATGAACGGCAAACAATTAAAGAATAGTATATTACAATGGGCGATACAAGGCAAACTTGTACCACAAGACCCGAATGATGAACCTGCATCTGTATTACTGGAGCGCATTCGTGCCGAGAAAGAGCGCTTGATTAAGGAGAAGAAAATCAAACGTTCTAAAAATGAATCAATTATCTACCGTGGTGAAGACAATTCTTATTATGAGAAGTTTGAAGACGGTACGGTGAAATGTATTGATGATGAGATACCGTTTGAGATACCGCAGGGTTGGGAATGGGAAAGATGGGGTAATGTTTCATATTCAATACAATACGGCTATAATGCACCAGCAAAACCTACTGGTGATATTCTAATGGTACGTATTAGCGATATTCAAAATAATCAAGTAGTTTGGGATGGAGTTCCTTATTGTGATATAGAAGAAAAAGAAATTCCTTCATATCTTCTTCGAGATAATGACATTTTATTTGCACGAACTGGCGGAACGGTTGGTAAATCCTTCTTGGTTAAGCAAGTGCCAGAAAGAGCTATTTATGCAGGTTACTTGATAAGAACACAGTACAGCACTTCAAATTTGTGTCCTGAGTATTTAAAGGCTTTTATGGAAAGTCAACTATATTGGGATCAATTAAAAAAAGGAACAATCGCCACAGCTCAGCCAAATTGTAATGGTCAAACCTTAGGTGGAATGTTATTGCCTATACCGCCATTTACAGAGCAAATACATATAACTGAAAAATTAGCACTTCTTACGCCAATACTGCAAAAATACAGTGTCTTGCAAGACACATTAGAATATTTGAATAATGGATTAAATATCAAATTAAAGAAATCAATCTTACAAGAAGCAATACAGGGCAAACTCATATCACAAGACCCGAATGATGAACCAGCATCTGTATTACTGGAGCGTATTCGTGCCGAGAAAGAACGCTTGATTAAAGAGAAAAAAATCAAGCGTGACAAGAACGAATCTGTCATCTACAAAGGTGACGATAACTCGTATTATGAGATAGTGAACGGTAAAACGTTATGTATCAACGATGAAATACCTTTCGACATACCTGAAAGTTGGACTTGGGTTCGAGGAAAATCCGTATTTTTACCAATGGAATCTACACATCCAGAAGGTGAACAATTTTGTTACGTTGATGTTGATGCAGTCGATAACAAACAAAATACAATAACTCGTCCTAAGCATTTACAATCAAATCAAGCACCAAGTAGGGCTACAAGAAAATTACATACGAGTGATATACTTTTTTCATTGGTAAGACCATATTTAAGAAACATCGCATTAGTTGATGCTACGCATTCAAAATCCATTGCCAGTACAGGCTTCTATGTCATAACGCCAAATGAAAGTTTGTACCCACAATATGTATTCTACCTAATGTTGTCAAGTTATGTCATCGATGGACTTAATCAATTTATGAAAGGAGATAACTCACCCTCAATAAATAATGCTCATATTGAGAATTGGCTCTACCCACTTCCTCCGCTTGTTGAACAACGAAGAATAGTGGATAGAATCAAAGAATTATCTGCACATTTCAAATAAGGCATTTACCTTAGACACAATCTTAATTTGCTCATTTATAGGAGGTATGCCAAGAATTATATTATTAAAAACGTTTCTATTAAGGTGCGGTATAGCTGCACCTTTTTTAGAGTTACGTAAGAGGTCTTTGTAAAATTGGATAGTGTACAAAACATAAGGTAAATACAACTCAGAACAAACCCAGAGCTGTTTAAAAGTGCTTCCCATATAGCCTTCACATGGTACATTAAATACCTCACCAGAGTTTTCACCATCAACCAATATAATATTGTCGCCTTTGTGAACGAAGCGTCCTTTATTCAAATAAGTACCTTCACTTTTACCTCTCAAATATTTTGCATCTAAACAGATATAATTGCCTGAATTTTTCTCACCACCTATAAGTTGGCACACATCTTTCAAACGTGTTAGATACCAATTGTTTGGATAGTTTATGCCAGTGTCGAGATCTATCTCTTGAAGTCCAATCCTCTCATAATACGAGTTATCGTCACCTTTGTAGATGACAGATTCGTTCTTGTCACGCTTGATTTTTTGCTCTTTAATCAAGCGTTCTTTCTCGGCACGAATACGCTCCAGCAATACGGATGCTGGCTCGTCATTTGGGTCTTGTGGTATAAGCTTGCCCTGTATCGCTTCCTGTAATATTGATTTGCGAATCTTGTCTTTAATGCTTAAATTAAGATTGTTTAATTCGGCCTGTAATTTATCATAGTTCTCTGACAGCATATTTAGAAATTGCAACTCTTCTACAATTCTTTTTTGTTCTGCTAAAGGAGGAAGTACGACTATTATTGATTTGAGATACTCAAAAGGAGGTATATTCTTAATTGCAGAACCAGAACCTTTCATTTGAGACTCATTATTCAGAATATATTTAAAATAAAGCTGCCAATAAGAATTGAGTTGGCTGTCATATAGTTTAACCCTCATTAGCGCTTGGTTTATGATACCTATTGGTGCTTCATCAGGCAAACAATACGTTTCTCCAATAGTACCAGCGCAACTTACTATCAAATCCCCAGGCTCAACAATAAAACTTAGCATACCATTGAATTTATCCTGAGATATGTAATAGTCCCCCAATCTATAATCTTTCTGAATTGCATTTTTTTGTTCATAGACTTTTACTGAACTATCGCTTTTTGGCACAAACATAGATTTTGTTAGGCTGCTTCCAAATGGACCTTTGCGATATAAAGCTAAATCGTTTAATCTACAAATATCCCACCCATTCGGTATCTCAAACGGAATTTCTTCATCAATACATTTCACCGTACCATCGGCAAACTTCTCATAATAAGAATTGTAGGTCTGTTGTCTGTTGGATGCCAGTATATTATATGTGGAACAATGTCGTTTCACTTAAATTTCATCCAATGGAAGAAAAATTTAGGTTGTGGCTCATTGATGAGAACATGACAAAAAACACAATGGCTGCATATATGTATGCCGTTAAGGACTTCCAGACACGTTACAAGGAGTTGAACAAGAAGAACTTGCTACTCTACAAAACGTATCTGATTGAAACGTTTAAACCTAAGACTGTGAACCTTCGCATTCAGGCTTTAAACAAGTATCTAACTTTTATTGGCAAGGAACGTCTACGCTTGAAATCAGTAAAGGTTCAACAACGTTCATTTCTTGAGAATGTAATTAGCAACGCTGATTATACATTCCTGAAAAAGAAGCTTAAAACAGAAGAAAACAAAGAATGGTATTTTGTTGTTAGATTCTTGGCAGCGACAGGTGCACGTGTCAGCGAACTGGTACAAATCAAAATAGAACATGTGAATGTGGGCTATTTTGACATCTATGCCAAAGGTGGAAAAGTACGTCGATTATTCATCCCCAAAGTACTCAGGAACGAAGCTCAGGAATGGTTTTCAGAAAATAAGCGAGAAAGCGGTTATGTATTTCTTAATCGTTTTGGAGAACGAATAACTACAAGAGGCATTTCTCAGCAGTTGAAGAATTATGCAACCAAATACGGACTTAATCCCAAGGTTGTATATCCTCACTCATTTCGACATCGTTATGCAAAAAACTTTCTTGAAAAGTTCAATGACCTTGCCCTTCTTGCAGACTTAATGGGGCATGAAAGCATTGAAACTACACGTATTTATTTGCGAAGAAGCAGTACAGAGCAACAGGATATTGTCGATAAAATAATAACTTGGTAAAAAATAAAGAAGAGATTGGATCAGTTCAATCTCTTCTTTACACGCCCTTTAATGCTCGCAATTTTAAGATCTAAAGATGTTTCTATTTACAAGTCCAATCGTCAAAAAGTTTGTCTGGATGTTTATGACTGCTTCACTTCCTACCCTGTTTGGAAATAAACCTAATGAACGAAAGAAATAACACAAAAAATATTTATTTTTCAATAGAACATATTTTGCTTGTCTTGTTTGTCTTTGTTGTCATAAAGCTCAATAATGCCGTTCAATGTATTAATTATTAATGATTTGCGGAAAGATATGATTGTGACAATCATTCTTCTAAAAGTGACAGGAACATAGATTTTGTGACAAAACTAAAAAACAGGGAAAATAGCTTCAATTAAATGATGACAAGCTATGACAGCATTTGACTAAAGGGAAAGTGGTTAATTCATTGATTATCATATAGAAGACAAGTAAGACAAACAAGACAAGAGAATAGCAACTTTTTAGAGAAAAATTAATTTTGAAAAGAAAATTACCTCACAACTTCATTGCTATAATGTAGCAATAATCTAAACTAATGTATTTTCCATCTATATAATTCAATATTATTATTGATTTTAAGAATACGAGTTGCGAGTGTATTTTTCCCAACTTCACAGAAGTTGGCAAGTTACTTTTGAAGGCAAAACTCCGTTTTGTCCGCACAAAAGTACAACTTGCTAAACAAATTCTGCAAAGTATATTTTTATATCAATGAACCAGAAATAAGTGAGTATGCGGTATGATTATTTTTATGTTGCCGAAATGATTCCGTATGAAATAATTGATTATTGCATTAATGAATTAGTTGTATAAAGTCTTATGATATTATATGATTGATATAATGGAATAATAATGTAACAGCCTATTATATAAAAGCCGCAATAGGTTTGGCTATTGTGGCTTTTACAGAGATTGGTATAGTGTCATTGAATTGATTTCTGTAACACGGTAGAAAATTGCTGAATGGTGTTCTTGAGTATTTTGGCATAAATGAGGGTAGTGTGCACGTCTTCATGTCCCAACATACGAGCAACATCCTCAAGAGGAACGCCGTGGGAAAGTGCTAAAGTGGCAAAAGAATGGCGTGCAACATGAAATGTGAGGCTCTTGTTTAGTCCCATCATACTTTGAATGACATGAAGGTAATCGTTTCCCTTTTGGTTTGAAATCTTAGGCAATTCAAAGTTATACTTTTTCAATACGTCCATTGCTGGTTGTAATATCGGCGTAAAAAATCGTATGCCGGTTTTCAAACGCTGCCCGTCGATATAATATATATCGGCTGATTTTTCAGTCATCAAATCAAAGTCGAAGACCTGTACATCACAGTATGCAAGGCCGGTATAAGCGGAGAAAATAAACAGGTCACGCACTTGAGCCAGCTTTTGGTTTAATTTCATCGTTCTTAATTGATTTAGCTCTTCTTCTGTGAGTGGCTGACGTTCTTTGCTCTTTCCACGCTTTATCTTTACCCTTTCGTATGGATCTATAGGAATCATATCAGCCATACGAAGAAAGCGTGTTACTTTTCTGAGATGCTTGTGATACGTATGTACTGAAACATCCGTGCGTGTACCGTCGTGTAACCACCTATCAAACATAAGAATGTTCTTAGGTGTCAAATCGAGAAAAGTCCGAATTTTGGCAAAGCGCTTGATTGCGTCTAAGGTAGTTCTCTTGTGCTTGCGTGTACCCTCGCAAACATCCTCCGTCTCGATGGAGTCTTTCATAAAATTGATGAAATTAGTTGTCTGGTCCGTTCCTTTGTAATAATTGGGTCTAACTTTAGGCTTTTTGCCCAGGTAGTGGATGTCAAAAACTGCACATGACATTTCTTCTTCCATAACAGACATCGTTGAAAGTATGTCCCTGCACTTCTGCATCTTTTCCTTTGTAGCCGGAGAAGATACGATGTTGGGCACTTCGTCAGGTGTACACTTGGCAAGTGTGATATACTTGCGTTGTTTTCGGCCCAGATAGATTAAAATCTCTGCGTAACCATAGCCGAATTTCTCAAAGGTCTTTCTTCTGTCATAAACGACAGAAATAATTTCTTTTGCCATTGTTGTGGTTTTTAATGGCAACCTTAGAGCAGTCTTGGAAAGAATCAGTGTCACACATTCGGGTAAAGAAATTGTGTGTTACGTGTCACACAAATCGTTCCCGATACGTCATTTTACCTCCCGAAATTTCTCGTTGGTCGCCGGGTTTAACATCTGACTTATCCCTCTAAAACCAACGTATTGGCGCATATAATTGTTATATAACAGAAAAGGGAATCTCGTTTCCGAAGTTCCCTCAATCTTGATAGTTGTGATCCGCTTGGAAACGGAACTTATTGCGGTATTTCTATTGAAAATCAAGAAGTTAAGACATTGGTATTCTGTCGTTGGTACCAGTTTTGGTACCACTTTTCAATACCTTTGTGTTGTGTGTACCATTTTATATGTGGTAATGTATTGCAAAGTTAGGCAATATGTTGGTAACTACAAAATTACGACCCTACTATTTGCTTTGAGAATCACTAAAAAATAAAGTATTTTTTTAGTCATTTATTGGATAGAAAAAGCCATTGACAAGTTGCGACATTCCACGTTCAGTAAACGTAGCCGTTAGCTTCTCGCAAACGTATCGTTTGCCTCTGATGATAAAGAGTGAACGAACGTCAGGAATAGAGTCGGCAATAAACTTAAAAGTTGTCTTTTGCTTAGGATTTATGTCATAACCAATTCTTGTCTTGTTAAGAGTAGCATCATTCAACCGAAGCGAAAAGTGCTTAAAACTATAATTGCTCCAATCGTCAAGAATCTCAATATTCTCCACACCGGGATATGGCAGTTTCCCATTAGAAGTGATTGCACCGTCCCACCAACCTATATAAATTCTATCGTAATACTCCGCTTCCTTTTCTTTCTCGCCTGCTTCAAGTGAATATACCGTTACAGAATTGTAGAAGTAATCGCTATCCCTGTCAACACCGATATTTGTACCCTCACTTTCATCGTAGCCCGAAAACGAAAGGAACAGGCAACGTCCATAAGTCGAGTCTGTGAAGTCTATTTGTGCAGGTACAAATTCGAGTTCTTCTTGTGTAGCATCGTCGGAGTCATCGACGATATGTCCACCTAAAAGATTTATCGGTTGCAGTACGCACTGATATTCATAGACATTATGACCAAACACATTCGTACCTTTCAGAGTGCGAGAAACAGCCCTTATTACAAAGTAGCAATCGCAGTCTGCCGCATACAAAACCTTGTTCATATTCGAACCACGATGACTACTACCATTCCATACAGCATTAGACTTATTATCAGATAGAAGCTCATTCAATGTAGCGTATTTGACAGCAGAATCTTTCCACGACTTAACAAACCAGTCGCACGAATAGAATTTCCACATATTATGGTTGCAATCTTTATAGACTAAATTCTTAGCCTCAATATACTCACATTTGTCATTCTCCACCTTAACCTCCGTAGAATGTTCAGCTATCACTTCATCGAGTACCACAGTAGATTTAGCATTAAGAATATCTTTAGTAAAAGCAAAAGATACTGACTTAGCACGATGGTCGAAATTAAACTCACAACCCATAAACATTTCCAACTTAGCAAAAAACTCCTCGATAGTCCAATGAGGCATAGCATCAGCATAACTCGGCATATACCAAGAATAAGGAAGCGTGTTACATATAAGCAGATACTTATATTCCTCCTTAGCCTCCCATGCACTAAAGTCATAGCTGTAGCCAATCTGTTCGCATATACGTTTAGTGATATAGATAAGATATGGTTGCCACGACAGCCCCGCAGTTTCCGAATCCCACGAATATAAGCCATTGGCATAGTTAGCCTTATTCTGAATATTGCCCGACGCATCATTCACCCAAGGCAAAGCCACAGCGTTCATACCTATTGCATGACCACCCCACGCTTGAGTAGTAGTCATATTGGATTTTGAAGTAATTGAGGGTTTACCAAGATTCATTTCATTGATATAAATCTTATCTAAAGTCTTCTCAAAGTTTTGAGCACTTCTTCCGTCAAGGAATTGCGTCTTCACCTCCGCCTCATTGATTTCAGTGATAGTGATACAGCCATATTTGTAGAAGTTTCTGTCTTGTATCTCACATTGAAATATTACATTCAGTGCCGACACGTCCATACGATTGATATGCCCGAATATAGCTTGATTTTGCGGGCAATCACGAAGAGGAAAAGTGATTGTCAGCGAGTAGCCATCGCTACCCGAAAACAATCTGTTTTCACTCACATACTCAAACGACGTACCCTCTTTGAGAGCAGCTAATTTATTATTGATATAGATTTGCATAAAAAAAGCACCTTTATAGTTTTTACGCCATAAAGATGCTTGATGTTTTTAGAAAGATAAAAGACTACCTAACAAAGGCTCAATGAACCATATTCGCCTAAATCTAAATTAGCCGCCACTCCTAAAGCCTTAAATATTCTTCTTACTGTTGATAATCTTAAATTCGTGCCTTTTTCAATACTACAAATACGTGCTTTTTTGACACCTATACGTTGTCCTAATTCCTCTTGCGTTAAGTTGTTGTCCTCTCTAGCTTTACGAATAGCCAAGCCTATGAGGTAATCTTCAACTTGAGCATCAAAAGCATCACGATTTTGAGTTCCTTTTTTGCCAATGCTCATATTGAGCATTTCTTCTTGTGTATACATCTCAGTCCGTGCCATAATCATTTGTTTTTATTCTCAAAATAATCGTTTCTTATTCTATTTGCTTTAGCAATCTCGTTATTAGGTGTCTTTTGAGTTTTCTTTATAAAGCCATGCGTCGCAAGAACCAACGCTTCTGATTCTGTATCCCAAAAAGCTAATAAACGATAGCAAATACCATTATACAATGTACGGAATTCCCATATTTCTGTTCCTTTTAATTTCTTAAAAAACACTTTATCAATCTCATGTTGGCTTACGATAATATTATAGTTTATCTTATTGCGGACTTTTTGGTCTAACGATAAAATAAACTCAGCAGCTTCTTTGAGAAATATAACCTTAAATCTGGGATTTGGTTCCATTGCATCAATAATTTGTTTGCAAATATAGTCCAATGTTTACATATAACAAAACTTTTAATACTAAATCTATCTTCTTGATTTAGGCGATTTATTCTTCATTAGAAGTTCATAATCCTGTTGAGCCTTTTGAATACCGAGATCACCGCTGACGGTGTTCACTGTTACAAACGGCTCGTTAAGTCTATCATTCAATTTCTTCAGAGTGGCGTGCATTTCAGTATTGTCGCTATTCTGTTGTGGCACATTCACATTCACCACAGGAGCGACAGCCTGCTGAGGTTGTGCCGCCATCAGCATAGGAGCAGTCAGAGAGCGAGACACGTCCGAGGCAGTAATCGAGCCGATGGTATTGTTACGTTGAGCATATTCCAAAGCATTGAGCAAAGGGCGAGTTTGCGGACTGCGAGTCAGTTTCTGCGAAGCCACCCATTCACCGGCATGGACGATCCCGACGGGTTTGTCCTTGTCGCCATCAGGAGTAAAACCACCTTGCGAATAACCTTGAGCCTCCGATGCTTGTTGCTGTTTCTTTATAGAAGCAATCTGAATAGCACCTGCCGCTACCGCCATAGCCGCAGCAATAGGAGCAAGTATGTACCCGATAACCGGCACAGCAGCCGCAGAGCCATAAGCCGACAGTGCATTGGTAGCAGTCTGAGCCACCGCCTGAATCACCTGCATAGCAAACATCTTTTTGTTCGCTTCATTCTTCGCCTTAGCAATTTCCTTTTCTTTCTGTTGTTCAAGTTTCTTTACTTGGTACGAATTACCCTCAGCACGAGATATTTCAGCATCATACCGCTTGTTAATTGATGCCGTTTGAATATCAAGGTCAGCCTGCATAAGAGAAGTAACGCCCGAAAAAATCTCACTCATACCCGAAGACAATGTTTCCATTGCACCCGTCATCGCCTTACCGCCGTCAGAGTTCAGCCACTCGGCAGATTTGGCTATCGCCTTTTTGTACTCATTGCCCTCCATCACACCATATTCCTTAGCCAAAGCCAGTCGAGCGATATTATATGCACGAGTAAGAGCTAATTTACGTTGCTCGTTACCCTCGGCAAGAGCCAACTCATTTTGATAGACCGAAGTCATCATTTGCAGCTGGTTGTCATACTCACCCTTACGAACCTCGTCAGACATCAATTTCTTGTAAGTATCGGCATACTCACGTTTCTTGTTAGTGGCAAGGTTACTTGTAGCATCATTTATTTGGTCGTCGAGTCGTTGCCACTCCTCCGAACCTTTAAGGAAAGTACCACGCTTCTGTTGAAGATAACGCACAAGCTCCTCGAACACCTTCTGTTCATATTCCGTTTGACGCATGAAAGTGTCAGAACCAGGAGTGTAAAAATCAGATTCCACATCATTGAGTTTTTCCTTGTGAATGATGTCAATCTGTCTGCGTTTCAGTTGTTGTTTTCTCTCCTCCTGTTTTTGTAGGAGTGGTTCCTCCTCAGCAAGCAACTGAGCATACTCTTGAAGGTCAGTACGGCGATACCTCTCATAAACAGCCTTTCTGTCGTTCAGATACTTCAAGTCAAGTTCCTCCTTACGAGAGATATAGTCAGCATAATTGTATTCATTCGATTGGTCGTGATACTTACCTGCGTTTTCAGTAGAGTCAGCAGTATATAGCTGTTTCAGTTTAGCTAATTCAGTGCTTTTCATACGTTCAAGAGACGCATTCGTGATTTCCTCTTGTCTTTTCACAAGTGCAGCATATTCAGCAGTCTGTTGCAGACCACGTTTTTCAAGCACTTTTTTCGATTCAGCGATATAGGCAAGTTCAATCTCATCCTTTTTATTCAGATAGTCAGAGTAAGAAATAATATCCTCGCCACGTTGACACTCATTCTCAGCAAGAGCCTCGTCCCGAAGTCTTTTCTGTTCTTTAAGGTCAGCTTTGAGAGCCTGTTGGGCGGCACGTTCAGCGGCTATACGTTCCTTATCAGAAATTGGTGAAGCACCATTATTGCCACCGCTATCAGTGTCAATAATCTCACCATCGGGAGCTTTAGCAGAACCTCCACGAATGTATAATTCCTCTTGATATTGCGAAAGAAGTTCTTTAGCCTTGTCAAGAGTAACATTCATATAAGAGAACACATTACCCTCACCATGAACAAGAGCCGAGCCACCCTTGCCACCCTCCACAATCTTCTGTAACGATTCGATAGCCCATAGGATTTCAGAGTCGTTCACATGACGCATAGGATTTATACCGTCGTGCATCAAGTCAAGATTGCTGAGTGCGTTCTTACGTTGAGAAGTACGATTATACAAACTATTCACCACCGAAGCAGGGTCAACAGGCACATCATTCCTGCCACTACCCAAAGTAAACAAGTCAGCTATACCTTGATTAAGCCAACCAGCAACACCACTTGTTCTGTCAGCCCGATAGTGCATCATCTGTCCCCACGACATACCACCCGGAGTATTCGCCGCATAACGGTTTATTTCATTCACAATGTTAGGGCTGACTGCTTTCCCAGAAGCCATAGCACTACCCACAGATTGCACGATACGAGCAGCATCTTTAGCCGAAGCACCATATTTTTCAAGCGAAGACTGCAACTGTTCAAGCAAGCCATTAGATTCCTTATAATAGTCATTGTTGATTTGTTCTTCAGCCGCAGCTATACCACGTTCCTGAGCTGCACGACGCACCGCCACAGCAAGACGGTTATAAGCCGAAGTAAGGTTTATAATCTCACCTTTCTCATTAATCAAACCTTTCAGATACTTGCCATATTGCTTAATCAGCTGGTCTTTGATTTTGTTGTAATCATCAGTGCCTTTTGTTGTCGCTTCAAGTTTGCCGAAGAGCACATCAAGCTCATGTTGTTCCTTCATTGCCTCCTCGTTGAAGCCATGAGCCTTATTCTTTGCATCGTCCATCTTCTTTGCAAACTCCCTTGTTGCCTTTTCCGATTCCGATATACGATTAGACAGCGTGTAAATGGCGGCAGCCACAGCAAGAATAAGACCCACCCACGAAGAAAACTTCATCACCTCCATCGACTTACGCCATCTTTGTTGCATGGCATAATTTACATTCAGACCATTAGTAAAATACTGCACCGTGTTTGTCAAGCCCGACATAATCAAGTTAAGAGCCGGCACAATGCCATGAGCAAGTTTCAACGCACCATTAAACAATGCCGTTGCCTTAGTTGCGATAGCCGTTCGAGTGTTGTAAACAAGCATTATTACATTATACGCAGTCAAAGCCACAGCTAACGTAACAATAGCCGTCTTGTTCCTGATAACAAAATCGACCATAGTATTCAGCACACGGAGAAAGACGCCTGAAGAAGTATATATATGCTTCATTATAGGGTACAGTTTTTCTCCAAGTTGAATAGCCAATTCATTAACACGTTTTTTAGCCTTGTCGATAGAAGCCTGAGCAGTGTTGTTGAATATTTCATATTCGCGAGTCGCCGAAGAAGCCTCACGGAACGCCTTATCCGCTTCGCCCATTTGCCATTTCACCTCGTCAATGTGTTTGGCAAGAGTAGAAAGCACCTGCGACACACGAGCTGCATCAAGCCCCATATCCTTAAAAGCAGGAGCAAGAATCATCGTAGCGTTGGTAAAAGAAGATTTCTCGCCAAGAGCGTGTAAAGCATCGAGGAACATCAGCAAGCCATCTTTAGCCGAATTCTTCAGAGTCTTATTCAGCAAATCAGCGTCAAGACCGAGAGTTTTAGCAAACTCATGGTTCTTGTTCGCCAAGTTCATAATCACCTTTTGGATAGCAGTAGCCGACATCTCCACCTTTTGACCATTCGCATCAAGCACAGCACCGAAAGCAAGAATCTGCGGAATAGTCAGACCCGCTTGAGAGCCGATTCCAGCCATACGTTGAGCGAACTCAACGAGATAAGGTTTAGAAGCAGTACAGTTCTGAGACAGCACATTCACCGTAGAACCCACGGCAAGCATAGCATCACGAGTGCCGAGTAGTTTCTCCACACCGAAGATATTAGTCAGTTTAGCGATAGTCTGCGTAGCACCTTCGCCCAAATCCACGAGCGCCACGTTGATGATGTCAGCCGCTTCCACATACCCCTGCACCGATTCCAAAGTATTTTTACCAAGACGACCCGCTTCCTGAGCAAGTTCATTCAATCTTGCACGAGGAGTGCGGGAGTCCATACTCAGAAAAGCGTCATTAAGTTTACGCACATCCTGCTCACACATACCCGTATATTTTCGGGTATTGGCAAGTTGTTCGTCCATTTCGGCGAAAGCATTCACCGCTTTGCGAGCCGCCATAATAAGACCCGCCACAGCGGCACCCAAACCGAGCAAAGCCGTCTGGCAGTTATTCAGCCAGATATTCATACGTTCCCAAAGCGATTTTTGGGTAACGAGAGAAGCATTCAATTTAGCCATTTCAGCTTTGACTACCTTTATTTTAGCGATATGAGCGTCCCACGCCTTAGAGCCACGTTGGATTCCGTTCATCTGTTGTTGCAAAGTACGAAGCGTTTTATGAAGTTCACGAGGAGTCGCTTTGTCAAGGCGAGCAAGCACTTGTTCAATGGTAGCCGTCGAGCCTTGCAGTTGTTGCATCATCTTATTGGTAGAAGAAAGTTCACGTTGAAGTTTCTTCATCGTAGCCTTATCGCCTGCGGAAGCCGCTTTAGCGAGTTTGCGTTCAAGGCTTTGAGCCTCCTTTTGCAGATTCGAGAGCATTTGTTGAGCCTGTTTGCCATTCACAGACAGCACAACATTAGCGGTAGTAGAGTAATTAGCCATAATTTATTGCTTTATGCTTCTAAATTTGGCTCGAAATTTCTATCTCGTAAAAGACAATGGTTCAGTACCATTAGCTATTAAAAATAGGGATAGAAATTTCTGAAGTTTCCAGTCTGTAAAGGGCTGAAAACGTAAAAAGGCTGTAAATCAGCCTTTTCGGGGATAGTTAAGGGGTTTCCCCTTAACTACAGTCTCTAAAGACCCCCCACCGCCCTCAATCGCACGAGCGAGAAAAATCTTAAAAACGAAGCGGAATATGCAGAGCCGAAGCCGATGTGCGGTCAAATCACCATTGATAAATTCGATGTACGGTGAAATGAGTAATGATAACGGCTACTCCTATTTTGGGGAGGGATAATGTGAGCTTTCTATTGGCTAGGCGATAAGCAGAACGCAGAGAAGAATTCCATATTGACAAGCCGGAAAGCAAACGACGTGGCGAACAACTTGAGTTGAAAGAGTTTGTGAACACAGATGTAGTTGGAGCGTTCCGAAACCGTGGGGGACAAGCGGTTTCGGATAAGCATAAACGGAATAGGAGGACACAATCTCTTGCTTCGCCAACCGAGTGTTCACGCAGTGATGTTCGGGCTTGGAAAGGAAAGCTGACCGAAGTGAAGATTTGAGCGAAGAATCTCCAACAGAGAGCCACATTTGGGCGGGACAGATGCTCAGCCGTTATAGCAAATAGGCAACCTGCCCTCACGGGTGGGTTGCCTAATACAAATATGAGAGATTGATTTATCGCTTACGATAAAATATAAAGAGTAGAATTGCCACAATGATTAAAGCAAGGCAGCCTATTACCGTTGTATTCGGCGGATTATAGGCGTTTATTGATGCAGTCTGTTCTGACGATTTCTCGGCTGAACTGACTGTATATGCAGTTGAATCAAGTCTTGACTTTATTTCTACTGCTTGCCTTTGATGTGAGTGAGAGAGATCAAGTTTCCCCTTGACTGCTCTCATTCGTATAATCTTTGGGAGTTCATCAGCTTGCTGTTGCATATCCACTTCGAGCGTATCAAAGACGATATTCATTGAGCCGACCACCGAGTCAATCTCAGAGATTGTGCGGTGAGTCGTCATTGCCGTTACAGAATCAGCATTTAGGGCGATGTCATGCTGAACATCTTTGTGCGAACGGCACGATACAAAGAGTGCCAGTAGCACAAAAGGGAGAAAGCGTATCATCTTAATGAAATTCTTTCTTTACGTCGAAGCAAGGACAGGCTTTAGCCGCATACTCGCAATGACCGTGAACACCAGCTTTCGGGAACGAGGCACGAAGATCTGCCACGAGTTTTACGAGAGCAGTTTTTTGTGCCTCAGTTCGGGTGTCTTTAGGCGACTTACCATCTTTAGTAAGACCGCCGACATAGCAGATACCTATTGAGTGATTATTGTGGCTCAAACAATGGGCTCCAATCTGTTCGATTGGTCGCCCTGTGTGAACAGAGCCATCAAGATAAATCACGAAATGATAGCCGATAGAGTTGAATCCACGTTGTTTGTGCCAATAGTTGATGTCAGCGACAGACACTTCACGACCTTCAGGAGTCGCCGAGCAATGGATAATGATTTCTTTTATATCACGCATAATGTTATGGTTTAATATATTTTGCTTTATAATGATAGTCGATGCCGAACAAAGCCCCGACGAAAGTCAGAATTTCGCCAAAGGCAATAAGAATTGAAGGGTGGATTTCGCCAAGTGGTGGCACGACAAAGCCCATAATCAGCAAACCGCTACCAACCAATACAAGCATTACAGCAATAATGAGCTGAATGGTCAATTTACGTTCATTCTTTTTCATTGTCAGGCTATTGGATAAGTGAGAGAGAATGTAGAATATAATTCGTAGTCTTGTAAAAAATCTTCAGGAATACTTGCAAAGACACAAGGGTCTTTACCATTTGTTGAAATCCTAATTTTAACCCATTGCATACTCTCCTCGTCGTAAATCAATATCTCAGGTCTATATGCCGCATTATAAGGCAAAATTGCTGAAATAGTATTCGTTCCAGCTTCCAAATGTAACTCACCAACCACAGTACACAGAGAGCCATGACGATAAGTCTTACCCTTGATATATGATTCACCAACATTGTTTGATATAGACGATATCGTCTCTTTAAATCCTGCATTTTGTAGTTGCGTTACCGCCGTTTCAAGCGAAGCAACTCCACGTCTGCAATTATTCAGGTCGGTTACCTGTTGAGCCCGCATAGCCCCGGCACGTTCGGTCGTTGCTTGTTGGATTTGTATTGCATCTATTACCGTCTGTTTCTCGCCTGTTGTCGTGTTCACCACACTTTGGTCAAGAAACACATGGTTTCTATCCGAAGTGTTTTGAGTAATCTTTGCGATATAAGGGTCAGCAAAACGGATATTGTCATACCATTTCTGCATGATGACGGCACTCTGCGAAGAGCTTGCAGTAGAGAGAAGGTCAGCAAGACGTTGAAAGATATAGCCCACAGCTTCAGGAGTGATGCTGTTCTTCTCCGTCTGTTTTCTGAAATCATCAATCAGTTCAGATATTGGTTTTGTGTCGATATTAACTTCAGCCATAATGTTTTGATATTTGCCACAAAAATATCAAGATGAAGTAGGTTGCGAAAAGACATTAACGAGAGACATTGCGACGCATAGAGTCCGGATTCAGAGCGTCAGCAATAGCAAGACAGCAATCCCGACCAAGGTTGTCGGCGAAAAACTCCTGAATGTTCATCACCGAAGCAAAGTATTTGCGAGAGAACCACCGCTTGCGTTTACGACCATTGGCACGACCGATGTCGCCGGAGTTCCCACGAGGAGTATTTGAGCCAGTGCCATAATCCACAAACAGACCATAAGTGTAAAACGATTGCGTGAGCGTTACCGAGGAAAACTTACCATCGGCATTCAGCCCCACGGCAACCGTAGAGCGGTAAAGCGAGCCAGTGTCAATCACGCCAAGAAGAGAGATTTGTTCTTTCCAAATCTTAATCATTGTAGCGTTGAACGCACGCACATATTTCTCACGCTCCAGTTGTGGATTCTCCCCATTCATCTTCATTATATCTCAAATCGGTGAATTTATCTATGGCTATTTGGAAGTAAGCACACGCACAGCCGCTGAAGAAATATCTATCAATCTCGTTGAAAGATATTCGAGGGTCAAGATAGATGCAGTCCTGCTCAATCTTCACCTTTTCAAGAATCAGCACCGACATATATTGGCGAAACAGTTCACGCATGGTCTCCATACAACTATTTCGAGCCTCCATATCGTCAATAGCATGACGCATTGCAAAGAATACAGTCTTTATTCGCCGGGTACGAGGCGAGTTATTCAGTTCCGTATATCCGTCAGCAATATCCGACACACAAATGAAAGCGTTGCTTGATTGCATCGAGCCGAGAGCTTCTTCAAACCCCTCCAATCCGCTGACACGGCAAAAAGTGAACCCCTCAGATATTGCAAGTTTGTTAGTCGAAGTAAGGAGTTCAAAGAACGAAGTAGCGTCCCAGTTACAAATCGAATTCATTTCTTTAGTTGGTTTTGTAGTTGTTTGTATTCTCTTGCCTGAGCGTTCAGCTCCGTGAGAGCACGCCAAGAATCAAGAGCAAGGATTTCCGCTTCTTTAGTAATATCACCTTTAGTCAACGCCCTTATCTGAGCGTCCATAGCTTCCTGCAACTGAGTGCCGATGTTCGGTGAATCGCCAAGCATATTACTGCTTTCAGAAGGAAGAGATTGGAAAAAGTCAGCAAATCGATTGGAGAGATAGCTTTTCAGCGAAGCCCACCAATAGAATACCGATATACGTTCATAGTCATAAAGTTTGATTTCTGCATCATACAGCACTTTTGCAAGTTCCTCAAGCATCTTGTCCGACTTTGTTTGCAAGAAACCCTGATAAAGGTTGTCGCAGATAATGAATGTCTCAAACTTCACCCCTTGAAAGTCGGCAGGCAAAGCCTTTTTGCCGTTGACTTCATCAAGATGTATCGGCACAGACGGCATCTTTGAGAGCCAGTCAATTTGCGGAAGCAGTTCAGCAATTTGCGTTGTTGTTACCTCAAAGACGTCCTTGCCGTGTTGCATCAAGTATGCACCAGATTGCTGTCTGCCAACCACTTTTATACCACTCCAAGAAAGCAAGCAAGTAACCATTAACTCCTCCGACGTGAATTCCGAAGCGATAAGCCGGAACACCTGTCGCAGTTGTTTGTCATCGAGTTCATGCCACCCCTGTGGCACAACAAGATTGATATATAAAGTTTGAGCGTCCATACCACGAAGGTACAGACGCTCAATTATGCGGTAAAAGACAATATCTGATTAATTGAAATCGATGCTAATGTTTAGCTTTCCTCCAAGCCCACGTTCCACAACATCAAACAACGTTTTTAATGTAATGTTTTCTCCATCATTCTCCACTTTGGAAATGAACGTGCGTTTCTTATCAATCTTTGCTGCAAGTTGTTCTTGTGTCATGTCAAGGCTTTCTCTTGCATTACGGATTTTAAATCCAATTCTTAAAGCCGCCAATTCTTTTTCAATACGGTCACGTTCAGGAGTACCAACCTGACCATAATACTTGTCTTTAATTTGGTCTAATGTCTTTGTATTCATAATTTATCCTCCATTTTATCTTTGTAATATTCATTCATTAGGTTTTCTGCACGCTTAATTTCCGTTCTCGGTGTTTTCTGTGTTTTCTTTTGAAATCCCGATAGCAATACAACAAACTTATTGCCATCAAAGAAACATAAGATCCGGAATATATTATTTCCCACTTGAACGCGAACCTCAAACAAGCCATTTGTACCCTCAATATATTTCAGGTATGAAGCAGGAACTCGTTCAATATTTTCAATAATATCAAGAATTTTGATGATTTTATCTCTAACTTTTTGATTTTGTTCGGAGAAGAAATCCTCAAAATAATTCTTGTATGTGATTACAGTCCTAATTTTCATGTTACAAATGTAACTTATAAATTACATTTATCCAAATATATTTTATATTTAGAAGAAATAACCTTTAGCTTTTTTATCGTTTTCAAATTTTGGTGGCGAGAACAGTTTTGCAGTTTCCGAGTTTTGCCATTCAAGAAACCGCAATGGATTAGAGCGAATATAATTCACACAATCCCTCATACGAGTGCCGTTTATGGGGCGGTCAAGCAGCACATCAACGATTTGTGAACGAATAATTTGTACCACTTTTAGATGAAATGGATCTAGCTGGTTATATAAAGATTCCCACTGTAATTTCATCATCAGTTCGGGCGAAAAATATTCATCGGCGAGCGACTGTTCAATGCCGATTACACGAGAACGCAGTTCAAGGAATTTCGTCCATCTGTTCGAGTTCACGCCACACAATGTAGCAAGATTGATATTAGGAAACAATGTAGCTCCAAAGAATTGAGACTGCCGAGAATCAGCCCAAGCATGAGCCTCAGGCAAAAGAAGCAAAGCATTCTTGATAGCATCGTCACGCAGTTCTATAAGGTTGCCAAGCAGTCTATCCACACGTTGTTTCGATGCAGGTGTAATTGTGTTATTAGATACTATTCCAAAACCGTTAGGAGTAATCACAAGGTCGAGCGATGGCACAGCACGATGGAGAGCCTCCGCCACGATAATCTGACCTATATAATGCTTCAGCATATTCGAGTCAGTATAGCTTGCAATCCGAGTCAGTGTTGATTCCGAGGTAAAAGTATCACACACCCATTGTTCCGAGAGTTGCAAGTGAATAGATATTTTGTCAAAAAGGGAAGTTTCGCCTTTTACAGGAGCTATGCTGTTAGGCACAAACCGCATCAGCGAAGTGTTGTCAGTTATTATCTTCATTGTTTGGAGTTTTATCAGATGAAACTTGGCGAGCGTCAGTGTGTTCGTCAAGCGTAGTCAGTTGCATAAAAGGGCAATCGGGACGCACACCTTTCCACCCATTGAGTTTGATAATTATGCGATGCACAGTGAAAAGCAAGTCGTGATAAGGTTTTTGCAGAGCCTGAGCGATAGTGTAAAGCTCACGTTTGTCAGAGCCTGAGTTATTCGTTTGAGCTTTACCCGGCACAGAGCCAACCAAGTTGCTATGCACCCTAAGAGTAAAGCATATCATATTCACAGCCTCCTGAATGTCGCTTTCCCAGTCGCCACCTTCCTTGCTGTCATCAATCTTGTTGATTACCACATCATGCTGTTCGTTGCCGTCGGGAGCAATATAGAATGTAGAGAACCACGCCTTGCCGCTATTCTCCGCACCGGTCAGAAAATCCAGAATAGTCTGTTTCTCCTTGATGATTCTCTCCTGTTGCTTTCGGCGGTCAGTGATACCCTCGGCACGGAATATCGATTCCCAGTATTTAGCCGAGATTTCTATGTGGTATTTTATGGGAGAAGCATTTCGGAGCTTTGCCTCCTTGGCGATGCCGATAAGTTGCTTAATGTTGTACCACTTGCCACGAAACAGAGAAGCATAATGAGGAATAGGATAATAAGTGCTGTCGGGAGTAGGCACACGGCTTACCACGGCAAACTTCCTTACTTTTGAGCCTTGAGCAAGCCGGTCTTGCAGGTCGTGCCACGGAGATGAAGTATCGAGCAGTTCTATAACTTCAAAATCCTCACGGAAGCTGATTGATTTTCTCCAATTCCCATAAAGGATTTGCGGAATACGTCCCGACTTATCGGCAGGAGCAAAGCGACAATAGCACGCCTCCTTACGAAGAAGTCTCACGACATTTGTACCATCGGCATTAAGGATAATGACACTAACGGCAAAGCCAAAGTGTTTGAAGTCCTGGCACACACCGAGAAAGTAGCTCGGCATATCATTGTCAAGCATAAAGTCATCAACGTCAGTAGAAGTTTGTGCAGAGGCTTGGGAGCAGTCGTAAGTCAAGCCCGATCCGTAGCACACCTCGGCATTGAACAGTTGGCAGGTAGCAAGCGTTTCATCACGTTCAATAAGGTCAATGATATTAAACGGCATTTGGTCGTCGCCACCCCACGGCATATATGATAACTTGTCGCTGATAGTTATAGGAGTTATATCAATATCCTCCTTGAACACAGTTGCCGAGTTGATAGTAAATGCCGCCTTTGCTTGAAGCATCGGCAGGTCTTCCACCGAACTGTAATTAAGATTGTCCATATATAATAGTTTGAATTATTTATAAGAAAACTTCAAGTCCATTAATTGCGAAGATGCAAGCATCACGCACACGACGCATTTCGCCGGAGTTCAGTAATTTCATATTTCGCCAACCTCCATAATATGAGTAGCGTAGCGAAACAGCATTTGATAGGTTGAGTATTGAACCGTCGGATTTCCATACTGAAATATCAACCGGGTCGCCCGAATTCAGCATTTGTCGGGCAGTGGAGATATGAACAGAACGAGCCATTAGTCAAAGATTGGATTAAAAGGAGGTGTACAGAATACGTTGTGTGATGGCGACAATCTTACTGATGCTCTATTGTCGGCAAAACGCCAAGAGAACTTCACGCTATTTGGTTTTTCATCGCCATCAGATATTTCACACGTCGAGTTAGTGATGAGTACCTGTCGTTGAATCATGGCATTTGCAGCGTCGTAAACATTGTACACCTTTTTCGTCACATTATATGACGTAAAAAGTTGGTCAATCCATTCAGCTTCATCGCTAGTCAACGAACCCGACTGCACTTCATAGACAGTCTTCACACGTTGGTTGTAGAACGACGATGTAGTGTTCACTACAGCCGTCGAGCGTTCCACCTCAGTCTTGATAGTAGAAGAAATAGGCAGGTTTGCCACCTCACTCACATTAAAGCAGTTTCTAAAATAAAATCCGTCATTGCTTTTCAATGAATAATCCACAAAGCAAGTTATAGAGCGTTCGCCAACACTCACAGTCAACGACACAAGTTCTATTACACTCGGTTGTATTCCATAAACTTGACTTATTTCTTCTTTTATGTTAGATTGATTCACAATTACTGTATTAACGCCTGCTTTAGTCAGTCCATTACCATTAATGTGTGAGGTAAAACTTTTGTTACCATCATTTACTGCTGATGACATCCACAGGCAGTTTATAGTTACGGTATTATCCTCGCCCTCCGTACCATAGTAATAGAGATAGAAAGTATCATCAGGTGACACACGACGCATAGCAAGAGTAGTTAAGAAATTCTCTTCAAGAAAAGATTCAATATTGCTATAAGTCGTCATGCGGTCGCAGTATAACACACTTAGTGTGCAACTATCAGCAAGCGAGCCATCAGTTTTGAATACCTTTATGGAATATAAAGCATAGCTAATCTCTTTTGTCCGCATATTATTCTCCATCAATCCACCAATGTCATACAGCACCACCTTACCACCATAAGTAAAGTAACGCTCATTCAGAATTGCTTTATTCCCTTGCAATATCTGAACATTGACAGCCGATGAATCCGATGAAATACCTATTTCACCAATTTGCGAGGTAAACACCACGCAGTTATAATTGAACTGAAAGCTAAATGCCATAAATCATTTGTATTTATAGCATAAAGCTACACGCAAAAGCCGGTAGCAGAAAAGACAGAACGCCGAAGTCAGCGTTCTGTCCGAGAAAGTTTACAGCGTGTTGATAACTCTGAATTTATTATCAACAGTGCAAAGCAGAATTGATTCGCCCGAAGATGTTTCCACATGATTGAACAATTCTCCGTCACGCCAGCAGTAGTAAAGAGCCAGTCTTACAGCATCAAAATCGTCTTGTGCATCAAACGACCAAGAATATTTGTTTGTATAGCATTTATAAGTTTTCATCTTGATAAAGTATTTAGTGAGTGAATTAATAAGCCCGAAGGCAAAAGAGGCTTACGCCTCCTTTGCTGCTTCGAACTGAAGTTTGTCGAACATATTTTGCGAGATAGTTGCTCCGTAGCGATTTTTAAGCAGATACATATAACGTATTGCACTTTTTGCTGTCTTGCAACCGCACCCCACATTATCTTTAGGAGATACCCCTTGAAAATATACATACCAACGGTCAAACTTGCGAATCGCCATGATAAGTTTAGGAGTAGTTGGCTTAGATGTTTGTACTGCAACTGAGTTAGAAACTTGTGCTTCGATGTTCTCTGATGTTTTTTTAGCTTTGCGTGCCATAATTATTGAAGTTTTTTGAATTAATAAATGTGAACCGAAACTCTTAATTTTTACATGCAATAAAGAGGACGTTCACAACGAGCGAAATGAGCAAGGATGATTGCCGTATTTTCGAGAAAATCGGAGGAACACAGCGTGCAAACCTGTCCTTGCGTAGCGAGAGAACGTACTAAATTTGCGATGGAAAAATAGAGTCGGAGTTACATCTACTCAAAACACTTCAATGCACGCAAAGCAAAAGCAGAGAACGAGAGCCAAGTTCTCACGTTACAGTACAAGTCAGCCAATGGCAATATAAGTTGTTGGAATTGTCTATTAAGGAGTAGCGAGGATAATGCAGAGTGCGATTGAAGCAAATAGTGCGTTATCTGTATCTGCGAATTGCACAGGAGCAACAGCAAAACATTGATAAACTTCAATCGAAGCAAAGAGATAACCGCAACTTCGGGCTTATTCATTCACTCACGTCAACGATATAGAAAACTAACTACAAACAAGATTGGTCGGTGAAGCAAAAGTGATGATGTAAGACTTGCACCTGTGGTGCGACAACAAACGATATTAGATATAATGATACAGAAATATTATAAATAGCTATTGGTAGCATAGAATTAAGTCCCTTATCCTCGAAAGGATAAAGGGCTTATTGGATTTAGAGATTAGAGATTATATCTATAGACACATACATAATCGGCATCAATACCTTCGCTTTGGCAAGCATCAAGAGCTAAGGCGTGAGCTTCCTCTTCGCTATATGCTTCAAACTCGTAAGTGTAGCAATTACCATCAAAATCTGTCACTTCTGCTTGGAAGAAAGCCTTTTTAGGGCGGCTGTTAGAACTATAAACCTTATTATTAGCTGTGTTAGCTGAAAATGTTGAAGAAATCAAAGAAGCTGTCATATCTGTATAAATTTTATTGTTAATAATTTGTGGCTTTTGTTTAAGCCTTTTTGCGAGCATACAGGGATATGGCACATTGAGAGCGTCAGTCAAGGATTTTATATGAAAATACTACCCAAAGCGATAGCTAAGGGATGGAGATTATCAGAGAAAACATGTTTATCCTTGCAACGACCGCAGGGAAAGTGTTGCCGAAAGCCATATAACCTTTGCTAAGCAGAATTAGGCAGAACACGAGCCACATTACAAGACAATAAAATCAGATAAGACAGCCGAAAGATTCTCAATTTTCAGCCAACACAAATAAGAAACCACACGGTTCCCACGCCACAAAAAGGCTTCAAGTATAACTGATAACAGATAAAGTAATTGCAGAACGGTAAAGTCAAGGTCAAGTATTTCAAAGCATATAGCAAAGAAGAAGGCACAACCACCTGGCTATCCAAAGCCAAGGAAGTCATGCCCCAATCATTATGTGTGTTTATAGATATTATAAAAACTTATTAAAAAATATCATAGTATGGGAACTCTCCTATTTGATAATTTTAGTACATAAAAGATTAGAATCCGAATCAATAACTAGAATATACACTCCACTATTCAGAAAATCTATAGGAAATACTATTTCATTAGTTCCTTTTCTTAGAATCGTCTTTATATGCCAAAAAAGAATCCCAGAAACAGAAGTTAAATAGCAGTTTGCTTTTTCTTCTCTACCAGAATGTATGGTAGCCGTTACATTTGATTCCGAAACAATTGTTGTGATTGCATCATGAGAGATTTTTCCAGATATAATATTGGTATTATTTACATTATTATTTCCAGTCCTCTTGGCTTTGGAATTATGCATGCTATAGCCCAGATTGGAATTCATCCTGATTTTTTCATTTAGCGTATCATTTTTAACATCGTCTATTTGCCTCGATATTGGATAATATAAAGAAACCAAGATTGAATCTTGCGGTGAATCATATTTTAGAGTCTTATATTTACGCATTTCTATAATTGGATAACGATATCCTTTTGCAAACCACTGCCATTTGTCAATGGTATGTGTTATGCTATCATGTGCAAGCCAATATCTAATAGAGTCGGATGAAAAAAGAAGAGAATCTTTTGAAACTCTATAAGATTTGCGATAATCGTTATAAATATTGCTCGTTCCTGAATGGTTAGTATGAAGCCGTAGGACATTCTTTATAGTATCACAATCCGGCGTTATAAGATTTCCAATCATATCTGCTGATATTTCTAAAAGACCGGCATCCTTAATATATGAAAGACTTCCAAGTTGACCTTCCCCGAAAAAATTATTAAAATGTTTTGAACCGCATGAAATGGGAAACTCTATTGTTTCTGGCATATTATACAATACGTCCATTCCAGCTCTGTAGTGCCTCTTTAATTTAAAATTGATAGAATCTAATCCGTATATTCTACTTTCTCTGTCCTCATTTTCAACAACATCACAACCAAGATTAAAGTATCTTGTTTCCATTTCGTCATTACTAACTTGAACATTCGAGAAATCCCACACTTCTATAGTATCAGATGTCATTGATTTACAAAAAGGAATTCTATTTCTTGTAAGAATATCTCCACCACGAATACCATTAACAGAAATAGTAAGTCCATTTATAGATCGAGCATCTGTACTTGCCCATAAAGATAGAGCTATAGATAATACTATTAAAAGAAGGAATTTATTCATAACCCTTTATAATTATATTCATATTTTTTAATAAAATATCCATTTGTATCTTTTATTCCGTCCAACCTGCCAAAATCATCAAGCATGTAAGAGCATTTAATCCCACGACTATCCGTTGATGTTGCTATTCCAAGAAGCCAATGGTAAGTAAATGTGCTTACCTCTTTTCCTCCTAAGCGGTTGTCTGATCTAATGTCATTTAGAAGTCTTTCCAAATCACTTGAATAAATGCCATCTATATAGCCATGGCTATTAGCAATAATATATAGTTCATCGTACGAAATATTTAAAACTTCGGCAATCGGATGTTTTCCCATATAACCCCATAGATAACTTGCAAGAACCTTTCCATTATAACATATTTGTACAATATTCCCGTTTTGGTTGTATCTGTAACTGTATTCTTTTTTATTTATAGATGGATGTATGCAATCATTCAATAAGTTTGAAGGAAGAATGAAATTACTTGAAAAATTCATCCCTACACAACCAGAATAAGTCTCTATTAAGCGATTGCTATTGTCGTAAACATTACGTCTGACAGAAGCTACAATATCATCAACAACAGTAATTTCAAGTTCTTTCAAATCAACTGGTATATTATTCCTTTTGTAATACGTGTAATATGTTGACACTTCCTGACCTTTGCTATTTGTATAAATTTTTGATTTAACAAATGAATTCCAAGGTTTATTACTAACGACATCTTCTGTACCATAATATGTATAGCTTATTGTATCTTCTGTTTCTACATTAGTCAAGAAATCAGTTTCCCATATAGTCTGGGATTTAATCTGCTTGTTATATGGAATCAGTCTAAACTTATTGATTGTGTAATTTTTATAAAGAAAATCTCCGGCTCCATCTGAATATGGAATTCTAGAAAAATCCCATATAGAAGACAATGGACCGGTAAAAATATTACTCTGGCCTTCGGTTAAGTTATAATCAAATGCTTCCTTCTTATAGAGAGCATCCTTAACATCAAAATCATAAAAGGAACCTACATAACGCTTTTCTTTCAATGATCCACGTTTGAATGCATTGCTTGTCAATGTCTTTAATCCAGCAGGGACGTAACCGCTAAACAGACAATCCTCTTCATCAGGATATTCTTTCTGAGTATCATAAAAATATCCAATCTTTCCAAATTCTTTATCTTGAAAAGATTCCCATACTTCACTATATTCGATCCCAGATTCGCCATTCGTTGAAGAGGCAATACCATTAGAGCAGATCCCTGTCATACTAGCCAGACTATACCCTCCCTTAAGATAAGGGAAATAACCACCCCCGCAGAACGTATAATTTGGGCTGGATTCTATAACACCGGAAGAATACTCTCTGCCATTGAAAATTTTCTTATAGGAATAATTTTTAATAATGCTGTTGCCTATATTCGGGACTGATTGAATGCTTGCAATCCTAAGCCCTCCCCATGGGCGAATTACAGCTTCCTCTTCTGTACTATAGGTTCTCTTAACAATATTTATGTATCCATATCCCATATAATTCATAGTTGCATTTATTCCCCAAAAAGCATTAATGTCAATATCGCTCATTCTGGCAAAGTTTCGTGGATTCTTAATTTCAAATTTAAAGGTAGCATTATCTCCCTCTATATAAATTTTAGAGCCAGAATTATTCTTGTCAATATAGTATTTCTTATATATTGTGCCATTTTTATAGACAGCCAAATAAGGGTATGGATTATTTTTATCATCTATATCTGTATAATTTGTATGTTCATAATTATATTCCGATTCAAATTCTAGTTGAAATACGCTTGCATCACGCATAAGGGGGGCTAAATATGTTGACAGATCAATGACGAAGGAATCTCCTTTTTTCATAGAGTAAGTTCCAGAGCTGAGCCTTTGACTAATTTGCGTACCACGTAGTTGAATCGTATCTGTGGTAGTTGTCGTGTGAGGATTTGGTAACAGATAGCTACCATTATCTTTTATATATGAATAATCATTTTGTTCCCAATTAAGTTTTGTATAACCACCGGTTGAATATGAGATTCTATCCAAGATGCCTTGTTTGGAATAAGTTTCATTAGGTTCTCTATTTGCCCTTTTATATGGTATAGTCTCATAGCCTTTAATATTCGGCAATATTGTGGAGCCGTTGTCTGCTCCATTACAATAGCCCCAATAATCGATAGAAAAAGAATTTTTGCAATTCTTTGACAAGTAACTAAACCCATACAATTGAAGAGTTTTCGAATTTGCTGTTTGCGTAATTTCTGTCATGTTGCCGTAAGTGTCACGTATAATATTATACCTCCAAAGTTCTGTGGTATCGGAATCGTTTTTATGCACAGAAATTGATTCAAGCTGTGAAATATCGTTATTGTAGTGGAACCTTAATGTTGTAGATTTGGTTTTTATAGCAACAAGCTTCCGTTCATCGTATGTAGTTTTGGACGTAGAAGTGAACGCTCTATCTGCGAAATAATTAAAATTACTATAATTGTTTTCGAGGTAATAATAATAATATTGAGTTGGTCCTAGATAATCTGTTCTATGGTTAGGTGCAGCATATTCAAAATTAATTATATCGCCATATATACTCTTCATTTGTGTTATGTGCCATGCCGATTCATATTTGATTTTTTCCATATTGCTTTCCATTTCAACATTTATATTATATCCTTCTGCACATATAGGAGTTTCCGTTATTTCTACTCCTGCCTGTCCAAAAGAATAGCTAGTTTGATCCTTATCTGTCATACTGTAATCAAAATGTTTCCAACCATGAAATGAATCAAGGGAAATAGGTGATCCTGTACTCATTGTAATATTTTGATCTTCATCAAAGATAAATGAACCGTTCATATTTAGTCCATAAAATTTGTATATATCATTAGCAAAATCCACTCGCCCTGCTTCATAGTCCGAACATTGTTTATATGAAATTACATTTCTTGAAGAAAGTTCAGACGGGTCAAAATCTGAAGCTTGATTAATAATTCTATTCCTTAAATTCTTGTCGCTTTGAGAAAGATTGAACAATCCTCGCATCCAAATAGGACTGGACCTGTTTATATTGCATTCATCAGGCAAACCATATACCGAGCGCGATATTGTCATACCCGCCATTAATGTCCATCCGCTACTGATTACTCCAGGTAATTCATTTTGCTTAATTCCTCCTCCTTTATAACTTAAAGAAATTGGAACTGATAGAGAGCCTTCCGTAATGGTATAAATTGGAATTTCTATTTGTGGCTGTCCTGTGAAATATGATACCGGTATGTCAACATACTTCATCATTGA
>MTLE01001231.1_pt1 | contig 85431 bp, 72 predicted proteins | sample 1982461 | NCBI WGS metagenome assembly MTLE01 (sample SAMN05712605, study PRJNA340218) | biofilm metagenome | isolation source: sample SPL anode biofilm adapted to -200 mV | place: USA | collected 2012-02-03 | reverse complement strand
CTCGGGCAGCCTCATCCGCGGCCGCGGCCACGGCCGGGCCCTGGCGGTGGCCGCGGGCGCGGCCGCAGCCTCCTGGATCCCGGGCTTCGTCTACGTGGCCGACCCCACCTCCGGCTCCATCGCCGGGTACGGCCTGGACGGGTCCACCGGGAGCCTCGCCGCGGTGTCCGGCATGCCCGTGGACGCGGCCCCCAAACCCCGGGGCATCGCCGTCGATCCCACCGGGGCCACGGCCTTCGTGACCCACTTCGTTCCCACGGCCGAGGTGGACCCTTTCTCCTCCTTCAGCATCCACGACGGCGCCTTCACTCCCCTGGCTTCGTCCCTCGCGCCCCTCGGCAAGCCCGTCAGTTTCGTTCTCGAACCCGGAGGCCGCTTCGCCGTGAGTTCGGACAAGGCCACCACCGACCTGCAGGTTCACCGCGTCTCGGGCGGCGGCCTTGCCCCTGCGGGGTCGGCCACGGCCCCGGGTACGGCCGCGATCCTCGCCTTCGCTCCCGCCGGGCGGTTCTTCTTCGCGGCGACCTCGGGAAGCGTCGCCGCGTTCGTCCTGGACGCCAGCGGCAACGTCACCCGGCCCTCCTCGGGAGATGCCCAGCCCGCGGGCCTGAACCCCAGGGCCATCTGCGTGGATCCTTCCGGCCGGTATCTCTTCGTGGGCAACTCCGGCCTGGGGTTCGGCGGAGACGCCGTCTGGTCCTACGCCATCGACCCATCGACCGGAGGCCTGACGCCCCTGGGCACCCGGGCCCTCAGTCCCGGCAACGACGGCATCACCAGCCTGGCCATGGATCCCCTGGGGCGGTTCCTTTTCGCCGCCGTCTACAATCTGGGGCCCCCCGTGCCCATCCACCGGCTGGGCCTCGGCGCCGACGGCTCCCTCACCGACCTGGGGACCACCCCCGCCGACCCGGCTTTGGACCCGGGCGTCAAGCTTTTGGCGGTCGACCCTTCCGGGCGGTTCCTGCTGATGACCAACGGACTGACGCCGGAACTGACGGTTTTCTCCATCGACCCCTCCACCGGGGTCCTGACCCCCATCGGCCAGGCGATCCCCGCCCCCGGATCGCCCCTCGACACCTCGCCCCCGGCGCCCATGGCCCTGGCCGTGACCGGAACGGTGCGTTAAGGGACGCCCCGGCCCCACGCGAAAGGGCCCCGCTTCCATCCAGGAGGCGGGGCCCTTTCGTGAAGGGGGTCCGTTCAGGAGCCGGATCCCTCCGGATGCCTCCGGGCCACAGGGTGGCCGTTGCGACGGAGTTCGGGCTTGCCGCGCAAGGCGGCCCGTGCCGGGGACTCGAAGGGGGGCATGTCCAGTTCGGCGATGCAGGAGCCCGCGCCCACCAGGCAGATGCCGTCGGTGCTGAAGGCCACGCATGAAGGGTAGGCGAGGGCGGCGCATTCGTCCGGAGCCCTGCCCGGGCTGTAGTAGCCGATGGGACCTCGGCGGGTGCGGGTCTCCCCGGAACTCCCGGCCAGGGTGTGGAGCGTGCCCGTGTCCAGGTCCAGCACGCGCACCGCGCAGGCGCCTGTGTCGGCGATGTAGAGGTTCCGGCCTTTCACCGTGAGGCCCCCGGCGCGGTAGAGGCCGTTGACGGCATCACTGGGGATGCGGGGGGCGGGATCGTGCACCGGAGGCTCCAGCGCACCCAGGGAGCCGTGGGCCTCGCCGGTCCTCAGCACCCTCCTCACGTCGCCGTCGGGCCGGATCCGGTAGACGGCGTCAAAGTCCGAGACGTAGAGTTCCCCGGTCTGGGGATCCAGCGCCAGGCCCATGGGCTGCACGAAGGCGTCCCCGGCCACGGGCGAGACCTCGCCCTGGGGCGAGATGCGGTCCACGCGCCGGTTGCCCCGGTCCAGGACGAACACAGCCCCCTCCCGGTCCATGGCCAGGTCGGCGATGCCTCCGAACTCGTGGGTTCCCGCCAGCAGGCGACGGCTGCCGTCGGGCTCCAGGGCGTACACCTGGGAGGCCCGCCCCATGCGCGGGTCCGCCGGGGCTTCGCTGAAGACCAGGTGGTGGGGGTTGCCCGGAAGGCTGTTGGGAGGTCGCGAAGCCAGGCCTTCGCAATGGAAGGCGCCCGGGACCCAGGGCACGCGGTCCCCATGGGCCTGCCGCGTGGCGGCGCCCAGCCAGGGCTGGATCTCCCCCCGCAGGCTCACGAGCTGGACCCCGAAGTCGTCGGAAACCGCCCAGTGCCGGTTGATGGCGCCCGGCATGGACGGGTCGTCAAGGTAGCAGATCCGGTGGATGTTCCTGAAACGAACGGCCGTCGGGGCGCCGGGAAGGGGGTCCGGGTCGCCGGCATAGATCTGGAGCTTGGGGACCATTGGATTCTCGAAGGAAGGCAACCATGGCTTTGCATGATTAGTTTATATTTCACCTTCAAATTAGGCGGCTCCTCCCGAGCGTCAAGCCGAAGGCGGGAATTAATGCCGCCAAGCCTTCGGGTGAATGTGGCCCCTGCGATCCCCCCTTGGCCTGGGACGGTCCCGGGCTGTCAGGTAACCTTGGAGCCCGAGGCACCCATGCAGACCCGTCCCTTCGGCACCACCGGACTCGCCGTGACCCCCCTGGGCCTGGGCGCCATGCACTTGAACGACGACCGCGTGACCGAAGCCGAGGCCGGGGTCCTCCTGAACGCGGTGCTCGACCTGGGCGTGAACCTGGTGGACACGGCCCGGGGCTACGGCCTTTCCGAAGAACGCATCGGGCGCCACCTGGCCTCCCGGCGCGGGGAGTTCATCCTGTCCACCAAGGTGGGCTACGGCATCCCGGGGTTCGAGGACTGGACCGGGGCGTGCATCCTCGCCGGGGTGGACGCGGCCCTGGCCCGCATGCGCTGCGGCCACCTGGACATCGTGCATCTCCACTCCTGCCCGCTGCCGGTGCTCCAGCGCGGGGACGTCATCGAGGCCCTGGAGGCCTGCGTGCGGGCCGGCAAGGTGCGGGTGGCGGCCTATGCCGGCGACAACGCCGAGCTGGACTTCGCCATCGGGTGCGAGCGCTTCGCCTCGGTGCAGACCTCCGTGAGCGTCTGCGACCAGGTGAACCTCCAAGGCCGCCTGCCCGCCCTAACGGCCGGGGGCATGGGCGTGATCGCCAAGCGCCCCCTCGCGGGGGCCGTGTGGACGCGGGCGTCCCGGCCGGACACCTTCGCGGAAGGACACTACTGGGACCGGTGGCGCGCCCTGGGCCTGGACCGGCTCCCCACAAGCCTGTCTCCCGGGGAGGTGGCCCTTCGCTTCGCCGCCCACGCCCCGGGGGTGGACGCCTGCATCGTGGGAACGGGGAACCTGGAGCACTTCAAGCGGAACCTGGCGATCGTGGAGCAGGGCCCGCTGCCCGGGGACCTGTCCCAAGCCATCCGGGCCGCGTTCCAGGCGAAGGGCCGGGATTGGCCGGGGCTCATCTAGTGGGAAATGGGCTAGGGTAGACAAGGCCCTTTCTCCGCCAACGTTCCCGGAATCCCCATGCACACGACCCTCCACGACCTCCTTCCCAGGGCCCAAGAAGCCGGCGGCGACGAACTGCTCGGGCGCTTCCTGGAGTATGTGGAAGGCCGGCGCCTGGCCCTCTACCCCGCCCAGGAGGCCGCCATCCTCGAACTGTTCGAGGGGAGGAACGTCATCCTCAACACCCCCACGGGCTCGGGCAAGTCGCTGGTGGCCTCGGCGCTGCACTTCAAGGCCCTGGCCGAGGGGCGGCGGTCCGTCTACACCTGCCCCATCAAGGCGCTGGTGAACGAGAAGTGGCTCGCCCTGTGCCGGGAGTTCGGACCCGAGAACGTGGGGCTCAGCACGGGCGACGCCACGGTGAACCGGGACGCGCCCATCCTGTGCTGCACGGCGGAGATTCTGGCCAACATCGCGCTGCGCGAAGGCGGCGAGGCCGACATCAGGGACGTGGTCATGGACGAATTCCACTACTACGCCGACCGGGAACGGGGGGTGGCGTGGCAGGTGCCGCTGCTGACCCTGCCCCAGTGCAGGTTCCTGCTCATGTCCGCCACCCTGGGCGACACGACCTTCTTCGAGGAGGAGCTCACGCGGCGCACGGGGCTGCCCACCACCGCGGTGCGTTCCACGGACCGGCCCGTGCCGCTGGAATTCACCTACGCGGAGTCGCCCCTCTCCCTCACCCTGGAGCGCCTGGTGGAGGAAGGCAAGGCCCCGGTCTACCTCGTGCACTTCACCCAGCTCGAGGCCGCCACCAGCGCCCAGGACTTCACCAGCATCAACCTGTGCACGAAAGAGGAGAAGGCGGCCATCCAGAAGGAGCTGGAAGGCTTCCGGTTCAACAGCCCCTACGGCCCCGACCTCAAGCGCTGGCTGCGCCACGGCATCGGGCTGCACCACGCCGGGCTCCTGCCCAAGTACCGGATCCTGGTGGAGCAGCTTGCCCAGAAGGGGCTGCTGAAGGTGATCTGCGGCACGGACACCCTGGGCGTGGGCATCAACGTGCCCATCCGCACGGTGCTCTTCACCAAGCTGTGCAAGTACGACGGCCAGAAGACGGGCATCCTCAGCGCCCGGGACTTCCACCAGATCTCGGGCCGGGCGGGACGCAAGGGCTTCGACGACGTGGGGTGGGTGGTGGCCCAGGCCCCGGAGCACTGGATCGAGAACATGAAGCTGGCCGCCAAGGCCGCCGCCGGCGGGCGCAAGTTCACCAAGCGCCTGCCCCCCGAGCGCAACTTCACCAACTGGGACAAGCAGACCTTCGAGAGGCTCGTGGTGGCCCAACCCGAGCGCCTGGTGTCGCGCTTCCAGGTGAGCCACGGGATGCTCCTCAACGTCCTGTCCCGCAAGGGCGACGGCTGCGCCGCCATGCGGGGCCTCATCCGGAGCTGCCACGACAACGAACGCGCCCGCGCCGGCCACTTCAGGCGCGCCTGGCAGCTGTTCCGCGCCCTGCTGGACCGCGGCATCGTGGAGTTCACGGGCGAGGGCCACGGCCTGCGGGTGAACGTGGACCTGCAGGACGACTTCTCCATGAACCAGACCCTCAGCCTCTACCTGCTGGACACGATCCCGCTCCTGGATCCCGAGGGCCCCGAGTACGCGCTGGACCTCATCACACTGGTGGAATCCATCCTGGAGAACCCCGAGGTCATCCTCCGCAAGCAGCTGGACCGCCTCAAGGGAAGGCGCGTGGCCGAGATGAAGATGGCCGGCATCGAGTACGAGGAGCGCATGGCCGAGCTGGAGAAGCTCGAGTACCCCAAGCCCCAGCGCGACTTCATCTACGGCACCTTCAACGCCTTCGCGGTCAAGCACCCCTGGGTGGGCGAGGAGAACATCCGCCCCAAGTCCATCGCCCGGGAGATGTTCGAGGACTACCGCTCCTTCTCGGACTACGTGCGGGAGTACGACATCCAGCGCTCCGAGGGCCTCCTCCTGCGCCACCTGAACAGCGTGTTCAAGGTGCTGGCCCAGACCGTGCCCGACGCGGCCAAGACCGAGGAGGTGCGGGAGATGGAGCTCTACCTGGGCGCCATGCTGCGCCAGGTGGACTCCAGCCTGCTGGACGAGTGGGAGAAGATGCGCGACGGCGGCTACCGCCCCGGCGAAGCCCCGGAACTGCGCCCCCCCGGCGCCGAGGAGGCCGCCCTGGACATCACCCGGGACCCCAAGGCCTTCACCGCCGCCGTGCGCAACCGGATCTTCACGTGGCTGCGGAGCCTGGTGGTGGGCGACTGGGAGGAGGCCGCGGCCCTCCTGGCCGGACCGGGAGAGGCCGCGGACGCCGAAGGCGAGCCCTGGACCGCGGACCGCCTCAAGAGCCTGGCCGAAGCCTACCGCATGGACCACCGGGGCCCCCGCCTGGATGCCGAAGGCCGCAACCTGCGCCACACCTACGTCCTCCCCGGCTGGCGCGTCCAGCAGATGCTGGTGGACGAGGCCGGGGACAACGACTGGGTGGCGGAATTCCAGGTGGACCTGGACGCCTCGCGCAAGGCCGGGGAACCGGTGATGACCCTGGAACGCCTGGGTACTTACCGGTAAAAGAAAAAGAGGCTGATTCTAATATCTGAAGGGGGATGGCCAATACCCGATCGATCCGGCCCATGTTGCTTCCAGCCAAGGCCTTACGTCAATGCACGAACCCGTCGCCGCTCGCATACGAAACAGAAAGACCAAACGCTGGGACGCAGAGATCTCGCTGGGGCGCTGGGTGTTCAAATTAATGCATGAACGGCACGCAAGGCTCATCATTTTCTTTTCCCAGCGCCCCTGCGAGCCCTCTGCGCCTCTGCGTTTAGGCTTTTCGCTGGTCCTACCAATCCGCTCCGGACAATCCGTCAAGAGCCCAACCTCCGCCACCAAAATCCCGGTTCACAATCCTTGAACCAGGATTTCAACCCATCTTTTCATTTGTACCTTTTAAAATCCCCCCTCAGTCCCCTTCGAATTCCGTAAGCGAGAACACCTTCTGCCCCAGGGCCTCCAGGCGCCTCCGCCCCCCCAGGTCGGGCAGGTCCACCAGGAAGGCGGTTTCCACCACCACCCCGCCCAGCCTCGCGATGAGGTTCAGCGCGGCCTCGGCGGTGCCGCCGGTGGCGATGAGGTCGTCCACCAGGAGCACCCGCTCCCCGGGGTTGATGGCGTCCACGTGCATCTCGACCCGGTCTGTGCCGTATTCCAGGGCGTAGTCCTCGTGGATGACCGGGCCGGGGAGCTTGCCCTTCTTGCGGATGGGCACGAAGCCGGCCCCCAGGCGGTGGGCGAGGGCGGCGCCCACGATGAAGCCCCGGGACTCGATGCCGGCCACGAGCCGGATCTCCTGGCCCCCGTAGCGCTGGGCCAGGAGGTCGATGGCGCGGCCGAACCCGGCGGGGTCCTTCATCAGGGTCGTCACGTCCCGGAACTGGATGCCCGGCTTGGGGTGGTCCGGAATGGTTCGGATGAGGGATTTGAGGGTCATGGGGAATCCGGGGGAAGTTGAAACGACCATGGTATCCCTGATTCCTTCCTGGCCCACCGCCCATCGGTTCGTGGTTACATGGAAGCTGACCTACCTTGAAAGCAGCTGATGGCCGATCCCAAGCCTCCCACCAAGATCAACACCCGCAGGGCCTGGAAGGAAGCGCGCGAGCTGCTCTACCGCCACCGGAAATCCCTGGCGGTGGGCATGGCGCTGATGGTGGTCAGCCGGCTGGCGGGCCTGGTACTGCCGGCCAGCACGAAATACCTCATCGACGAGGTGATCGGCCGGCACAACAGCCACCTCCTCCTGCCCCTGGCCCTGGCGGCGGGCGCGGCCACCCTGGTGCAGGCCCTGGCGGGCTACGCCAACTCCCAGGTGGTGTCCGTGGCCGCCCAGCGGGCCATCATGGACATGCGCCAGCGGGTGCAGGACCACATCCTGCGCCTTCCCATCCGCTACTTCGACACCACCAAGAGCGGCATCGTCATCGCCCGGGTCATGAACGACGCCGAGGGCATCCGGAACCTGGTGGGCACCGGCCTCATCCAGCTCGCGGGGGGCGTGCTCACGGCCATCCTGGCCCTGGGGGTCCTGTTCTGGCTGAACTGGAGGCTGACCCTGGGCACCCTGGTGTTCCTGGCCGCCTTCGGGGGCGCCATGGCCCTGGCCTTCAACCACCTCAGGCCCCTTTTCCGCAAGCGCAGCGAGCTCACCGCCGACATCACCGGCCGCCTGGGGGAATCCGTGGGCGGCGTGCGGATCCTCAAGGTCTACGTGGCCGAGGAACGGGAATCGAGGATCTTCGCGGAGGGCGCCGAGAAGCTCTTCCGCAACGTGGCCGGCACCATCACCGGCACCAGCGCCATCGCGGCCTTCTCCACCGCCATCATCGGGGTGGTGGGGGTCCTCATCATGGTGGTGGGCGGCAACGCCATCTTCGCCGGGCGCATGACCCTGGGCGACCTGATCATGTACACCTTCTTCGTGGGCCTCCTGGCCGCGCCCGTGGTGCAGATCGCCAACATCGGCACCCAGGTGAGCGAAGCCTTCGCGGGCCTGGACCGCATCCGCGAGACCCTGGACATGCCCACCGAGGACCAGGAGGACCTGGCCCGGGCGCCCCTTCCGGCCATGGACGGGCAGGTGGAGCTGCGCGACGTGTGGTTCGAGTACGAGAAGGACACCCCGGTGCTCAAGGGCATCTCCTTCGTCGCCCCCGCGGGCTCCACCGTGGCCTTCGTGGGCTCCAGCGGCTCGGGCAAGAGCACCATCATCTCGCTCCTCATGGCCTTCAACCACCCCCAGCGGGGCCGGGTGCTGGTGGACGGTCGGGACGTGGACTCGGTGCGGCTGCGGGACTACCGCTCCAAGCTGGGCGTGGTGATGCAGGACAACTTCCTCTTCGACGGCACGGTGGCCGACAACATCGGCTTCGCCCGGCCCGGCGCGACCCGGGCCGAGATCGAGGCGGTGGGCGCCATCGCCCACGTGGACGAGTTCGTGGGGCGCTTCGAGCACGGCTACGACACCGTCGTGGGCGAGCGTGGGGTCAAGCTCTCCGGGGGCCAGCGCCAGCGGGTGGCCATCGCCCGGGCCATCCTGGCCGATCCCAGGATCCTCATCCTGGACGAGGCCACCTCCAGCCTCGACAGCGAGAGCGAAGCCATGATCCGCGACGGCCTCCGCCGGCTGCGGGCCGGACGCACCACCTTCGTGATCGCCCACCGCCTGAGCACCATCGAGACCGCCGACCTCATCCTCGTGGTGGAAGGGGGCGAGATCGTCGAGCGGGGCGCGCACGCCGAGCTCATGGCCCTGGGAGGGCGCTACCGCCAGCTCCACGACCGCCAGCAGAGCAGCGAGCTGGACCAGTTCATCAATCCGGGCGAGGACTTCACGGTGCCCGGCGTCGCGGGAGCGTAGGCCATGGAACAGCTCGTCCAGATCGTCATCTTCGGGGCCAGCGGAGACCTGGCGGCGCGCAAGCTGGTGCCCGCGCTCCTGGCCATCGCGTCCAAGGGCGCCGCCAACCTCCAGCTGGTGGGCGTCGCCCGCCGGCCCTATTCGGACGCCGAATTCCGCGACGCCCTGGCCGCGCGCCTCGACCCCGGGGAGCGGGGGGCCTTCGAGGCCTTCGCCGGCCGCGTCCACTACGTGCGGGGCGACGCCGCCGACGGCCTGGGGCCCCTGCGCACGCGCCTGGACGAGCTCGCCGGGGGCGCCCCCGCGGGCCGGCTCTTCTACCTCTCCCTGAAGCCCGACCTGTTCGTGCCGGCCATGGAGAACCTGGGCGCCTCCGGGCTGCTCCAGGGCGGGCCGTGGCGCCGGGTGATCGTGGAGAAGCCCTTCGGGCACGACCTGGCCTCGGCCCGGGCCCTGAACCAGACCCTGCACCGGGTGGCGGAGGAATCCCAGATCTACCGCATCGATCATTACCTGGGTAAGGAAACTGTCCAGAACCTCTTCGCCTTCCGGTTCAACAACGCGATCTTCGAGCCCCTGTGGAACCGCCGGCACATCGAGCTCGTCCAGATCACCGTGGCCGAGGAACTGGGGGTGGAGAAGGGCCGGGCCGGCTACTACGACGCCGTGGGCGCCCTGCGGGACATGGTGCAGAACCACATGCTCCAGATCCTCGCCCTGGTGGCCATGGAGCCCCCGTCCTCCCTGGACCCCGAGACCCTGCGCGACCAGAAGGTGGCGGCCCTCAAGGCCCTGCGCTTCCCCCTGGAGGATCCCCCCGTGCGGGCGCGGTACGCCGCCGGCGAGGCGAACGGCCGCTCCGTTCCGGGCTACCTGGACGAGGAAGGCGTGGGCCCGGATTCCACCGCCGAGACCTTCGTGGCCCTGCGCGCGGAGGTGGCCAACTGGCGCTGGGGGGGCGTGCCCTTCCTGCTCCGCCACGGCAAGCGCATGCCCAAGCGCTTCACGGAAGTGAAGGTGCAGTTCCGGGTGCCCCCCATCCAGCTCTTCGACACCTGCGCCCAGCCCCCAGTCGTGGACGGCCTGGCCTGCCAGCTGCGCCCCAACCACCTGACCCTCAGCATCCAGCCCCGGGAGGCCCTGTCCCTGGGCTTCGGGGTCAAGGTGCCCGGGCCCGGCATGATCATGGCGCCCGCCGAGCTGGCCTTCGACTACCGCGACCGCTTCGGCGCGCAGACCGCGCCCGCCTACGAGCGCCTGCTCCTGGACGCCATCAACGGCGACCCGTCCCTCTTCCTGCGGAACGACGAGGTGGAGGCCGCCTGGAGCGCCGTGGACGCCCTCCCGGCCCAGCCCCTCCTGGACTACCCCGCCGGTTCCTGGGGGCCCCCGGAGGCGGACCGCCTTTTCCACGGCTGCGAGGGGGGCTGGTCCCGTGGCTGAGGTGGTCCGCACCGCCACCCCCGCGGCGACGGCCGCGGCCCTCCTGTGCGAGGCCCTCGCCGCCCTGCCCCGGCCGCGCCTGGGGGTTTCGGGCGGCAGCGCCGCGGCGGTGCTGGGCCTGGCCCGCCGGGCCCTGGGGCCCCGGTGGGGCCAGGTGCGCCTCACCTGGGTGGACGAGCGGCGGGTGCCCTTCGCCGACCCCGATTCGAACCGGGGCGAAGCCTACCGCCAGGGCCACCTGGACCCCGCGGACCCCCCGGGGGCCGAACTGCCCCTCTACCTGGACCTGGAAACCGCCCCCGAGGCCTGCCGCCGGGTGGAGGCGGCCCTGGATGCGGATTTCGGCGGGGGCCTGGACGTGCTCCTCCTGGGCCTGGGGGAGGACGGCCATTCGGCCTCGCTCTTTCCCGGCCGCCCCTGGCCCCCGGAGCGGGTCCACGCGGTGGACGGGAGCCCCAAGCCCCCCCCGGGCCGCATGACCCTGGGCCGGGACCTGCTGGCGGAGACCCCCGCGGCCATCCTGGTGGCCTGGGGCCCCGCCAAGGCGCCGGCCCTGCGCCGGCTGCTCCGGGGGGACCCGGCCCTGCCCGCCAGCGGCTTCCGGGGCCTGACCGTCGTGACCGATCTGGAAGGAGACACCCATGCTTAGCGAAATCGGCGTCATCGGACTGGGCGTCATGGGCGCCAACCTGGCCCGGAACCTGGCCAGCCGCGGGTACGCGGTGGCCGGCTACGACCGCGACCCCGCCGCCGGCCGAAGGCTGACGGAGGACCATCCCGAGGCCGCCATCGCGGTGGCCGGGAGCCCCGAGGCCTTCGTGGCCTCCCTGGCCCGCCCCCGGAAGATCCTCCTCATGGTGAACGCCGGCCCGGCGGTGGACGCCGTCCTGGCGCAGCTGGACCCCCTGCTGGAGGCCGGCGACGTGCTGGCCGACGCCGGCAACAGCCATTTCACCGACACCGACCGCCGCATCCGCGCCCCGCGCGCCTGGTCCTTCCTGGGCATGGGCGTCTCCGGCGGGGAGGAGGGCGCCCTGAAGGGCCCGGCCATCATGCCCGGCGGGGACCCCGCGGCCTTCGAGACCCTGCGCCCCTGCCTGGAGGCCATGGCCGCCCGGAGCGCCTCGGGCCCCTGCGTGGCCTACTGCGGCGCGGGCTCCGCGGGCCACTTCGTGAAGATGGTCCACAACGGCATCGAGTACGGGGACATGCAGCTCATCGCGGAGACCGCGTTCCTCCTGCGCCGGGGCCTGGGTCTCAGCGCGCCCGACGCCGCCCAGGTCTTCGAGGACTGGAACCGGGGCGAACTGGACAGCTACCTGGTGGAGATCACCGCCCGCATCCTGCGAACCCCCGATCCCCAGAGCTCCGGCTTCCTGGTGGACGCCATCCTGGACCAGGCGGGCCAGAAGGGCACCGGCGCCTGGACCGTCCTGGCCGCGGCCGAAGCGGGCGTCCCCATCCCCACCATCGCGGCGGCCGTGGAGGCCCGGAGCCTCAGCGCCGACCGGCCGCGCCGGCTCGCGGGGGCCGCCCTCTTCCCCACCGAGCCCGCCGCCCTGCCCTCCCTTCCCCTGGACGACCTGCGGGACGCCCTCTACGCCGCCAAGATCGCCAGCTACACCCAGGGCTTCGACCTGCTGCGCGCCGCCAGCGCCGCCCACGGCTACGGCACGGAACTTTCGGAAATGGCCCGCATCTGGACCGCCGGCTGCATCATCCGCGCGCGGTTCCTGGAGGACGTGCGCGCGGCCTTCCTGCACACCCCCGCCCCCGACCTCCTGGCCTTCGCGCCCCATTTCGCCGAGGAGCTGCGCCGCCGGGAGCCCGCCTGGCGCCGGGTGGTGTCCGCGGCGGTGAGCGCCGGCCTTCCCGTGCCCGGCCTTTCGGCCTCCCTCTCCTGGTTCGACACCCTGTGCACGGCCCGGGGAACCGCATCGCTGATCCAGGCCCAGCGGGACTATTTCGGCGCCCACACCTACGAACGCTTCGACCAGCCGGGCCAGAAAGTCCACACCGTCTGGCCCTGAGCCCTCATCCCGCGCCATCCTGGCCCCACCCTTCCTGGGTCCGGAAACTGTGGAACGTGGCCGCTCCCAGGATCAGGTGGTCGGCCAGCGGCACCCCCAGGGTTTTCCCGGATTCGCGAAGCCGCCGGGTGAGCGCGATGTCCTCGCGGCTTGGGGTCACGCCGCCGCCCGGGTGGTTGTGGTAGGCGATGGCCGTCACCGCGCCGTAGCGCAGGGCTTCCCGGTAGAACTCCCGCGGGGACACCAGGGTGGCGTTGCTCAGCCCCTGGCTCAGGATGCGGTCGGCGATGAGGGCGCCCTGGGAATTCAGGGCCAGGAGGCCGAAGCGCTCCTCCGTCCAGCCCTGGCACCGCGCCAGAAGATACGTCCCCGCCGCCTGGGGCGACAGGAGGCGCAGCGGGTCCTGTCCCCGCCCCGCGCGCCGGGCCAGCTCGAGGCTGGCCCAGAGCTGGCCCGCCTTCGCGGGGCCGATGCCCGGGTACCCGGCCCAGTCCTTCAGCCCAAGCCGCAGGAGCCCCGAGAGGCCCCCGCAGGCGGACAGGATGCGCTGCCCCAGCTCCACCGCGCTCGTTCCGCGAATGCCCGAACCCCAGAGCAGGGCCAGGAGCTCGGCGTCGCCCAGTTCCTCCCCCAGGCCGGCCATGAGCCGCTCGCGGGGGCGCTGGTGGGGGGAGAGGTCGGTGATGCGCATCTCACCCGACCCAGCGCCGGAGGTCCCGGCGCCAGCGCAGAAGGTGCACGTCCCCCCGGCCGGAAAGGCTCAGGCACAGGGCGTCCCGGCCGTCCGTGAGGTACCAGACGCCGGAGGTGGCGGTGCCCCGCGGGGTGACCGTGATGACCGGGTGGGCGGCACCGGTGAGGTGGGCCTTGCGGGGCGGGTCCTTGCCCGCCGGGATGGACACGCCCGCGCGCGGCAGGCCCCACCGCACGCCGCGGGGGAGGCGCACCGGCTCCACGTCGCCGCCCGGGCCCCCCAGGGCCAGCCGCACGTCGCTTCCCCGGGCCCGGGCCAGCAGGAAGGCCTGGTCCAGGGCGCCCCGCAGGTCGGCGGCCAGGAGGGCCAGGGACGGGCCGCGCCGGTCCAGGGCGAGGCTGCCCGCGGCCCCCAGGACGGCGAGCAGGCCCAGGACCAGGACGGCCTCCAGGAGGGTGTGGCCCCGGGCCCTCACGGCGCGTCCGCCGTGCGGATGTGGGCCCGGAGGCGCAGGAAGGCCTTTTCGCCGATGCCCTTGATGTTCATGATCTCCTCGGGCTTGCGGAAGGGGCCGTGGGTCTTCCGGTACTCCAGAATCCGGGCTGCCGTGCGGGCCCCCACCCTGGGCAGCTGCATGAGTTCGGTGGCCGTGGCCGTGTTCAGGTCGACGGGCTCGGCAGGCGCCTTGGGCTTGCCCCCGTGGAGGGGGAGGAGGGCGAGGAAGCAGGAGAGAAGCAGGGCTTTCATGGGGCTCCCGGAAACTGCCCCATGCTGAATCAAACGCCATGCCGGAGGGCATCCGCTGGACCGGAGGATCTTCCCGGCCATCGTCGCTTCAGGCTGTCACCTTCCGCAAACGGCCGCCCCAGGCTCGCCCCGCGCAAATTCCCTGGTGGCGGGGAATGCCCTTGTGTTATCAGGCAACGACACTGAAACTTTCACATGACACTTACCGGGCGCGCCGATAACCGCTATCTTGAATGAATCATTAGGGATGGACCGATGATCAAGAAGGTGGGGAAGCAGCATCTCAGGCTGGGAATGTTCATCCACGACCTCAACTGCGGCTGGATGGACCACTCCTTCCTGCGGAACAGCTTCATGCTGCGCAAGGAGGCCGACCTGGAGAAGATCGCCAAGAGCGGCATCACGGAGGTCTACATCGACACCCAGAAGGGCATCGACGTGCTGGAGGACGTGGACGCGCCCAGCCGTGACGCGGTCGAGCAGATCATCGAGGAGAAGATCCTCAGCTCCCCCGTGGCCACCGCCCCGGGCGCCGAGGTCAAGACCAGCCACCAGGAGGAGCTGGTCTTCGCCAAGCAGATCACGAAGGAGGCCAACAAGGTCATCCATTCCATCCTCGAGGACGTGCGCCTGGGCAAGCGAATCCAGGTGGAGCGGGTGGAGCCGGTGGTCAGCCAGATCACCGATTCCATCCTGCGCAACCCCGGCACCCTGGTGAGCCTGTGCCGCATCCGCGAAGGCGACACCTACACGTTCCAGCACTCCGTGAGCGTGGCCACCCTGCTCATCTCCTTCTGCCGGGCCATGGAACTGCCGCCGGAGATCATCCACGAGGCCGGCGTGGGCGGCATGCTCCACGACATCGGCAAGATGCGGGTGCCCGACCACATCCTCAACAAGCCCGGGAAGCTCACCGACGCCGAGTTCACCATCATGAAGAACCACGTGAACCTGGGCCTCGAGGTGCTGCACAAGACCCCGGGCATCTCCGAGACGGTGTTCCAGATCGCCGGGGAGCACCACGAGAAGTTCTGCGGCACGGGCTACCCCCTGCGCAAGAAGGGCGCCGACATCTCGCTCCTGGGGCGCATGGCGGCCATCGTGGACGTCTACGACGCCATCACCTCCAACCGCGTCTACCACAAGGGCATGGAGCCCCCCCTCGCCCTCAAGAAGATCTACGAGTGGAGCGATCCCACCGCCACCGCCGAGCCCCACATGGACGGGGAGCTGGTCCAGCATTTCATCCACGCCCTGGGCATCTACCCCGTGGGTTCCCTGGTGCAGCTGGAGAGCCGGCGCCTGGCGGTGGTCCTGGAGCAGAGCCAGGAGGGGCTGCTCAGCCCCAAGCTGCGGGTGATGTACGATTGCGTGAAGCGCACCCGGATCGATCCCTTCGACCTGGACCTGGCCGACCCGGAGAACGGCATGGACGCCATCGTGGGCAACGAGGACCCCGACGACTGGAAGGTCAATCCTTACGATTACCTGGATATCCCCAGGGCCTGAGCGGATCCAGCTGACCCAGCCGGATCTGGGCGCCCTGGTGCCCCGCCGCGCCGGCGCGCTGGAACCACGCCTGGGCATCGCCGGAAGGCTCCAGCAGCGCGCCCAGTTCGGCCATGGCCTCCACGTGGCCCGCCTCCGCGGCGCGCCGGAGCCACACCTCCGCGGCCTGGGGATCCCTCGGCCTGCCGCCGGTGCCGGTGAGGAGGCTCATGCCCAGCATGAAGCAGGCCTGCCCCCGGTCCGGATCCGCGGTGGCCAGGGTCTCGACGGTGGCCTCCCACCCCTGGGTGATCTCCTCCTGCGCCCTCGACCCCAGGCGGCTGGCCCGGGCGAAGTGGCTGATCCGCAGCCCCACCCGCTCGGCATCGCGGGCCTTCACGGTCCAGTACACGGCCTTCTCCAGGTCCTCCGGCAGGTCCACCCCGAATTCGTAGGCCCGCGACAGCCATTCCATGGCGGGACGGAAGCCGTCGTTGGCGCTGCGCAGGTACCAGCGCTGGGCGGCCCCCGGGTCCCGGGCGGGACCGATGCCCCAGCGCAGCAGCTCCGCCAGGCGGAAGGCGGCCTCGGCGTGCCCCGCCTCCGCCGCGGCGCGGAAATGCCGGGCCGCCACTTCGCGCCCCGCCTGGCCCATGCCGCCCTCTTCATGGAAGAGGCCCAGCTCGAAATGCGCCTCCGCGTGGCCCAGGCGGGCCGCCTCCTCCAGGAAGGCCAGCGCGTTCCCTCGGCGGGAGGCCGCCAGGCCCCAGCGGTACCACGCCACGTCCCGGGGCCTGCGCACCGCGGCCAGCAGGCGCCGCAGGCCCAGCTCCAGGGGGTCGGCGGCGTCCCCGTCGTCCGCGGGGCCCCGGTTCAGGAGGACAGCCCCCGCCCCGGCCGCGGCCAGGCCGATCCCCAGGAGCGCCAGGACGGTCCGGGGCTCGGGTCCCCGCCCGGCCAGGGCCAGCCCCGCCGGCACACACACCGCCGCCACCGCGAGGCCGATGAGCCAGCGTCCCAGGGGGTCGGGTTTCGGATGAAGCATGGCGGATCCGGTCGGAAAGGGGGTCCTCCTGATGATAAGCCATTGCATGCATTCGAATTGGGCGATTCGAGCCCCGAGACGGGAAGATCCCTGGCGAAGAATCGAAATCAAATTATGTTTTATTAATTCCCCTCGCGTCAGCTTCCACCGCCGGCGCGACCTCGTCCCTATCCCCTCCGGAGCACCCATGCCCTCCTTCCGTCCTCTCCACCTGCTTCTCCTCGGGACCGCCCTGGCGGCGACCTCCGCGCTCTCCGCGGCCAGGGAGGAGCCGATCACGGTCGTCAACCAATCCACCGCGAAGTACGTCATCCTCGTCCAGGGCAATGAAGGCAACACCGGGGAACTGGCCGTTTCCCTAGACGGCAAATCGTCCACGCTGAAGCCCTGGGATTCGAAGGACGTGGAGGTTGGCCCCAGGAAGGTCGCCACCGTCTTCGCCTCGCGCGATGCCGCCGGCAAGCTCATGCACACGTTCTTCATCCGGGACGAAGGGTACAAGCAGGTGAAGGTGCAGGTCGCCTCCCCCAAGGCGGCCGACCCCGTCTCCGTGACCCTGCCTTCCGGAACGAAACTCGTCCTTTCGGGGACCCAGATCGTCATCGGGAGCCCCAGGAATTGACAGTTTCGAGGGGGATCGGCGCGGTCGCAGCCCTCTCCCCGCGGGAACGCGGATAAACGAGAGGACGCCCCCCGGCCGGGGGGCGTCCTCATCCTGACGGCGGCGCAGTCTAGCCGTTCTTCTTGACGAAGGCTTCCATGAACTCCACGAGGGTCTTGACGTTCTCGACGGTGACGGCGTTGTAGGTGGAAACGCGGATGCCGCCCACGTCACGATAGCCCTTGAGGCCGATCATGTTGTTCTTCTTGGCTTCCTTCACGAAGGCGTCGGTGAGCTCCTCGGTGGGGAGGAAGAAGTCGACGTTCATCAGGGAGCGGTCGGCCTTCTCGGTGACGAAGGGCTTGAAGAAGCCCGCGTGCCGGTCGATGCAGCCGTAGAGCAGCTCGCCCTTCTTGCGGTTGTTGGCCTCGATGGCCTTGAGGCCGCCGATGGACTTGTTGTAGGCCAGCACATTGCGCAGGATGTAGATGCCGAAGGTGGGCGGGGTGTTGTAGAGGCTGTTCTTCTCGGCGTGGAGCTTGTAGCGCAGGTAGCTGGGCAGGTCCTGGGCCTCGGCCTTGGCCAGGAACTCATCGGAGACGATGTGGAGGGTGACGCCCGAGGGTCCGAGGTTCTTCTGGGCGCCGGCGTAGATCATGCCGAACTTCGACACGTCGAAGGGGCGCCACATGATGTCCGAGGACATGTCGCAGACGTAGGGGATCCCGCCGGTCTCGGGGAATTCCTGCCACTGGGTGCCCTCGACGGTGTTGTTCGAGGTGAAGTGCACGTACAGGGAATCCGGGTGGATGTTCAGCTCGGACGCCTTGGGGAGGCGGGCGTAGTTCTCGGCCTTGGTGGACCCGGCCAGGCGCACGCGCTCCTCGCCGCCCACGAGCTTGGCCTCCTTGTAGGCCTTCTCGGCCCAGTTGCCGGTGTTGATGTAGTCGGCCTTGTGGTTCCCGCGCAGGTAGTTGAGGGGGATCATGCCGAAGGAGAGGTGGGCGCCGCCCTGGAGCAGGATGACCTTGTAGTTGGCGGGGATGCCCATGAGCTCACGGGTGAGCGCCAGGGCCTCCTCGTGGACGGCGTCGTATTCCTTGGAGCGGTGGCTGACCTCCATGACCGACATGCCGGTGCCGGCGAAGTCCAGGAGCTCTTCCTTGGCCCGTTCCAGGGCAGGCAGGGGCAGGCCGGCGGGGCCGGCGTAGAAGTTGATCGCGCGGTTGGTCATTTCGATCTCCTAGATCTTGAACGTGGAAAGGGTCTCGACGACGATGTCCCCGATGCGGCCGAGGTTCTCCTTGCTGCTGCCGCCGATGTGCGGGGCCATGAAGACGTTCTTGGCCGTGAGCAGGGGGCAGTCCGCGGGCGGGGGATCGCTGGGCCACACGTCGGTGCCGTAGGCGCGCACCTTGCCGGACTCCAGGGCCTCGGCCAGATCCTTCTCGACCACGACCTTGCCGCGGCCGGTGTTGATGATGATCACGCCGTCCTTCATCTTGGCGATGGTCGCGGCGTTGAACATGCCGCGGGTCTGGTCGGTGAGGGGCGTGTGGAAGCTGAGGAAGTCGGACTGGGCGAGCACCTCGTCCAGGGTCTTCAGCTCGGCGTGGGCGTGGGAGGAGAGGAAGGGATCGTAGGCGATGACCTTCATGCCGAAGCCCGCGGCGCGCTTGGCCACTTCCGTGGCGATGGCGCCGGCGCCGATGAGGCCCAGGGTCTTCTTGAACAGCTCGGTGCGCTTGAGCTCGCTCTTGGGGAACTTGCCCTCCTTCATGGCCATGTGGGCCTCGATGAGGCGGGCCGGGATGGCGACCATGAAGGCCATGGCCATTTCCGCCACGGACACGCTGGACGCGGCCGCGGTGTTCATGACCTTGATGCCCTTGGCCTTGCAGGCCTCCTTGTCGACGTTGTCCAGGCCGACGCCGCCGCGGATTACGAGCTTGAGGTTCGGGGCCTTGGCGAGCAGTTCGGGGTTGACGGTGGTCTTGGAGCGGATCAGGAGGACGTGGGCGCCGCCCAGGTCCGCCATGTCGCTGGAGACGTCACCGATGGCTTCCAGGCGCTTGGGCAGCGTCGCGTCGAACGCGTCCGCGATGAGGATCTTCATGGGGTACCTCCAATGGGAATGGGCATGGTTGGAGGGCCGCGCCGGGCGGCCCCCGTCGTTTCGCTAGTCTTCGTAGAGGCGCACCAGCAGGCCGGAGCGCAGCTTGGGCTCGAACCAGGTGGACTTGGGCGGCATGATCTGGCCGGCGTCGGCCACGTCCATCAGCTGCTCCAGGGACGTGGGGAACATGGAGAAGGCCACGGCCCAGCCGTTGGCCACGCGCCGCTCGAGCTCGTCCATGCCGCGGATGCCGCCGACGAAGTCGATGCGCGTGTCGGTGCGGGGATCCTGGATGCCCAGGACGGGCGCGAGGAGGTTCTCCTGCAGGATGCTCACGTCCAGGCTGCGAACGGGGTCGTCGGCGGGGAACGTGCCGGGCTTGGCGGTGAGGGAATACCACTTCCCGCCCAGGAACATGCCGAAGGAGGTGGGGGCCTTGGGGCTCCGGTCCGCGGTCGGGGCCACGGTGAACCGCTCGCCGACCTTGGCCAGGAACGCCTCGGGGGTCAGCCCGCCCAGGTCCTTGACCACGCGGTTGTAGTCCATGATCTTCAGCTGGTTGTGGGGGAAGACCACGGCCATGAAGCTCTCGAAGTTCTCGTCGCCCGTGGGGTCCTGGGCGGCGGCGCGGCGGGCCTGGCCGTAGCGGATGGCCGCGGCGGTGCGGTGGTGGCCATCGGCGATGTAGAGCGCGGGGATGGCGTCGAAGAGGTGGTTGAGGGTGTAGATGTGGGTCTCGTGGTCGATGAGCCACACCGTGTGCCCGATGCCGTCGGGGGTGACGATGTCGTAGAGGGGTTCAGTGGCGCGGATCTTGTCGACGAGGGAGTCGATGTAGGGCACCGCGCGGTAGGCCAGGAACACCGGCTCGGCGTTGGCGGCCTGCTCCGTGACGTGGCGGGTGCGGTCGTCCTCCTTGTCCTTGCGGGTGTACTCGTGGCGCTTGATCTGGCCGTCCTCGTACTCCTTCACCGAGCACAGGCCCACGAGCCCGGCCTGGACGTGGTCGCCCATGCGCTGCTGGTAGACGTAGAGGCAGGGCTGGGCCTCGTGCACGAGCGTGCCTTCGCTGATCAGGCGCTGGAGGGCCTTCACGCCCTGCGCGTACACCTCGTCGGCGTGGATGTCGGTGGACGCCGGGAGATCGATCTCCGGGCGTCCCACGTGGAGGAACGAGTGGGGGTTGCCGGCGGCCAGGGCCCGCGCCTCGTCGGTGTTCACGACGTCGTACGGCACGGCGGCCACCTGGCCGGCGAGTTCGGGTTTGGGACGGTAGGCCTTGAAGGGCTTCAGCTGGGACATACGATCCTTCCTGGGAGAGAGGGTTGCCAAGGGACTATTAAAGATGATGAGGTATTTTGGCAAAGGAGAGGGGCATAAGAAAGAAATTTCCTAATGTGTGAAAATTTTTTGCCATGCCATCCGGGAGGCCCTAGAGCCTCCGGTGCACCCCTTCACCGAACAGGTCATGGAGGTGGGCCGCGTCGTTGAGCCGCACCACCTGGAGATGATCCACATCGGTTCCCTCAAGCAGGTTAAGGCAGGTGGGGGCCTGGCGGAAGGCCCAGACCCGGCTGAGATCCAGTCCCAGGATGCGGGCCAGCAGCGCGCGGTTGACCCCGTCGTGGGTGACGAGGACGGCCACCTCCTCCGGACCCAGGCCTCGGCAGGCTTCGCACAGGGCGGGCCAGGCCCGGGCCTCCACGTCCCGGAAGCCCTCGCCGCCGGGAGGGGTCGCCAGGTGGGGGGTCTCCCGCCAGGCCCGGCGCAGGTCGGGGTGCGATTCCTGGATCTCGGAGGTGAGCCGCCCTTCCCACGCGCCGTGGGACAGTTCCACCAGCCGGCTGTCCAGGGTCAGCGGCCGTTCCCCCAGGGCCAGCTCCGCGGTCTGCCGGGCCCGCAGGAGGGGGGAGGCCACCGCCCGGGCCACCTCCAGGCCCGCCAGGCGCCGGCCCAGGGCCTGGGCCTGCTCGCGGCCCCGGGGCGAAAGGGGGATGTCGAAGGTCTGGCCCTGGTGCCGGCCTTCCACGTTCCACTGGGTTTCGCCATGGCGGGCGAGGATGATGCGCATGGTCAGGCGTTCCAGTTGTCTTCGTAGAAGGGGTTGCGGGGCAGCTGCTTCTTCACCTTCATGTCCCGGAACAGGGCCAGGTTCATGAGCACCTCCGGCAGGGGCAGGTCGATGCTCGGCTCCACGCGGCAGGTGTAGACGAACTCCACCTGGACCCCGTCCCAGCTCAGGATCTGGTACGCGGCCAGGAGGCCTTCCTCCTGGCCCAGGGCGGCGTGGATCAGTTCCCCTTCCCTCACGTAGAGGTAGCCCGTGGCGTCGGGGCCGCGCACCGTGAAGGTGGCGGTGCGGCGCTCCCAGTTCATGAGCTGCAGGAGGCTGCCGATGCCCACGCCCCGCACCAGGCCGGGGGCGGTGAGGCTGGCCGCGGTGCGGATGGCCTCCATGAGCGTGGAGAGCTTGGGGGGCTTGGGGATCACCTGGAGGGCCCCCAGGTCCAGGGCCTGGTTCTGCAGGGAGGGGTCGGCCACGGAGGTGATGACGATGATGGGCAGGCTCGGGTACCGCTGGGCCAGGGCCGCGATGAGGCCGTAGCCGTCCAGCACGGGCATGTTGAGGTCGGTGACCACCACGTCCACGGGCTGGTCCCGGAGGCGGTCCAGGGCCTCCCGGCCGTTGGCGGCGGACACGAGGGTGAATTCCTGAAGGCCCTTGAGGCCGGCCAGGTAGAACCGCAAGGTGGACTGCTCGTCCTCCACCAGAAGGGCGGTTTTGGCGGGACGGGGACCGGTCGGAGTAATCATCGATGCCAGTCTAGTGGGTTTCGGATTCCTGGCCCTTGGGGATTTTGTGCCGGGGCCGGGGCTCGTCGGCGATGAGGGCCCGGGCCTGGGCGGCGTCGGCGGGGTGGGTGGCCATCCAGGCCACGGCCCAGGCCGGAAGGGCCCCGTCCTCGTAGTCCCGCTCCTTGCGCAGGTGGCTCACCAGGGTCTGGATCATGGCGTCGTGGCGGTCGCTGGGCTTGGGGGGGATGTGGCCCTCGAAGATGGGCAGGGCGAAATAGTCCCGCAGGGTCTTCTCCACAGGCTTGCCCCACACGGCGTAGGTGCGGTCCTCGGGCCCGCCCACGGGCTTGACGTTGATGTTCTCGCCGTAGAGGTAGTAGAAGACCGCCTCGCCGTCGCTCCAGTTGCGCAGCACCTTCAGGGCCCCGCCCACCAGCAGGTCCTGGAGCTCCAGGTCCCGGGGCTTGTCGGTGCGGAAGTCCCAGGGCCCCACGTGGGCGCCGGCGACGCTGGGGTAGCCCACCTCGGTGATCATGACCGGCTTCTCGAACCGCGCGTGGAGCGTGCGGGCCTTGTTGACGATCCACCACCAGGCGTCCCGGATGGCCTCGGGCCGCGGATAGTCCTCGGACTTGTCGATGGGGTCGTAGGTGTTCATGCCGATGACGTCCAGGCAGTCCCCGAAGGTGAAGCTGTCGTGGCTGTCGAAGTTGACGCTGTAGGTGATCTTGCCCTTGTACACCTTGCGCACCTGGGCCACCAGGGCCCGCCACTGGTCCGGGAAGGGGTGGGTGCTGGCCATCTCGGTGCCGACGCTGTACCACTCCACGCCCTCCTCCTGGGCCAGGGCGGCCAGGTGCACGTTGAAGGCGGTGTAGTCGGCCCACCACAGATCCCAGTGGGCCGGGTGGATGTTGCCGCGCCACCAGGTGGCGTTCTCCGCCTCGTCGCGCAGGTTGATGGTGGGGAAGAACATCACCCGGAGCTGGAGGTCCCGGGCCTGGCGGAAGGTGCGGCGCAGCGCGCGCTCCGTGGGGCTGCTGGTGGGGTGGCGCACCACCTCGTCGCTCCGGCCCGTCTCCATGCGGTAGATGGCCTGGAGGCTCACGCAGGTGGCGCCGGTGCCGGCGATGCGCTCGAGTTCCTCCCGGTAGTCGTAGTCCGGCAGGCCCGCGTACATCCCCAGGACAATGCCCCGGGGCTGGGGCACCAGGCGCCGGGCGGACTTGTGGCGGATCAGGGCGACGGTCGCGGGAACCGCGGCGAGGGCCAGCACGGCCAGGATCTTCTTGAACATGCGTTCTCCAACCCTTTCAGCTTAAGTCGCATGGAGAACAATTTCCCGGCTAAACTGGCCTGGAGGCGGACGATGCCGAAGATCCTGCTCGTGGAAGACAACGAGATGAACAGGGACTCCCTGTCCCGGCTCCTGGCGAGGCGGGGCTTCGAGGTCATCTTCGCCGAGGACGGGGAGGAGGCCGTGACCGTGACCCGGGCCGCCCTGCCCGACCTGGTCCTCATGGACATCAGCCTGCCCAGGCTGGACGGCTACGAGGCCACGCGGCTCCTGCGCGCCTCCGAGAACACCCGGGACATTCCCATCATCGCCCTCACCGCCCACGCCATGACCAGCGACCGGGAGAAGGCCATGGCCGCGGGCTGCACCGACTTCGAGAGCAAGCCCGTGGAGTTCACGCGGCTCCTGGGCAAGATCCAGGCCTACCTGTCCTGACGCTGCACGAGCACCTGGAGGATCCTGCGGCCCTCCATCTTCTGCACCGTGAGGCGGGCGCCTTCCACCTCCAGGACCTCGTGGGGCACGGGAATGCGGCCCAGTCGCGCCATGATGAGCCCGCCCAGGGTGTCGAAGCCGTCCCGTTCGCAGACGAGCCCGGTGCGCTCCTCCAGATCGTCCACGTGCACCTGGCCCGGCACCAGGAACTCGCCCGGCACCACCTCCACGATCTCGGGCTGGAACTCGTGCTCGTCGTGGATCTCCCCGAAGACCTCCTCCAGGAGGTCCTCCAGGCTCACGATGCCCGAGACGCTCCCGAACTCGTCCACCACCACCGCCAGCTGCTGGCGGTTGCGCTGCATCTCGCGCAGGAGGTGGAGGATGTTCTTGCTCTCGGGGACGAAGCAGGGCGGCTTGGCCAGGGTGGCCAGGTCCTCCGGGGCGTCCCGGCCCACCTGCATGAGGTCCTTCAGGATCAGGATGCCCACGATGGTGTCGATGGTGCCGTCGTAGAGGGGCATGCGCGAGTGGCGGCTGTCGCGGAAGGCCGCCCAGGCCTCCTTGAAGGTGGCCGTCACGGGGATGCCCTGGACGAGGGTGCGGGGCGTCATCACCTCGCGCACCACCGTGTCGCCGAATTCCACCACGTTGCGGATGAGCTCCCGGTCCTCGACCTCCAGGATGCCTTCGGCCTCGCCCTCCTCCAGCAGCGCGGTGACGGCCTCCTCGGGCACGTCCTCGTCCTCGTCCAGGCGGGTGCGGTCGTGGTCGGCCCGCTGGCGCTGCACGACCCGGGCCAGGGGGGCCACCAGGGGCGCCAGGAGGCGGTGGGCGGGGCCATACCAGGGGAAGAGCCGCTCCATCCAGACGCCGGGGTCGCTGGCCACCACCAGGGTGGGCAGGGCCAGGTCCATGGCCCAGATGTAGACGAGGATCAGGGCCCCCAGCGTGAAGCCCCCTCCGGGCAGGAGCTCGCGAAGGGGCCAGGCGAGGCCCAGGAGCACCACCAGGAGGGCCTGGTTGAGCAGGGAGATGCCCAGGCCCAGCACGTGGGGATCCACCAGAAGCTGGGCCAACAGGCGGTTGCGGATGGCCTCCCCTTCCAGCATGCGCCGGCGCTGGATGGACGGCAGGGCGTGGAAGGCCTCCAGGAGCCCGGCCATGATGGCCCGGTACAGGAGGACGAGGACGATGAGGGCGACGAGCCAGGGGCCAGGGGCGATACTCGGGGGTTCAGTCACGATGCAATTCTAGCAGGCGTTTCTCATCGGGCGTGAGCTTCCCGTGCAGGCGGGCCTTTTCCCGGATGGCTTCCATGGGGTCGCGGCTGAGCCCGTCGGGCGTGGGGGGCAGGCCCTTCCGGACCCGGGCGGCGTTGAGGAAGGCGTAGGGCTCCGTGGCCAATTCGGGACTCCTGCGGAAGTGGTGGTAGGTGACCCAGCCCCCCGTCAGGAACCAGAACCCCAGGGCCGCCAGGCCCGCGCGCTGGAGCCGCCAGGCCCGCGGGGGATCCTTCCTTACCTTCTGCCAGGCCACGCCCGCCGCCAGGTTCAGGCCAATGATGGCGGCCGTGAGGGCGAGGGTCCCGGTCCAGCCCAACTGGTACCAGCCCCATCCGGTGCGCAGGCGGATGGGATCGGCCAGCAGCAGGCCGAAGATGAGATTCAGGTGCAGGAGGTAGAGCAGCAGGGATTCCCGGGACGCCGCCATGACCACGTTGGCGCCTGGCCACCGGCCCCTCACCGCCTCGAACCACCCCAGGAAGCCCCCCGCCAGACAGATCACCCCCATGCGCTGCGCGACGCTGGGCAGCGTGGTGTTGTGGAGCCGCCCCATCTCCCCTTGGGTCCAGGGCCCGTTCCAAAGCCAGGTCTTCGCCTGCCAGGTGCCCCACACCAGGAGGACCAGGCCCACCGCCGACAACACCCCCAGCCACCGTCCCTCGGTCCAACGGGCCCGGCCCTCCACGGGCAGCACCCGGAAATGCCGGTACAGCGCCCCCAGCACGGACCCGAAGGCCGCGAAGGCGAACCACGGGAACAGCGGGAACAGGGCCGTCACGCCCCGGTCGGTGTTGCCGTTGACGAACCCCCGGATGGGCATCCAGAGTCCGTCGGCCACGCCCGCGCGCCACAGGTGGGGTGCGGCCAGGGTGACGCCCAGCGCCAGGGCCAGGGCCACGGCGGCGTAGGCCATGGGCCGGCGGATCAGCCGCGCCAGCCCCTGGAGGATCAGGAGGGAATAGACGATGCACTGCAGCACGTCGATCTTGAAGAGCTCGCGGTACTTCTGCGGGGTGGCCAGCACCGTCCACTCGGCCAGTGTCAGGCCCGGGGCGTGCAGGAGGTAGGCGCACAGGAGGATGAAGCCCAGGCGCCTGGCGGTGGGCGCGAAGGGCCGGATCGTCCCGTCGGGGCGGAAGGTGGACAGGGCCAGGCTGTAGCCCGCCGCCAGGATGAAGCTGGGCGCCACCAGCCCGTTGAGGTAGTTGAGCCAGTCCGGGATCAGCCCCTGGTGGAGCCAGACGTTCACGCAGTGGACCTCGATCATGACGATCACGGCCCACCCCCGGATGAGGTCGAGCCAGTCGCAGCGCCTGGAAGGGGTCGGATCCGAAAGGGACTGTAGGGACATCCTGAAATGGTGCCCTACTTGCCCCGCCGAGGCTACCAGGGGATCGGCTTGCGGTTCCGGAAGAAGCCTCCGCTGGGCCCGTCCGGAGGCAGCGTGGCGAGCCAGATGGGGGTGTCGGCCCCCTGTTCCGGCACGAGGGGCGCCGCGGCCCCGCCCATGCGCGTGGCCACCCAGCCCGGGCAGCAGGCGTTGATCTTCACGTCGCCCTGGAGGTCATGGCCCAGGGAGAAGGTGAGGGCGTCCAGCGCGGCCTTGGAGACGGCGTAGGCGAAGGGGCCCGTGAGGCCCTCGCCGAAGGAGCCCCAGCCCGAACTGAGGTTCACGATGCGCCCGTAGCCGCGGTCCAGCATCCCCGGAAGGAGTCCCCGGATGAGCGCCAGCGGCCCGAAGACGTGCACCTCGAAGGCCTGGCGCACCGCCTCCGGCGCCACCTGGAGCGCCGTGCCCTCCGGGCACACCCCGGCGTTGTTCACCAGCACGTCCACGGGGCCCAGGGCCGCCAGGGCCCGGGCCACCGAGGCCCCGTCGGCCACGTCCAGGGGCAGGACCGTGGAACCCGGGATCCCGGCCGCGGCGGCCTCGCCCTCCGCGGCCACCCGGCAGCCCAGGACGACCTCCAGCCCCTTCGCCGCCAGGCCCCGGGCCGTGGCCAGGCCGATGCCGCGGTTGGCGCCCGTGACCAGGGCGCGCATCAGCGGGCCTTCCCGTGGCGGACCACCAGCACGTCGCAGGGCGCGTGCTTGACCACCCGCGCCGCGGTGGAGCCGAACAGGAGCCGCTCGATGCCCGAGTGCCCCACCTGGGCCACCACCAGGAGCGAATCCGGATCGGCCATCGCCACCAGCTCCTCGGCGGGGCTGCCCCACTTCACCTCCAGGGCCGCCCCCGGAAGGTCGGCCACCCACTGCCCCAGGTGGTCCGCGGCGTGGGCCTCCATGGACTGCAGCCAGGCCGGATCCGGCAGCGCGATCTGGGCCTCGGGCAACATGGGCGCGGGCGGCTGCAGCACGTGCACCGCCACCAGGGGCGCCCCGAACGTCCGGGCCCACATGGACGCCTTGGCCAGGGCGGCCCGGGAGGCATCCGAGAAATCCACTCCGACGATCACCCGATTGATCATGTGGCATCTCCAGGGGACACCTCCAACATAGTCCCGGCGTCAAGCCCCGGCCAGGGAAGTGCGAACGCCCGGGTCTTGAAATAGATGTTTAAACACGTATACTGATCCCAGGAGGTGCTCCCATGATCCTCAAGCGGCCCGCCAACGAGCGCGGACATTTCAATTTCGGCTGGCTCGACACCCACCACAGCTTTTCCTTCGGCGACTACCAGGACCCCGCCCACGAGCGGTTCCGGGCCCTGCGGGTCCTGAACGAGGACCGGGTGCAGCCCGGCCAGGGCTTCGGCACCCACGGCCACCGGGACATGGAGATCCTCACCTGGGTGCTCTCGGGCGCCCTGGCCCACGAGGACAGCACCGGGGGCCGCCACGCGCTCAGGCCCGGCACCGCCCAGCGCATGACCGCCGGCAGCGGCATCCGGCACAGCGAGTTCAACGCCTCGGACACCGAGCCGGTGCACTTCCTCCAGATCTGGGTGCTGCCCGAGAAGACCGGCCTGGCCCCCGGCTACGAGGAGAAGGCCTTCCCCGTGGAGGCCAGGACGGGCCGCTTCGCCCTCCTGGCCAGCCGGGGCGGCCGGGAGGGGTCCCTGCACTGGAACCAGGACGTGGACCTCTGGACGGCGGTGCTGGAGCCGGGCGCGGTCCTGGAGATGCCGCTCCGCCCGGGGCGGGCGGCCTGGGTGCAGGTGGCCGCGGGCGGCGTGGACCTGGACGGCGTGGACCTGGCGGCCGGGGACGGCGCCGCGGTGACCGGAGCGCCCGGCCTGCGCCTCACGGGGAAGGCGCGGGCGGAGGTGCTGGTGTTCGACCTGGCCTGACGGTCATTTGGGAAGCGCGTCGAGGAGGGACCTCACGGTGGCCCTGCGGGGATCGGCGTTCATGCCCGGAATCCGGAGGAATTCCTCGTAATAGTCCCGGGCCGCGGGCGCGTCGCCGGCCAGCCTTGCCTGGTCTCCTCTGCGCACGAGGCCATCGGCGGCCAGCGGCCGAATCCGGTCCATGACGGCACGGACCACCGGGATCCGGGGCGCGTTGCCGAACTTGACGTACTTCCGGTAGTGCTCCAGGGCCAGGTCCGCGTTGCCCGCCGTCTGCGCCTGGTCGCCGAGGCTGGCCCAGAGGGGCAGGGCCGCCTGGATCGCGTTGGAGAAGTTCCTCCATTCGGGGTGTTTCTCCGCGCCTTCCAGGTATTTCTCGAGCCTTTCGAGGGCCCCCTCCGGATGGGTGGTGATCAGGGCCATGCCCTTCGTGAAATGGATATTGGCGATGGCTTCCAACTGGGACATCGATCCGGCCCCGGAGGTGCCCGTGGTGGGTGCCGTGGCCCCGCCAGCCCTTCGGTTATGGGCGGTCTGGGTGCGCCACGCCGGGTTCGGAAGCGCCTCCTGGTAGGGAAGCAGCGGCGCGGTGACCTGGAGGACGGCGTCTCCGCAGGATAGGGCCAGGTCGTCTTCGGGCGTCACGGCCAGGCCCATCGGCGCCAGGAGGGGCGAGGCGAGGGCCTGGCCCGGCTCCGCTCCCGTCAGGTGGTTGACGCCGGGATGGCCCGCGACGCACTCGAAGGTCCCGCTGGCTTCCCGGCGGACCCAGACGGCCCCGTTGGCGGCATCGGCCAGGAAAAGGTTCCCCCTGGAATCCACGGCAGCGGCCGTGATCTCGGGAAATCCGCCCTCGGTCCGTTCGGCCGTGCCGGGAACGCTGGCGGCCACCCCGGGCCCGAAGGCGAAGGGCGGGCCGTCCATTACCCAGGCGGGGCCCCCGGGCACGACCTCCCGATAGGTTTGGATCATGCAGAGATCCTGGTCGTGATGGGGCAGGACCACATGGACCCGGTTGTCCCAGCCGATGGCCAGGGCCTGCGGCCCGTGGGGCAGGCCGTCGGCAACCGTCTCCATGGCGAAGGCCGGGGTGGGTCCGGTGCCGGTGATCCGGCAGAGGGTGACCCTCCAGGGGCCGCCGCCGGGATGGGTGGCCAGGTAGGCCGCGTAGGCTCCTTGCGCCAGCGGCGCGGGCGCGGTTCCGCGCTTGGGGTCCGGGGGGGGCGCCGCGGGGCTGCTGCAGAACGCCACCATGGCCTGGGCGTCCGGAGGGTCCAGGGGGTTCAGGCGCGCCAGGGCGCCCCGTCCCCGGGCTGCGATGTGGACGCCAGCCCCCCCGCGGACGACGTCAAGGACGTTCAGGACCCGGCCCTGGTCGATCATCTTGATGTGGGAGCCGCCATCTTCCAGGACGAACATCCGGGCCGAACCGTCCATGGCGATCTCGGTGGGGTTCTTGAACCGGGCGTTGGCGAGGGACTCCGGTCCAAACTGGGCCTCCTTCACCTTGGGGTTTCCGGCGAAGGTGCCCACCGCTCCGGATGGAACGGTGTCCATCCCGCGGAGGGCCACCCGGCGGATGCAGTTGTTCCCGGTGTCCACCACGAAGGCGTCGCCAGTGGACTGTTCCACCGCGATGCCCCTGGGTCCCAGGAACCGGGCCTCGTGCCCCTTGAGGTGGTCGGCCCAGGGCTTTTCCGGTGTCGGGGTCCAGGGCGCGCCCAGGGAGGTGACGCCGCCGGGAAGGCCCAGGTGGACCTGGCGGATCACGTGCTCGTCCTGGTCGGCCACCCAGAAGGTTCCCGGGGCGACCCCCGCGGCAAGCTGGGAGGGACGGCTGAACCGGGCCTTCAGGGGCTCAGGTGCATCCTGGAAGCCCGCGCTCACGCGTCCCGCGGCGAGGGCGCCGGCCACGGTCGTGACCTGGCCGGCGGTGACGGTCCCGGCCCCGTCGGCGACGATGGCGACGGTGCGAAGGCAATGGTTGCCGCGGTCCGCGACGAGGAGCTCGCCGTTGGCCACCAGCAGGGCGGCGGGGCTCCGGAACATGGCCCCGGCCGCGAGGCTGCCGCCGGGGCCGTCCCCGAAGCCGGACTTGACCTGGCCGGCGAAGGGCTTCAGCGTCCACGCCGCATTGACGGGGTCGTCCCGGTCCGAGGCGAGCACCTGGATCACCCCGTTCTGTAATGGGGAAGGTTCCTTGGCCGTGAGGTCCCACTGGGGGCTCTTCTCCGTGGCGACGAAGACGAACCATCGGTATGTGTTCGTGGGATGCGGAAGCAGAATCCGCGCAGCCGCGATCGCGATCGGACGCCACAGCCTCGGGGTGTGGGGGGCGGTTTTATTATAAATCGGGTGCGTGTACGTGACGCTCTCGGGAGTCAGGAGCCGCGTCCGCCGGTTGGCGATGTCCAGCACCCGGACACCGTGCTCCAGGTCCGCCACGAAGGCGAAGCCTCCGGCCTCCGCGATGCCCGTGAGCGTGCCGAAGCGGGCGCCGGCGAAGGGCGTGACGGGCTCGGGCGGGAGCCCGGGGTGGGTCACGCTCGGGGCCAAAGGGGGGGCCGTTGCCGGGGCGGCGACGCCCGGGGTGCCCGCGAGCGTGACGGGAGGCGCGCTCCCGTCCAGAGGCATCGTCTTGACGGTATGGGCGCCGTTGTCGCAGATGAGCAGCTCCGTGCCCGCCACGGCCATGGGCCCGGGGTTGGCGAGGCGGTCGGGGCGGGCCCCGTGGTCCGGCAGCCGGTACGACCCGGCGAAACGTTCCACCGTCCCCCCAACGGTGGCGATGCGGCGCAGGGTGGCGTCCGGGCCTTCGGAGATGATCACGTCTCCACCATGGGCGACGAGGCCCTTCACGTTGCGCCACCGTCCTTCCCGGGGGGGGTGGCCCGGCTGGGAATCCCCATATTCCGGGGCGGGATGGGCCATCCCGGGATTCCCCGCCACCACCTCCAGGGACCGCCTGGCCAGAGACAGCCTGGCCGAGAGGTCCGGGAGTCCGTCCCGGTCCTTGAGGGTGAGGGTGAAGGCCTGTCGGCGGGTGACCGGCACATCCGCGCCGGTGGCGCCGGCTGCGAGGGGGATGGCGGGGTCCGGATCCGAGGAGACGGCGGCCCCCCGGGGCTTGACGAGGAGGTTGCGGGTGAGGGAGATCCCCTGGGGAATGCCCGTGAAGGTCCAGGAAAGGTGGGTGAGGTCCTGGTCATGGGGCAGCGGGTTCACCGAGGCGGTCAGGGTCAGGGAGCCCAGGGCCACGAAGGGCACCACGGTGTAGGTCACGGGGTTCGACACGGCCGTGTCGAGCTCGGACCCGGAATGGCCGTCCAGGGACGTCACCTTCACGGAGAAGGTGTAGGTGCCTGGCGCGGGGACGGTCCCGGAGATCACGCCGGAGCCGGGATCCAGGCCCAGGCCGGGAGGAAGGGGCGTGAGTGCCGTGTAGCGGTACCCGGCGGCATGATCGGGATCCGGGTTGGTGACCCCGGGAACCTGTTCGATGGCCAGGCGGTCGTCGAAGTGGAAGTCGGGGTAGTGGAGGGCCATCGCCGGGCCGGGGTTCACCTGGTACACCAGGTCGGTGGATGCGGTGCGGTCCCAGTTGCGGACGGCGACCTGGAAGGCGTACCTCCCCGCGGCCCGCGGAACCCCGCCGATGGAGCCGGTCCCGGGATCGAAGTGGAGCCCCGGGGGCAGGTCACCCACCAGACTGTAAGCCCGGCCGAAGTGCGCCGCCGCGTTGGTGACGGTGGGAGCCTGGGGGTCGAGCTGCTGCCGGGTGGCGCAGACGACGGGTCCGGGCGCGCCGTACGAGATGCCCAGGACGGTGTCATCGGAGATGGCGTAGGTGACCGGATCCGATTCGGCCCGGTTGCCGGCGCCGTCCACGATGGCGACGTAGAAGTTGGCGAACTGCACCTGGTCCGGGACGCCCGAGATTTCGCCGGTGGCGCCGTTCCACGCGAGTCCGCTGGGGATGGCGCCCAGAAGCTCGAACCGCGCGATGGGCAGCACGGCGTTGGTCACCACCGGGGCCTGGACGGGGACCGGGGCATTCTTCCGGAAGGTCATGGAGGGGTACGCGATGCGCAGCCGGAGCGGGGTGCCGCCTCCCGCGGTCGTTCCGGCTCCCGGCGTCGTCCCGGGGGCCGGGTCCGTTCCGGTGCCCGTTGTCGTCCCGCCGCCCGGCGCCGTTCCGGTGCCGGCGGGCGCGCCGCCGCCGAGCGGAGGGGTCCCGCCTCCGGAGGGGCCGGCCGGGGCGGAGACCTGGCCCGTGAAGGTGGCGGTGGCGGATCGGTCGCCAAGGGGGTCGGTGGCCACGCAGGTCAGCACGAAAGGCCCCTGGGCGGCCCCCGACGTGAAGGCCACGGCGGCCCCGGTGGCCTGGGAAAGGGTTCCCTCCGGCGCCAGGGTCCAGGTGTAGGTCTCCCCGGGACGGCCTCCGTTGAGCACCCCCGCCACCTGGGTGGTGGCGGGCGCCACGGTGGCCGGGGCCAGGATGACGGGCTCGGCGATGGGCTGCACGACGCTGCAGGTGGCGGCGGAGGCGCTGGCGGTCCCGGTGACCGGGTTCCGGGCGGTGCAGGTGAGGAGGACGTGGTCCTGGGTGGGCGTGAACGCGACCTGCGCCCCATCCGCCGTGGCCAGATCGGCGCCCTGGGCGGTCCAGGCGTAGGTCTGGCCCGCGACGGGGTCGATGACTTCGGCCGCCTGGGGACCTGAGCCGGCCCGCACCAGGGCGGGGACCCGAAGCATGGGCGGTTCAAGGGCGTAGGGCACGGCGGTGACGACCAGGAGGGTGGGCGCCGATACGTCGCCGGCCAGGTTTGCGGCCTGGCACCGCAGGGTGAAGGGTCCGGGCTTGGCCACGGTGAAGGTGACCATGGGCCCTGCGGCCGTGGCCTGGTTCCCCGTGAAGCGGCCCTGGGCCGGGTCCAGTTCCCAGCGGTAGGTGATTCCCGCCTGGGGTTCGGTGACGAAGGCGCCCTGGGGCGCGCCGGCCACGGTGGTCTCGCCGGCCCGGATCACGGGCGGATCCGGCGGTTCCAGGACCAGCAGGCCCGTGGTGGTGGCGTGGGGGCCGTCCTCGCAGGTGACCAGCAGGTGGCTGGCGTCGCCCGCGGTGACGGTCACCTCCGGTCCGCTTCCCGAGGCGGTGCCGTTCTTGACGGTCCAGCGGTACGAGGCCCCCGGACGGGGCGAGCCGACCCGCACCCGGCAGGTCTTCCCCCGCGTCACGAAGGGCTTGTCGACGATGAGGACCGGATCGGCGCCGGAGCCCGTCTCGACCTTCCCTTGGAACGTGAACTGGCGCTCGAGCCGGGCTGAGGCCGAACCGGGCGTGTCGGCGGGTTCCCCGGCCACCCCTTGGGCCTTCACGGAAAGGCCGTAGGTGGAGATCCGGTCCTTGGGCCGGAAGAGCACCACGTGGGTGTGGGGCCTGGCCCCGGTCCCCATGAACTCGACATCTTCGGAATGCCACTCCACCTTGGCGTTGGCGCGGTTGAAGACGGCCACGTGGAGGTTGCCCGCGCGAACCACCCGGGGGGCGCTGATGTCCGGCAGGGCATTCGTGGCGGGGACCACCTCCACCGCCAGCTTCCGGGTCGCGGTCTGGCCCAGGGGGTTGGTGACCACAAGGGTGTAGGTGGTGTTGCCGTCCGGCGTGAAGCCGACGGGGGTTCCGCTGGTCACGGCCACGGAGCCCGGCAGGATCCGGCCCTGCCCTCCCGTGAACTCGGCGGTGAGGGTAACGGTCTCACCGGCGCGCAGCCGCGGCGGGTGCGCCTTGAAGGCCACCACCTCCGCCTTGGGGTGAACCTTGATTTCGGCAACGTCCTTGGCCCGGGAAGCGACTTTCGACTGGGCCAGGACATGGTAGACGCCGGCCAGGGGGGGCGCCAGGAAGCGCCCGTCCGGCGACACCTCCCCGCCCCCGGGTTCCATCACCGCCCAGTAGACGCCCTGCTCGACCGTGCCCGACACCACCGCCCCGAAGCGCACCTCCTCCCCGGCCGTGATCTCCGCGTTGCGCGGTTCGATGGTGACCCCCACCGTTTCCGGCGCCTGTTTCCTGCTGCCGTCACCCTGGCAGGCCGGGGCCAGGAGGAGGCCCAGGGCCACGGGCAAGGTCCGCAAGGCAGAGGCGGGGAGGATGGGCAGCCTGGGCATGGGGATTCCGTAGCAGGGGATTTGCATGAATTAAATATTCATACAGGCCTTCCCTACCACATGCGCCCGGACGGCACCTGGGTTCCCGGCCGCCCGGATCCGGATCCTGCGGATCACGTACCGGGAGGCTCAATCGGGGTCAGTCCGTATCCCCGGGCCGGATCCTCAGCACCCGTTCCAGCTTCCACACGCCCGCGCCCAGGCGCCCGACGGCGCGGGCCAGGGCCTCCCGGCTGCAGCCCAGGGCCGTGGCCCACGCGTCCACCGGCACGTCGCCGCCCTCGGGGTTGGCCTGGATCCATTCGGTCCAGAGGTCCCCCAGGGCGCCGGGGTCCGGTTCGGCCTTGTCCCGCCAGTTGCGCTCCTGGGGACGGATGGGCCGGTAGAAGGCCGTGCCGCGCAGGGCCAGGGGCAGGAAGGCCTGGGGGCGGTCGTAGTCGTCGTGGGAGTAGACGTAGCCCTCGCCCTTGCCGGCGGAGCGGCTGGTGGCGGTGTGGGCGTCCCCGATGGCGTCGGGGACCGGCAGGTCCGGGGCGGCCATGGCGGCGTCGATGGCCAGGACGGTGGCGTTGCTCTTGGGGGCGTTGGCCACGTAGAGGACCGCCTGGGCCACGGGGATGCGGGCCTCGGGCCAGCCGATCTGCTCGGCAGCTCGGCTTGCCGCCTCGGCGATGACGAAGGCCATGGGGTCGGCGTTGCCCACGTCCTCGGCCGCGCACACCAGGAGGCGCCGGCAGATGAAGCGGGGGTCCTCCCCGCCGCGGATCATGCGGGACAGGTAGTAGAGCGCCGCGTCGGGGTCGGAGCCCCGCAGGCTCTTCTGGAAGGCGCTGGCCAGGTCGTAGTGGCCGTCGGCGCGGTCGTACATGATGCGGCCGCCCAGGGCTTCCCGCAGGCCTTCAAGGTCGGCCCCGGGCAGGTTCAGCCAGGTCTCCAGGCCCGCCAGGGCCGAGCGCAGGTCGCCGCCGGCCCAGCCGGAAAGCCATTCCAGCACCTGGGCGGGGGGTTCCTCCCCCTCCCGTTCCAGGGCCCAGGCCCGGGCCAGGACGCGGCGGATGTCGGCGGGTTCGATGGGCTTCAGGGGCAGCAGCTGGCACCGGCTGCGCAGGGCGGGGTTCAGGTAGAAGGCGGGGTTCTCGGTGGTGGCCCCGACCAGGATGGCGTCGCCCCGCTCCAGGCTGGGCAGGAGGATGTCCTGCTGGGCCCGGTTGTAGCGGTGGATCTCGTCCAGGAAGAGCACGGGGGGGACGGTGCGGAACAGGGGCTGCTCCCGGTGCTCGTTGAGGAACTTCTTGAGTTCGGCCGCCGAGCCCGAGGCCCCGGAGAACTCCAGGAAGGGGTGGCCCGTGGCCTGCGCCAGGAGCCGGGCCAGGGTGGTCTTCCCGGTGCCGGGGGGACCCCAGAGGACCAGCGAGGGCAGCCGCCCCCCGGCGGTGAGCCGCGTCAGGGCCCCCCGGGGGCCCAGGAGGTGGCCCTGCCCCACGACGTCCTCGAGGGCGTGGGGCCGCATGCGCTCAGCTAGGGGGACGTGGTTGCCGTTCATCGCTTCCAGATTATCCCATGGGGCCTCGAATGGCCCTGGCCTGATCCGGCAAGGCAGGGGACGATAGGGGATGGTTGAAAACGAGACCCCCGGCGACGCCTGCAGCATCCATTCCTCCCCCGAGCCCCGGAACCGCCTCCTGGCGTGGCTCGTGCGGAACCGGGTGCCGCTGCTGTTCGCCCTGGCCCTGCTGCTGGTCCTGCCCATGCGGGACCTGTGGAGCCCGGACGAGCCGGATTTCGCCCAGTGCGTGCGGGAGATGCGGGAGCGGGGCACCTGGCTGCTGCCCTACCTCAACGGCGTGCCCTATTCCGAAAAGCCGATCCTCTTCTACTGGCTCATGAAGGCCTCGGTGATCGTCGGCGAGGCCGTCACCGGAGGACAGGGCTTCACGTTCGGCGTTTCGGCCTGGGCGCTGCGCCTGCCGCCGGTCCTGGCCTCCATCCTCTTCATGTTCGGGTTCCGCAGGTGGACGGCGCGCTTCCTGCAGGCCGACATGGGGGACCTGGCGGCCCTGATCCTGGCCTCGACGCCCATCTGGCTCTGGCAGTCCCAGCTGATCCAGATCGACATGGTCTTCGCCGCCCTCCTGGCGTGGAGCTGGCTGGCCTGGATCGGGGGCTACCTGCTCATCCGCGACCAGGCCAACCCGCGTTACCCCTACGAGGAGCGGGTGTGGTTCCTGGGGGCCTACGCCTGCATGTCCCTGGCCTTCCTGGCCAAGGGGCCCCTGGCGCTGGTGCTCTCCGGGGCGCTGCTCCTGGCCTTCCTGGCCTGGGAACGGGACTTCGGCGCCCTGCGGCGGACGCTGCCGGGCTGGGGCCTCCTGCTCATGGCCACGATCATCGCGCCCTGGTACGTGGCGGCGGGGATCAAGGGCGGCCCGGCCTACGCCTACCAGATGATCGTCCACCAGAATTTCGAACGAGCCCTGAAGGCCTGGGACCACATCCAGCCCGTGTGGCGCTACGTGCAGTACCTGGCCGGGGACTTCTTCCCCTGGAGCCTGCTGCTGCCGGCCCTGGGCCTCTTCCTCCGGGGCACCGGGGCCCGGCGCAGCCCCCTGGCGCGGTTCCTGATCCTGGCGGTGGTGGTGCCCTTCGTGCTCCTCAGCTGCTCCCAGAGCAAGCAGGGCAAGTACCTCCTCATGATCTACCCCTTCCTGGCGCTGCTGCTGGCCGCGCTCCTGCAGCCGCTGTCGGTGGAGGCCGTCGGGCCCACCCGCCTGCGCCGCCTGGGGGGCATCCTGGCCGGGGCCCTGGCCGTGCTGGGCCTGGTCCTGGGTTCCCTGGCCTTCCTGAACGCCGGGGGCCCGAAGCTCCAGGCCGAGCTCCTCCCCTACCTGGGACCCCTGCGCGCGTGCGCCGCCATCTTCCTCCTGGGCGCCCTGTCCCTCCTGGGCCGGATGATGGCGGGACAGGGCCGCCACGTGGTGCGGGACACCGCGGCGACGATCCTCCTGGCCTTCCTGGTGGTGGGCACCTGGGGCTTCCGGCTCCTGGACGCCCGCAAGGGCTACCGGGTGTGGACCGCGTCGGTCCAGCCCCTCATTCAGGGCCGCCGGGTCTTCTTCTGGCAGACGATCCGCAGCGGCGCCATGGTCTACACCACCCACCGCATGCCCGAACTCCACACGGCCCGCGAACTGGAAGGCCTGGGCCCCGAGGACCGCCTCGTGGCCATGCGCAGGGAGTGGGACATGAACGACTGGGGCCTGGACCGGAACCGCTTCGAGATCCTGCTGAACGTGCCCGTCGGCGGCGGGGAGGCCCTCCTCATCCGCCGGAAAACCGGAAAGGAAACCCAGTGAGCCCCTACGTCAAGGCCCTCCCCCTCATCCTCGTCGGCGTGCTCCTCAACGCCTTCGCCCAGATCGCCATGAAGAAGGGCCTCCAGGCCGTGGGCGGCATGACCTGGGACCTCCCGTCCCTTTTCAGACTGGGACTCAATCCCTGGACCCTCACCTGCCTGGGCTGCTACGCCCTGAGCGTGGTGCTCTGGGCGGGCGCCCTCAACCTGGTGGAGGTGAACTACGCCTACCCCTTCCTGGCCCTGGGTTTCCTGGTCAACGCCCTCCTGAGCCAGGCCGTGCTGGGCGAGAGCATCCCGCCCCTGCGCTGGGGCGCCCTGTCCCTGATCATCCTGGGCGTCGCCCTCCAGGCGTTCACCGGCGTGGCGAAACATTCCTGAAACACCCGGGTCTCCGCTAGGATCTCCTTGTCATGGAACCCGCAGGAAGCCCCCCAGCCCTTCCCATCGACTGGCCCTTGCCGGGCCACGACCCCAAGGACATCCACATCCTGGTGGTGGATGACCAGGAAATCGTGCGTCTGGCCTTGCTGCGCACCTTGCGCAAGCACGGCTTCACCTGCTCCGAGGCCTCCGACGCCTTCATGACCCTCGACCGGCTTGAGAAGGAGAAGATCGACCTGGTGCTCTCGGACATCCGCATGCCGGGCATGGACGGCCTCGCGCTGGTGAAGGCGGTGGCCCACCGGATCCCCGAGATCGCCGTGGTGATGGTCAGTTCCATGGACAACACCGAGATGGCCATGGAGTGCCTGCGGTACGGGGCCTACGGCTACGTGCTCAAGCCGTTCAAGACCAACGACATCCTCATCGCCGTGGCCGCCGCGCTGCGCCGGCGCATGCTGGAACTGGACTACCGGGACCGGGAAGCCATCCTGGCCCGGCGCGTGCAGGAGCAGACCCTGGAGATCCGGGCCTCCCGGGACGAGGTGGCCCTGCGCCTCATTTCGGCCTCCGAGCACCGGGACAACGAGACCGGAGCCCACGTGCGGCGCATCGGGCTCTTCGCCGCGGAGATGGGGCGCCTGCTCGGGTGGGACGAGGAGCGCGTCGAGACCGTGCAGGCCGCGGCGCCCATGCACGACATCGGCAAGATCGGAATCCCCGACCGGGTGCTCCAGAAGGACGGACGCCTCACGGAGGAGGAGTGGATCATCATGAAGACCCACACCGCCATGGGCGCCGCCATCCTCAAGGATTCCACCGTCCCCTTCATCCAGATGGGGGCGCGCATCGCCGCGTGCCACCACGAGAAGTGGGACGGCTCCGGCTACCCCCTCGGCCTCGCGGGCGAGCAGATCCCCATCGAGGCGCGCATCACCTGCCTGGTGGACATCTACGACGCCCTCACCCACCGCCGCGTCTACAAGATGCCCTGGACCGAACCCGACGTCCTCGCCTACATCCGGGACAACAGCGGCAAGCTCTTCGACCCCGCCCTGACCCGCGTGTTCTTCGACAACCTCCCGCGGTTCCAGGAGATCATGCGGCAGCATCCGGACACCTTCGCCGAGCCCGAGCTGCCCTGACGCAGATCAGCCGCCCGCCACGTGCGCGGCCAGGGCGAGGCAGGCGGTTAGCCCCGGCGATTCGATCCCCAGGAGGTTCACCAGCCCCGGCACCCCGTGCGCGTCGGCGCGCTGGATGAGGAAGTCCCGGGCCTCGGGGTCGCCGGGGCCCTGGAGCTTGGGGCGGATGCCGGCGTAGGCGGGCTGGAGGGCCCCGTCGGGAAGGGCCGGCCAGTACCGGCGGATCTCCCCGTAGAAGGCGTCGGCGCGGACGGGGTCCACGGCGTAGTCCTCCTCCTCCACCCACTCCACGTCCGGGCCGAAGCGGGCCTGGCCCCCCAGGTCCAGGGTCAGGTGCACGCCCAGGCCCGCGGCCTCGGGCACGGGGTAAACGAGGCGGGAGAAGGGCGCGGGCCCGGCGATGGCGAAGTAGCTGCCCTTGGCCAGGGACAGCGGTGGAAGGGCCTCCGGGCGCACGCCCCGGATGCCCTGGGCCACCTTCCGGGCGCCGAGACCCGCGCAGTTGTAAACCTCCGAAGCCAGGACGGCCATGGGCTCGGGCCCGCCGACGTCCAGCAGCACACCTCCGGGAGCGGCGGCGCCCCCCAGTACCGGGCTGCGGGGCACCAGACTGGCGCCGTGGTTCTCGGCATCTCCGAGAAGGGCCTTCATGAGGCCGTGGCTGTCCACGATGCCGGTGGCAGGGGACGCCAACGCCGCCAGGCAGGTCAACCCGGGTTCCGCGGCCATGGCCTCGGCGCCGGTGACCAGGCGCAGGCCGGACACCCCGTTGGCGAGGCCGCGCGCCAGGACCTGCTCCAGGGTCTCCACCTGGCCGGCCCGGGTGGCCACGATGAACTTGCCGCAGCGCCGGTGGTCCACGCCATGGGCCGCGCAGAAGGCGTACAGCGCGGGGTTGCCCTCGACACAGAGGCGGGCCTTGAGGGTGCCGGTGGCGTAGTGCATGCCGCCGTGCACCACCTCGCTGTTGCGCGAGCTGATGCCCATGCCGAAGCGATCCTCCCGCTCCAGGACCACCACCTCCCGGCCCCGCAAAGCCAGCTCCCGCGCCAGGGCCAGGCCCACGACGCCCGCGCCGATCACCACGCATTCGATGTGTTCAGTCATGGGAACCTTGCCGGGCATGTGGGAGACAGAGGATGCCCTGATTCTATATGGCATCGGCCGACGCTTTAAGGGAGGCCGGGGATATCGGCAGGAGCCCGTCGTTCCGTAGGCCGGAAGAAAAGGCTTGTCGCCGAGGCGCCGAAGTCGCCGAGGTTCGCCGAGGAAAAGAAAGAAAATCTTTTTCGGCGATCCTCGGCGTCTTCGGCGCCTCGGCGATAATCTTTTTCCCACAGGCTTCGAACAGAATGGATTCTGCAGGACCAAAGACCCTATAGCGCCTTTGGTCGCGTCAGGACAGATTGCTACCTGTTTTTCAGGCGGCCTCGCCGCCCGGAGCGGGTTCCTGGATACGGTTGTTCCACGCCCTTCGACTTCCCATCCCCCTCGAGGCCCTCCCTTGGACGTCATCTCCCACCGCCAGCTTGACCGTGACGCGCCCGCCGACGTGGCGGCCCTGCAGGCCCTGCACGCAGGGGCGCCCGGGTACAGCCGCATCGCCCACGGGCGGGACCCCGACGGCTCCGAGGCGGAGGAGACCTTCACGTCACTCCCGCCGGGCATGGCGCTGGCCGACAAATGCGTGCTGGGGTTCTTCCTGGAGGGCGCGCTGGTGGGCGCCGCGGAGCTGCTGCGCGGGTATCCGGCGCCGGGGTGCGTCCACATCGGCCTGCTGCTTTTCGCCGAGACCCACCAGGGGCGGGGCCTGGGAAGGCATGCCCTGGGCGTCGTGCAGGCCCTGGCCCTGGCGTGGGGCTGCCCCGCGCTGGGCCTGGCGGTGCTCGAAGGGAACCCCCGCGCCCTCGCGTTCTGGCGAAGGGAGGGCTTCACGGAGGTCCGCAGGAAGAAGGTCCCGGGGTTCCTGGGGGAGGCCATCGTCATGGCCCGGAGGCCCGGATGACGCGGTAGGATTGAGCCATGCGGCGCGTCTGGATCTGGCTTCTTCCCCTGGCCCTGGCCATCAACACCTTCTGGCTCAGCGGCCAGAGCTCCCTGCCCGTCTCCCTGGGCCACCCCCTGGACTGGTGCGCCCACGCCCTCGAGTTCGCGGCGCTGGCCTTCTCCCTGGAGGTGGCGGCCCGCCACACCTGGCGGAGCGTCCCCACCTACCGGCGCCACCTGGCCATCTTCCTGGCGGCCTCGGCCTACGGCCTGTCGGACGAGATCCACCAGCTCTTCGTGCCGGGACGGGACGTCTCGGTCCTGGACTGGGCGGCCGATTCCGCCGGCACGGTGCTGGGCCTGGGCGTCTCGTGCCTGCCCCTCCTGTGGCGCCGCTGGATGGCTTCCCTGGGCTGGGTCCGGGGCGAGCCGCGCCGGCCCGACCCCCGCGTGCCCCTGATCCTGGTGGCCGACCCCCACTGGGGCGAGGAGCTCACCGGCCTGCGGGAGGCCGCCGCCGCCCATCCGGAGGCCGACTGGCTCTTCCTGGGCGACATCTTCGACGTGTGGGTGGGCATCCCGGGCATGGAATCCCCCCAGCAGGAGGCCTTCCTGGCCTGGGTGGACGAGCGGCGCCGGCAGGGCCGCTGGGTGGGGCTCTGGCTGGGCAACCGGGAGTATTTCCTGGACGGGCTTTCCGGGCGTTTCGACCTCATGGGCGAGGGCATCGGCGGCGGCCTGCCCGGGGAGGCGCTGGCCTGGGAACACGGGGACCTCATCAACGCCGCCGACGGGCGGTACCGCCTCTGGAACCTCCTCTCCCGCAGCGGCGTCATGTGGCTGGTGGCCCGGGCACTGCCCCGTTCCGCGGCCCGGTCCCTGGCCGCCCGCCTCGAACGGGCCATGCGCACCACGAACCGCGCCTACAAGCTGGCCTTCCCCCGGGAGGCCTTCCGGGCCGCGGCAGCCGCCCACCCCACCCAAACCTTCATCACCGGGCACTTCCACACCCACGAGGTGGAGGGCAACGGCACCGCCCTGCCCTGGGCGCATGATGGTAATTTCATGATCTGGGATCAGGGAAACCTTAAACCTCTGACTCCCAAGGCGCATCTATAGTCCAGTCCGGAGGTCCCCATGAACCTGAAAAGCGCCCTGTTCCCCCTGACCCTGGCCGTCCTGGCCGGGTGCACCCCCTACTCGATCCGGTACGACTACGACTCCCACGCCTCCTACGCCTCCTACAAGACCTGGGACTGGTACGCCGCCAGCAAGAAGGCCCAGGGCAAGTCCGACGGGGTGAAAAACCCCATCATGGACCGCCGGGTGCGCGCCGCCGTGGAGCGGGAACTGGCGGCCAAGGGCCTGAAGGTGGAGCGCTCGGCCGAACCGGACGTGCTGGTCACCTACTACCCGGCCTACCGCCAGGGCACGGTGTACACCACCACGACCGTGGGCTCCCACTTCGGCTACTGGCGACCCTGGGGCTACGGCGTGGGCACCCAGTTCACCGAGGCCCGGAGCTACCGGGAGGGCAGCATCATCCTGGAGATCGTGGACAACAAGACCAACCAGCTCATCTGGCAGGCCGTGGCCGAGGGCGCCCTCACGGGCCTCACGGACCCCGAGGATGCCGAGCAGCAGGTGTCCCAGGCGGTGGCCACCATGCTTTCCCGCTTCCCTCCCCCCCGGAAATGAAGCTTCGGGTAGGATAGGTGTCCAGGACCCCTATGGACACCTATAACATCCTGATCGTGGACGACGAGTCGGACTTCCGGACGCTTCTAGTGGAGGCGCTGGAAAGCATGGGCTACCAGTGCGAAGGCGCGGAGACCGCCGAGGTCGCCCTGGACATGGCCCGCAACCGCCATTTCGCCATCATCTTCACGGACCTGAACATGCCCGGAGGGCTCTCGGGCCTGGACCTGCTGCAGGCCATCCAGGAGATCGATCCCAAGACGTTCTGCATCCTCATGACGGGCTACGCCACCACGGACAGCGCCATCCAGGCCCTCAAGAACGGCGCCTACGACTTCATCCAGAAGCCCTTCAAGCTGGCCGAGCTGGACGCCAGCCTCCAGCGGGCCCTGAACCACTACAAGGCCCTGCGCCAGAACGAGGCCTACCAGTCCGGGCTGGAAGAGCGGGTGGCCGAGCGGACCCGCGAGGTGGTGAAGCTCAAGGACGACATCGAGAAGCTCTTCGCGGGGTTCGTCCAGGCGGCCGTGTTCGCCATCGAGTCGCGGGACCCCTCCACCTCCGGCCACTCCAACCGCGTGGCCACCCTCACCGTGGGCCTGGCCGAGGCCGTGAACCGCACGCCGTCGGGGGCCTACGGCCCCCTGCACTTCAACGAGAACCAGGTGAAGGAGCTCCGCTACGCGAGCCTCCTGCACGACTTCGGCAAGGTGGGCGTGCGCGAGCAGGTGCTGGTCAAGGCCCGCAAGCTCGAACCCGAGCGCCTGGAGCGCATCCTTCAGCGCCTGTACCAGCGGGACCTGGAATCCGTCGCCCGGCGCCTCCAGGAGGCCTGGAAGCGCAGCGAGGCCTTCGACGAGGGGTGCTTCGAGGTGCTCATGGCCGCGCACCGCGCCGAGAGCCAGCGCCTCGCGGACCTGGTGCTGCGCTGCAACGAGCCCAAGCTCCTCACCCAGGAGGTGGTGGACTCCATGGACGAACTGGAGGACCTCACCTTCGGCCACTGGGAGGGCGCCACGGCCAAGGTGCTCGAGCCCACGGACATCGCGGCCCTGCGGATCCCCCGGGGCAGCCTCTCCAAGGCCGAGCGCGACGAGATCAACAGCCACGTGGACAAGACCTACCGGTTCCTCAAGCAGATCCCCTGGACCGGCACCCTGGCCGACGTGCCCGGCATCGCCTACGCCCACCACGAGCGGCTCAACGGCATGGGCTACCCCCGCGCCCTCAAGGGCGACGCCATACCCCCGCAGTCCAAGCTCATGGCCATCTGCGACGTGTACGACGCCCTGGTGGCCGCGGACCGCCCCTACAAGGTCGCCGTCACCGTGCCCCGGAGCCTGGAGATCCTCGAGGACGAGGCCAAGGCGGGCCTGCTGGACGGGGACGCCCTGGACATCTTCCTGGAGGCCCGGATCTACGACCTGACCATGACCCAGATCAAGGCCGAACCGGAGCGGGCATGATCCGCGACCCGATCCTTCTGGTGGACGACGAGGAGGATCTCAGGACCTTCCTGAAGGACGCCCTCACCCACGACGGCTACCTGGTGGACGACGCCCCCGACGCCCATTCGGCCCTAGCGATCCTCGCCCGCAGGCACTACCCCGTGGTGCTCACGGACCTCAACATGCCCGGCGGCCCCACGGGCTTCGACCTCATCTCCGCGGTGCACGCCCGCGACCCCCGCACCCTCTGCGTGGTCATCACCGGCTACGCCTCCCTGGAGACCGCCATCCAGGCGGTGAAGTTCGGGGCCTACGACTTCGTGAAGAAGCCCTTCCGCCTGGCCGAGATCGAGGCGGTGCTGGACCGGGCCCTGGACCACGCGGTGGTGGTGGGCCAGCTCCAGGACTACCAGCGGGACCTGGAAGGCCGCGTGCTGGCGCGGGTGCGGGAGAACATCGAACTGGTCGAGGAGATGGAGCGGCTCAACGTCCTTCTCCTGGCCGCCCAGGCCGAGGCCGACGAGGCCCCCATCCTCCAGGCCTTCCTGGCCCACCTCCAGGATCGCTGGCATCCCGAGGGCCACATGGCCCTCCTGCCCGCCCGCCACGACGCCTGGGACCTCCTTTCCGCGGACGGCCCGCGCGAACCGCGCACCCAGGGCCTGCCCACGCCCTCGCGGCTGGGGGAGGGCGGCGAATGCGCCTGGGAGGGCGGGTACCCCGAAGGGCACCTCATCCCCCTGCGGGCCAACGGCATCCTTCTCGGCGCGCTTTTCCTGGGCTTCGAGGAACGGAGCTCCTTCCACCCCGAGGCCCCGGCCTTCCTGCTCTGGCGCCGCCAATTGGAGGCGGCCCTGCACGGCCTCCACCGCGTCCGCGTCCAGGTGGAAGCCGCCCGGACGCGCTGAGGTGGAACGGTCCCCCGCCCACCGCCTGCTGTGGACCGGCTTCACGGGCCTGGACGCCGCCCAGGTGCAGCCGGGATTCCAGCCCGGGGGCGTGGTGCTCTTCGCCCGCAACCTCGACCCGGATCCCGTGGCGGGCCCCGCCCGTTGCCACGCCCTCATCACCGCCCTCCAGGAGCGCTGGGGCCCCCTGGCCGTGGCCGTGGACCAGGAAGGCGGGGCCGTGAGCCGGCTGCGGGAGTGGGTGGGACTCACCCCCGGCCTGCGGGCGGTCTTCCAGGCCGGAGGCGCCCCGGGCTGCCGCCGGTGGGGGACCCTGTGGGGCCGCGGCCTGCGCATGCTGGGCTTCAACGTGGACTTCGCGCCGGTGGCCGACCTCTTCGACCCGGCCCCGGATTCCGCCCTGGGCGGGCGCTGCGCCAGCGCCGATCCCCGGGAGACCACCGCCGCCGCCGGCGCCTTCCTGGAAGGCCTGGAAGCCGAGGGCGTCCGGGGCTGCCTCAAGCATTTCCCCGGCCTGGGCGGCACCCGCCTGGACAGCCACGTGGGCCTGCCCGAGCTCACCGATCCCGCCCGGGTCGAGGCCAACCTGGCGCCCTTCCGGGCCCTGGCCCACGCCGAGCGGCTGATGATGGTGGCCCACCTCAAGGTGCCCCGGAGCCAGGGCCTGCCCGCGAGCCTCAGCGACCGGTGCGTGGCCGGCAATCCCTGGGGGATCAAGGCGAGGTGGATCCCCGACGACCTGGAAATGGGCGGCGCCGGGGGGTGGAGCTGGGAGGACAAGGTGCGGCACGGCCTCATGGCCGGCCACGAAGCCCTCCTGGTGTGCCAGACCCCCGAAGGCTCCCTGGCCTGCGCCGAGGCCGCCTCCCGCATGCCCGAGGCCCTCTGGGCCCCCGCAGCGGCCCGGTTCCGGAGCCTGCGCCGGCAGCTGCGCTGCCACGCGGGCCCCTTCCGGCCCGAGGCCTGGAAGACCTGGGTGGACGAGGTGCGGGAGGAGGCGGAAGTATAAATTGCCAATAAGACTACCCACCCCGTCCGCAACGCAAGTATCCTAAGCCCCAAGGAGCACCCATGGAACGCGCCTACTATCCGCCCATCGTCATCGAGGAAACCCCCCGGGGCGAGCGGAGCTACGACATCTACTCCCGCCTTCTCAAGGACAACATCATCTTCCTGGGCACCGCCATCGACGATTCCGTCGCCAACGCGGTGGTGGCCCAGATGCTCTTCCTGGAGAGCGAGGACCCGGACAAGGACATCCAGATCTACATCAACAGCCCCGGCGGCAGCGTCACGGCCGGGCTGGCCATCTACGACACCATGCAGTTCGTGAAGAACGACATCGTCACCTACTGCATCGGCCAGGCCGCCTCCATGGGGGCCCACCTCCTGGCCGCCGGCACCAAGGGCAAGCGCTTCGCCCTGCCCAGCGCCCGCATCATGATCCACCAGCCCTCCGGCGGCGCCCAGGGGCAGGCTTCGGACATCGAGATCACCTTCAAGGAGATCCAGCGCCTGAAGGACAACCTCGCCGCCGCCCTGGCCAAGCACACCGGCCAGAACCTCAAGAAGGTCATGAAGGACATGGATCGCGACTATTTCATGAGCGCGGACGAGGCCCAGGACTACGGCCTCATCGACCGGGTCCTTTCGGAGCGGCCCGCCTGAAAAACTTCCGGGTTGTGACGCATTACGCGCAGGGGTAGGGGCATGGTAGTGGTTACTCCACAGGATCACCCCATGACGCTGCTATCCAACCATGCCTTCGAACAACTCCGCCAGATCCCCCTGTACGTTCCCGGAAAGCCCATCCAGGAGGTGCAGCGGGAGCTTGGGCTGGAATCCATCGTCAAGCTCGCCAGCAACGAGAACCCCTGGGGCCCCAGCGAGGCCGTGAAGGCCCGGGTCATCAAGGCCGCCACCGGCAGCCAGGACGAGGGCCTGGGCCTCTACCCGGTCTCGGACGGGTTCTACCTCCGCTCGGCCATCGCCCGGCGGCGGGGCTTCAACCTGGGCCAGATCATGCTGGGCAACGGCAGCTCGGAGATCATCGAGATGGCCGCCAAGGCCGCGCTCCTGGGCGGCGGCAGCGGCGTGGCCCCGCGGCATTCCTTCGCCATCTACGGCATCGCCACCCGCACCGCGGGGGGCCGCTTCATCGAGTGCCCCTCCAGCCCCACCGCCATCGACGTGGATGCGATCCTGGGCGCGGTGCAGCTGGACACGCGCATCGTCTACCTGGGCAACCCCAACAACCCCACCGGCGTCATGCTGGAGCGGGAGGGCCTGGCGCGCCTGGTGCGCGAGCTCCGGGACGACATCCTGCTCATCGTCGACCAGGCCTACGCCGAGTACGAGGACCCCGAGACCTACCCCGACGCCGCGACGTTCCTGGACGAGCGCAGCAACCTGCTCGTGCTGCACACCTTCAGCAAGATCCACTCCCTCGCGGCCCTGCGCATCGGCTACGCGGTGGGCCACCTCAAGCTCATCGCCCTCCTGGAGCGCGTGCGCAGCCCCTTCAACACGAACATGCTGGCCCAGGTGGCCGCGGAAACCGCGGTGGAGGACTACACCTTCGAGGCCTTCTCCCGGGCCCGCAACGCCGAAGCCCGCCAGGCCTTCATGGCCGAGGCCGCCAACCACAAATGCCAGGTCTCGGGCGTCGCCGGCAACTTCATCCTCCTGGAGAGCGCCCTGCCCGCCCCCGAGCTGTTCAAGGATCTCCTCAAGGCCGGCGTGATCGTACGTCCCATGCATGGCTACGACCTGCCCAACCACGTGCGGGTGACCCTGGGCAAGCCCGAGGAGATGCGGGCCTTCTGGGCGGCGGCCACGCCCGTGCTGGACAACGCGGGCTGCGGTTGCCGTTAGGGGCCTCCGGGCCTATGATGTCCGATCGGGAGGCCTCCTTGGGCACCTATCACATCGCCGGCGACCTGCTGCGCGCATCGGTGCGCACGGCTGGCGCCGAGCTCTGCCGGCTCCAGACCGCGGCCGGGCTGGACCTCCTGTGGGACGGCGACCCCGCCGTCTGGCCACGGCAGGCTCCCAACCTCTTTCCCATCGTGGGCGCCCTCAAGGGCGACCGGCTCCTGCACCGGGGCAAGGCCCACACCCTGGGCCGGCACGGCTTCGCCCGGGACCGGGAATGGTCCCTCAAGCGCCTCACGGCCCATTCCGTGACCCTGCGCCTGGTGGATGACGAGGCCACCCGGGCCGCCTATCCCTTCCCCTTCGAGCTCTGCGTCACCTTCCGCATCGACGGCAACCACCTGCGCGTCCAGTACGACCTGCACAACCCGGGCGGCAGCGCCCTCTTCGCCAGCCTCGGGGCCCACCCCGCCTTCCGCTGGCCCCTGCACCCCGACATCCCCCGGGAAGCCCACCGCATGGTCTTCGAGAAGCCCGAGATGGCCTTCCTGCCCGTGCTGGACGGCCGGGGCCTCCTGGGCGCCGGCAACCAGCCCAGCCCCCTGCGCAACCGGGAGCTCGCCCTGCGGGACGAGATCTTCCAGGAGGACGCCCTCATCTTCAACCCGGTGGAGAGCCGCCACCTCCGGTACTCCGCACCGGGCGCCCCGGTGGTGGAGGTCAGCTGGGAGGGCTTCCCCCAGCTGGGCATCTGGACGCGGCCGGGGGCGGGTTTCGTGTGCATCGAGCCCTGGCGCGGCTTTGCCAGCCCCGCGGCCTTCGACGGGGAGTTCCACGAGAAGCCCGGGGTCTTCCAGGTGGGGGCCGGGGCAACCACCACATCGGCCTACACCGTACGAATCCTTCCCGGCTGAGCCAAGGCCTGGGACACTGGAGGATTAGGGGCCGTTAGGGAATACCCATTCCCATGACCGGCATTCCCTTACGGCCCCTTATGCCGGAACACGAGCCATCGGCCAGGGGAAACCTTCATCAGAGGCTTAGTACAAGGAGACCGAATGGCAGTGCAGTGCGGAATCGTGGGCCTTCCCAACGTAGGCAAGTCCACCCTTTTCAACGCTTTGACCCGGGCCGGGGCCGCTTCGGCCAATTATCCCTTCTGCACCATCGAACCCAACACGGGGGTCGTGGATGTGCCGGACGCCCGCCTGGACCGGCTCGCGGAAATCGTCATCCCCCAGCGGGTGCTCCCCGCCTCCCAGGAGTTCGTGGACATCGCCGGGCTCGTGCGGGGCGCCAGCAAGGGCGAAGGGCTCGGGAACGCCTTCCTGGCCAACATCCGCGAGACCGACGCCATCGTGCAGGTGGTGCGCTGCTTCGAGGACGGGGACGTCACCCACGTGGAGGGCGGCGTGGACCCCGCGCGGGACCTCTCCATCATCGACACCGAGCTGATCGTCAAGGACCTGGACGGAGCCGAGAAGGCCCTGGAACGCCACCGGAAGATCGCCAAGAGCGGCAACAAGGAATCCCAGCAACTGGTGGCGGTCCTGGAAAAGGTGTACGCCGTGCTGGACCGCGGGGAATGGGCCACCGCCGCCGAGCTGGACCGGGGGGAACTAGCCCTGGTGAAGTCCTTCGGGTTCATCACCCTCAAGCCCATGCTCCTGGTGGGCAACATCTCCGAGGCCGACATCCCGGCCCCCGAGGGCAACCCCCACTACACCGCCCTGGTGGCCGCCGCGGCCCAGCGAGGCTGTCCCGTGATCCCCATCTGCTCCAAGCTGGAGGCCGAGATCCAGGAGCTGGCCCCGGAGGAGCGCCCGCTCTTCCTGGAGGAGGCCGGGCTGTCGGAACCGGGCCTCAACCGGCTCATCCAGGCCTCCTTCCGCCTGCTCAACCTCCAGACCTACTTCACGGCCGGGGTCAAGGAGGTGCGGGCCTGGACCATCGCCATCGGGGCCACCGCCCCCCAGGCCGCCGGGGTCATCCACACGGACTTCGAGAAGGGCTTCATCCGGGCCCAGGTCATCGCCTTCGACGATTTCATCGCCCACAAGGGCGAGCAGGGCGCCAAGGAGATGGGCCGCATGCGGTCCGAAGGGAAGGAATACGTCGTCAAGGATGGCGATGTAATGCACTTCCTTTTCAACGTCTGAAGGACATACTGGATTCCAGGACCTTCCCGAACCGGTGGCGTGGCGACAGGCTGAAAAGGCGATGGCAAAGCTCAAGGCAGGCAAACCCGCAGATCCAGGCACCCGCATCGAGGATCCCGCCGTCCTCCGGGACATCTTCCAGCAGATGTTCGACCTGGAGGCGGAGTTCCCCATCAAGGTGGAAGGAACCAGCACCCTGCCCTATTTCAGCACCATCCGGAGCCTCCACTGGGACGAGGGCGCCATCGTCCTGAAGCTGGGACGGCCCCTGCCCCACGAGCTCCTGGTGGGGGCCGTCTTCCACTTCCTGTGTGCCTCGGGGGAGCAGCGGTACGAGGGATTCGTCACGTTCCAGGGCCGCGAAGGCTACCTCCAGTACCGCTTCGAGCGGCCTGATTACCTCATCCTCTCGGACCGGCGGGTGCACAAGCGCTACCCCTTCCGGCCCCGGGAGAGCGCCTACGTGATCCTCCAGGACTCCAGCGTGCCGGGCCTGGGGGTGGCCGGGCCCCTGGTGAACATCAGCCTGGGCGGCCTGGCCCTGCGGGTGGACCGCGTCATCCGCCTCGACACGGGGGTGCGCATCCCGCCCTCCACCGCCCTCTTCGACCGGGGCAAGGGATTCCCCCGGATCCGGGTGCAGGACCTCCCCCGCATCCACCTGCTGGAGGCCCGCGGCATCTCCACCCACGCCACCGAGCGCGGCAACGAGGTGATCCTGGGGCTGGCCTTCACATCCCTGTCCCCCGAGGAGGAAGCCGCCATCCAGTCCGCCCTGGACATCCGCGACCGCCTCCAGCGGGGCTCCGGCCCCCGTCCCGAAGGGGCCGCCGTGGCCATGCGCCCCGACAGCCGTCCCCTTCAGCCCGGCGTGGAGCCCGTCCCCGACGCACCCGCCGCCGCGGGCGAGATCCTGCGCCGCCTGCGGCGGCGCACCACCACCGTGGGCCTGGTCATGGCCGAGGGCCCCGGGCGCGCCGACGTGGAACGCCGCCTTCGCGACGCGGGCTTCCACCGCCTCCAGGTCGCCGCCTCCGTGGACGAGCTCGCCGCCCGGCTCGCCGCCGAACCCCGGCGCCACCCGCCCCGCCTCTGCATCGTGGACCTCGCCGCCGCCCGGGCCGGGGACGCCGAGCCCCTGGAGGCCGTGCGCTCCATCGAGGCCGGCGTCGCGGACCTGGGGAACGTCCCCGTCGCCATCCTCTGCGACGCCGTGGACCCCACCCTGTTCCTGGCCCAGGCCGACCTCACCCGCTTCGTGTCGACGGAGGTGGGGGAGGAGTCCCTGGCGACCCTGGACGCGATGCTGGAAAGGGCTATGCCTTCCTGACCGGCGCGACCTTGACCGCCTCGCCGGTGGAGGTGGTGCGGATGAGGTCATCCTGCAGGCGGTTTCCGCCCCGCAGGATCGGGTCGGCGGCGTCCTTGGCCAGGAGGATGCCCCCCCGGGCGTTGCGGTGCACGACGCATTCCTCCAGGGTCACCTCGGCGTCCTCCAGGAGGAGGATGCCGGTGTCCTTGCCGTCCCGCAGGTCGCAGCGCACCAGCAGGAGGCTGCCGCCGGGCTCCACCTTGGCGCCGGTGCCGGCGTTGCCGTAGATCTCGCAGCCCTCCAGCACGCCGCGGCCCCGCCAGGAGCACACCACGCCGAAGGACTTCCCGTCGAAGATCCGGCAGCCCTTCAGCTGCGCGGTGGCGCCGTTGTGGGCCAGGACGGCGGGCTCCTGGTTGCCGGAGAGTTCGCACGCCTCCATGGCGAGCAGGCCCTGGTCCGCCACGGAGCCGCCCAGGCCCGGGTTGCCGTGGAGGCGGCACCGCCGGAGGGCGATGGAGGCGCCGTCGGCGCCGTGCACGGCGCCCAGGGCGTGACCGGACACTTCGCAGTCGTCCAGGGTGGCCTGGCCCCCCTCCATGGCCAGCACGCCGATGGAGCCCGAGGCCAGGATGCGGCAGCGCCGCAGCTCGGCCCGGGCCTCGGCCTCGATCTCCACGCCGCCGGCGGCCTGCCCCGAGACCAGGCAGTCCTCCAGGATGGCCTGGGCGCCGGGCAGGAGGTGGACACCCACCCCCGGCGCGGTGGTGAGGGTGCAGCGGTTGAGCTGGACCCGCGCGCCGCCCGCGGCGCGCACGGCGGCCAGGAACTCCCCGGCCACGGTGCACCCCTCCAGGCGCGCCCGGGAGTCGGCGTCGGCCTGGACGGCCACGGGGCCCGCACCGCGGATGCCGCAGTCCAGGAAGGACGGGTCCGCCGAATCGCCCGAAACCCGGATGGCGGGACCCCCGGCCACCTCGAAGCCGCAGCCCTCCACCACGATCCGGCCCCGCAGCGCCAGGAGCGCCGCCTCGGCGTCCGCGCTGCGCAGGGTGAGCCCCGCAAGCCGGACGTCGGCGGCGTTCAGGGCCAGGCAGGGGCCCGCCGGACTTTCGATCACCACCTCCCCGGCCTCCCCCTGGCCCACGAGCGTCACGTCCTTCTCCACCACCAGGGACTCCCGGTACAGCCCGGGCAGGATGGCGATGCGCGTGCCGGGTTCGGCCTGGCGCAGGGCCACGCGCAGGCTCATGCACTGCGCCTTCCCGCCCTTGCCCACGGTCAGGGTGCGCACGCCGGGGGCCTCGGCGGGCCTCGGGGCCGCACCGGCCTCCCGGATGGCCTCGGCCAGGGCTTCGGCCGAAGGGATGCGCTCGGCGGGGTCCTTGGCCAGGGCCCGTTCCGCCAGCGCCAGGAGCGCGGGGTTCAGGGCGGTCCGTTCCTCGGGCGTGAAGGGCACCGGGGGCCGGCCCAGGATGGCGCCCAGGATGGAGGCGGGCGTCTCGCCCGCGAACGGCTTGCGCCCGCCGGTGAGGATCTCGTAGAGCACCACGCCCATGGCGAAGACGTCCGAGGCGGGCTGGGCCTTGCCGGTGTCCAGGTACTCGGGGGCCATGTAGTTGGCGGTGCCCATCCAGTTGCCCTTCTGGGTGAGCTCGGACTGCTCCACCGCGGCCACGCCGAAATCCATGAGCTTGGCCTGGGCCTTCCTGCCCCGGCGGCTCACCAGGATGTTGCCGGGCTTGATGTCGCGGTGGATGATGCCGTGCTCGTGGGCGAAGGCCAGGCCGTCGCAGGCCTGGGCCAGCAGCTCAAGCAGGTCCTCGCGGGTGTGGGCCCCGGAGCGCATGGCCACCCCCAGGTCCTCGCCGTCCACGTACTCCATGACCAGGTAGTGGGTGCCCTCGTCCTCGCCGAACTCGAAGACCGTCACGATGTTGGGGTGGTTGAGGGACCCGGCGCTGCGGGCCTCCCGCTCGAAGCGCGCGTTGGCCTCCGGGGCGAAGCTCGCGTTCAGGCGGATCGTCTTGATGGCCACCTCGCGGTCCAGGAGCGGATCCTTGGCGAGGTAGACCTCGCCCATCGAGCCGTGCCCGATCATCCGGACGACCTCGAACTTCCCGATCCGCTCGCGCATGGGCCCCTAGCCTACCTCATCTGGATCGCCATGGCGTTGAGCCGTTCGATGCGCTTCTCCATGGGCGGGTGGGTGGAGAACAGGGACAGGATCCCGCCCCCCCGCAGGGGATTGACGATCATCATGTGCGCCGTGGCGGGCTGGGCGTCCCGCATGGGCACCTGCTGGTTGTACGCGGACAGCCGCCCCAGGGCCGAGGCCAGCTGGTCGGGGCGCCCCGTGATGTGGGCGGCATAGTCGTCCGCCTCGTATTCCCGGGAACGGCTCACGGCCATCTGCAGGAGGAGGGCGGCCACGGGACCCAGGATCATCACCAGGATGGCCACCAGGGGGCTGCCGGATTCGTCGTCGCGGCGGGGCGAGAACCAGAAGGCCATGCGGCTCAGGAGCATGATGGCCTGGGCCAGCACGGCGGCGAGGCTGCCGATGAGGATGTCCCGGTGCTTGACGTGGCCCAGCTCGTGGGCGATGACGCCCTCCAGCTCGGGGCGGGACAGGGCCCGGAGGAGGCCCTCGGTGACGGCCACCACCGCGTGGTCCGGGTTGCGTCCGGTGGCGAAGGCGTTGGGGGTCTCGTCGGGGATGATGGCCACCCGGGGCATGGGCAGGCCGGCCCGCTGGGCGAGGTTGGCGACGATGGCGTACAGCTCGGGCGCGTCGCCGGGCCCGACGATCTGGGCGCGGTAGGCGGCCAGGACGATCTTGTCGGAGAAGAAGTAGCTGACGCCGTTCATGAGGATGGCGAAGCCCAGGGCCAGCACGATCCCCATGTCCCCGTAGAGGAGGCCGCCGGCCCACACCAGGATGCCCGTCATGACCATGATGAGTATGAATGTTTTAACGCTATTCATGCGCCACTCCCCGTGCCCACATTATGCCTCACAGGCGCTTGATCACCACCAGCGTGACGTCGTCCTTGAACCCCGCCCCGTCCAGGTGCTTGAAGGTCCGGGTGAGGAGCCGCTCGAAGAGGTCGTCGGCGCTGGCGCCGGGGCTCTCCAGGACCGTTTCCACCAGGGGTCCCTCGCCCAGGTCCTCCCCGGCCAGGTTCTCGGCTTCGGAAACGCCGTCGGTGAAGATGACCAGCGCATCCCCGGGATGCATCTGGGCCCGCCCTTCCCGGAACACCGCCCCGGGGAGGAGGCCCACCATGGGGCCGGTGGGCTGCAGGTGCTCCAGGGGGCGTCCGTCCCCGGGCACCAGCAGGGGCGGGTTGTGCCCGGCGTTCACGTACCGCAGGTCGCCGGTGGCGGGGTTGAGGCTGCCCATGAAGAGGGTGGCGAAGCGGTTCCGGTCCCGCACCTCGTTCATGCGCTCGTTCAGGCGCAGCGCCAGGGCGCCCCAGTCCGCCACGCGGCGGTCGGCCATGGCCCGCAGGAAGGCCGAGAGCTGGGTCATCATCAGCGAGGCCGGCAGGCCCTTGCCGGAAATGTCGGCCAGGGCCAGGTGCAGGCGGGGGCTGCGGTCCAGGTCCGAGGCCATCCAGAGGTCGTACAGGTCGCCGCCCACCGCCTGGTAGGGCAGGTTGGCCGCGGCGCACTGCCAGCCCTCGGGCTCGGGCAGGCGCTTGGGGAGGATGCGGCGCTGGATGTTGCGGGCCAGTTCCAGGTCCTTCTCCAGCTTCATGGCCTGGATCCGCGTCTCCCGCAATTCCAGGCTGCCCAGCTGGGTGGAGGTGATGTTCAGGAGCGTCTGGAAGAACAGCTCGTCGTCGTCGTTGAGCTTGCCTTGCGCGGGCTCGGCGGCGTAGGCGAAGCCGTGGCTGTGGTCCGTGTCGCGCAGCTCCACCGCGTGCACCAGGCCCTTCTCCTCCACGATGCCGTTGATGCTCTCGCCCTCCAGGACCGCGGGCAGCTGGCCCAGGCCCCGGCTGTGGAGCACCGTGCCGTCGGCCCCCACCACCAGGAGGCGCTGGATGTGGAACTCCCCGGCCAGGGTGTTGGCCATGAGGCGGATGAGCTCGGTGCGGGTCTCCACCTCGCCCAGGTTGCGGGTGAGATCGAACAGGGTGTTCAGGCGGGACAGCTGCAGGGCCAGGGCCCGGTTCTGGTCGCTGCGGTTGGCCTCCAGGCGCCGCCACGCCAGGAGGGGCGCCGAGATGGACAGCAGCAGGGTGAGGGCCGCGGGCGCCGCCGGGGTGCGCACCACCAGGTGGCCGTAGGGTTCGTCCCCGTAGGCCCAGGGGAGGCTGGTCCAGCCCGGGCCCGGGTGCGTGGGGAACGGCGAGGCGTTGCCCCGCAGGAAGATCCACCGGGTCCCGTTCCAGATGCCCCCCTGGGAGGCCTTGGCGATGCCCAGCGCGGTCACCCCCACCAGGTGGATCAGGGCCTCCTCGGTGGCCTGGGCGGGAAAGGTCTCCAGGAAGTCGATGACGGGCAGCAGCTCCTGGGTGCCCTCTGGGATGCGCGTGCACAGCTCCCGCAGGCGCTCGAAGGGGGGGATGCCGGACGGGTCGTTCATGGGCAGGTCTCGGTCCTCTTGCGCATGCGGTCCATGGCCTCGGGGTAGAGGTCCTCGGCGCAGTTGGGGCAGATGCCATGGGAGAAGGTGGCCGAGGTGTGTTCGGCGACGTAGCTCTCCAGCTGGGTCCAGTAGCCCTGGTCGTTGCGGATCTTCTTGCACTGGGCGCAGATGGGAAGCAGGCCGCTGAGGGTCTTGATCTCGGTCATCCGGTCCTGGAGCTCGACGTTCATCTTGGCCAGCTCGGCGTTGGACGCCTGCAGCGTCCTGCGGTTCCGGCGCATGTTCTTGCTGTAGATGGCCATGGCGATGACGACGGTGGCCAGGGCGCCCAGGCTCATCACCAGGGCGGCCAGGGAGTACCGGTTGCGCTGGAGCTGGAGCGCGGAGATCACCCGTTCGCGCTTGAGCGCCTCGATCTCGTTGTCCTTCTTGATCGTCACGATCTTCATGGTGGATTCGGCGATCTTGTTGCTCTCCTGGATCGTGTAGATGGAGTCCTTGATCTCCATGGCGCGCTTGAAGGCGCGCAGGGCCTCGGCGGTCCGGCCCATCTTCTCGTGCAGTTCGGAGATGAGCTCGTAGCTCCGCTTGAGCTCGTCCCGGGCGTTGAGCACGGTGGCGAGCGCCGCGGCCTCCTGGGCGATGGGGATGCCGCCGGCGTAGTCGCCCGAGAGCAGGTGCAGGCGCGCCGTAACGTTCATGACCTGGACGAGGCCGTGGCGGTGGTTGAACTTCCCGTACTGGGCCCGGGCCAGGCGCAGGTGCTCCCGGGCCAGGTCGAACCGGCGCAGCTCGGAATAGGTCATGCCGAGGTTCAGGTGGTTGTAGGCCAGGTAGCTGTCGTCCCGGGTCTCCCGGGAAAGGGCGAGGGCGGCCAGGTGGTTCTGCAGGGCCTCCTCCAGCCTGCCGAGCTTGAACTGGGAGAAGCCGATGTTGAGCCGGGTGAGGATGAGCCGCCTGTTGTCCGGGTGGCGCTCGATGCGCTTGAGGATCTGCTCGTAGTACTCGATGGCCTGGGCATACTGGCCGCTGTTGTGGTAGACGACCCCGATGAGGTTCAGGGACTGGGTCACGGACTTCTCCAGGCCCAGCTCCTCCCGCAGGCGAAGGGATTCGATGGCCTCGTCCAGGGCCTGGCTGTACGAGCCGATGAAGGTGTAGGTGATGGCCAGGGCGTTGTGGGCCTTGGCCATGCGGTCCTTGTTGCCCAGCTGGGTGCTCAGGGCCAGGGCCCGCTTGCCGAAGTCCACGGCCTTGGGGAAGTCGCCGGACTGGCCCGCGCAGTAGGAGGTGGACGTGAGGAAGGCCGCCTCCTTCTCCCGGTCACCCGCCTTGACGGCCAGGGCGAGCCCCTCGGTGGCAAAGACCAGGGCCTCCTGGGGGGAGGCCGTCTCGATGCGGTTGGCCAGGTCCAGCAGGGCCGCCATGCGCGCCGGGCCGGCCAGGCCCGCCAGGGCGGCCTTCATGGATTCCACCGAGGGTTCCCCCGGCTGGGCAAGGGCGGCGAGGAACCCGAAGCACAGCAAAGCGATTTTCAGGTTTCTGGCGATTGAGAGCACTGCCTGGCCTCCCTGGTGAGCATGGCCGTGCGCCGGTTGCCTTTCCAGACCCTGATAATCCCACGAATCAGGCGGGAGTGCGCTTAATCATGCAGCACTCGCTGCGGCCATCCGCGTCCTTGAAATGGATCTCGTCCATGAATCGGCTCATGAGCAGGAGCCCCAGCCCGCCCTTCCGGGGGTGCTTGACGTATTCCTTGGGATCGGGCAGCACCACGTCCTCGTCGTGCAGGCCGGTGCCGGTGTTCCAGATGCGGATCTCCAGGGCCTCCTCCCGGAACCGCAGCTCGATCTCCACCTGGTGGGTGCTCTCCCCCCGGTAGGCGTGGATGATGACGTTGGTGACGGCCTCGTCAACGGCGATGGACACCTTGGCGGCGGTGGCGTCGTCCATGCCCGCGGCCAGGGAGGCCCGCTTGGCCAGGCCCGTGACCAGGTTCAGGTACCGCGTCTGGCTGGGAATGACCAGCCGGAAGCTCTCGGGATCGGGGGCGGCCCGCACTCAGCCCTTCCCCGCCATGGCCTGGAAGGCTTCGGCCTCGGTGGGGAAGACCCGGTAGAGCTGGGTGAACCCGAGGGTGTCGAAGATGGCGAAGACGTTCTCGTGGAGGTTGCAGAGGAGGATGTCCCCGCCGTTCTCCCGGACCGTCTCGATCAGGCCCATGATCGCTCCGAGGCCGGCCGAGCTGATGTAGTTGAGGGCCTGGCAGTCCAGGAGGATGGTGAAGCGCCCCGAGGCCACCTGCTTCTCGAGGGCGTCCTCGAACATCCGGACCGTGTGGGCATTGATGAAGCCCTCGGGCCGCATCACCGCGACACCGTCCACTTCTCGCACCTGGATCAAAAGATCGGCCATGCCTGTTCGCTCCATGTAGGGCCCTGGATACCTGGGTGAATGCTATCGCCCCGGCGGAATAATTGCCAGCCGGGGGTTGGACCGGCGGGTTTTGGGGTACCATGGCCTCAAATCGGGAATGACATGGACGAGAATGCGCAGGCCTCCCTGAAGAATCTGCTGCAGCAGTGGGCCGACAAACGACAGCAGGCCCTCCTCGAGCAGGTGATGCTCGCCTGGAGCGAGGCCATCCCCCGCCTCGCCCCCGATGACACCTTGATGGCGTCCATCCTGGCCGCCCTCCCGGTACCCGAGCCGGCCCCCGAACCGCCTCCCCCGCCCCCGCCCACGGACGGGGACCTGGGCGCGGGGCTGGACCTCCTGGAGAACGCCCACACCCAGGGCGAGGTGCTCAAGCACCTCCTGGACGCCACCCAGCGCTTCGTGGAACGCAGCGCCCTCTTCGTCCTCAAGCAGGGCATCGCCACCGTCTACGCCCACCGGGGCTTCGACGGCGAGTCCCCCAAGGCCGGCAGCCCGGTCGTCCCCCCTCCGGACCTGGAGGACCTGCTGGGCGGCCGCGTCCACCTGGTGGCCGGGCCCGGCCCCGCCTACCAGGCCCTCCTGGCCCCCCTGAGCCGCTTCCAGGCCCGGGACATCCTCATCCTCCCCCTGCGCCTGCGCAAGAAGATCGTGGCGCTGCTCCTGGTGGACAGCGGTCTGCTGCCGGCCATCCAGCACCCCAGCCACGTGCGGGCCCTGGCCCTGGGCGCCGAGGCGCGCCTGTCCTACCTGGCCGGCGTCAAGGAGGAGGAGCGCACCGCTCCGGTGGAGTCCCACCCCTCCACGCTCACCCAGCGCATTCCCGACGCCATCGCGGAGCCCCAGGGCGCCGCCCTGGACCCGCGGGTGCGCATGAACGCCGAGCGCAGCGCCCGGGTCCTGGTGGGCGACATCGAGCTCTACTTCCCCGCCAAGGTCACCCAGGGCCAGCAGGACGGCAGCCTCTACCCCGTCCTGAAGGACGAGCTGGACCGGAGCCGGGCCTCCTTCGTGGAAAGGTACGGGCTCGATCTTGAAAACCAGCATCGCATTTTCTACCAAACGGTTGTCCAGCAGCTATGCGCAGGAGACCCCTCGCGGCTGGGGCCCGCTCCCTGGGGCGCGCACTAGGCCATTCTTCCTGGTGACACGGGCCTGGAATCATGGTAAATCCTTGACCCTTAAACGGGATTGAGGAAGCCATGGCGAATCTTGGAAAGAAATGGACCTGCTTCGGATGCGGGGCGAAGTTCTACGACTTCACGAAACCTGAGGCGCTCTGCCCCAAGTGCGGCGCGAACCAGAAGGAAGCCCCGGCCAAGCCCAAGGCCGCCAAGAAGGAGAAGGTTGCGCTGGCCATCGACGACGACTTCATTCCCGAAGGCGAAGTGGACCCCGCCGCCGAGGACACCCTGGAGGAAAGCCTTGGCATCTCCGGAGCGCGCGCCGAGGGCGTGGACCCCGGCGACCTCCAGATGGACGACTACGACGAATAGGTATGACCGGAGTGCCCGCCTGCCCTGGGATCGACCGCCACGCCCACCTGGAGGGCGGCCTGGATCCGCGGTGGGTGCGGGACCGGGCCCGGGAGCGGGGACTGACGCTGCCGGAGCCCCTGGAGGCCCTGTGGCGGGGCGAAGCGGTTCCGTTTGAAGGCTTCATCGAAGCCTTCTTTTTCGGCTGCCGGTTCCTGTGCGACGCGGACGCGGTGCGGGACGCGGTGCGCGCCGCGGCCGCCCGCCTCGGCGGGGACACCGGCACGCCCCGGGGCGTGGATCTCTGGGTCTCCCCGCACCTGCTGGTGAAGCAGGCCGCCTTCCTGCGGCTGGACGAGCTGTGGCGGGGCATGGACGACGGCATCGGGGAGGCCCGGCGCGCCGGCGTCCGCGTCGCGGTGATCATCGACGCGGTGAACCACTTCGGCGTGGATCACGGCCATGAGGTGCTGGACCTGGTCCTGCCGGAACGGCCCGCCTGGGTGGTGGGCTTCTCCACCGGCGGCCTGGAGCGGGTCCCCTTCCGCCAGTGGGCCCCGGTGTTCGAGCGGGCCCGCCGGGCCGGCCTGCGCCTGGCCGCCCACGCCGGCGAGAACGGCCCCGGGGAGAACGTCCGCGACGCCATCCTGGACGCCGGCGTGGAGCGCATCGTCCACGGCGTGCGGGCGGCGGCCGATCCGGCGCTGGTGGAGCTGCTGGTGGACCGGAGGATCGCCCTGGACGTGTGCCCCACCTCCAACCGGGCCCTGGTGCCGGACCTGGGCCCCCATCCCCTGCCCCGCCTGCTCCAGGCGGGGGTGCGGTGCGCCCTGGGTACCGATGACCCGGGGATCATCCCCACCGACCTGCCGGGCGAGTGGAAAGCGGCCCAGGACATGGGGCTGTCCGCCTCCGACCTGCAGGACCTGGCCCGGAACGCCCGGGCCGACGCGTGGTGCCTCGCCGGCCCTGGCGATTGAAGCGTGAACTCCCGCCGGTTTCATGGCAAAATAGCGGTTTCGTTGTGCGCCCGTAGCTCAGCTGGATAGAGCATCAGGCTTCGAACCTGAGGGTCGGGCGTTCGAGTCGCTCCGGGCGCACCACGAGGAACCTGCACCAACGTCTTTGCGAATGTGGCGGAACTGGTAGACGCACTGGATTTAGGTTCCAGCGGTTCACACCGTGCGGGTTCGAGTCCCGCCATTCGCACCAACACCCGCCCGAAGCACTTCACCCTGTTCCAGGAGCACCCATGCAGTCCAGCCTCACGCACCACACCTCCACCCGGAAGTCCATCGACGTCACGGTCCCGGCCGCCGAGGTCAACGAGGAGTTCGGCAAGGTCCTCGCCAAGATCGCCCCGAAGGTCAAGGTGCCCGGCTTCCGTCCCGGCAAGGCGCCCAAGGACGTGCTCATGAAGCGCTACGAGCGCGAGATCCAGTCCGAGGTGGCCGAGAACCTCATCGCCCGGCACTTCCTGGCCGCCGCCGCCCAGGCCGGCGCCACCCCCATCTCCCGCCCCGCCCTGGAGAAGCTCGAACTGAAGGAGGGGGCCGAGGGCGTCTTCCGCGCCCAGTTCGACGTGGCCCCCGAGGTCGCGCTGCCCACCTACAAGGGCCTGGCCGTCACCAAGAAGAAGCGGGCCATCGACGACGAGGCCGTCGCCGAGCACCTGGAGTCCCTGCGCCAGCAGCACGCCAAGTTCATCCCCGTGGAGGAGACCCCCGCCGCCGTCGGCCACTACGCCACCCTGGACATCAAGGTCAAACCCCAGGGCATGAAGCCCGTGAACTACACCGACCAGGTCATCCAGCTGGCCGAAGGCCGCCCCTTCGACGGCGAGATCCTCGGCATGAAGACCGACGAGACCAAGAAGTTCTCCATCACCATCCCCGCCGAGGACCCCAACCGCGCCATGGCCGGCAAGGCCGTGGCCTACGAGGCCACCCTCAAGGACCTGCGCGCCCGGGAGATCCCTGAGCTGGGCGACGAGTTCGCCAAGGACCTGGGCGCCCACGAGAGCCTGGAGGACCTCAAGAGCTTCGTCAAGAAGGACCTGGAAGAGGCCGCCGAACGCGACGCCGTCGCCCGCCTCCACGCCACCCTCCTGGACACCCTCCTGGACGCCTCCCCCTTCGAGGTGCCCGCCTCCATGGTGAGCCTCCAGCTGGACGACTACTGCCAGGAGTTCGCGGAGATGGCCGCCCGCCAGGGCGTGGATCCCAAGAACATCAACTGGGCCGGCTACCGCCAGAGCCGCATGCAGGACGCCGAGCGCGCCGTGCGCTCCGGCTACCTCCTGCAGGCCATCGGCAACGCCGAGGACCTCCAGGTCACCGACGAGGAGATCGACGCCGAGATCCGCGCCATCATGGAAGAGCACAAGGTTCCCCAGCCCTTCGAGGCCTTCAAGGCCAGCCTCGAGAAGCGCGGCTCCACCACCGAGATCAAGGGCCGGGTGCGCACCGACAAGATCTTCCAGATGATGGTGGCCTCCGCCACCGTCGCCGAGGAACTGCTGGACAAGGACGCCTTCGCGGCCCTGGTGGAGCTGGAGCGCCGCCGCGAGGCGGGCATCCCCGCCGCCCGCTTCGACGCCGGCGGCCTCGAGGGCGGCGAGCTGGAGCACCAGGAGGGCGGGTCCCCGGATTCCGTCCAGGCCGCCGAGCACGTCCACGGCCCCGACTGCGACCACGACCACAAGTAGGACCTTCCGTCTCCGCCGAAGGGCGCCTCCGGGCGCCCTTCGCGCGTTTTGGGGTAGGATAGCGGCATGAGACCTCGCATCGGCATCGTCACCATCTCCGACCGCGCCAGCACCGGCGTCTACGAGGACCTGGGCGGCCCCGCCATCCGGGACACCCTCAAGGCCTACCTCACCACCCCGTGGGAGGAACGCTACCACGTCATCCCCGACGAGCAGCCCGTCATCGAGGCCACGCTCAAGGCCCTGTGCGACGACGAGGGCTGCTGCCTTGTGCTCACCACCGGCGGCACGGGCCCCTCGCCCCGGGACGTGACGCCCGAGGCCACCCGGGCCGTGTGCCCCCGCATCCTGGACGGCTTCGGGGAGCGCATGCGCGCCGTGTCCCTGCAGTACGTCCCCACCGCCATCCTGAGCCGCCAGATGGCCGGCCTCCGGGGCTCGAGCCTGGTGGTGAACCTCCCCGGCCGGCCCAAGTCCATCCGGGAATGCCTGGACGCCGTCTTCCCCGCCATCCCCTACTGCATCGAGCTCGCCGGAGGCCCGATCCTGGAGACGGACCCCGCCGTGCTCAAGGCCTTCCGTCCCGCACGTTGACTCTGTGGAGCCCCCATGACCCAGTCCTACGCCACCCACCGCCGCATGGATCCCGGGTACCACTACGGGGGTCTCGGGCTGCTGCTCGTCTGCATCGGCATGGCCGTCCTCAGCGCCATCCGCGGCCACGCCGGGGCCTGGTACCAGATCCTTCTCCTGGCGCTCGTGGCTCTGACGCTGGTCAAGACCCGGATCTACGCCCTGCGGGTGCAGGACCGGGTCATCCGCCTGGAGGAGACCCTGCGCATGAAGGCCCTGCTCCCCGAGCCCATGCACGCCCAGATCGCGCGCCTCAAGCCCGGTCAGTTCGTGGCCCTGCGGTTCGCTTCGGACGCGGAGCTGGAGGCCCGGGTCAGGGAGGCCCTGGCGGAGGATCTGGGGGGGGAGGCGATTAAGAAGCGCATCCAGGAGTGGCGGGGGGATGAGTTCCGGGTTTGAGGCGTGGGGTTTCGGTAAGAATAGTTGAACTGGCGCTAATGGAATTTGTTGGGGTCGGCAAGTTCGGCTAAAAAACCCGTACGCAGAGGACGCCGAGGCGCGGAGTTACGCAGAGGCGGCTTCGCTATCAAGACCGCCGACCCATGCCGCCCAGGCCCTGTCCGCTGCGCGGACCGCGCCGTTGCCGGCGCGCGGCAGGGTGCGCTGGTCCTGCCACATGCGAGCCTGCGGAGGACCCGCGCACCCTGCCTTTGACGGGCCTGGGCTTGATGGATGTTGCCAATGTCCGATAGGTGGGTGTTGCCGCTTGGAGCGGAATGGGCGTATTAGGCCCTGCAGCGTTTGGCGTAGAATCCGGTTCCAACTACCAATCAGGTGTAGGTTGCTGATTCCAGCCCGTAGCGCCCCGGTTCGCCCGGGGCAACCCCCGCCAACGTTCGCGGGGCCGGTTTTCCTCCAGTACGATGAGCCCAGGCCAGCCAACGGCAGGGCGCGCTGGTCCTCCACAGGCTTGCATGCGGCAGGACCAGCTCGCCCTGCCGTGCGTCGCGCAAGCGACGCAGCCCGCGCCAGCGGGCAGGGCCTGGGCGGCATGGGTCGGCGCCAAGGATGCGAAGCCGCCTCTGCGCAACTCTGCGCCTCGGCGTCCTCTGCGTAATAGTAGTTTACCTAAAATACCTCAAAATAATATCAATGCGAGGATAATCAAGCAATTTAAAAACCTCGCATGCATAAGTTGCCACACCAATTACAAAATTTTCAACTTTCGTCAGTGCCGCCGGTGGAGTTCCACAATCCACTTCACCACTTCCTCCAGGCTCATCCCGCCGGAATCCAGCTCCACCGCGTCCTCGGCCTTCCGGAGGGGGGCCACGGCCCGGGTGGAGTCGGCCAGGTCCCGGCGCTGGATGTCGGCCGCCACCTCCGCCAGGGGCTGGGGGGTTCCCTTGGCCTCCAGTTCCCGGGCCCGTCGCCGGGCGCGCACGTCCACGCTGGCGGTGAGGAACACCTTGCAGCAGGCGTCGGGGAACACCACGGTGCCGATGTCGCGGCCGTCCACCACCCAGCCCCCGGAGCCGGCGATGGAGCGCTGCTGGTCCACCAGCACCTCCCGCACGCGGGCGTCCGCGGACACGGGGGTGACCATGCGGCTCACCTCGGGCGAGCGGATGGCGTCGCTCACGTCCTCGTCGCCCAGGAACTCCCGGGTGCCCCGCTGCTGGATGCGCAGGCCGGCCAGGGCCCGCTCCAGCCCCTCGCGGTCCTCCAGCCCCACGCCGGCGCGGCGCAGGGCCAGGGCCGTGGCCCGGTACATGGCCCCGGTGTCCAGGTACTGCCAGCCCAGGGCCTGGGCCACGGCCTTGGCCGTGGTGGACTTCCCGACCCCGGAGGGGCCGTCGAGGGCGATGACGGGGAGCGTGTTGGCCATGGAGTCCTTCCGGGGTGAGTCAAGATGTCCAGTTTGACTCACTTCCCGGAGTTTGGCTCCCTACTCGATGACGCAGAGCACCTGGCGCATCTCCACGTTGTCGCCCTGCTTGACGTTCATCTGGCGGATGACGCCCGGGGCCCTGGCCTGGAGCTCGTTCTGCATCTTCATGGCCTCCAGGACGAGGATCACCTCGCCGGCCTCCACCCGGTCCCCTTCCTTCTTGAGGATCTTGATGATGAGCCCGGGCATGATGGCCACCAGGGCGCCGGCCTCGGCGGCGGCGGTGGGACTGGCGGTGCGCCGGCCCCTGGACGGGGCGGGTTCCTCCAGGCCCTCGGCGGAAATGGCGTAGGTGATGCCGTCCACCTCGGCCGTTCCGGCGCCGAGCTTGACGGTGTGCGGGGTGCCGGCGACCAGGATCTGGTTCTCCTTGGCCGCCAGGGCGAACTCCACCCCGTTGACCACCATGAGGCCATCGCGGCGCTCCACGTCGTAGGCGTTGCCTTCCAGGGTCAGCTTGAATTTCGTGGGCATCGGATCACCATCCCCTCTGGGCGCCGGTCCTGCCGGCCATCTTCCACATGGAAGCCGCCGGCGCGGGCCCGGCGGCGGGCTTGACGGCCTTGGCATCGGCCTGGGCGAAGAGCGCGGCGGCGATGGCCGCGGCCACCTCCTCCTTGCCCCCCATGCCCTGCCTGCGCCGGGCCAGGAAGGGCTTGGCGATCTGGGGGAAGAGGGCGTAGGAGCAGATGTCCTCGTCGCTTTCGGCCAGGTCCCCGATCTCCTTCTTCGCGACCTCCCACCCGGGCTCCAGGAGCTCGGCGGGGCGGCAGGTGATGGGCTTCTCGCTGCCGATGGCCAGCTTCTGGATGTCGGGATCCATGGGCGCGGGGGGCTTGCCGTAGCAGCCCCGGAAGTACTGCTTCACCTCCTCGGGGATCACCTTGTAGCGCTCGCCCAGCACCACGTTGAGGGTGGCCTGGGTGCCCACGATCTGGCTGGAGGGGGTCACCAGGGGCGGATAGCCCATCTCCTTGCGCACCCGGGGGATCTCGTCCAGCACGTCGTAGTACTTGTCCATGGCGCCCTGGGACCGGAGCTGGCCCACGAGGTTGCTCAGCATGCCGCCGGGCACCTGGAACTGGAGCACGTTCACGTCCACGGCCGCCACGCCCGCCTCGAAGCTCACGTACTTCTTCCGGACCTTCTCCATGCGCCGGCTGATGTCGGCCAGCCTGCCCAGGTCCAGGCCCGTGTCCCGGGGTTGGCCCTTGAGGGCGGCCACGATGGTCTCGGTGGGCGGCTGGGAGGTGGACATGGACATGGACGAGATGGCCGTGTCCACCACGTCCACGCCGGCCTCCGCCGCCTTGAGGAGCGCCGCGGAACCGAAGCCCGAGGTGTAGTGGGTGTGCAGCTGCACCGGAAGCCCCACCTCCTCCTTGAGCGCCTTGACCAGGTCGTAGGCGATGTAGGGGGTGATCAGGCCGGCCATGTCCTTGAGGGCGATGGAATCGGCCCCCATGGACTTGAGGTCCCTGCCCATCTGCACGAAGGCGGCGTCGGTGTGGAAGGGGCTGATGGTGTAGGAGATGGTCCCCTGCACGTGGCCGCCGGCGGCCTTGGCGAAGCGCATGGCGGGTTCCATGTTGCGCAGGTCGTTAAGGGCGTCGAAGATGCGGAACACGTCGATGCCGTTCTTCCGGGCCAGGCCCACGAAGTGCTCCAGGATGTCGTCGGGGTAGTGCTTGTAGCCGACCACGTTCTGGCCGCGCAGCAGCATCTGGAGCCGCGTCCTGGGCAGGGCCTTCTTCAGGGCCCGCAGGCGCTCCCAGGGATCCTCGCCCAGGAACCGGATGGCGGAATCGAACGTGGCCCCGCCCCACACTTCCAGGGACCAGTAGCCGATATCGTCCAGGGCTTCGCAAAGGGGAAGCATGTCCTCGGTGCGCATGCGCGTGGCCAGGAGGCTCTGGTGCGCGTCCCGCAGGAGGGTCTCGCAGATCATCAGGGGGGTGGCTGCCATGTGCGCTACTCCACTTCAGAGGGATGGGGGAACATTTCCTTGGGCTTGACCATGAGCACCAGCGCCCCCTCCAGGGATTCGGAGGAGTGGGTGGTGTAGGCCCGGACGACGGTGCTCTCGCCCTTGCGCAGGCGGATGGGGGCCGCGTTCTTGAACCGGATGGTGATCTCCCCCTGGAGCACCAGGTACAGCTCGTCCTGGATGTGCCGGTGGAAGGGGAACACGTCCTTGAAGTTCATGACGTAGGCGGCGTGGTCGTTGACCTGGCCCAGCTCCAGGTGGCTGTAGGGCGTGGCGAGGTGCTTGGCGAGTTCCTTGATGCTGGTCTTGTTGCCCATCTCTCACCTCACAAAGGCATGGTGCTGTGCTTGCGTGGAGGGTTCGAATCGCGCTTGTTCTGGGAGATCCGCAGCGCCTCGATGAGCCGGGCGCGCGTGTCGGCGGGATCGATCACGTCGTCCAGGTACCCCCGGCCCGCGGCCACGAAGGGGTTGGCGAACTTGTCCTTGTAGAGCTCGATGAGCTCGGCCCTCCGTGCGGCGGGGTCCGCGGCCTCGGCGATCTCCTTGCGGAAGATGATGTTCACCGCGCCGTCGGGACCCATGACCGCGATCTCGCCCGTGGGCCAGGAGACGTTGTAGTCGCCGCGGATGTGCTTGGAGCTCATCACGTCGTAGGCGCCGCCGTAGGCCTTCCGGGTGATGACGGTGAGCTTGGGCACCGTGGCCTCGCAGTAGGCGTAGAGCAGCTTGGCGCCGTGGAGGATGATGCCCCGGTGCTCCTGGTCCACGCCGGGCATGAAGCCGGGCACGTCCTCGAAGGTGATGATGGGAATGTTGAAGGCGTCGCAGAAGCGCACGAAGCGCGCCCCCTTCACCGAGGCGTCGATGTCCAGGACGCCGGCGAGCACCATCGGCTGGTTGGCCACGATGCCCACGGTGTGCCCGTCCATGCGGGCGAAGCCCACGATGATGTTGCCCGCGAAGACCGCGTGGACCTCCAGGAACTCCCCGTTGTCCACCACGTGGCCGATGACCTCGTGCATGTCGTAGGCCTTGCGGGGATCGTCCGGGACGATCGTGTTGAGGGCCTCCTCCCGCCGGGCGGGGTCGTCGCCGGTGTCCACCCGGGGCGCGTCCTCCATGTTGTTGGCGGGCAGGTACGACAGCAGGTTGCGCAGGCCCGCCAGGGCGTCCTTCTCGTCCTCGGCCACGAAGTGGGCCACGCCGCTCTTGCTGGCATGGATGCCCGCGCCGCCCAGGTCGTCCATGGAGACGTCCTCGTGGGTGACGGTCTTCACCACGTCGGGGCCGGTGATGAACATGTGGCTGGTCTTCTTCACCATCATGATGAAGTCGGTGAGGGCCGGGCTGTAGACGGCGCCGCCCGCGCAGGGGCCGAGGATGGCGCTGATCTGGGGCACCACGCCCGAGGCCAGGGTGTTGCGCAGGAAGATGTCGGCGTAGGCCCCGAGGCTCACCACGCCCTCCTGGATCCGCGCACCGCCGCTGTCGTTCAGGCCCACCACCGGCACGCCGTTCTTCACGGCCAGGTCCATCACCTTGCAGATCTTCTCGGCGTGCACCTCGCCCAGGCTGCCGCCCAGGACGGTGAAGTCCTGGCTGAAGACATAGACGGGGCGCCCTTCCACCTGGCCCCAGCCGGTGACCACGCTGTCGCCCAGGAACGTCTTCTTGTCCATCTGGAAGTCGTGGGTGCGGTGGGCCACGAAGGCGTCCAGCTCCCGGAAGGAACCCTTGTCCAGGAAGGCCTCCACCCGCTCGCGGGCGGTCATCTTGCCCTTGGCGTGCTGGGCGTCGATGCGGTCCTGGCCGCCCCCGAGGAGGGCCTCTCCGCGCAGCTTCTCGAGCATCTCCTTCTTGGCCTTGGTGTCCATCCGCTTCCTCCAAGCGTTTCGGTAAAGTGGGGGCAGAGCCGCGCCAACCAGGGCGGGGGCTCCACCAGACCTTGATCTGCCCTCGAACCGCTATTGTAGGGTCAGGGGAAATTCGCGAGCCTGGAAAATACCGGTGAATCCTCGCTCCAGGATCGAATGAGCGGCGACGCGGATTACATTTGATAAGATCAATTAATATTCATCTTATATGCAGGAGACCCGCAAAGCGGCCCGGGGCCGGCATCTGACGCCTGGACAATAGGTGATGGAATGCACAACCCGGGTCAGACCCGCTGCAGGTAATGGTCCACGGTGTGCCGCAGGTCCGGGTCCATGTCCTTGACCTCCCGTTTCATCCACGCGAGGTAGTCCCGGGGCACCTGGGCCCAGGGCACGCCCCGGTGCTTGCTCCCGAACTGGCAGGTCTCCAGCAGGCTGGGGGCCTCGGCCCAGGCGATGAGGTCCTGGAGGGTCTCCACGCCGGGCTGGGGATTCTCCCGGAGCCATTCCAGTTCGTGCAGGAGGAGGTGGCTGGTCACCAGGGCGTCGGAAAGCGCTTCATGGGCCGGCAGGCCCTCGGCCTCAGCCACCTCCAGGTGGAGGCGGTACCGCAGGTACTGGTTGGAATACCGGCCGAGCTTCGGCCAGGCCTTGCGGGCCAGACGCATGGTGCAAAGGACCGGGCGCCCGGCCCGTGGCAGGAAGCCGAAGTCGAAGGCGGCGTTGTGGGCGACGTAGGCGTCGAAGTCGCCCTGCTGGAACACGGGCAGCACCTCGGCCAGGGCGGGGGCGCCGGCCACGTGCCGGTCCACGATGTGGTGGATGGCCGAGGCCTCGGGCGGAATGGGAATGCCCGGGTCCACCAGGAAGCTCTCCCGGCGAAGGAGGCCCTCCCCGGCCCGCACCCACACGCCGGCCACCGACACGACCCGGTCGGTGGCGGGGCTGAGCCCGGTGGTCTCGGTGTCCACGACCAGGTAGGTCAAGTCGGCGAAAGTCATAACGCCATTCAGCCAGGGATGGGCCCCCGGCGCAACGGTTCCCGTCGGACGGGACCCGGGCGCGAGGTTTGGGTTGAACAATTAGTGAATGGTCCTACGCTCTTAGCCATAAACCGGCCCTGGAGGTGCCATGAAAACCCGAATCCTCCACATGACCCAGACGCGCCGGGTGTCCGCGCTGGCCGAGGCGAGGGCGGACCACCGCCAGACGCTGCGCAGGCTGGCCCACGACCTGCGCAACCCCCTCAACAGCATCCTCCTCATGGCGCAGCTCCTGGAGGAGACCTGCGGCACGCCCGAGACCGCCCGGATCGCCTCGCGGATCCAGAAACAGTGTTCGGAAATGAACGGACTGCTGGATAAAGCGCTGGAAAGCCTCCCGGGTTAGGCATCCAATAAGAGGGTGCCCGGCCCCGGGCATCGTGGTATTCATGGGTATCCGTCTGGCATAGGAGTAAGGACCGTGAGTCATCCCTACACCCACTACGTTGAGGAATACGTCAAGCTGCAGGAGGAGGCCCGGGCCATGCCCCTGGGCGAGCTGCCGCCCGCGCCCGCGCCCCGGCTCATGGACAACGCCCCCCGCGTGCTGGTTTTCGCCCCCCACCCCGACGACGAATCCATCACCGGCGCCCTGACCCTGCGCCTGCGCCGGGAGCTCAACTACCGCGTGTGCGTGGTGGCCGTGACCCAGGGCAGCCGCGTGGACCGCCAGGAGGCCCGCCTCCAGGAGATGTACGGGGCCTGCCATTTCCTGGGCTTCGAGCTGATCACCACCCGGCAGAACGGCCTCGCCAGCGTCAATCCCAAGACCCGGGGCGGCAACCCCGACGGCTGGGCCACCTCGGTGGAGACCATCGCCCAGATCCTTTCCTACCACCGCCCCACGCTGGTCGTGATCCCCCACGACCAGGACTGGAACAGCACGCACCTGGGCACCCACCATCTGGTGGTGGACGCCCTGAAGACCCTGGGCCCCGCCTTCAAGTGCCGCGTCATCGAGACCGAGTACTGGCACCCCATGACCGATCCCAACCTCATGATCCAGTCCACCCCCGGCGAGGTGGCGGACCTGGTTGCGGCCACGTCCTTCCACAAGGGCGAAGTGGTGCGCAACCCCTACCACCTCACCCTGCCCTCCTGGATGTCGGACAACGTCCGCCGCGGCGGCGAGATCGTAGGCGGCCAGGGCGAGGCCACCCCGGCCTGGAACTTCGCCACCCTCTACCGGGTCCGGGACTGGGTGCGGGGCGGCTTCGAGACCTGCCTCAAGGCCGGGCGCATCATCCCCACGGGCGGCGACCTTGCCGCCATCTTCCGGATTCCGTAGCAAGATCCGGATTGCGACCTCCCTCCGGTGGCCCGAAGCTGGGTTCCGGAGGGATTGCCATGTCCGAGAGCGATTTCACGCGGTGCGCCAGGGCCATCCGGTTCCTCTGCGAGCGCGTCCGGGACCAGCCGCGCCTTTCGGACGTTGCCGCCCAGGCCGGGGTGAGCGAGTTCCATTTCCAGCGGATGTTCCAGCGGTGGGCGGGCATCAGCCCCAAGCGGTTCCTCCAGTACCTGACCCTCCAGGAAGCCAGGGACCTCCTGCGGGACTCCCGCTCAGTGCTGGAAGCCAGCGTGGAGCTGGGGCTGTCCAGCCCCAGCCGCCTCCACGACCTGTTCCTGACCCTGGAGGGCATGACGCCCGGCCAGTTCAAGGACCTCGGCAGCGGCGTGCGGGTGGCCTGGACGGTGGCGCCCACGCCCTTCGGGCCGGCCCTCCTCGCGGCCCTGGACGGGCGCCTGTGCGGGCTCTCCTTCCTCGCGGGGGACGACCCCGGCCCCGCCCTGGCGGAGCTGCGGGAGCGCTGGCCCCGGGCGGAGTTCCGCCGCGAGGCGCTCCCGGACCTGGCCGGGGCCCTGGAGGCGCGCTTCCGGGGCGAGCCGGGAAAGCCCCTCTCCCTGCTGCTCCAGGGTTCCCCGTTCCAGCTCCGGGTGTGGGAGGCCCTGCTGGCCATTCCCGAGGGCCGCGTGCTCTCGTACGGCGACCTGGCCCGCACCCTGGGCGCACCCGGGGCGAGCCGGGCGGTGGGGGCTGCCGTGGGCAGGAACCCCATCGCCTGGCTCATTCCGTGCCACCGCATCATCCAGGGCTCAGGGGCCCTCGGGGGCTACCACTGGGGAGAAGGGCGCAAGCGGGTGATGCTCGCCCTGGAGCGGGCGCGCGTCAGCGCGTGAGGGTGAGGGTGTAGCCGGCCGTGGTGGAGTAGGCCCGCTTGTACCCGTTGACCTTGATGTAGAAGGTGGCCGCGGCGGCGCCGGTGTTCTTGTAGGTGGCGGATTCCGTGGAAGAGGAGCCCGTGCTGCTGGCGACCTGGGTTCCGGCGGAATTGTACAGGTAGAGGTCGTAGTCCTTGGCGGGGCCGGTCATCTTGACGGTCAGGGTGGCGCCGGCGTTGACGGCGACCTTGAAGTAGTCCACGTCGGTGGTGGTGCCCACGAAGCCGGTGATCTTGGTGACGGCGTTGCCCACGGCGTTGGCGGCGGCCAGGGTGCCGTTGCTTTCCACTTCCGCGTAGGTGGCCGAGCCCGAGGCGACCGTGACGGTGGCCGAGGCCGACTTGCTGGTGTCGGCGGTGGAGGTGGCCGTGACGGTGTAGGTGCCCACGGTCGCGGGGGCGGTGTAGAGGCCGGCGGCGGAGACAGTGCCGCCCGTGCAGGTCCAGGTGACGGTGGTGGTGGTGCTTCCGCTCACGGCCGCGGTGAACTGCTGGGTGGCGCCGGGGGCCAGGGTGGCCGAGCCCGGCGTGACCGAGACGGAGACGCCCGTGGAGGCCAGGGCGCCCACGTTGATCGCCCCGAAGGCGTTCTGCACGGCGGCGTACTCGGCGCCGGCGGCGCCGTAGAGGTCCGAGGCCGCGTTCAGGGCGGCGGTGCGGGCCGCGGCGTAGTTGGTGCTCGAGGTCATGTAGGTGGTGAGGGCCTTGTACCAGATGCGGATGGCCTTCTCGGGACCGATGCCGGCAAAGCCCGAAGGCGCGTAGGAGCTGTAGTAGTTGCTGGTGCTGCTGGAACTGGCGCCCTGGCTCAGGAAGAAGAACATGCGGTTCGCCGGGCCCGAGCTGTAGTGCACGTCCAGGTTCTTGACGGTGGAGGACCAGGCGTTGGGGCTGCTGCCGTCCAGGCTGGGCTTGTACATGTAGCGCAGGGGGGTGGAGGAGAGCTGCTCGCCCACGGTCCAGCAGGCGTCGGTGTTGGCCACCGTGGCGGGCATGGCGAACCCGTTGCGGGCGTAGAGCTCGACCATGTTGCCGAACATGTCGGAGTTGGCCTCGTTCAGGCCGCCGGACTCGCCGGAATAGGTGAGGTTCGCGGTGGAGGCGCAGACGCCGTGGCTCATCTCGTGGCCGGCCACGTCGGGGGCCTCGAGGCTCTTGAAGGAGCTGCCGTCACCGTAGGTCATGCAGAAGCAGGCGTCGTCCCAGAAGGCGTTGTCGTAGCTCTTGCTGTAGTGCACGCGGCTGTAGGTGGCCTTGCCGGCCCCGTCGATGCCGTTGCGGCCCAGGATGTTCTTGTAGAAGTCGTAGGTGATGCCCACGCCGTAGTGCGCGTCCACCGCCGCGGTCTGGCCCGTGGCGCCGGTGGTGGAGGTGGTCGAGCCGGTGTAGTTCGTGCCGTCGCCCCAGGCGTTGTCGGCGTCGGTGTAGAGGGTGCCGGTGCCGCTGGTGGCGTGGTTCAGGTTGTAGGTGGCGATGTTCATGCCGCGCACGGTGTCCTTGAGTTCGTAGGACGCGCCGTTGAGGTTGGTGTTGAGGGCCACGGTGCCGCTGAACTGCGACTTGCCCGAGCCCACGGCGGCGGTGGTGTGCAGGTCGTCCCAGGATTCCAGGATCGCGCCGGTGTGGGCGTCGACGAGGTAGTCGGTGTCCCGGGTCTCGTCCTCGTTGCGCAGGGAGGTGTGCACGTGATAGGCCAGGACCTGCCCGAGCACCTGCTCCTCGAAGTCTTCGGCGTTGGAGGCCCGCAGGCGGCCCGCCTTGGCCGCCACGGCCTTGACGGGATAGATCACCAGCTTGGCGGTGGGCGGTTCCGCGTAGGCGCCGCGGGGGGAAAGGCGCCCGTGGGCCACGGCCACCGCCTCGGCCGGCGCGAGGTTGGGCTGGACGTTGATGGCGATGTGGCGCACCAGGTGGTCGGTGATGGCGCGCTCCACGCCGGAGGCCTCCGTGTGCGTGATGGCCATGCCGCCGAACACCGGGACGCCCTGGTAGTGCTGCTGGAAGCGCACGTGGGTGCGGCCCTTCTCGTCACGGAGGATGTTGCGCTGGGCGAAGGAATGCTGGGCGTCCAGGCCCAGGGCGGCGCGCATGTTCATGAGGCGGCCATGCTCAGCCTCCTGTCCGAACGCCGGGGCCACGACCAGGGCGAGGGTGAGAACGGTGTAGGTACAGCGACTCGAAACCATGCGATGCTCCCGCGAGGTTGGGTTGGAGGGCTCCAGCGGCTACTGGAGGTGCGGCCGAAGGCGGGAATCGCCTGCGGCACGCGGACTATGGACGATGGAGAAATGACCTGAAAGGATCATCAGAGATTCCCCCGCGGGACGCGTGTTAATTAATGTGAAATCGCAATTAAAGATGGGGATGTATTCAATTGTAAATGAACGAGATAGAACGCTGGCCCGACCCTTCGCGGCGTGTGATACTGCCTCGTCCCCCGATGCACACGACGCCAACCATTCCCGGGAAACCCAATGTCCATGCGCATCCCCTTCGCCCTCCCCCTTCTCCTGGTCCTCGCCGCGCCCCTCGCGGCCGTGGCCCCGGCCCGGCTCGCGGTGAAGCCCGCGGGCCGCGTGCACCTGGGCAGCACCGGGCCCCGCGAGGTCCGCACCGTGGAGTACACCTTCACCAACGTCAGCGACGGCCCCATCGCGCTGCGCGTGGGGGAGCTCTCTCCGGGGGTCGCCGTGCGCGGGCCGGCGCTGGAAGGGCCCTTCGCGCCCGGACAGAGCCTGGCTTTGACCCTGACGGTGGACCCCTCGGATTTCGTGGGGCACCAGGCCCGCAACGTGCGGCTTCTCACGGATGATCCCGGGCAGGGGGAATACCGGCTGCCCGTGGCCATGGACGTGCGCGCCGACCTCACCGTCGACGCCCTGCGCAAGAGCCTGGGTACCGTCGCGCCCCACGAGAGCCCCCAGGCCGTCTTCACCTTCACCCGCGAGACGGGCCAGCCCACCGCCCTGCGCCTTGCGGGCGAGGTCGCGCCCTACCTGGAGACCGAGGTGGTCCCCGGCACGCCGGCCTCGCGCCTCCTGGTGACGCTTCGGCCCGCGCGGATCCCGCCCGGGGCCACCCTGGGCCTGGAGACCCTGCAGGTGGAGACCAGCGCGCCCCAGCAGCCCGCCTTCACCCTCTACCTGGACTGGAAGCTCCACCACCCCATCGAGGCCCTCCCCAGCCGCGTGGTGTTCCTGGATCCGGCGGCGCCCGCCCAGGACCTGGTCCTGAAGGCCCGGGACGGCAAGCCCTTCGTCATCGAAGGCGCGGAGGTGGAAGGCGCCGGCTTCAAGGTGGGGCCCATCCCGGGTGCCGCGCCCGAGCAGCGCCTGGCCATCCGCCGCACCGCCCCGGAGGTGGCCCGGGCGATCCTGGTGCTCCGCTTCCGGGGCCAGGACGAACCGCTGCGGGTGCCCCTCTCCTACCTTCCGGGGTCCTCACCGAAGCCTTGAGGCCCCACTCCGGCCTTCACTCCGCGGGCGCCGCCTGGCACGCCAGGGCCGGTTCCCCCTGCAGCATCCCCTTCAGAAGGTCCACCACCGCCCCGGTGAAGATGCCTTCGAAGGTGAAGTCGAACACGTGGAGCCCGGGTTCCGCCAGGGCCTCGGCCACCGACGGGGGCCGCCCGGACATGAGCTGGGAACCGATGACCAGCCCGTAGAACCGCAGCAGGAACTGGGCGCCGCGGCCGGGGGCTAGGTCCGGGACGGCCCGTTCCAGGCTGGCGCCCACGCGGTTCACGCCGTCCTGCAGGAACCGCGCGAAGGCGAGTGTCTCCTCCCGCGGTACGTTCTGCTCGAGCACGCCGTGCACCGCCGCCTGGAGGCTGGGAAGGAGCGGCCGGTCCAGGAGCTCGCGCACGAGGGACGCGGCCACCCGCCCGGGGTCCTCACCGGGGCGCATGGCCTCCAGGCGCTGGGCGGCCCCCTGGAACCACCCGCCCATCTCGGCCTTCAGCACGGCCAGGAAGAGGGACTCCTTGGTGGGGAAGTAGAGGTAGAGGGTGCCCTTGCCCATGCCCAGCCGCCGGGCCAGGTCCACCATGCGCAGGTCCTGGTAGCGGCAGGCGCCCAGGAGCTGGGCCGCGGCGGCAAGGATGGCCTTGCGCCGCAGTTCCTTCTCTTCGGGTCGGTACGCACGCCGCATGGAAACCTCGATCTTGATAATACTGACCCGCGGTCAATTAGATTGATCTCCAAAAGGAATTTAAAAGGGCTCCGCGCCGTGCGGTTTGATAAGGTTTACCGTTCTGCCTGCCCATTCGGCAAAAAGCGTGATTTCACGCCACAAGGACCAAGGAGCCTATAGCATGTCCAATCATTCCCGCGTTTCACTGTCCGCTTCAGCGGTGGCCCTCCTGCTCGTGGCGGCGGCGCCCCACGCCATGGCCTCCGGGTTCCAGCTCCGGGAACAGGGCGCCAGCGGCCAGGGCCTTTCCTATGCGGGCATCAGCGCCGGCAGCACCGACATCGGCGGCATGTTCTTCAATCCGGCCGTGCTCAACCGCTTCGAGGGCAACCAGCTGCAGGTGGGCTTCACCAACATCCTGCCCTCCACCAAGTTCAGCAACGGCGCCGCCAGCAGGGCCGGCATCCCCGCCGCCTCGCCCTTCAGCGCCATCTCCGGCCCGGCCTCCACCGGCAACGCCGCCAAGAGCGCCGTCACCCCCACGCTCTACGCCATGTGGTCGTTGAACCCCCGCCTGAAGGTGGGCCTCTCCGTGAACGTCCCCTACGGACTCACCACGCAGTACGACGACAACTGGATCGGGCGCTACCACGGCCTGCGCAGCCAGCTCGAGACCGTGGACATCACCCCCACCGTGGCCTTCCGCTTCTCCGAGAAGTGGAGCGGCGGCGTCTCCTTCGTGGCCCGCCGGGCCAAGGCGGAACTCAGCCAGGCCGTGGACTTCGGCTACGAGGCCTACATGGGCGTCGCCCAGCTGGCCCCCGCGGGCATCACCAACACCAACCCCCTCACCGGCGGCCCCGTGGTCTATCCCGGCGCCGCCGACGGCAAGGTCACCGTGACGGGCGACGCCTGGGGCTACGGCTTCAAGGCGGGCCTGCTCTTCGAGCCCACCAAGGACATCTCCATCGGGATGGGCTACCAGTCCGCCATCAAGGAGAACATCAAGGGCGACGCCACCTTCTCCATCCCCTCCACCGTTCCCATGGGGCTGGCCGCGCTCTACCAGATCAACCCCGGCGCCACCAAGAAGGCGTACCTGGACGGCCTGGCGGCGGCCTTCACCGCCGGCACCGCCAACGGCCCCGTCACCGCCGAGCTGAACCTTCCGGCCGTGATCACCCTGGGCCTGAACGTTCAGGTGACCCCCGCCGTCACCCTGAGCGCCGAGGTGGAGCGCACCCAGTGGTCGAAATTCCAGGAACTGCGCCTGAAGTTCCGCAACCCCGCCACCCAGAGCGACAACGTCACCAATGAGAACTGGAAGGACAGCACCTTCGTCGCCGTGGGCGCCACCTACCGTCCCGGCGGCGCCTGGACCTGGCGCATGGGCCTGGCCATGGATTCGGCCCCCGTGGACGACACCTTCCGCACCCCCCGCATTCCCGACGCCGACCGCACCTGGATCTCCGCCGGCGCGGGCTACCGGTTCAGCAAGGGCTTCACCCTGGACTTCGGGTACACCCACATCATCGCCAAGGATTCCACCGTCGACCTCAAGGGCGGCACGAACCCCCTGTCCTCGGACTACATCAAGGGAAACCTCTCGGGCACCTTCAAGAACGCCATCGACATCTGGGCGCTCCAGGCCCGCTGGTCCTTCTAGGACGGTTGCAGACCCCGCCCCGGTCTCCGGAAGGCGGTGCGGATTTTCCAGAATTGGATACAAGACGGGCCCCGAAATGGGGCCCGTTCCTGTCTGGGCCCCGGACTCCATTCGGTGTGCGGTCCGGTGCGAACGCGTTGCCTTGGAGGAGGGGAGCCGGACGCGATTTTGGGATTGATAAAATTAGGCAAGAAAGCATAATTATAATGAATTTGATGGAGCCATCAGTGAAATGATTGGATCGACCTGGAAACCCGAGCTGAGAAGGCATATCGGCCAAAAGCTTCGCGAACTGCGAAAGGCTCGCAGCCTGTCCCAGGCCCACCTCGCCCGGCAGCTCGGGGTTTCCCAGGCCTGGCTCTCGTATGTGGAGAGGGGCGAAGGCTCCCTCACCGCTGAGCAACTCCTGGAGGTCCTCAAGATCTTCAACGAAGTGCCCCAGGCTTTCACCCTGGGCAAGCGGGATCCGGAAGCAGAGTTCCAGCGGGCCCTTGCCCAGCAGGGGGCCGAACACCTATTCCAGGATCCCCGGGTCCTGCCCAGCGCTCTCAACCAGGATGTCGAAACCACCCTGCGGGAAGTCCTCCTGGATGGCCGGAATCCGCGTCAAATCACAGCCATTGCACCGGTCCTCGCCCGGAATCACGACCAGGTCGACCTGAAACGGCTCTGGGCCAGATTCACCGACTACGGCCTTCAGAACCGCCTTGGATGGGCTCTGGAGAACGTGGCTGATGCCCTTGGCCAACTTTCAGGCAGGCTCGCCAGCCACGATGCGAGGCCGCTTCGTCAGGCTGAAACCAGCCTTCGGAATTTTCTGGTGGTCCGGGGGCCCGTTACCGATGGGTGGCCTGGTGTTCCTGAGGCCCCCGGAGCGGGCCCGGGGTGGGAGGAGGCCCTCTCCCACCTGGATGTGCTTGGAAGAAAGGCCCAGTCCTGGCGGACGATCCGCAACACCTGGTCCTCTGCGGACCCCGTCAGCAGGCGCTGGGGCGTCGTCTCCAACCTTCAGCTCCAGGATTTCATCGAGGCACTGAAGGCGGGCTTGAACCTCAACGAAATCCGGAATTCCAATGACACCGTTTGAAATATTCCTGCAGGACCTCGACAGGCTCTACATCGCCCAAAGGCCGGCCGAGGCGCCGAAGGTCCGACTGCGGATCCTGGGCTCGATGGCCCTCATGATCCAGGCCGATTACATTCGCGGCACAAAGAATGGAGACGTGCTCGAGAGCGCGCCGATCCATCGAGGCATCAAATCCGAATTGCTCGCTCTCGGCGGAAAGGGAACCGGCTTGGCGAATCGCCACGGTATCTACCTGGATATCGTGCCCAGTGGGATTCTCTTCATGCCAAGCGCCGTGACCTATCGCCCGCTTCTGGAATTCTCCTCCGCTCTCAGCTGTTTTGAAGTCGAGGTCATGGACATCACGGATGTGTGTGTTACCAAGCTGAAGCGATTCAATGGCAACGATCAGGCAGACCTCGCGGCCATGGTCCAATTCCAGAAGCTGGACCACGACCATTTCCTGGATCGCTTTTTGTCGGCCATCGATCACTGCCGGGGACAAGCTTTCGCAGATGACTACCCCAAGTTCGTGGAGCACTTTCACCAAGTCGAACGGGATATCTTCCTGGTGCCGGAAACCCCGGTGGACCTACGAGCCAATCCTTATGATATTGAGGACTGATTTTTTGGTGCCGTGCCATGCGTTTGAACGGACTTGAATAACCACCCTTTGGACGCGATGAGAGGATTCGAGCCTGCGCCCCAGCGTTTCAGATTTTCGATGGTCTTTCCGATCCGATTGGCACAATCCGTTCAGAGCGCCAATCTCCGGGACGAGAATCCGGGGCACAGGCCATGAGCCCGGGGTGCAATCCTATTTTTTATTGCACTTATAAGAAATTTAACCCCGCCCTGCTTGTTCGCAGAGCCCGAGTCGCATTCAGGTAAGCCGGTCGATGGCCGCCTGGAGCGCTTCGGTGGTGAAGGGCTTGGGAAGGCAAAGGACCTTCGGCCAGCGGGCCAGCGCCTCGGACAGCTCGGTGTCCACGAAGCCCGTGGCGACGATCACCGGGATCCGGCCGCGCAGGGCCATGATGCGGTCCAGGGTCTCGGCCCCGTTCATGCCGGGCATGTTGTAGTCCAGGATCACCAGGTCCGGGTCCAGGCCGCCTTCCAGGAGTTCCAGGGCCCGCGCGCCGGAGCCGGCAGATTCCACGGCATGGCCCTGGCGCGCCAGGGCCGCGGGCACGGAGGACCGGATCAGCTCGTCGTCGTCCACCAGGAGCAGCCGCCGCGGGGCCCGGGAGGGCGTCTGGGCGGGATCGGCGGCAGGGGGCGCTCCCGGGGGCTCGGGGGCCGCGGGGAAGCGCAGGACCACCGTGGTGCCCTCCCCGGGCGCGCTGCGGATATCCAGGGTGCCGCCGTGGGCCTTGAGGGTGCTGTACACCATGGCCAGGCCCAGGCCCGTGCCCTGCCCCACCGGCTTGGTGGTGAAGAAGGGCTCCGTGGCCCGGGCCAGGACGTCGGGCGCCATGCCCTGGCCCGTGTCCGCCACTTCCAGTTCCACACCTCCGGGCCGGCGGCGGGTCCGGAGGGTGATGGCCCCGCCTTCGGGCATGGCGTCCCGGGCGTTGATGGACAGGTTCATGATGGCGCTGCCCAGGAGGCCGGCCTCGCCGAGGATCCGGGGCAGTCCTTCCTCCAGGTCCACGATGACCGAGACCTTCTGGCGCAGCGTCCGGCGGAGGATTCCCTCCTCCTGGCGCACCAGGTCGTTGAGGTCCAGGAGCGCCGCGTCGGCCAGATCCTTGCGGGCGAAGTGGGTGAGGCTCTTCACCAGGCCCTTGCCCCGTTCCGTGGCCTGGATGATGGTGCCCAGGGCCTTGGCCTGGGGGGCCTCCTCCGGGAAGGAGAACGAAAGGGTCTCAGCCAGGCTGAGGATGGCGGTGAGCACGTTGTTCATGTCGTGGGCCACGCCCCCCGCCAGGGCCCCCAGGCTGTCGAGCTTCTGGGCGTGGTGGAGCTCCCGTTCCATGCGGGCGTGCTCGGCTTCCATGGCCCTGCGCTCCGTAAGGTCCGTGTGGGTGCCCGTCATGCGCATGGGGCGCCCCTCGGCGTCGCGCCGGGTCACCTTGCCCCGGGTCAGGATCCATTTCCAGCCGCCATCCTTGGTCCGCAGGCGCTGCTCCACCTGGAAGAGATCCCGCCCGCCGTCCAGGTACGCGGCGAGGCTCCGTCGGGTCTCCTCCAGGTCGTCGGGGTGGACGAGCTCGTTCCACACGCGGATGACGGCGGGCAGTTCGTCGCCCTGGAAACCCAGGATCTGGCAGCCCCGGGGGCTGAGGTACACGCCGCCCGTGGTCATGTCCACGTCCCAGATGCCGTCGCTGGCGCCCTCCAGGGCGTTGCGGAGCCGTTCCTCGTTCACCCGGAGCGATTCCTCCGCGCGGGCCCGCTGCGCCTCGCCCTCCAGGTGGTCCAGGGCGAAGGAGACGTTGGCGGCGGCCTTGTCCAGCAACCCGATCTCGTGCTCCCCGAAGAAGTTCAGCTCGGAGGAGTAGACCGCGAGCACGCCCCAGATGGCGCCCCCCTTCAGGATGGGGAAGGCCCCCGCGGACCGGAATCCCTGGGCGGCGGCCGCGGCCTGCCAGGGCGCGCCCGCCGAGGCGGCCAGGAAGTCGTTGGCGATGAATGGGGTCCCCCCATGGATGGCCCGCGCCGACGGCGCCTCCGCCCAGGGCGATTCGTCGATGCGGATCTCGATGGCCTCGGTGTACCGGTTCACGTCCCCTTCCTGGCAGACGATCTCCACCCGGCGCCGCTCCGGGTCCAGACGTCCGATCCAGGCCATCCTCAGCTGGCCGAACTCCACCATGGCCCTGCAGATGCGCTTGAGCAGCTCGTCCTGGGACCGGGACAGGATGATGGCCTGGTTCACCTGGCCCAGCGCCGCATGGATCTGGGCCATGCGCAGCAGGTTCTGGCCCGCGACCTTCCGCCGCGCCCCGTCGCGGCGGGTCAGCCACAGGGCCCAGCCGATGGCGGCCGCCAGGCCCGCGCAAAGGAGCTGGAGCAGGAGCGTGCCGGCCCGGACCCGGTCCTCCGTCAGGGGCGCCGCGGTGAGCGTGAGGCCCGGGACGGGTAGCGTCACGGAGTTGCGGATATCGGGCCGGGGGGAAGGGGCGGAGGTGGATTCCGCCAGCAGGTCCCCCGCGTCCCCCCGGAGTTCGAAACGCTGCATCTGCGCCAGGGAGGGCGGCATGGAGGCGGCCAGCAGCCGTTCCACGGAAACGACGCCGGCGATGAGCCCCAGGAAGGTCTCCCCGCGGTACACCGGAACCCAGATCTCCAGGGACGGGTGCCCCTGGATGGCCGTGAAGGGGCGGGTGTGCACCGGGCGCCGCCCCTCCCGCGCGGCGGTGGCCGCCCGCAAGGGCTCGGGGAGGGTCAGCCTCAGGCCCAGGATCTGGGCGTTGCCTTCCCGGGGGGCCACGTCCCGGATGGTCAGGGACGGGTCCACCCGCGTCAGGTTGAGGAGTTCAGGATGGTCGGCCACGAAGCGCCCTGCCCGGAACCGGAACGTCTCCTCCGGGAGGGCATCCCGGATCCAGGCGTCGGCCAGGGCCTCCAGGTAGTTCTCGTCGTCCTCCAGGGCCCGGGCCAGGCTCTGGCCCACCGCCCTCCCGCCCACCTCCACGGCCGACCGGGTGCGGCGCGCGTCCTCGCCCTGGATGCGGCCGATGAGCAGGCTGGCGACCCCGATGAACGCCAGGGCCAGGACCGCGGGCAGCGCAAGCGTCCGGACCCAGGACGAGGATTCCCGGCGGTCGATCAGCATGGGGGGGATATCGAGGCGCATGGGGTTCGGTCCGTGGGGCCGCCTTCGCGGCCCGGGATTGCCCAAGCTTCGCAGAATATGCAACGGATGCAAAACCGCGCGCCCAGGACCCGGCCCTGGGGGGCAAACCGCCCTCTTTTGAGTGCGCAATGGCTTAGATGTTTTCCCCATAGGGCGCTATCGTTGAGTCCGGAGGTCCCATGCTCGCCGCCTACCGTATCCACGCAGCCGAACGCGCCGCCCTCGGCATTCCGCCCCTTCCCCTGACCGCGGACCAGACCCTGGCCCTGGTGGGCCTCCTCCAGCAGCCTCCCCAGGGCGAGGAAGCCGCCCTCCTGGAGCTGCTCATCCACCGGGTGCCCGCGGGCGTGGACGAAGCGGCGCAGGTCAAGGCCGACTTCCTGGCCAAGGTCGCCTGGGGCGAGGCCAAGAGCCCCCTGGTGAGCCGGGAGAAGGCCACGGAACTGCTGGGGACGATGCTGGGCGGGTTCAACATCTCGCCGCTCATCGCGCTCCTGGACGATCCGGCGGTGGGCGCCATCGCCGCCGAAGGCCTCAAGAAGACCCTGCTCATCTTCGACTACTTCGACCAGGTGAAGGCCAAGGCCGACGCGGGCGGCGCCAACGCCAAGGCGGTGCTGGCCAGCTGGGCCGAGGCGGAGTGGTTCACCTGCCGGCCGGAGGTGCCCCGGAGCCTCACCGTGACCATCTTCAAGGTGCCCGGCGAAACCAACACCGACGACCTCTCCCCGGCCCCCGACGCCTGGAGCCGCCCGGACATCCCGCTCCACGCCCTGGCCATGCTCAAGAACCCGCGCCCGGGCATCGTTCCCGACGAACCCGGAAAGCTGGGTCCCATGAAGCTCCTGCAGGAGCTCCTGGCCAAGGGGCATCCCGTGGCCTACGTGGGCGACGTGGTGGGCACGGGCTCCAGCCGCAAGTCGGCCACCAATTCCGTGCTCTGGTGGACGGGGGCCGACGTGCCCTTCGTGCCCAACAAGCGCTTCGGCGGCGTGTGCCTGGGTTCCAAGATCGCGCCCATCTTCTACAACACCATGGAGGACTCCGGCGCCCTGCCCATCGAGATGGACGTCTCGGGCCTGGAGACCGGCGACGTGGTCGAGCTGCGCCCCTACGAGGGCAAGGTCCTCAAGAACGGCCAGGAGGTGGCCGGGTTCAAGGTGAAGTCCGAGGTGCTCTTCGACGAAGTGCGCGCCGGCGGCCGCATCCCGCTCATCATCGGCCGGGGCCTCACCGCCAAGGCCCGCAAGGCCCTGGGGCTCGCCCCCTCCGGCCTCTTCCGCCCCAACCCCGTCCCCCCCGCGTCCAAGCGGGGCTACACGCTGGCCCAGAAGATGGTGGGCCGCGCCTGCGGCCTGCCCGAAGGCGAGGGCGTTCGCCCCGGCGCATACTGCGAGCCGCGCATGACGACCGTCGGCAGCCAGGACACCACGGGCCCCATGACCCGCGACGAGTTGAAGGACCTGGCCTGCCTGAGCTTCTCGGCGGACATGGTCATGCAGTCCTTCTGCCACACCGCCGCCTACCCCAAGCCCGTGGACATCAAGGTGCACCACACCCTCCCGCCCTTCATCACCAACCGCGGCGGCCTGTCCCTGCGGCCCGGGGACGGCGTGATCCACACCTGGCTGAACCGCCTGCTCCTGCCCGACACCGTGGGCACCGGCGGCGACTCCCACACGCGCTTCCCCATCGGCATCTCCTTCCCCGCGGGTTCGGGCCTGGTGGCCTTCGCCGCCGCCACGGGCGTCATGCCCCTGGACATGCCGGAATCCGTGCTGGTGCGCTTCAAGGGTGAGATGCAGCCCGGCATCACCCTCCGGGACATGGTGAACGCCATCCCCTACGAGGCCATCAAGCTGGGCCTCCTCACCGTGGAGAAGAAGGGCAAGAAGAACGTGTTCTCGGGCCGGATCCTGGAAATCGAAGGGCTGCCCAAGCTCAAGATCGAGCAGGCCTTCGAACTGACGGATGCCTCCGCGGAGCGGTCCGCGGCCGGCTGCACCGTGAAGCTCGACAAGGAACCGATCCTCGAATACATGAACTCCAATATCACCCTCATGAAGTGGATGATCGCCAACGGCTACGAGGACCGCAACGCCCTCGAGCGCCGCATCCGGGCCATGGAGGCCTGGGTCGCCAAGCCCGAGCTGCTGGAGGCGGACCGGGACGCGGAATACGCCGCCGTCATCGAGATCGACATGAGCGCCATCAAGGAACCCCTGCTGGCCTGCCCCAACGACCCCGACGACGTGAAGCCGCTGTCCGCGGTGGCCGGCACGAAGATCGACGAGGTCTTCATCGGCTCCTGCATGACCAACATCGGCCACTTCCG
>MTLE01000016.1_pt1 | contig 85481 bp, 67 predicted proteins | sample 1982461 | NCBI WGS metagenome assembly MTLE01 (sample SAMN05712605, study PRJNA340218) | biofilm metagenome | isolation source: sample SPL anode biofilm adapted to -200 mV | place: USA | collected 2012-02-03 | reverse complement strand
GTCATGAATGCCCTCTCGGGCTGTCCCATTGACAAATCACAAAATCAAATGTTTCAGTTCACAACGTCATGAATGCCCTCTCGGGCAATTTGTGTGGATATTTTCTCAAAGAAAAATGTTTCAGTTCACAACGTCATGAATGCCCTCTCGGGCAGACAAACTCGACAAGCATCGCCGAAACAACAAGTTTCAGTTCACAACGTCATGAATGCCCTCTCGGGCTCTTGCCTTGCAACCCCTCCTTTCTTCGACGGTTTTTCGCCTAAAATTCAGAACCTCTCCGGGAACAAAAGTTATCCACATGTTATCCACAGGGGTTCTGAATAGAACCGGCAACATACAAATTCCAGACATCAAATCCTCTCATTTCTTCTCCAGCAACCTCTCAAGAAAACCCACAACATCCGAAACCGGCTTGCCGTGTCCCCAAAAACCATACTCGGGAAGCGCGCCGCCGTACCATCCGGCCGGGTACTTCCGGTTCAAGGCCTCCACGGCGCTCCCTGCTCCATAGAAATTAACCTCTCCGGGAGAAATAACAAGCAGATTTTCATAACCCGGCCCGCCCAGCGCCGGTTCCATCAGATCGGAAACCACCGTTGTTTTGGCGTGCGGCAGCTTAACCACGGTCAAACCGCCGCCGGCAATAAGCTGCGCGTTTTTTACCGCCTCAACGCCCTGTGCTTCCTGTTCCGGTGTAATCCCCTGAGCTACACGATCTTTCCTGCGTATTTTCATCATCTCGTCGAGACTTGCGCCGATTCTCAGCATCTCCTTGACATAGCCACGGTCGTTGGCCGCAACCAGATCGAACCAGCGTGTCCAGGCCGTGGAAGGCAAGCCAAGCAACCTAAAAACCTGGTGCAGTGATGTCGGAGCATCCTTGTCGGCGCGGTGGTCGTGATGGTCAACTATGATAAGTTTTTTCTTATCCTTGAAATTGAGATCGAGATCGTATTTCAGTTCAATGAGCACGGGAGCTTTTGCGCTTGTAATACATTGGGTTATCCGATCTTTGTAGACGGAAGCTTTTGCGCTCCATGACAAACCATTGTCATGAACACGGCCTGATGCATGTTCTTCCAAAAGCGCTCTGATAGTCTCCATCTCCAGATCATTGCCGCCCAGAAAGAAAACCAGATTTTCTGCTTTTACCGAATAGTGACGATTAAGTAGAGGCAATACATCTGAGTTCCTGTCAAGTGGTTTAAGCCAATCCTTTTGTCTGTCAAGCTTTGTGTTGTTGTCCGAACTACCAGTACCGGAATCGTTTGCCACAAACCATTTGAAAGTTTCCTGCTCGAAATACTCGGCAACAATACCTGCAATCTGCGGCGTATGAACCGGATGCGCAACCTTGACGGGATCACCCAGGAGTTGTAGCGCTGTCTCTATATCCTTATCCATGCCGTCGGCAAAATATTTTCTGAATTTGTCGAAGGAAAACTCCTCATCCGATTGCGAAAGACATTGGCTTTCCCGAAGGTAAAGATGCGCCGGCAGAGGAGCCGTCTCTTTATCCGGCAGCCACGCCTGATGATAACGCCCGGCAAAAAGTCCATTGCTCGTATAGCGCTGTTGCCGGTCGATGCAAAAAAGTCCCACCGGCTCGATCTTGACCGTGCCGAGACCGATCGGTTTGCCCATGCCGATCTTGTGATGAAACGTCGGAAACGGCTGCGCCGCAAAACAGAGCAACCCCAACTCCCATTCCGTGAGATTATCGAAATCGATATGAAAGAAGAATTGCCGCCTTTCTTTCAAAGGCGTTACCCTGTTTTTCTGATTGTTGAGTTTCGGATCGGTGACAAGTGATTTCCAGGGCAAACCTTCTTTATCGTAACGATGCAGGTAATATTTCCTTCCTTGAGGTTCGTGCAACTTTTTGGTGAGTTCGGCTTTGGGAATGTAGCCGATTTCGTCTTTTTTCTTGTCTTTTTTCTTGAAATACAGCGCCGGTGAGGGTGGCTTGGGAGATGCGAGAATCTTCAGTGTCACCGGATCGTGATAATGCCCCTCGTCTCCCTCCGGCCAACCAGTCAGGCGGCCGAACGACACCCGCACTTTTCCTTTGAAAGCCAGGGATGATTTCTTTTTAACATCTTCGCGATTTTCCTGGACAAATCCGAACATAAGCTCGGCCGGTGAGATATGTTCGCGATTTTCGTTAAAAGGAAGCGACTCCGAATCAAAATAATCACCGACAGTATCGGCATGGCCGCGCCAGATGGAGGAGAACGACACTTCCGCAACTTCGCTGCCATCCGCATTGGGCGCGAAATATACGATGTCGCCATGTTTCAGGCGCAGGCTGTTGTCGTTGGGATCATTGGAGAGATTTCTCTTTGTTCCGATGGGTTCGTAGGGTAATTGGGGATTTTCCTTGGTTCTTTCGTCGGCGAGTCTCTCAAACTTTTCGATTACACTATCAGGGATGCAAAACAGAGACATCTTATCCGGATACGGCAGGAAAACCTCATGCCGCTTGTCTTTTGGCATTTCATTTCGATCTCCCTTCAGAATCCTAACAACACCACGCACATAACCTGTTTTATCGCCAAGCGCGTCATATTCTTTTTTTGTGAGAACTTTGTCGAACAAAGGCGTCTGGCCGATCAATTTATTCTTATTCGGATCTTTGCTCGAAAATCTGAGGTAACTATTTCCGGCTACCTCGCCTGTCGACGAATTATAAGACAGCGTGTCGGTTAGCTTCATGTAGTAAAAGTTCTGTTTCTCCCATGTGAAGGATTCAGGGCTTTTATCATCGACAAGCACCTTGAGTGGCGGCTTGGTGAATTCCCTGAAAAATGGAAGGTAATTGCATGGTTCTGAAAGATGTTTCGTCGGCAACTTATAATTACCGGTACTGTTCTTGTCCATTGTAGGCAGAGCCAGCGGAAGGAGTCGGTATTGTTTTTTACCGGTTTCCTTATCCTGGTCGATCATGATCACTCCCATGGCCGAGTTTCCTTCACTCATTGCCCGGCGATAGGATAACGGACGCTCACAATCCAGAACCCGCAGCGCAGAATTGCTTGCCGCTTCGGCAATGCCGGATAAAAGCCCCCGCAGGGTGGAAGCGGGAATGGCGGGTTCTTTATCCAGCTCAAACGGCTTTATCTCTTTTGGTTCCGTGCCTTCAACCTGTTCAGCGCCTATGACGATCGGACTGACGGTGTCAAGTCGGCAAATCAGGCGTCCGCTGTAGGTTCCGGCCTTGGAATAAGTCGCATGGCTGTGATGTTCCCATTCCCCGGAATTGGCGTTTGTAACGCTCAAATCAGGGGTATTTTTATTATGCGAAAAACCCTTGCGAGCCTTTACCGGCACAAAATGATATGGGTTATGGAATTCTTCAGACATTGGTCACCTCTCCGGTCAATGTATCGTTAAAAGCCTCAACCAGGGCCGTAAGCAGACTGCGCGTTCTTTCATCCTCAATCGGTTCCGGCTGCCATCCGGTCGCCTCGGAAAGCTCATAACCGGCGTCTTTGATAATCGCGAGCAGGCCGGACTTCTCCAGCGTATTAAGCGAAACATCCGGGATGCAGGCGCTGATTCGCGCTCGGCAGGCGCCGTAACCCTTGGCGCTACCAAAGCCGAAGGTGATATCCCCTTCGATCAGGTCACGCAGTAAAAGCGTCAGCAATCCGAGATCGGCAGGGGCGCATTTAGCCAAATCAAGGGTGACCGTCCCTTCCATCACCGGGTTCGGCACAGCCTGCGCGTTAAATTTCTTCTTGTCCGCCGCGCCGCCGGTGAAGCGGTCTATGGCTACAAATTCCTGTTTGATAGGTTCCGGTTCCGTTGTCGCGACAAAGTCATTGATCCTGAGAGGCGATCTCCATCCGCCGCATCCGAATAAGCGGCAAACCGGACAGCGCTTCTCAAGCTGTTTACGATCCGTAATCGGGTCGCACGGTTTTTCCGGGCCGCACGCCTTGACGCCTGATGTCCTGATAATTCGTTCCGCCTGGGAACGGAGCGCCCCCCTGAAAGCGGTTGCCGGGAGTATCAAACGGTTTTGTTCATCGCGGCGCGGAATGTGGTCCGCCGTTTCGTTATTGTCCACCCTGAGCCGGTCGTTCACCAGAAACAGAGATTCAAAATAAAGCGTGACTCCGAGTACAAGCCGGCATTTCCCGGCAACGGTCGTCGCGTAACCTCGGGCCAATCCCGCCAGCTCATCCACCCGTTCCTTGGGAAGCGCTTCAAGGGCGTTGTATCCGGTCGTTCCGGTGCCGCTGTTCAGCCAGCGCTCCACCCCTTTTTTGTCAATGAAACTGATTTCGGACAATTGCCAGGAATAACTTCCCCAAAAGTTGGCCGACGCCGAGCCCAGCAGAATCGGCTCGTCTCCGGCGCTTCCGTTTTCCAGGGCGTGAAGAAGCAGGGCGATATCGCCGTCATCAAGGTTCTGGCCGGTGATGGTCGTCTCAAACCCGATTCCAGGGGGAACGTACTCCTGATGAAAAAGCTTGTTATCCGCCGCCGCGCCGGTTTGCCGGTTGATCGCTACCGACGCGACAACACCGGTGAGCCGCTCGGCGTCCCAATGAGGCGGAAGCAGGGCAATATCGTCAAATTTCACGGCGCGGGCATCCCAAAATTCGACTGCGCCTCCTTGGGCGTCATCCTTTTTCTGATCCCGGCTGCCGAAAAGTTTTTCCATGATGTCCGATGGGATGGCGTTTCGTTCCAGCCAGGAGCGCAGATTCCCCTTTATGGCCGAGCCGGGGATATAGGCCCGCCCGGATACATCGGTTGCAACGGCTTGAATGAGTACCGGCTTTTGTTCGTCACCGAGAAGGGCGGGGCGGGTTACGACATCGCCGACGCCGATATGCATATTGGTTCTGTTTGTGAGGATGCCCCGGATCATCCAGCGATTATTAAATGACATCCCGCACCTCCTCTGCTTTTTCCGGTTTCCGTTTCCAGTGTGTTTCCAGGTTTACCGCAATCTCGCCGTAACCGTTTTCAGGCAGATAAGGGCAGACCGACCAGAGCTTGCTCTCTTCTACACCGCTTCCATGTCGCTTCAACACCCAGCCGGGAAGCGGCAGACCATGCCGGAGCCACTGCGCGATTTTCTCCGCTCCTTTTTCCAGGTCGGAGGCGCGAAGAACAAATACGCTTCCGGCTTCCGTAAGAAAAAACGGCCGGTAAGCGCCCCCTTTTCCGAACCGGTTGTGCAGATAACCGCCGCCGGCTAACGACTGCCTGGCAAAATAGCGCTTTTCGAGCAATTCGAGAGTGTTTTCCGACAACTCCTGCCAGACCGCCTGATATGTTTTGCAAAGTTCATCCTCTCCGGATGATTCGTTCAATTCGTCCGAGTCGCAGAGCAAGGCCGGTGTCTGTAGGGTGACAATGTATAGACCGGCGTTATCCTGTGAGGGAATGTGTAACGGCCTCGGCGCGGTTTCTTGAATGACAAGCGCGTTTACCTTGGTTTTTCCCCAGCCGTTGAGCCCGCCGCTCAACAGGCCGAACAACTGGCGCGTGACAGCCGGACGGTCTTTTTCATCGATCTTTCCCAGGTCAACGGAGAAACACCATTGATTGTCACCAGGAAGGATCGTTTCGTAGGCAAAAAGCTTTTCCTTTTCCACCTTGCGGTACTCCTTGGCAATGCTGTTATGCACCCGCAGTTCCCGCTTCAAATCCGGCCAGCCGAACTCGCTGTCTATATTGCCCCGGTCCTTCCAGTCGATATCGAACGACGGCGCTTTTCCATCGATCAGAACCGGGCAGTCAAAGTCCGTCACATCATAGAACCTGTCCGGTTTCCCGGCCTTGACCAGCGACAGCGGGGGAACGACCGGGCGTGATGTTTGCCCGGTCCGCACGGGAAAGGCGTGTTGAAAGCGGAGAGAGGAAAAACAGTGGGAAAGTTTCGGGCGGGCCGGATCGAAACCTTCAGAGATAATTTCATTTGGCCCTTTGCCGAGCAGGCTTCCCCACATGCTTGCGATCGCCCCCTTGATGACTCCGCCCGGTATGACGGTTTCGGACTCGAAAAGGTTTTTGCTGATGCGCCTACGAGCCACGCAGAACGGCCCCTGGGGAATGATGACAAAAGCCGGCGAGTCGCTGACGGAAGCTGTTTGCGGCTGGATTTCAAGCTCCTTGTATTTCCGTTCGGCGCAGACATTGACCAGGCGTCCGAATCCGACGGTTCTTGCGCCCCCTATGCTCGTGATCCAGCGCAAGCCGGTCTCCACGTACCAGCATATATTATCCGCGGTTCTTGCGTCCTTGGCGCTGAAGCGGACAGTTCCGATAAAACAGACCGTTTCACCCGCCGCAAAGGGGGCTTCGATCACCTGTAGATGCCTGTTTTTCACGGCGCCCAGCTCGGGGTCGATGCTTATGCGGCAGATTGTCGCGCTCCCCTCGGGGCGGTCGTGGAGAAAATCACTGAAGTTGAGCAGCCCGCGTTTAGGGAGATTGCTGTCAGCGGATGACTTGGTTTCCGACGATCCGTCGCCGAGCCATTTTTTAATGTCCGCCTCAAACGGATGCGTCTCCATCGACTTTAATTCATCCCATGCCTGCCGAAGCTTTCCCTTAACCAGCGAGCCGGGGATACAGAACGCTCCATTGGTGCGCGACATGACCGCGTCAACCCCGAATCCTCCGATGCTTGTCGATTTTGAGATGATCGGCCCTTCGAGAACCAGGGTAATCGTAAGGGTTGCATTCAACATGTGGCAGCCTCCTCTGAAGCAATATAATTCCACAGTTCCGCCAGATGCGCCCACATGGTTCGTTTACCGCCAAGTAGCGGTTCAAGGGTGTCAAGTGTGTTTTCGGCTTTGGAGTAAGAGCCGCTCCATTCCGTTTTCAGCTCTTTGATCAGTTCGTCGGCCATGACCCGTGACGGTTCATCCGTAGCCAGAAGCGACGAGACGATCCGGTGCAGACGCGAGGTGGAGAATTCGGAGGATTGCAGTTTTCTGATCTCTTCGGCAATTCTCCCCATGTTATTCCCTCCGATAACGAGAGATGCGGTTGTTTCTCCGCTTGGGCATCGCTCGGCCCGGAACCCGGCTAGGTCGCGCCCTACATGATCGAAGCTTTCGAGGATTTGATAAGCAAAGGCGTTGCGGGAGCGGGTGACTGTCTTTACTTGATCGGCCAACCCCCTGGCCAGCGCCGTTATCCGGTGAATCGGCGCTTTGTGGTGGCAGAACACGATACCGGCCGCGTGAGTCAGGCGCCGGTCTTCAAATATCCAGTCGCGGGTATGATCGAAGAAAAATTGCAACAGCTCCCACCCCTTCCAGGCCGGAACGACCCACATTCTCTCATCGCCACCCCACAGGAGGGTTTCAAGGCGATACGCGCTGTCCTGGGTGAGCCATGTTTTATTCTGATCTTTATCGATATATTCCAAAATCTTATGCATTAAACCGCTGTACTTTTTTGAAAGGTAAACGTCGAAATTCTCATGAGAAGTCCGGTTCTTACATTTATCAGCCTGAATCTTTCCAAATCCGTTGCCGTCAATATAGATAACCGCCATTTTATGATCTAACGGGTTGTTCGAATCACCGGTCAACTTGTCCAGTTCGTTGACAAATGAGCCTTTTACCTCATAACCGCTGATCTTTTGATAAAATTCCTTGCGTTTGTTCTCCTTGCCTTTCTCGCGCCGCTTATGAGTAGACCTGCTGATAAGGCCTTTACTGTCGGACAATACAGCGGGGCGAATCAGGTCTACTTCGCACACCGTTGAGGAACTATTGTCGGATGGAACGGCATAGGAAGGAGAACGCATCTGTTGACAACGGTTTGCCGCCATGAGCCGTTCGAGGTCGCGGCGATAATTATCCGCTCCCGTTCCCTTTACGGCATTCACGACAAAGGTGGCGTGTTTAAAATCGTCATCAGTTGCCAGAAATCCTCTTATTTCTTTAACAACGTCTTCGGCTTCTTTATTTTCCTTGATTGCTAAGAGACCAACCGACGCCCCGCACGAAATCTTTTCCAGGAATGATTTGTATTCCTTCGCCACCTCTTCCACCGCCGAGAGCAGGATATGTCCGCCTCCCCTGATGGTGCTCAGGTCCTGCGTATCGTAAACAAAGTTGCAGAGATTTACCGCTTCCATGCGTAAATACCATTGTTCTGACATCTCTCCTCCTATTTGTTCCGATCATTGTCCGGACACCCGCCATATGGGTCTTTGTCCGCCAGCCTTTGAAAATATCTGGTTAATTCTTTCGAGTTGTAAATGATCACGGCAATAATTCCGAAAAACAATACAACCGACCCAAGATAGAAGAGAACGCTTGGCCCGGAAGGTTTATCAAAATCAAATTTGTCGGCACTCTCCATAAACGATGGCAGCCCGTGAGCAAGAGCGAATACAAGGCCCCCTGTGGCAACAACCGTTAATCGAGCAGTTAGCTGCGATATTTTCTCCATTTGTCTGTTCGCCAGGTGCTCTTCGCAACCGTGAATCTCCTGCTGAACTTCACGAAACAGGTCATCCACATCCATTGCGGCACGGGCGATGGAATACATTTCAAGGCTCTGCTGGTGGTTGGAGAGAAGAGGATACTGGTAAAGGTTGGTAAAAAGTGAGAAATCCCAACGCAATTTTTTAAATCTGTCGCTCCACTCCTCTGTCTTGTCATGGCCGTTGTCTTTACGGGCACCCACCGATATTTCGTGCAACACCTTGCTGAAACGGAAGAGAGTCACGCGTAGATAAAGGAGAAGCAGCGCCTGATCAAGATATATCTCCCTGAAATGTCGGCATAATGGCAAACCGTTAGCCTTTTTTTGGGGAGCGAGCATAGCGCCGCAATGATAGTTGTAGCCGTAAAAAGTGCCGTATTCTTCCCATCGTTTGTAGGTGTGTTTATCGGCCCAGGTTCTTTCAAATTGGGTGCTGCCGTGTGTTGATAGTTCCGATTCTTCTGGTTGATCGACGTTCAGCAGCTTGATCCAGTGCCCGAAACGGCAGGCCGGCGCGCCGGGCATATTGAAGAAATCCCGCAGGCTGTTCCCTCCCTTTTCCAAAACGGCGGCTGTCCAGACATAGGCCCTTGAGTCGGCGTGTACCCGCCAGTCATTATCACTCAAATCCGGTATCAGACTAATGTACTTATCACCCAGCTTCACCAGCGGCTCAAGGAGTTTCGTCCATCGGGTGAGATAGTGGTCTTCAAATTTGATAAAACCAGCATCTTTGAAAAAATCCATGTATTTCTCCGGCGGACCATGATCGTGCTCTTGATATGGTTTCTGCCAGTATCTGAACAGTTCGTTCAGCCATAGCAGGTCTTCAAAAAAGACATCCCGGCATTCGCCGAAATACAGCTCGACTATCAGCATGCCGGTTTGCAGAAGATCGTAATCAGTTTTCCCGTTGTCCGATTTTTCAGTTATCCGGTTTTCATCCGGCCATTCAAACAGAACAAGGCGTGGCGGGCGGCACCGTACCTCGCAGGTACGATCTTTTCCCTCATCATCCTTGCCTTGTTTGATCCTGAAAGTCTTGAGATGATTATATCCACCCTCCTCAAGCTCGAACCATTTGGCCTGGTTGAACAGCACGTTGGCGGTTTCTTCGGTGAGATATTTCTCGCGCCAATCGAGGTTTGGGATTTCAAACGGAAGGTAGCATTTCTCTGGTGGATGCAACGGGGTGATGAGTTCAGGCTTGTAGGCAAAAGGGAGGATGAAACAGGTAAATGACGAGGTTGAGGTTTCTGCGGGATCACCACAGTGAATCTTCAGACAACGCATGACTACCTCCAGGGTTGCCGACTACGTACAATTTCAAAAATTCCAAAATTAACCAAAACTTATCATTTTGCAACTGAAACATCGAGAATACTTTTTTATCCTGAAAAATGGATTCTTATGGGAAGCCATTTGTTTTATGGATAGCTTAGAAGAACACTTGAAACCGGTTGCGCAATCCTGTGTTGCTGTGGTAGGTAAGAGGCATGACTGAAGAAAAAGTTCTCCCCTTTATCGAACATCTGGTTGAGCTGCGCAAGCGGCTGGTGGTCATCGTCATTGCCGTGGTGATCGGCATGGGCGTCGCCTGGAACTTCTCCGGAGAAATCCTCAAGTTCGTCGAAAAACCGCTGACCGGCGAGACCTACCTGACCGGGATCAAGAAGCAGGCCTATGTCAAGGTCAAGGAACTGGCCCCTGCCCTTTACAGCCACTACAAGCTGGACCAGGAGGTCAACGCCGCCCCCAAGAAGCACCCCCTCAACTACAGTGCTCCGTTGGAACCGTTCTTTATCCAGTGCAAAATCTCCATGCTGGCCGGGTTCGTCCTGGTGCTGCCGATAGTTTTCTACCAGCTGTGGCTATTCATCGCACCGGGCCTGACCCGCAAGGAACGGCACATGGTGGTCCCCTTTGTCACTGCCGCCACCATCACCTTCTGCATCGGGGCCATGTTCTTCCTGATCGTGATCTGGCCGGTGATCATCAATTTTTCCCTCTCCTACGAGGCCGAAGGGTTGCAAAGCTGGTTCAACATCAGTGCCTACGTCAATTTCTGCCTGAGGCTGATCCTGATCTTCGGCCTGATCTTCGAGCTGCCGATCCTGACCTTGCTCCTGGCGCGCTTCGGCATGGTCAACTACCCCTTCCTGGCTTCCAAGCGCAAATACGCCATCCTGGCCAGTTCCATAGTCGCGTCTTTTCACGCCGACCTGATCACCATGTTCGTCATCATGATCCCCATGTACCTGATGTACGAAATCAGCATCTGGGTGGCGCTTATCTTTGGCAGGAAAAAGGTGACCGGGAAAGACGAGCTGTCGGCAGCGGGAACATCAGGGGGGTGACGGCTGGATGGCGGGTTCCCCGGTCAATGCCTTGCGAATGACCCCACCCAGGCTCTTTGAGGTGTATGGCTTCATGACGTAACCCCTGATGCCGATTTCCTTCGCTTTTTTTTCGTTGATCTGCTCGCTGAAGCCGGTGCAGAGGATGATCGGCACATCCGGCCTGAGCGCCATGAGCATTCCGGCCAACTCCATGCCCGTAAGGACCGGCATGGTCATGTCCGTAATCACCAGGTCAAAGGCACCGGGGTCGGCGGAAAATATCTCCAGGGCCTCACGGCTGCTCAAGGTCGCCGTGACCACGTAACCGAGAGCTTCCAGCTGCTCCCGCCCCAATTCCGTCAGCATCGCCTCGTCATCCACGAACAGGATACGTTCCGTCCCACCGCTCGGCAACTCTTCCGCCTCAGCCAGGCACACCACTTCCCCCTCGTACTTCGGCAGGAAGACGGTGAACGCGCTTCCCCGCCCCGGCTCGCTATGGACGCTGATCACCCCGCCGAGATTATTGACGATCCCCTGCACCACCGCCAGCCCCATGCCGGTTCCCTCGCCCACCTTCTTGGTCGTGAAGTAGGGATCGAAAATCCGCTCCCTGACACCGGCTTCCATGCCGTGGCCCGTGTCGCTGACCGTCAGACGGACCCAGGCACCAGGCCTGAGACCGGGACAGCGATCCACCAGCGCGGCATCGGCCTCCACATCCGCCAGGGAAACACGCAACACCCCGCCATGGTGCCGCATGGCATGGGCCGCGTTGGTGCCCAGATTCATCAGCATTTGGTGCATCTGGGTAGGGTCGGCCAGAACCCGCATGCCATCGGAAGGAATGGCAATGTCCTGGTGAATCTCGATCGTGGTGGGCAAGGTGGAGCGAAGCAGCTTCAGGACCTCTTCGACCACCAAGGCCATCATTACCGGCGTCCGTTCCTGCTCCCCCTGGCGGCAGAAGGTCAGGATCCTGTTCACCAGGTCCTTGGCGCGCAAGCTGGCCTTCTGCACCCGCTCCAGGTCCCGTGCCAGCGCATTGTCCCGGGGCACTTTCCGTTGGGCCATTTCCGTATAGCCCATGATAGCCGTCAGTATGTTGTTGAAATCATGGGCAATCCCGCCGGCAAGGGTGCCAATGGCTTCCATCTTCTGGGACTGGCGGAGCTCTCGCTCCAACCTCAGCTCGGTGGTGACATCCCTCAGTATGAACACGTAGTTGATAATGACATCCCTGAAATCCCGTACCGAGGAAACGGTTGTTTCGGCCTCAAAAACGGTTCCATCCTTCCTTCTGGTGGCAATGCGTCCCGCCCAGACATGCTCCCGGATGACGATTTCACGAATCTCATCGTGGCACTCCGGGGAAATGGCGTCGCTCCTGAGGATGCTGGTATTCTGCCCGATAACATCGTCCCTGGAATAGCCGCACAGGCGCTCGAAGGCCGGATTCGCGTAGGTGAAACGCCACTGGCTGTCGGACATGAAGACCGCCTCGGCTGCCTGCTCAATGGCTTGCGCCAGACGGGCGCGTTCCTCCTCGGCCCGTTTGTGTTCCATGATCTCCCCATGGAGCACATCAATGGTATGAGCCAGCTCCGCTGTCCGCTCCGTCACCCGTTTTTCCAGCGACCCCTTTGCCTCTTGCAGATGTGTCGTCAATTCCCTGATCCGCAGGTGGACCCCGACGCGGGCGAGCACCTCTTCCCGTTGGAAGGGTTTGGTAATGTAGTCCACCGCTCCGACCGCAAACCCCTTCAGCTTGTGGTCGGTTTCAGCCAGGGCAGTCATGAAGATTACCGGGATATCCCGCGTGCATTCCCTGGCCTTCAACCTGCGGCAGGTCTCGAAGCCGTCGATTCCCGGCATCATGACATCCAGCAGGATCAGGTCCGGCTGGGCGTATTCCGCCCTGAAAACGCCGCTCTCGCCATCCTCGGCCGCCAGGATTGTATATTGGCGCTCCTCAAGATAGTCGGCAACAATGGCCATGTTGTCGGGATCGTCATCAATGACCAGTATGGTGGGCTCACGCGTGTCGGCACTCATATCCGTTCTCCCATGTATTCATCCAGCATGGCCAGAATGGCCTTGGTCCGGAAAGCACCTGCCAGTTCGCGCAGCTTCTCGGCAAAGGGACCGTATCGCATATCCCTTTCTTCCAGGCACGCGGCCCAGGCCTGAATCTTCCGCACATCTCCCAAAAGCGCCAGTTCATACACATCTTTTAGCTCATCGGGCATCGGTGCTTCAAATGTGGCCTCCGGCTCGGCAGCGGCAGGGGCCTCCGGCCCGGCGGCCGTTTTGCTCCATGTAATCCCCAGCAGCACCCTGATGCGCTCCAGCAGCAGGTCGATCCGGATCGGCTTGGTCAGGAAGACATCACAGATCGCCGCAAAGGCATCCTTTTTGGCCGAATCCGTAACCGTGGCTGAGGCGCCGATGATCCGCGCCCCGGACAACTCAGGTATCGTGCGCATCTCCCGGGCAGTGTCATAGCCATCCATCTCCGGCATGACCAGATCGAGAATGACCAGATCCGGGCGCCGTTCCGCGGCCAGTTGCAGAGCAACCCGCCCGTTCTCGGCCGTGGAGACGGCAAAACCGAGCGGATCCAGCAACGAAACCAGCATGGAAGCATTGTTGATGTTGTCGTCCACCACCAGGATGCTCCTGCGCTCCCCCTCGTAGCCGACGATGTCCAGCCGGTCGCCGCCCTGGGTGATGTCCATCCCCGCCACCCGCGGCAACGGCAGTTCCATCCGGAAGACACTTCCCCTGCCGATCGTACTCTCGACCCGAATATTTCCCTGCATCAGTGTCAACAGATGCCTGGTTATGTTCAACCCCAGGCCGGTCCCCTCTCGCACCTGCCGGTTGGAGGCAAGTTGCGTAAACGGCTCGAAAACCGTTTCCAGCTTGTCGGCTGGAATGCCGGCTCCGGTATCGGCCACTTCACAGCGTAACAACCCGGAGCCCGACTCGTCGTAATCCACCCGCAGGGTCACCCCTCCCTTGTGGGTGTACTTGACCGCATTGGAAAGCAGGTTCAGCAGAATCTGCCTCAACTTGCGCTCATCCCCCTGCACGTACTGCGGGAGCCGGGCCTCGGCCTCATAGGCGAAACGCAGCTCCTTCTCCTCCGCATGAAGCCTGGTGATATTGTAAACCTGCCGCAGCAGCGCCAGCAGGTCAAAGGGCATGTGAGCTATCTCCATCTTGCGCGCCTCGATCTTGCCCACGTCCAGTATATCGTTGATCAGCATCAGCAGATGCTCGCCACTGCCGTACATGATCTCCAGCTGCTGGTGCTGGGTCTCGCTCAGGTTCTCCTGACGCTTGAGAATCTGGGCATACCCCAGAATGGCATTTAACGGCGTACGCAGCTCATGGCTCATGCTGGAGAGAAAATCGCTCTTGGCCCGATTGGCCGCTTCTGCCTGTTCCTTGGCAATGGTCAGCTCAGCGGTGCGCTCCCGGACCAGATCCTCCAGATGGACGCGATGCCTTATCAGCTCCGCTTCCACGGCCTCTCGTGCCTCGATCTGCATCTCCAGTTCCTGGACATTTCCCTGGAGTTCGTCCTGGATCATCTCCAGTTCCAGCACGTTTTTCTGGAGTTCCTCCTCCCGATCCCTGATGGCGCGACTCATCCGGTTGAACTCCGCGCCGAGACGGCCCAGCTCGGTACCGGGGGAGGCAATCGCCACCTGGCTGTGTTCGCCCTCCCCCAACTCCTTGACCGCATTGATCAGTGCGTACAAAGGGCGGGTGGCCAGGGTTATAAAGAGATACAACAGGAGAACACCAACCGTGGAGAAGACCACGGCCAGCACGGCGCCGCGGACCATGATCTGGTGTCCTGTCCTGTCCATGACCTCCTTGGAGAGACCGAGCCGTACCCAGCCAATATGATCCTTCACAGTTGGAGAGGCACTCGTGCCGTCAAACAGAAAAAGCCCTTCACTGGCCTTGACCGTGACCACGGGGGCAATGAATTCAAAATAACGGTCATGCTCCAGGAAAGTGATCCGGTCAGGGGATGCCGTCAGCGCGGGCGTCATGGGGTATTGCTTCCCCTCGTTGAGCAGGATCGCAGAGCGTTTGTTGAGGAATGATACAAACGCCACGTCTTTGATCTCCAGCAATTGTCGGGCCGAGCTCTTCAATTGATCACGGTTTTCGGAAAGCAGCGACAACTCCGTACTCCTGGCGGCTATGGCGGCAATGGTCTCCCCTTTTTTCAGGATCTCGTTCCGGAGAATCCGCTTCTCGGTCGAGATGGACTCGATCGTGTAGACCATGGAGATAATGACAATCATGGGGAACAGGAACAACAGCGCCTGTCCCTTGAAAGTCAGTGGCGCCCACGCCTTCAGCCGGCCGGGGAACCCGGTTGTGCCCTGCGTTGGTGCTGAATTGCCGCTGTTCATGTTTGCACTGGTCATATGGAGTCAGGGGTCACTGATAGATTTTCTTTGCCTTCCGCAACATTTCATCCGGTATTTCTATCCCCATTTTTTGGGCCGTGTTTCTGTTGATGTACAAGTTGTACTTCCTGGGAGAAGATACGGGCATTTCCCCGGCATCGGCGCCATTCAGGATATTCCGCACTTTTTCGCCGATCTGACGGCTGACCGTCCTGGGATCGAAGACAAGGGCAAAGAGCGATCCCTGCCGTACATTCGCTTCCGAGATGCCTAGCAGCGGCACATTTTTCCTGAAGGAGAACAGGTAGACGTTCGACATGACCTGGTTGGTCAGCAGATTGGCGTCAGGGAGCAGCAGCAGCGCCCTGGCATCGACAAGCCGGTTGACCGTATTGACCAAGTCGGATGGGCTGGCCACTTGATATGGGTCCACCAGGGCGGAATCGCCGCCGAGGGTTTTGAGCATGTTCTGGCTCCCCACTACGGAAACCTTGCCGATGGCGGGGAGGTAACGCCGGACCGCGGCAACGTACTCGCTCACCGGAGGGGACATGTATACCCCGGTGACATTTGGCCTGCCGCTCCGTAGCGGCACCACCACAAGCCCGTAGACAACGGAGATCGACGGCGGCAGGTGCAGGGCCTCGCCCACAGCCTCCATTCCCAGCGCTACGACGACCTGGGCATCCTCCCGCTCCACCACCGTGCCGAGCCTTCCCTTGACCTCGGACGTTGCGTACTCCTTGCACTGAGCTCGTAGCGCCGCTTGAATTTCCGAGGCCACATCGGCCACCATCGCATACTGGATATCGCCGACAATGAGCACCTTTGCCGCACAGGCGGGAGAGGATAACAGCAACAGCAAAAACAGGAGGAGTGCAGCGGAAAGTGGGCTGCGGTGCATAGGAAGTAACGGCCAGAGATGTATGAGCATGCGTTTCATCATGGTTCCATCAGAATTTGTACGATGCGGTTACGAACGCCGAAAGCCCTTCTCGCGGGAAATCACCCGGGACTTTATTCAACGCCCCCGAAGTATCCGGGTCCTTGTAGCTCTTGTCGAAAAGGTTGCGGATCGTGGCCTGAATTTCCATGGTTTTATAGAAGTTTTTGAATGTCAAGGCCATATCTGCCGTGAAATAGGCAGGCATCTGTGGCCTGGTATCTCCAGTGTCTCGCGGGCGGACCCCGGTCCAGAGCAGGTCGGTATGCAGGTTTGCGTATTTGCACACGGCGTAGTTGATGCTCGCCTTGGCACGCTGGGCCGGCACATAGGGAAGCGGTCTGTTGGTGGTTGCATCGCGCGGTTCTTGCCAGGCATAGCTCAACTTCCAGTAGAGATTTCTCTCGTATGCGCCGTTTATCCCAAGTTCAACTCCCTGAGTGATAGCACTGCCGATATTGTCATAAAAAGCAGGTTTCCCGAGAGGGACATTAGTATTCCAAATAATCATGTTTTTGATTTCGCTGTAAAAGTAGTTCAATTCCGCGGCAAAAAATCGATTAAAGCGATAGGCCAGTCCAGCTTCATACGTCTCGATTCTCTCCGGATTCAGTTTGGAATTGCCTACCACCACCGGATTAGTAGTGTTGTAGAGTTCGACAAAGTTTGGCGCCCTGAACGCCTTGCCGTATAGAAGTTTCAGGTCAGCGTTCTCCAGAAAGCTCCAAACCAGCGCCGCTCTCGGGTTGGTGGTTCCGCCGAAATCGTTGTAATGGTCATAGCGCCCGCCCAGGGTAATATTCAGGTTTTCCAGCGCCCTCCATTCATACTGACCGTAGAGCGCCCAGACTTCCCGTGTCACATCCCTGTTCCAGTCGGCAGTTCCCTGCAATACCGGCGGTACAAGAGGCAAAAAGGTATTGGGATCATAATTGGTCATTTCACTGGTGCCGTACTGCCGCATTACATCAAAGGAAGCTCCCAGAATCAGATTATGGCCATCATGGACATCCCAGCTCAACTGTTCTTCCACACCAATGTTGCGGTTCTTTACCAATGGGATGGCGACCATCCCGTTTGTATAGAGACCTGAAGCGCCTACCGGAAAAATTCGGACAAAAGGATCCTGATCATAATAATCGTAGCGAAGCTTAGTATTGAATGTGAGTTCGTCACCAATATGCAGGTCGTAGGCCAGTTCCCCCCAATAGTTGTCGATATCATCCTTGCTGCCCTCGTTAAGGGCTGAACCAAGTCCGATGAACAATCCCCTCTTTTTTGTCAGATAATGCCCCCGGAAAGATAGATCACCGTAACCGACTTTAAAGAAGACATCGGTCTGTTTTGCACTGGAATCTGCCGGCCCTGGTGCAAGAGAGGTCCCGGTAGGAGTCAGCACATCAGCCGGAATGCGCAGGTTCGGACCGTTGGTTTGGAAATGATCCGCGCTCATCGAAAACGTAAGTTTGTCTCCGATGGCTTTTCCAGCTACCATATTTGCCTTGAATGTATCAAAGCTGCCCCAGCCGCTTTTTAACTCCAGGCCATTGATCTCCTCGGCATTGCGAGTGATAATGTTGATAGTGGCAACAAAGGCGCTGGTGCCGTAAAGTGCCGAACCAGGCCCACGCACAACTTCCACCTGCTTGATATTTTCAACGGGGAGGAGAGGGGCAACATTATAAAGGGCACTGCCATCAAAATTCCTGTTCAGTGAGTGCCCGTCAATCATGACCAGCACCTTTTCGTTGGTTGCTGTCCTGATACCGCGCACCTCAAGCATCAATACGCCAGACTCATTGATCGAGATACCAAGACCTGGCACCATTTTCAAGACATCCATAATATTGTTTGCACCCATATTCCTGATTTCATCGGCTGTAATCACGGTCGCTATGGCGGGGGCCTTGCGCAGCGAGGTGGGGCGTTTGGTGGCAGTAACCAGATCCTGCTCGTCAAAAAACAGGCCGAGTTCCTTTTCTGTCTGACTGACTGGGGAGACCGGCTCTTGCGCCCCCCGTGCCGAAACATTCACCCCCAGGCATAAGACACACGACAACGCGGTGATCGATACTTTCCGTTTCATGAGCTTACCCTCCAGTAGATACTGATATAGCTGTGGAAGTTGACATCAAGTTCAGGTGTATAACTTTTCCAGCGATGCGGTGCGCGAATGCATCGGTGGAACCTCTTCCGGGTCGATAATAACATCCAGCACGGTCGGAACCCCGGCTGCAATAATCTCATCCATCATCTCCCGGTTTATCTCACCCGGTTTTGTAATCCTGATTCCCCTTGCCCCCAGCCCCTCGGCAACCTTTACAAAATCAACCGTCTTGAAATGCGATTTCATGCCGCCCTCGGGATTTTGCATCAGCTTTCTGCCGTGGTACACCATCCCGAGCATAGAGTTGTTCATGATCACCCAAATGACGGGAATATTGTATTCAACCGCAGTGGCAATTTCCATCCCGTTCATCAGGAAAGAGCCATCCCCGACCAGCGCGACTACCGGCCTGTCGCCAGCAGCCAGTTTTCCGCCGACAGATGCCGCCGTTGCAAAACCCATTGAGGCAAATCCGAGTCCGATATAAAACGAATAAGGAACCGTAACCGTAATATAGCGGATTGACCATGCCAGACTGTTGCCGTTGTCCGCAAAATAGATGGTATCCTTTGGCAGACTGGCAACCAGGTCTATCATCAGTCTCTGTGGGCTATATGGCAATCCGTCCATTTTTTTGCGTTTTACCGTCAATTTATTTTTGATTGAGGCAACTTCCCGGCTCCTGCCCTCTCCAACGGTTGCACCGTTCTTCATCTGCCTGTGCAGTTCATAAATCAGCTCTCGCATAACATGCTTGGAATCGCCGGGAATGCCGACGTCGACAAAAAAGTTTTTTCCTATTTCATCGCAATCAATATCAATCTGTATCAGAGCCTGTTTGGGCAGCAGCCTCTTGTCCCAGCCTGATGTGATCCATTCGTTGAAACTCGTTCCAACCCCCAGCATTACATCCACATCATTCTTGATTATGTATTCATGGGCTGCCGCAGCCCCGGCAAACCCCAAAACCCCCAAAGACAACGGGTGAGACTCATCCAGAATACCCTTGGCCTTGGGTGAGGTGGCGACCGGGATATCCACCAATTCGGCAAGTTCCCGCAACTCAACATCAGCCCTGGAAAGCACCGTGCCCCACCCTGCGACGATCACCGGTTTTTTTGCGTTGAGCAGCAGTTGAGCCGCCGACTTGACTCCTCCCCTGTCAAAACCCGCAATCGAGGTAACACTGCACTTCTCCGGCGCTTCTACGACCTTCCGCCTCATTATATCGGTAGGAAGGTTCAGATGAACAGGCCCCCTTCTTCCGCCCAGGGCAAGCCGTCTTGCCTTGGCAATCATCTCACCCGCCTTAGTCTCATTAATGACAATATCACTGTATTTGGTAACCTGTCTGAAAATACTGACTATGCCAAACGTATGGGTCGTGAACTCCTGAACAGCGCCTTTCCCGAATACGGACGTTGCAATCTGGCCGGTAAGGGCTATCACGGGAATCGAATCCGCATTGGACGACGACAGACCGGTGATCATGTTTGTCGCGCCCGGTCCGGAAGTGCTACAGCAGACACCGAGATTCCCGCTGACCCTGGCATATCCGTCCGCCATGAATGCCGCGCCTTCCTCGTGTTTGGCCACTATCACCTTGATCGCGCTTTTGTGCAGCGCGCAGTTGAGCGGCTCGATAGCCCCGCCCGGAACACCGAAGACATACTCCACACCATGTTTTTCCAAAGAGTTGATTATCACCTCCGCTGCCGTCATAACATCCTCCCTCATGATTGAATTTGAGTACATGGCATACCGACGAAACGAGTCTTCAGAATGAAATTTATGCAATTTACAAATTTAAAAGGCGTGGCAACATTAAAGTTAATTAAAAATAGCAAGCAACCATCACTTACTCAACTATTTTTTTGAAAACTTATGTTTTTTTCTCTGTGGGTCATTTTTATGATTCCATAAAGAATTCACTCTAATGTATCTTGCATTCTACGAATCGTACTATATGGTCGGAACCGGGATCGTTGCCGATGGCGGGCTTAGTCTCGTCCTATAATTCAAACTGACAGGTGCTCTCTTATGACAACAAACACAAAGCCAAAGGAAATGATCCACACGCAAATCTGGCTGGAAGAACCGGAACCGGACAATGCCTTTGCCACAAAAGCGGCCTACTGCCACGGTTATGACGTTTACGGAGAAATGCTCGGCCAGATAGGCTGGGTGGAAATGCTCTACCTGCTCTTTCGGGGTGAAATGCCGACAAAACGGCAAGCTGAGCTGCTGGAAACACTGGCGGTTGCGCTGATCAATCCCGGACCGCGCGATCCTTCGGTGCATGCCGCCATGTGCGGCGGCGTTGGCGGGTCAACGTCCGCATCCTGTCTGATGGCCGCACTGGCTGTTGGTGCCGGGCAACTTTCCGGAGGGCGCGAGATATTACTGGCGATGCAGAACTGGAATAGTTGCGGTACGGATATTGATGCATGGCAACGGCGTTTAGGCTTGCCAGCCGATACAACCGTTTCCATCTGGCCGGCAATGGAACACCCGCCAGGGTTTGACCCCCATGGCATCAGCACAACCACGCCGGTTACGCAAACATTGGCCTGTCTGGCACATATGAGTACAGCAGCGTTTTTGCCCTGGCTGAGCATGAACCTGCACCACTTGGAAACTGCGGCAAATCATCCGCTGTCATTAAGCGGCGTGGCGGCGGCGGCCTTTACCGATCTTGGCTTCACTCCGGAACAGGGGGAAATGTTGTACCTGCTGTTGCGCTTGCCTGGCACCGCTGTTCACGCATTAGAGCAAAAAGTGTATGGCCATAAAAAGTTTCCGTTTTTCAGATTGGAACTGGACGACAATCCGGGCGAGGAGGGCAAATGAACGGACCGGAACTCTTGCAAAAACACGCCGACCACTTGAAAAGCCGCATGGGTGGCTGTTTTCTGGGCGACCGCGTGATCTCCCGCGGCTACAACCTCCACACGGAACTGAACACGATGGACTGGATGGAATATTACGCCTTTACCATAACCGGGCGCCGCTTCACTCCCCAGCAGCTTCGCATCATGAATGCCCTGTGGCTCTACACCAGCTACCCGGATGCCCGTATCTGGAATCTTCGCATCGCGGCACTGGCAGGAAGCACACGCAGTACCGGCAACCTGGGAATGTCCGCTTCCCTTGCGGTTTCTGAAGCGGCTATCTATGGGCGTGGCATAGACATCCGGGCGATTGATTTCCTGCAGCGCACCCTGAAGGAAATGGAGAATGGTGCAGAGCTTGCCGATTGTATACAGAAGGAGCTGAAAAGATCTCGAGGTATCGCCGGATTCGGACGTCCGCTATCATCGGCTGACGAAAGAATTGCCCCAACCATGGCCCTGGCACGTGAAGCGGGCTTTGACCAGGGCCCACATGTGAAGCTGGCATTTGCAGTTGAAAACCATCTACAGGCTGGCCGCTGGCGTTTCAGAATAAATGCTGGCGGTCTATTTGCCGCATTAGGGGCAGACCTGGGTTTAACTGCACAGGAATATTATCTCTTCATGTTTCCGGCATTTCTTGGTGGAACTCCCCCCTGTTACATCGAAAGCGCCGAACGGCCGGAAGGCACGCTGTTCCCGCTTTCGTGCCACCATATCCGGTACGAGGGGCCGCCAAAGAGGACATGGCAACCATTATCTGAATTGTAATTCAAAATTCGGGAGTTCTTCATGACTATCGGCACAATCGGCATCCTTACCGGCGGCGGAGACTGCCCCGGCCTGAACGCTGTGATCCGCGGTGTGGTCAAGAGCGCCATAATCCGCCACTCATGGGAAGTAATCGGCATTGAAGACGGCTTCGACGGCCTACTTGATCTGAAGAAATACCGGCCCCTCTCCCTTGAGGATGTGCGCGGCATCCTGCCCCGAGGCGGAACGATCCTTGGCACCACCAACCGCGGCAATCCATTTTCCTGTCCCATGGAGCTGGAAGGCAAGATCGTACAGATCGATTGCTCCGATACTGTTATGGCAAACATCCGCACCCTCGGCATCGATGCCCTGATTACGGTCGGCGGCGAGGGATCCCTCAAGATCGCCCTGGAACTCTCCAGAAAAGGCGTGCCCGTGGTCGGAGTTCCCAAAACCATCGACAACGACCTGCGGGAAACCGACTTCACCTTTGGTTACAACACTGCCCTGGAAACCGCTACCGATGCCCTGGATAAACTGCACAGCACAGCAGAGAGCCACCACCGGGTGATGATTCTGGAGGTCATGGGGCGCTATGCCGGTTGGATCGCCCTGGAATCTGGCATCGCCGGGGGTGCCGACGTGATCCTGATACCCGAGATCCCCTTCAGCATCGGGCGCATCTGCGAGGCGGTCAAGGAGCGATCGGGACGCGGCAGCCGTTTCAGCATCATTGTTGCCGCCGAAGGGGCGTTTCCACAGGGGGGTGGCCGGGTCGTAGCCAAGGAAGCCGATGAACGCAACACCATCGAGCGCCTGGGCGGCATCGGCCAATATGTGGCCAAACAGATCGAGCATTGCCTGGATATGGACGTGCGCGTCACCGTTCTGGGGCACCTGCAGCGTGGCGGTTCGCCAACAACTTTCGACCGCGCCCTGGGAAGCCGCTTCGGCACCAAGGCGGTACAGATGGTGGCTGACAACGAATTCGGGCGCATGGCTTGCCTGCGGGGCCGGCATATTTCGTCTGTATCCATCGAGGATGCCACCCGTGACCTGAAGCTGGTTGACCCAAACGGTGAGATCGTTCAGACCGCCATGGATTTGGGTATCATGCTGGGGTGTTAGGCGGAACGCGCAAAAATCCTCAAGAATATTTTATCTGTTGACAAACCCGGAAAAAAACACTAAACAGGACATAAATAGTCTTTTTGGGGATATTATCAACATGATGGATTTAACACGCAAAGGCGAATACGCAATACGCGGCATTGTTTACCTGGCTGCCAGGCAGTCGGACCAGGTTTGTCTGCTGAGCGACATTGCTGCTGCCGTTGACGTTCCACAGACTTTTCTAGCCAAGATATTCCAGCAGTTCAGCAAAATCGGCCTGGTCAGGTCGTACCGCGGCACGGGCGGCGGTTTCGTACTTGGCCGTCCCCCGGAAAAGATCACCCTCCTGGAGGTGGTTGAGGCGGTGGAAGGTCCCATAATCCCCAACCGTTGCGTCACAGGCGAAGGTGAGTGCAGCCGAACCAGCAGTTGCAACGTACATCCTGTCTGGGTCAAGGTACAAACGCAGGTGAAGGATATCCTGGAAAAAGTGACACTTAAGGATTTGGCCGGGTTGTGATGATATAAATTTTATTCTGCTTGCGCGGAAAAAAATTTGCACAATAACAGGACTAATTCGATCTTTTTATTCGTTTTGCACTTGCAATTTTCTGTTAATAAATTAGTCTTAAAATCATTAAACATCTCGAATCCATCACATACCAGCAACCGCAAAAAAATCCAGCTGCACAGGAGGAAAAATGGACGTTCTGACACTCAGCCGTCTGCAATTCGCAGTAACCGCCATGTTCCACTTTATCTTCGTTCCCCTTACCCTGGGCCTGTCGATCATGACAGCCTGGATGGAGACCCGATACCTGCTCACCGGAGACGAAACCTGGCTCCGCATGACCAAGTTCTGGGGCAAACTGTTCCTGATCAATTTCGCCCTTGGAGTCGTGACCGGCATCACCATGGAGTTTCAGTTCGGCATGAACTGGGCCGAATACTCGCGCTACGTGGGCGACATCTTCGGGGCACCCCTGGCCATTGAGGCAACGGTCGCTTTCTTCCTTGAATCGGTCTTTATCGGCCTCTGGATCTTCGGCTGGAACAAGGTTTCAAAGAAGGTGCATGCCCTCTCCATCTGGCTGGTAGCCATCGCCACCAACCTGTCGGGATTGTGGATACTCCTGGCCAACGGCTGGATGCAGCACCCGGTCGGTTACGTACTGCGCAACAACCGGGCCGAGATGGTGGATTTCATGGCCCTGATCACCAACCCCTACGGCCTGATCAAGTTCGGCCATCAGATCGTGTCCGGTTATACCGTTGCCGCGTTTTTCGTGATGGGTGTCTCGGCCTGGCACCTGTTGCGTAAGAATGAACTGGAACTTTTCAAGCGTTCCTTCAGACAGGCCGCACTGTTCGGACTGGCATCCGCCCTTCTGGTTGCCCTGATCGGCGACCTTCACGCCGTTGAAATCGCCAAGGTCCAACCGACCAAGTTTGCAGCCATGGAATCTGTCTGGGAAACCAAACGGGGCGTCGGCATGAACCTGTTCCTGCTCCCTGACGAAAAGAATGAATGCAACGCCATCGAGCGCCTCTGCATCCCCAACATGGTAAGCATGTTGGCCTTCCACGATCCCAATGCCGAAATCAAGGGACTCAAGGATTTCCCCGTAGATCTGCGGCCACCGGTCATGCCCACTTACCTCAGCTTCCGCGCCATGGTCGGCTTGGGCACGTACTTCATTCTGGCCAGCCTGGCAGCGCTGTTCCTGTCCTACAGGAAAAACCTGGAGGAACAACGCCTCTTCCTGACCCTGCTGGTATTCTCAATACCACTGCCGTACATAGCCAATCAGCTAGGCTGGATCGTGGCCGAGATGGGGCGTCAACCCTGGATTGTCTATGGGGTACTGAAAACCGCCGATGCGGTTTCGAAAAACATAAGCACCATGCAGGTCGTTATGTCTCTTCTTGGCTTTACCGTGCTTTACGGCGGTCTTGGGGTGATCGACATCTACCTGCTGGCCAAATATGCCAGAAAAGGCCCGGATAACGACCTGTCCGGTATTCTTAAAACCGAAGGGAGGGCCTGATCCATGGAACTTCAGATTACCTGGTTTGTCCTGTGGGGAGTCCTGTGGAGTGTCTATTTCATGCTGGACGGCTTTGTACTTGGCACCGGCTTCATGTCGGGTTTCCTGGCCAGAACCGATACGGAGAAACGAGTACTGATCAACACCCTCGGTCCTGTGTGGGATGGCAACGAGGTCTGGCTGGTCACGGCCGGCGGAGCAACCTTTGCCGCCTTTCCGACTACCTATGCACTGATGTTCAGCAACCTGTATTCCGCCTTGCTGCTACTGCTGTTTGCCCTGATCGTGCGCGGGGTGGCCTTCGAGTTCAGGGGCAAGATCGACAAGCCGTCCTGGAAGAGTGGCTGGGATATTGCCATCATCGTCTCCAGCTTCCTGCCTGCCTTGTTGTTTGGAGTAGCCTTTGGCAACATCTTCAAGGGCATCCCAATGCGTAACGATTTCGTCGCACTCAGCTTCAATTACGATGGCGGCCTGCTCTCGCTGCTCAACCCTTACGGGCTTTTGACCGGAGTCCTGTTCGTGCTGCTTTTTGCCGTCCACGGCTCTCTGTACAGCGCCATCAAGACCACCGGCGACCTGGCCCAGCGGGCCGGCAACATGGCCAACAGATTGTGGTTGCCGCTATTGGTGGTTGCGGTGTTGTTCCTGGCTTACACCTATCCTGCCACCAGATTGTATGACAATTACCTCCAGGCTCCGCTGCTGCTGGTCATCCCGGTCATAGCAGTTGCTTCGCTGCTTCTGGTCAAGGTTTTTGCCGCCCAGGGGAAGCTGCACAAGGCCTTCCTATTTTCCTGTCTGACCATTGTTTTTGTCTGTTTCACCGGAATTGCCGGCCTGTTCCCCAACCTGATCCCTTCCAGCCTGGATCCCGGATCAAACCTTACCATCTACAATTCGTCATCGAGCCCATACACCCTCAAGATAATGACTGTCGTGGCCTTCATCTTCGTACCGACCGTCATAGCCTACAAAATCTGGGTTTATCGCATATTTAGAGCCAGGGTGACGAATGAGGATGTCGAACAGAACTCAGAGGCATACTAGGCCAACACAACCAATTAATAATACAGTATTTTACCTGTTAAAACTTGACAACCTCCAACATTACGTGTAAAAACTCACCAGCCTAACCAAGGCCCTACCCAAAGTCCCGGAATACCGGGACTTTGGCGTTTAAGGGGCACTAACACATCGAAAGGAGTATCTGGCCGGATTTACTTGTTTTTTCCTCTGGCGTTAACGCCGGTCCGGCAATGCCGACACAACCGAACCCTATCAATTATGCGAAAATTTACTATCTGCTTAATATCCGTGCTGTTTTTGGCCGCCTGTGAAAATGCCCCGCCAAAAAAGGCTGAACAGCAAATTTCCGCCATCATGCTGCCTGAAACTCTCCTCAGCCATGAATTCAAAGGACTCATGGAGAAGAGCGTCTCCATGTTCGAGCGCAAACGTCAGGTGGCAGTCATCGAAGCTATTTTCGAACGCTGCACCACTCCCCAAAGAGCTCGCCGTTTGGCGGTGCTCTGCTTCACCAAAACCCTCGGATCACCTTTCATGCCATTTGACCTGGCGGAAATCGCCCTGGCGGAAACAGGCGGCAACCAACTTTCCGGCAAAGCGGTTTCTTCCAAAGGCGCCCTGGGAGTATGGCAACTCATGCCCTGCCGCGCTCAAAGCCATGGCTATGCCCCAAAGGACATGGAAAACGACGAGAAATGCGCCGAGGCAGCTGTTCGAGAACTGTACACAAAACTGGAAATGGCCCAGGGGAACATGGATCGCGCCAAGAAACTCTACTGCGGCCAGGGCCCCCAGGCCGATAGTTATCTGCGCAAAATCCGCCGGGTCCGTCAAGAGATGCTGGCCGAGATGGGACGCCAGACTGAACAGCTGGCCATGGACGAGACCGGCTCCAGGACAAGGTGACTCAATTCCAATCCCGCCGGCACATTCCGCGCACGGCAGGAGGGCCTTGAATGGAGCATCAGGGCTGCCTGAGGGGGTCTTTTCTTCTTGATAAAAAACCAGCTACTCTGCTATAGTTGGGCGGTTTTTTCACCTGAAAATAACTCGTTCCACAAGGAGCTGTTACCGTGATGAGAACCTCGTCTCTGCTTAAAGGCAAAGGCTTGTCCCTGCGTACCAAGATGATGCTTCTCTCGTCGGCTGCGTTTGCCGGCATGATAATAGTAACAGCCATCTGCCTCTTTCTCATGAACGAGGTCAGAATCGGTGGCCACGCCTACAAGGGTATCCGGAAAGATATGGATGCCCTTGAAAGCATAGCCCTGCTCAAGGCCGATCTATATCAGATCAATAATGAAGTGCAGGAATTCATGCTTGAGACGGACAAGGTCGCCATGGACAAGAAGCTCGCTCTGATCAAGGATCTGACCAGCGATATCGACCTCAAGTTCGGCATAGTCACGGAATCGGTAGAATCGGCCAGCAAACGCAATGCCATCAACAAGGCAGATGTCATCTGGAATGACTATAAAAAGACGCTGCTCGACGAGATTCTGCCGGCAGTGGTCAAGGATGACATCCTCAAGGCCAGCTACCTGCTGACAGGCATCCAGGCCCAACGTTTCAGTGCCTTCACCAAGACCGTTGCCTCCATGGTCGAAAACATCCGCAAGGACGTCAATTCGACCGAGGAAATGGTATCGTCCAACATCCGTACCAAGATATTCAGCTCTCTCCTGGTAACCCTGATCGTCATCGTTCTGATCGCCTTTTTTTCATTTGTCATCACCACATCCATAACACAGTCGCTGAAAAGCTGCGTGGAATTCGCCCGCACCGTTGCCGGAGGCCGGCTCGACGCCAGGCTGGAGATCAGCGGCGGCGGCGAAACCGCTGCTCTGGCTGACGCCATGAACACCATGGCCGAAAACCTGCACAGCATGGTAACAAGAATCCGTTCGGCTTCAGAAATACTCACCTCCATCGACCACAACATAGAAAGGGCCTCACGCCAGGTAGTCAGCTCCGCCCACATCCAGGAATCCGCAGTGGCCGAAACCTCCCAGGCAGTAAAACAGTTAAACGAATCCGTGCTTGGAGTATCCGACGGAATCGACAAGCTTTCCCAGTCTGCCTCCGAGACATCATCCTCCAGCCTTGAAATGGCCGCCAGCATCGAAGAGGTGGCCATGAATGCCGACATGCTGGGTGAAACAGTGGATGAGGTCAGCTCTTCCATCATCGAAATGACCGCCTCCATCAAGCAGATCGGCGCCAGCATCGCCAACCTTCTGGATGCCTCCAGCACTACGGCGTCTTCCATTTCGGAGATGGACGCCACCATCAAACAGGTGGAAAAGAGCGCCATGGACACCGCCGCAATCTCCGAGGGGGTTAAAAACGACGCCGAAACCGGCAAAATGGCCGTTGAAGAAGCAATTGCCGGCATGCAGGCCATCCGCACTTCATCGCATATTACTGCCGAGGTCATTGAAAACCTGTCGCTGAGAACAAACGATATCGGCGCCATCCTCTCGGTTATCGACGAGGTTGCCGAGCAAACCAACCTACTGGCGCTGAACGCCGCCATCATAGCGGCCCAGGCTGGGGAACACGGCAAGGGCTTTGCCGTGGTGGCCGATGAAATCCGCGAACTGGCAGAACGAACCAGCAGTTCGACCCGCGAAATTGCAGAGGTTATCAAAGGTGTGCAGGATGAGACCAACCGGGCCGTGAGCGCCATCAACCAGGCCGAAGACAGCATTTCGGAAGGAGAAAAACTTTCCCAGCGATCCGGCGCTGCCTTGGAAAAGATCGTCAGCGGAGTGCAGAAAGCCAGTATCCAGGTACGGGAAATCGCCCGCGCCACAGTGGAACAGGCCAGAGGCAGCCAGAGCATCAAGGAAGCCATGGAAAGCGTTGAGGAGATGGTCGGACACATCGCCCAATCGTCCTACGAACATTCGAAAGGCAGCGAACACATCTCCTCCGCGGTTGAACGCATGAAGGAACTGACGGTACATGTGCGCGTCTCTACCCGCGAGCAGAGCAATGCCAGCAGCCAGATCGCCCAGTCAACGGAAAATATCACGGACATGATCGATCAGATTCTGGATGCCTGCCACTCTCAAACCCAAAGCAGTTCGATGATTTCCAAGGCTGTTAACAACATACAAATGTCATCCACCACCAACTCCGAAGCGGCCAAGGTGATGGAAAACTCCGTAACCGGTCTTTCAAAGCAGATCGAGCTGCTTGATAAGGAAATGTCCGGTTTCACAATTTAATGCCGTTTTAGCTAATTTCACCGACACGGGTTCTTCAAATGAACAGGTTGAAGCAGGTTTTCACAACATTGCAGGAACGCCAGCAAAAAGCGCTGGTCACGTTTATTACAGCAGGCGACCCAGATATGGGTACCACCTCCGAGATGATTCACCTGCTTGCAGAGGCCGGCGCCGATATCATCGAGCTGGGCATGCCATTTTCCGATCCCATGGCCGATGGTCCAGCCATTCAGCTTTCATCGGAACGGGCCCTTGCTGCCGGCACGACGCTGGACAATATCCTGGCTACGGTCGGATCGGTACGCACCACATGCGACATTCCCATTATCCTGATGGGGTACCTAAACCCAATCCATGCCTACGGCTATGAACGCTTTGCCCATGACGCGGCAGAATCGGGTGTTGACGGTGTCTTGCTGGTTGACATGCCGCCCGAGGAGGCAAACAAGTTCCTTTGCCATGCCAGGACAGCTGGCCTGGATGTGATTTTCCTGCTCACACCGACCTCGGACAAATCCCGGGTAGCGGCGGTATCCGAATTGGGGAGCGGCTTTCTTTACTACGTGACCGTGACCGGTGTCACCGGAGCCCGCCAGGAGGTTTCGGCCAGCCTTGCCGACGAATTGGGCCGGATACGCAAATTGATCAAGCTTCCCATCGTTGCCGGCTTTGGCATATCCACTCCCCAGCAGGCCGCCAGTGTGGCGGCCATGGCAGACGGTGTGGTGGTCGGCAGCGCCATTGTTAAACTCTTTCAGCAGTATTCTGGCGAAATGCTGAAAAAAGAGGTTCGGGATTTTGTCGGCTCCCTGAAACAGGCAATTTCATGCTAACCAGACAGGAAACACGGAGCTTCCGCAAACCTGAATCGCCAGCTTGACACCCGATAACATTTCTGCTACCAAGCTGCTTCACTTTCAGTAAATATTTTGACCTAAACTTAAATCAGTGTGAGGATCAACATGAGCTGGTTCAATAAAGAAAAAGCTGGCATAGATAAATCCGAAGGCAAAAAGAGCAAGGTTCCCGAGGGGATGTGGATCAAGTGCCCGGGATGCTCCGAAACCGTTCTCGGTACGGATATCGAGGCAAACCTGAATGTCTGTCCCAAATGCGGGCACCACTACCGCATCTCCGCCAGAAAGCGTTTGCAAGTTCTCCTGGACGACGGCGCCTGGCAGGAGTTCGACGCAGGCATGACATCCGTGGATTTCCTTGAATTCAAGGACGCCAAGAGCTATCAGGAGCGCATCAATGCCGCCGTTGCCAAGGGCGGTTCCAAGGATGCGGTCATCTGCGTGGAAGGAGCCATCGATGGGACAGCGGTCCAGGTGGCAATCTTCGACTTCGCCTTCATGGGAGGGAGCATGGGGAGCGTAGTAGGCGAGAAGATCACCCGTTCCATCGAGCGCGGCCTGAAACAGCGCCAGCCGGTTATCGTCATCTCGGCCTCGGGCGGCGCCCGCATGCAGGAGAGCATCCTGTCGCTGATGCAGATGGCCAAGACCTCGGCCGCACTTGCCAAGCTAAAGGCGGCCGGCATCCCTTTCATCTCCATCCTGACCGATCCCACCACAGGGGGGGTAACCGCCAGCTTCGCCATGCTGGGAGACCTCAACATCGCCGAACCCAAGGCCTTGATCGGCTTTGCCGGCCCGCGGGTTATCGAACAGACCATCCGGCAAAAACTCCCTGAGGGATTTCAACGTGCCGAGTACCTGCTGGATCACGGCATGGTTGACGTGATAATACCCCGTACCGAGATGCGTAGTGAGCTCTCTTCCATCCTGAAGATGCTGCACCGACCGACTGCCTGAAATGTCGCTGGCCGGCTCGCTGGAAAAACTCTACGCCCGCCGGCGTTTCGGCATATGTCCAGGCCCGGACCGGGTTCGCCTCCTGCTCGAACGACTGGGTAACCCCGAGCGTTCCTTCAGGGCGGTCCATGTGGTCGGCACAAACGGCAAAGGCTCCACTGCGGCCTTTCTGTCCTCCATTCTGGGTAGCGCCGGATATCGTACCGCCTTGTTTACCTCCCCTCACCTGGTAAGCTTCAATGAACGCTTCCGTATCAATGGGCAGGAAATAGCATCAGAACGACTGATGCCATTGTTGGAAAAGGTTCTGGCACTGGCCCCGGACAATGCCACTTTTTTTGAAATCGTCACGGCCCTGGCCGCCCTCTGTTTTGCTGAAGAACGTACTGAGATCGCGGTACTTGAGGCCGGTATGGGGGGGCGTTCCGATGCAACCGCTGTCATCCCCGCCATCATGACGGTCATTACCCCTGTTTCTCTTGATCATTGCGACTACCTGGGGACAACGCTGGAGGAAATCGCCGCTGAAAAGGCCGGTATTGCCGAACCCGGAACACCAATGATCACCGCGGCCCAAGTAATTGAGGTAGATGGGGTTATCCTGAATGCCGCCACAGCAGGAGGCAACAGGTTATGTATTGCCGGCAGGGATTTTTCCGCTGCCTGGCATGAAGATGGCGCCGTGGATTACAAAGGCGTAAGTGCCGTTCTGTCACGACTTACGCCAGGCATTCCGGGCCGTTTCCAGACTGAAAACTCAGCCACGGCACTGGCGGCGGCCGAGATCATGAATACGATCGGCTGGCCTGTCAGCGAAAATGCCATGGTTGCGGGAATACGCCACGCATGCTGGCCTGGCCGTATGGAGCTCATTGCCGGTTCCCCCCCCATTCTACTGGACGGCGCCCATAACCCTGCCGGAGCCGCGGCCCTGGCATCGGCATTGGACCACTACCGTTATCGGCGCCTGATTCTGGTGACCGGAGTCATGGCCGACAAGGAATGCCGGGGGATCTTTGCGCCGCTGGCCCATAAAGTAAAACTCGCCTTTGCGGTCACCCCGGCAATTGAGCGTGCCCTTGACAGCAACACCCTGGCCGGGATTCTGACCGATCTGGGGATAAACGCCACTGCCAGCGGAAGTGTCGCCGATGGCATCAGGGCGGCGCGCCAGGCAGCAGGAGCAGAGGATTTGATTCTGATCTGCGGCTCACTGTTTACGGTTGGGGAGACCAAGGCCTGGCTGGCCGGTGAAAATTTCGAAGGGATAAGGGGTTAGGGGATACCTGCATCATGCTACTGGTCCGCGTATTGATACTGCTTTTCTGTCTGTCCATGGCCCCGGCTGCGATCTCACTGGGCGCCGACTTCTCGCCCGATGGCGGAGATATCGTCATCAAGGCCGACAGCATGGATCACGACCAGGCCACCGACACCTTCCACGCCAGCAGCAACGTGACCATCCTGTGGGAAGGGATGGTGCTTAACGCCGACCAGGCGACATACAGCCGGAAAACCGGGATCATGATCGCATCCGGCAATATCATCATGACCAAGAACGACGACACCCTGCGCGGCAATAAATTCATGATCGATGTGGCGACAGGGCGGGCGGAATTGGACCAGGGGACACTAAGCGTCAGCAAGGGGAACATCAACTTCAGTGGTGAAAAGATCATCAAGGAAGATGAAAATCACATCATACTGGAAAAGACCGAATTGACCACCTGCGACCTTCCCGACCCCAGTTGGAAGTTCAAGGCCGAAGAATTGAAGGTCAATCTGCTCGGCTATGCCATTGGCAGGAATGTGATTTTCTACATCAAAAACACTCCGGCCTTCTACATTCCATGGATCGCCTTCCCGGTAGTGCGCGACCGAAAATCCGGGCTGCTCTTTCCCCGCTTCGGCAACTCCAATTCGCGTGGCGTCGAGGTTGACCTCCCTGTCTACTGGGTTATTGCACCTAACCAGGATCTGCAGTTCGATCTGGATATCGTGTCCAAACGCGGCGTCGGCACCGGCGTTGATTACCGTTATGCCCGCAAGCGCGGCAGCGAGGGGAATATCGGGGGCTACCTGATCTATGACCTGCTGGACAATCGCTGGCGAGGTCAGGTGGCCCAGAGCCACAAGGAGATCTTCTCCCCGGATATGAACCTGCGCATGGTGGTAAACCTGAACACCGACAAAACCTTTTTGCAGGATTTCGGCGAGAAAAGCGGCGAATACAACCGGCAGTCAAACGACACTGTAGTCAATTTCCTGAAAACCTGGCAGCACTATGCCCTGACAGCGGACATGCGCTATAGCGAAGAACTCTATAACGTGGACAGCAGTCAGACTGTTCAGACCATACCTGAAATAGGCCTGGCCGCGGTGCGGCAAAAACTGTTCACAACCCCGATATATTTTGACATGGACTCCGCCATCGCCAACCTGTACCGGGACACAGGCCCCCAGGGACAACGCTTGCAGGCATTTCCACGGCTGACCCTCGAAACCGGGCTGCCAGGTTATCTGCAGGCATCGGCCTTTGCCGGCCTCCATCTGCGCGCCTACAACAGCGACAACATACCTGTCGGCACCAATATCCATAATAACGATGCGGATCTTCTGCCCGAGCTCGGAGTACGAGCCTCCACCTCACTAAGCAGGGTCTACGATATCGGCGGTGAACACCTCAAGAAGCTTCGTCACGAACTCGTACCCGAACTCAGCTACAGCTACACTCCGGAACGGGACCAGACCCGGCTCCCGTTCTATGATTACAGCGACCGCCTGGTCTGGCAGAATATGGCCTATTACTCACTGGCCAGTTATCTGGGGGGGAAATTCCAAAACGGGGAAACAACGGAATACCGCGACCTGTTGCGGCTTAAACTGCTGCAAGGCTACAGCTTTGAGGGGACAAGACGTGATCTGTTGACCATGGTCGATACCAACCGGCCCTTTACAGATCTGATTATGGAATCCGATGCCTGGCTGCACCCAAAGGCCAGGATGACCCTGGATGCGCGCTACAACGTTTACGACAATCAGGTTTCCAGTATTGCGCCGGGAGTGGCATTCGACGATAAGCGCGGCACAACGGCTACCGCTGCCTACCGCATGTCGCGCAACAACTTGGAATACATGGAGGCCCAACTGTCCACCAAACTGGTCAAACCCTGGACATTCGGCTATTCCACCCGCTATTCCTTTGATCGCCCGGGCGCCCTCGAAACGGTCTACTCGGCCGGATACACCCAAAAGTGCTGGAGCATCAACGTTTCAATCATCGACCGCCCCGGAAACACATCCTTCCGTGTCAACTTCGATCTTGCCGGCTTGACCAACTACTGACAAAACGGTAACGGGAACAGGGAGCCACCTCACTTCATGCCGTACAGCTGACGGTAGGTGACTGCCGAGGCATAGACCTTTTTGACGTAATCCCGCGTCTCGCCATAGGGGATGTTTTCGATAAACTCGTCCTTCTGCAAGCCCTTCAGCTTCTTTCTCCAACGTGCGACCGAGCCGCTGCCGGCATTGTAAGCGGCAATGGCATAGACCACATCATTGTCGTAACTCTTCAACAAATCCCGGAAATGTTTTGTACCCAATTTGATGTTGAGTTCGGGGTCAGTGAGGCGTTGCGGATCAAAAGCCCCCTTTTCCCTGGCGGTCGCTTTAGCGGTATCGGGCATTAGCTGCATAAGTCCAACAGCGCCGGCATAGGACTTGATATAGTTTGAAAAAGAGCTCTCGGCCCGGATCAAGGCAAAGACCAGCGCCTCTGAAAGGTTATTAGCCGCGGCAAACTGCCCGACCTGATCCCTGTAGGCCAGGGGGTAGCCGCCTGTCCAGACCGGCAACGTTGTCCTGTCCCATTTCAAGGCAGGATTTTGCTGAAACTGGGCAATGGCAGAGCTGTAGTCACGCATCTCCAGATAAAGCCGCGTCAGGCCAGATGACATGTTTTTTTTATCGGACACCCTTTTGAGGGCCGCTCCCATCTCTGAGCGGGCCTCGGTCAACATCCCCAGAGAAGCCAGCAAACGCGGTTTTTCAAAACCAGGCAGCATGGGGAGCTCGCCCAGGGCGTCGCGTTGGCCCAGGGCCTCGCGGGTATCCTTGATGCCGTGCTGGTCGCGGTACCACGTGGCATAAAAGCCGGTCGGGTATTCATCCTGCAGCATCCGGAAGTAGGTGGCTGCATCGGCATTGGCGCTGTTTTCCAGTGCCCGTCCCAGCCAGTAAAGCGCTTTTTCCCGAACAGCGCCGTCTTTTAGCAATCCCTTTAACGAATCGGCAGCAGCGGCATAATCGCCGGCCAGGTAGCGGCACCAGGCAGATTCCCAGGCGGCACGAGGAATGAACTTGGAATCGGAACAGCTCTTTGTGACCTGGTCGTACAGGCGTGCGGCATCCAGGTAACAGCCAAGCCCCCTGCGCAGCCCGGCCGCCTCCATCAGGGCGTCATCACTGAATTCCTGCTTTTTCCCTTCTCCAGCCAGTTCCATGAACAGGCTGAACGCCTGATCGTTTTGATCCTGCCGCGCAAGCGACTTGGCCAGCCAGAACCTGGCTTCCGAACGGATGCCGGCCACGCTGCTTCCGGCAGCCTTTGCCAAACTTTTCTCGGCCTGTTTGTAGTTTCGCAAACGGTACTGCGCCATACCGGTCCGGAGATCAACCCTGGCGGCAAACGCAGGCGTCAGCCCATCCAGCGGGATGGACTGCAATGTTTGCAGCGTGAGGGTTTTCCTGTTACGGGCAGCCAGTGACGATGCGCGGCGCAGAAGCTCCTCGGGAGTATAGGCGGCGACCTTAACACCACTTTTGTCCAGCTCCTTGAGCCGTTCCTGGGCCATGTCCGCCTGGGACGCGGCAGGGTTGTTCAGCCAGATGCTGCGGTAGATCTGCGCGGCAGCGGTTTTGTCGCCGGTTTCTTCCCGGCAGCGGCCCGCTTTGAACAGGGAATCCACGGAATCACCGCCGGATGGATATTTTTCGACAAATGCCTGGCAAACCTTGAGAGCGCCTTTGTAATCGCCCGATTCAAAGAATATGTCGGCAAAGAGTTTCTGGGAGCGGCGGATCAGCAAAGACGAGGGATAGGCCTTGGGAATCGAGGCGGCCTTGGCAGCGGCCTCGATGTAACGTTTGAGTTTCAGCAGCGCCTCGGCCTGGTAAAGGGCTGCGTAATCGCTCAACAGCGGCAGTTTTTGCTGGGCCTCGGCCAGCAGTGGAACCGCATCGGCTGCCTTGTCCTGACGCAGGTAGGCGACCCCCAGCAGAAAGCTGCGTTGTGGCGATGCCACAGCTTTCTGCGCCAGGGCGGCGGCATTGCCATAATCCTTTTCTCTGAGCTTTACAGCAGCACTGGAAAGGAGCTCATCAGCTCCCATGGAGATGGTGGCAAATGCGAGGAGAGCGGCGCAGGCAAAGCTGCTGCCGATCAAACGGCGTAATCGCGGAATCATTGTCTTACCCTTCGTAAAACAGGCCAAGAGCGCACGCCCATGGCCTGTTTGAGTTGATTGCGTAAAAATGGGCTTAGCTGTTCTTCTTGCGCTTCTCCAGCAGTAGCTTGCCCACCCAATGGTTGGCGAACTGAAAGGCTATTCTGCCACTGCAATCACCCTTCTGCTGGGACCAGAGAATGGCGGCCTGCCGTTCCTCCTCGCCCCAGACAAGCTCTGTCCCCATCTTGGCGCACAGCTTGCCGAACCATTGCCGGACCACATCCAGGTACTGGTCCTGGCTGAAGGGATGAAAACCGACCCAAAGCCCGAAACGGCCGGAAAGGGAAATCTTTTCCTCGATTGCTTCGCCATGGTGGATCTCGTTATTGACCAGCATGGCGCCGCGGTTGTCGGTTTCGTACTCCGGCAGCAGGTGGCGGCGGTTGGAGGTCACGTAGATCAACGCATTCTCCGGCGGAGCATAGACCGAACCATCCAGAGCGCTTTTCAGCATCTTGTAGCTGGACTCGCCTATTTCGAACGAGGCATCGTCGGAAAAGAGGATGAAGCGGTACGGTATACCCTTGATGGCATCTACGATATCAGGCAGATAGACCAGGTCATCCTTGTCCACCTGGATCACCCGCAGCCCCTGGCCGGCATAGTTATTGAGGATCGCCCGCACCAGAGAGGATTTGCCTGTACCGCGAGTGCCCCACAGGAGGATATTGTTGGCAGGCAGGCCGGCCAGAAACTGGCAGGTATTTTCCTCCACCACCCGTTTCTGTTCATCGATGCCCAGCAAGTCATTCAGGGCGATTTTTTCGACCACATCCAGCGGCTCCAGAAAACCGGCAAAGGAGTGCCGGTGCCAGTTGGCGGCAGTGGTTACGGACCAATCGATCTGCTGGATCGGTTTTGGGAGGAGTTGTTCCAGCGAGGTTAATACGCGTTTGAGTTGGGCGGTAAGTTCCGGGTCAAGCATTTCTATCTCCAGATCATGGCGTGAGTTTTTTTATGATGGCATCTGCCAGGGAGCGAGCCAGGGCTTTGCCCATGCGGGTCTTGGCCGCCTGGATCGAAACGCGGTCGTGCTCGATAAAGTCCTCCTCTGGCAGATACACCTCCATGGATGGATCATTTTTACCGGGCTCGTATAGGTAGATGCGGGATTTAACCTTCATCTCGGTGGAACAGCAGCCGGAGTTCTCCAGATAACCCCATATATCGCCGGATATATAGGTTTGTTTGATCAGCCAGGCAGGCTCGACCTCTTTGAGATCTTCCTTGAGGATCAGAAATTTGGCTACCCTGGTATTCTTCCGCAGGGCGTTCAGACGATCCACGAATTCATTAAACACGGGATCGCCGAAATCCGACGGCACCAGGGTAGCATCGAAGGGGATCACGTAAATCGTATCGCGTTCCTGCCGGGGATCAAAATTACCGTAATTTCTCACCTTAAGCGACCCGCCGCAGCCAGTCAGCAGCAGTGCTGCAAACAACGTAACTGCAATTGGCCGCACCACCATCCTCACAGCTTCCTCCTGGCCATTTCCTCCTGATAAAACTTCTGGTAGAGGAGTTCCCAGTCACGGCTGCCGGGTGCCTTGTTTCGGAGTTTGGCCCGCACCGCTGCCTCGATTTCCTCGGCCACGCCGAAAAAATCCGTCAGGGACTGTTTGATGCGGCCCAGGGCGCGCACTTCATCGGTAATATCGGCCAGATCATCGCGCCAGAGGCGCTCCATGATCTCATGGGACATATTGGATATGCGGTCTTCCGAAAGTGACATGCTGGATTCCTGACATACGCGGGGATAAGTGATCGGCTATGGGTTACAGGACTATCTTCCGTTCCCTGGCCAGTTTTTCCTTGATCATCCGCAGCATCTTGCGGCGGTCGATGTCTCCGGAGCCCTTGCCCAACGATGCCATGGTTTCATCCATGAGCCGTTCGGCATCACGTTCCAGGATCTGTTCGCGGCTGAAATCCGCCGAAATCGCCCGGACAATCCCGTCCACCGCTGTGCCCCGCTCGCTGCGCGGCTTTATCAGCCCTTCGGTAACCAGGTCGCTGTAGACCTTTTCGGCCAGGCGTTTAATCTGTTCTTCTCTCAGTCGCATGAATGAATTACCCCACAGACGAAAAAGGCCTGCCTTCCGGCAGGCCTGGCTGGCTGTGACCCTTTTATTTCAATGTCTTCAAATATCCCAGCAGCGCATCCATTTCCGCTTTGGGAAGAGTCTTGAAGGATGGCATCAAGCTGTTTGGATTGGTCTTTTTGGGATTATCAAGTTTTTCTTTCAGATCTCTATCCTTCAGTCGTGAAGCTATCCTGGTGAGTTCGGGACCGATGGAGCCGCCTTGCCCCCTGACAACATGACACATGGCGCATTTTTGCTTGAAGATCTGCTCGCCCTTGCTTTCGGCCTGGGCCGCCACCGTTATCAGTATCACCACTGCAAACAGCGCCAAGACCAGAACTGCGCGCTTCATAACAACTCTCCTTGATTGGCATTATAGTGGACACATTGTACCCATTCCAGCTAGAATTGCAATTCTTATGTTTACAAGAATTTATCTCCATATTCCCTTCTGCCGGAGCAAGTGTCCCTATTGCGCCTTCGTCTCCAGCCAGACCCAAACCGTGCCGGCAGATTACACCGAATTGCTGCTTGCCGAGATGCGTCTCGCTGCCGCGCTACCAGCACAACACACCCCGCTGGAATCGATCTATTTCGGCGGGGGCACCCCGTCGCTGCTGGAGCCATCCTCCGTGGCAACGATCCTTGCGCAGGCCAAGGATCTCTTCGGCTTGGCCGCCAACGCCGAAATCACCCTGGAAGCCAATCCCGGCACCGTTGACGCCATGCGCCTGGCCGCTTTCCGCAAGGCAGGCATCAACCGGCTTTCCCTGGGGGTTCAATCCCTTGACGACCGCCTGCTGAAGACCCTGGGACGCATCCACACCGCCCGGCAGGCCCTGGATGCCTTCAGCGCGGCACGAACTGCCGGCTTCGACAACATCGGCATCGACCTGATTCATGCCCTGCCCGGGCAATCGGAACGGATGTGGCAAGCCGATCTTGAACAGGCGCTGCGAATTGCGCCTGAACACCTTTCCGTGTACGGACTGAGCGTGGAAGAGGGTACACCGTACGCAGACCGTTATGCCGACAACGAGGAATTGCTGCCGGACCAGGACCTGGCTGCGGAGATGTTCGAGCTGGCGGATGAAGTCCTTACGACCCATGGCTACGAGCATTACGAGATTGCCAACTATGCCCTGCCGGGCCGCCGCTCCCGCCATAACAGCGGCTACTGGCACAGGGACGGTTATCTGGGGCTGGGCCGCGGTGCCCATACCTTCCTGCGTGACACGCCCTACGGGACCAGATGCAGCAACACCCCCGATCCGGACGAGTATCGCAACGAGATCTGCAACGGCGCCCTGCCGTGGCGCGACATCTCCATTTTATCCAGCGAAGATGCCATGACCGAATACATGTTCCTGGGCCTGCGTATGGCCGATGGCATCGGGTTCAACGCCTTTGAACAGGAATTCGGGGTTCCTCTCGATCAGGTCTATGGCGAGACTACCCGCGGCTTCGCGCAGGCCGGACTGCTGGAGATAACAAACCACAGGGTCAGGCTCACCCGGCGCGGCATGCTCCTCTCCAATCAGGTGTTTTCCAAATTTCTTCCCTGATTTCCCCTTGCCAGACACTCCAAAGCACCTATAATGTGATGCATGATCCCTGAACAACTGGCATATGATCTCCAGCAGCGAGTCAAAGACGCCGTCACCCACCGCGAAGCAGCAATAGACGTACTAAAGGAACTACAGCGCCACTACGGCTGGCTGACGGACGAAGCCCTGGCAGAGGCGGCGCAGTTGCTAGGACTATCGACCCTGCAGGTGGAAGAGCTGGCCACCTTCTATGAGATGATTTACCGCCGCCCGGTGGGCCGAACCGTCATCCATGCCTGCGATTCCATCTCCTGCTGGTCCATGGGCGGCGAACCCCTGTTGCGGCACCTGGAAAAAATCCTGGAGGTCGAGACCGGCTCCACCACGGCCGACAACGCCATAACCCTGCTCCCCTGCTCCTGCCTTGGTAACTGCGGCGACGCGCCGGCGCTCATGATCGGCGAGCACCTTTACGGCCGGGTAACACCGGAACGGGCCGTTGCCATCATAGAACAGCTACGCTTGGGCATGCCCACCAAGACGACATCATGATCACAACGCCCTTGAAATGCAGCGAGCTGCCATGACCCAGATTCTGCTCAGACAAGACCATACCGGCCAATGCCTCTCCTTCGGGCAGTATTGCGACGCAGGCGGATTCGAAGCACTGCGCACGGCCCTTGGCGGCATGTCCCCCAATGACGTCCAGCAGGCGGTGATCGATTCCGGGCTGCGGGGCCGGGGCGGCGCCGGCTTCCCCACGGGAAAGAAATGGTCCTTCGTGCCTCGCAACCTGCCCGGCCCCCGCTATCTGATCTGCAACTGCGACGAGATGGAGCCGGGCACCTACAAGGACCGGGTCCTCCTGGAGCAAAACCCGCATATCCTTATCGAAGGAATGGCCTTGACCTGCTACGCCCTGGGGGTGGAGCACGCCTTTATCTTTGTCCGCCGCGGCTATGAACAGGCGGCCGCAAATCTTCGCACGGCCATTGGCGCGGCCAAACAGGCCGGTTTCCTCGGCAGTGACATCCTTGGGAGCGGCTTCAGCCTGCAACTGGACATCCACCAGTCCGCCGGCCGCTACATCTGCGGCGAAGAGACCGCCCTGATCAACGCCCTGGAAGGAATCCGGGCCAACCCGCGCGTCAAGCCCCCCTTCCCGGCCGTCAAGGGTCTCTGGGGCCAGCCCACGGTGGTCAACAACGTGGAGACCCTGGCCAATATCCCGGCCATCATTGCCCACGGCCCGACCTGGTGGAAGGGTCTGGCGGCCACGCCCGAGGCAGCCGGCACCAAGCTGTTCTGCATCAGCGGCCATGTGCGCAACACGGAATGTTTCGAGCTTCCCCTGGGCACGCCCCTGGGCAAGATCATCGATGGCCCCTGCGGCGGCATGCGGCCCGGCAGCACCTTCAAGGCCTGTATCCCCGGCGGCGCCTCGACCCCCTACTTCACCAGGGAACACTGGGGCGTGGCCATGGACTTCGATCCGGTGGCCAAGGCCGGCTCGCGGCTCGGTACCGGCGGCATCATCGTCTTTGACCAGAACACCTGCATGGTGGCCGCCACCCTCAACCTGACCCGTTTCTACGCCCGTGAGTCCTGCGGCTGGTGCACCCCCTGCCGCGAAGGGCTGCCGTTTCTGGTGCACACCCTGGAGAAGATCGAACAGGGGCTTGGCACTGAAAGCGATCCGGATATCCTGCGGGAGCATGTCCATGCCCTGAATTATGCCTTCTGCGCCCTTGCCCCCGGGGCAATGGGGCCGGTGGAGGGCCTGCTGCGCCTGTTCGAGGATGAACTGCGCGAACATATCACCAAGGGGCGCTGTCCATTTGGAGACTAAAATTACGTTCACATGCCGAAACTGATCATCGACAACATACCGGTGGAAGTACCGGAAGGGACCAACGTGCTGGAGGCGGCCCGCAGCATCGGGATCGTCATCCCGCATTTCTGCTGGCATCCAGCCCTGGGGCGGGCCGGCGCCTGCCGGGCCTGCGCCGTGAAAATGCTGGACGGACCGGTTAAGGGGCTGCAGATGTCCTGCATGCTGCCGGCCCAGGATGGCATGGTGGTCTCCACCACCGATGCCGAAGCCATGGCCATGCGCAGAAGCGTGATCGAGTGGCTGATGATCAACCATCCCCACGACTGCCCGGTCTGCGACGAGGGTGGCGAGTGCCAGCTCCAGGACTTCACCATTGCCGGCGGCCACGGTATCCGTCGCTACGACGGCCGGAAGCGAACCTACAACAACCAGTACCTGGGGGAGTTCATCGCGCACGAGATGAACCGCTGCATCCAGTGCTACCGTTGCGTCCGTTTCTACCAGGAATATGCCGGCGGCACGGACTTCGGGGTCATGGGCCGGGCCGCCATGGTCTACTTCGGCAGGCAAAGCGACGGCCCCCTGGAGTCGCCTTTCTCCGGCAACCTGGTGGACATCTGCCCCACCGGGGTATTTACCGACAAGACGGCCCGCTTCCGGGCCCGCTACTGGGACTATGACATGGCCCCCTCGATCTGCCCCCACTGTTCGCTGGGCTGCAACATCACCCCAGTGGCCCGCTACCGCGAACTGCTCAAGGTCGTCGCCCGCAGAAACGACAGGGTCAACGGCTGGTTCATCTGTGACCGCGGACGTTTTCCCAAAGCTAATGTAAATGCCCTGGATCGGCCGCGACAACCGCTGGTGGATGGGAAAGCAACGAGTTGGGACGAGGCGCTGGACGCGCTTCGGGAACGGCTGAACGGGTTCCTGGAACTGAATGGCACCCAAAGCCTGGCCATCATCGGCTCGCCGCGTATGTCCATGGAGGGAAACACCATGGCTGCCCGGCTGCATAAACTGCTGGATACCGGAAAAATCTGCTATTTTTCCGACTCCGTCCATGCCGGGCAAACCCTGGAAGCGGTAGCAAGCCTGACACCGGACAACGCGGCCTCCCAAGAGGACGTGCGCCAAGCCGACCTGGTGGCTATCGTCGGGAGTGACCTGCTGGCAGAGGCCCCCATGATGGCCCTGGCCGTGCGGCAGGCATGGCGCAACGGCGCACCGGTTTATGTGGTGGGCGAGGAGACATCCACACTGTTTGAATACGTTGCCGTGGCCTCACTTTCAGACATCCCTCTGGCTGAAGCCAAACATCCGGTCCTCATCTGCGGTACCAACCACGTGGGCTCGGATATTATCGACACAGCCGCTCGAAACAAAGCCAAACTGTCCTTCATCCTGGACGGTCCCAACGCCTTCGGTTGCGCCCTGCTCTCGCAAGAATACGGCGCGACACCGCTTTCGGAAGCCGTAGCCTCCGGAAAGATCAAGGGGCTGATCAGCTTCGAATCCGATCTGACCCTGGAGTTGCCGGCCGGTATCAGGGTGCTGGCTGCCGCCGACTGCCGGAAGACACCGCTGCTATCGAGAGCGGAGATCGTCCTGCCCTCCAGCGCCTGGGTCGAGATGGACGGCACCTTCATCAACAACGAAGGTCGGGCCCAGCGCTTCAAACAGGTCATGGAGCCGGGCCTCCCCATCAAAGGGCTGGACCCGGCCGGCCATCCACCCCGCTTGCATCGCAACACGCCACCGGGCGGTGAAGTTCTCCCGACCTGGAGGATCATCGCCAAAATCACCGAAAGACTGGGTAGCGAATGGATCGAAGACCCGCTTTCCGACCAATGGGAAAGATTGCGGGAGCTGGATGCCGAGGGAGAGGGCATTAGTGTTGTATAGCTTGATTCCAGCCAGAGATTAACGTTCCGGCCCATGCTGCCAGCCCCAAACCACTTATGCCGGGTTAGCGAACGTAACCCGATCCTCTTGACTCCCTTGTCTAATTAATAATATAACTCGCTGACACGGCCACGAATAATGGCAGTCGATCAGGTCAAGGTCCATTGCACCAATTCACCTCATTGCCGGGCCCATGCTCGGTAAGGAGAACTTCAGGGGGGAATCATGTCAAACAAGGATGGAAACGAGCAGATATTTTTCCGCGTTGTACTGGAAGGCCAGGTCCACAAGATTGAACATGTTTACAAAACCGAAGATCTCATCGGCAGTGATGCGAAATTTCCCTCGCTGGCCGCAAAACTCGAAGCCATTGTCATAGCCATAACAGCCACCGGATATACCAGGGAGCAGGTAGAAGAAGAGATGAGAGAATATCTTGAGCGAAGAAGTGAATTTAAAGATGAACCATTAAGCGAGGTACAATGAAAACAGCAATTCTACTGATGGCCCACGGCAGCCGCATTGCCGAGGCCAACGATGCCGCCCGGGCAGTGGCCGGCATGGTGCGGGAGATGACCGGCTTCGAGATCGTCGAGGTTTCGTTCCGCGAGATGCACGAGCCCAGCATCCAGCAGGGGATCGACGCCTGCGTGGCCAGGGGCGCCGGCCGCATCCTGATGATGCCCTATTTCCTCTTCATGGGGGCCCACGTGCTGCACGACCTGCCAGAGGAGATCCAGGAAGCGAAGAAACGCCATCCCGGGCTGGTCATGGAGATGGGCGCCCACCTGGGCGTTCACCGCAAACTGGCCGAACTGGAGTCAGAGCGCATCAACGAGGCCCTGGACCGATTGGGGTGGCGTTGATGGACTCTCTGACCATGAAACCGGAAGAGATCGAGGCGGAATCATTCCGCATCATCGATAGCGAGGTCGGCGAGCACGATTGGTGCAATGACGAATGGCAGGTGGTGCGCCGCGCCATCCATACCAGCGCCGACTTCGAGTATGCCCGCACCATGATCTTTTCGGACCAGGCCCTGATAGCCGCAATCACGGCCATCAGAAACGGGGCCGGCATCGTCACCGACACCAATATGGCCCTGGCTGGTATAAACAAGGCCCGGCTTGCCCGTTTCGGCTGCGAGGTATCATGCCATGTGGCGGATTCCGACGTGGGCGCTCTGGCGCAACGCGCCGGTGTTACCCGTTCGGTCACGGCCATGCGCAAGTCCGTGCTCAGCCTCCACAACCAGATCTTCGTGATCGGCAACGCCCCCACGGCGCTGTTCGAACTGCTGCGCCTTATCAATGAAGGCCAGGCCAGGCCGGCCGTGATCATCGGACTGCCGGTGGGTTTCGTGGGTGCCGAGGAGAGCAAAAAGGCCCTGGCCGCCATGGACCATGCCGTACCCTTCATCACCAACATGGGACGAAAGGGTGGTTCGAATGTTGCTGCCGCGGTGGTGAATGCCCTGGCAATACTGGCCGCAAGAGAATAGTATCCTGGTATCCATCTCAAAAACGGCCATAGTGCTGCAAGCCTATCCGCATTCCCGGAAGCATTCAGTTGTTCATGTGCCAAAATGGCCGGAATGCGTGATGTGTTGATTTACGATTACAGGGGGTTGACCTGAAGACGGCCTGGATGGTAAGCAGGAGCGTTTGCCTGAGCTAACACAGTTGATGAAAAGGTTGCAATTAAATATGCTGTCCACGAAATTTCCATGCAATGCCAAATTTAGAGGCTGGATGCTCTATTTTCAACAAAATGGTAGCTGCTAAGGCCTCCATGTCCATGAAATCTACCCGCAAATTTTGCGGAAACACAGAAATCTTTGCGTCGTAGGAGGTGAGTACTCGCCGCGCCGCTAACGAAGAGGAGCGGTGACGACTCTTGCCTTCGCGTTAATTCACTGGGCTGGTGTAACGATAACCTCTTGGCTGTCAGTATTGGAGACCTCATCGTTGTCTGACTTCAAATGGGTTTCGATCTTGTATGTGCCGGGTGACGGCAGGATGCATGATACGACACCCAATACATCAAGTCGGTCGGTTTCAGTAGAAGTAAGACCGATGCTGGTAGTACCAAGAACTGTGTCATTTGCATCTTTACACTCAAAAAGCAGTGTTTTGTAGGTGCTGACCCAGCTCGATATCGAAATATCGGCACTGAAATCCACCCGTGTTTTGTCGGGAGTGAACGTTAGTGTCAAAGGTGTAAGGTTCGCAGTCGTCACAACAGGTGAATTTGGGGCAGCAGGTGGCGTTTCTGCTGCACAGTAGAAAGCCGTCGCTAGTACCTCAAAAATAGTTACCAACAATGTGACCATCACTATGGACTGTTTCAAAATATCCTCCCTGAGAAAATTAAGCCGCTTTTAAGTCACTTACCGGACACTTAATCCATTTACTATTACAATGCCGTTGGAGATAGTAAGGGCTCCCTTTAGTACTGTCATTCCGGATTGCGTTGTATAGTTCTCATCATATCCTCCTTGCAAGGTGACGGTAATAGGCCTTGCACAATTCAGTGACTCAGAATAGTCAGTTGCCCAGAGTTTCATGACAGCACCATCGGGTGCTACGTCATAGGCACCTTGAAGGGTTGGGTAATAACCCGTAACTCCGTCTATCTTGACGCTGTTTGCAGCATTGAACGTGAACGTAGCAGATACAAGAGTGTTTGCGGTAAGTGTCAATACACAATCATCTAAACCGCTGCATCCTCCTCCGTTCCAGCCCGTAAAGGATGAATATTGTGAAGCTGACGGGTGAAGGGTTACCGGGGTTCCGAGTGGGAAGTCAAGAGAACAGCTTGCGTTGCATGCCAAACCAACCGGGGTGGTGGTAACCGAACCTGTACCAGTGCCATTGATATCAACACTGAGTGGCGCAGTTGTGCTAGGGCCTGAAGGTGTGAAACTGAATGAATGACCGGCTAGGGAGTAAGAGTTCCCATAATTTGTGGTGGAGCTCAGGTAATAACTGCCGTCGTCCTTGGAAATGCCTGAGCCGGAATCTCCGGGATTGACTGCCGTGAATGACTGATAATCAAATCTAACCACGCCGCCCAGGAAGATTACTGCTTCAAAGATATTGAGCAAGCCATCGCCTTCATCTGAATAGGTCTCAGTGCGCCATTCTATGACCACCCGTTCAGGATTGGATTTGTGCTGGACGAAAACGCCGCCTTCATAAGTTGACGATAAATCATAATTCCACGGCGCAAGCACAAGTCCTCGGTTTGGCGTGGCAAGATTGAAGTCATGAGCAGATGTATCGGAATCGAACCAGATGGCGCCGTTCGTGTCGATGACGATTTGATTGTAGCCATGTCCATAAAAGAAAAAAATCCACGGCAGGGTGTAGGTCATGGTTGTGTCGTCGCCGTAGACATAATTGTACTCAGCTGTGACGGGAGCTGTGGCATCAGCTGAAGTGCCATCCCATACACCTGTGACCTCAGAAAGGGTATATGCTCCATCGGTCGCGGCAAAGCAGTTTGTCGTTATCAGTAGCATTGCTGCTACGACGATGGATATTGTATTGTTAAGTCCAAGTGCATCCCGGAAATGATGAAAATTAATCTTAAAGTTACTGGTCATTGTGTGTCTCTTGTAAGTAGATGAGATGACGCAACTTGGTTACAATGAAAGACGATGCCATTTTTTTAAAGTTACACATCGTTGACTTCTAAAACTTTCCTGGTTAACCCCTTGGCAATTTCCCGCTACTGAAGTGTTTGTCTCTCCGGCAATTCCAATGAATTTATTGGATGAACCTTCCCTTCACTGTGTCAAAGTAGCTTGCGCGGTAGTAATACAACCCCGCCTTCGGACCCATTCTCAGTCAGTGAAGGTATACCTGTTCAGAGAGCAGTTCACCACCCTTCAGGAGGCGAATCTGATACTATGAAGCCGTGCTCAGCAAGAACGTTTTCTTCCGCTGTATTTAAGCCTTTAAGTATGCAAACATTTTCATGGAAGACTAGGGCTAAGAACCACTCCGCAGCGCCATCTTTGTAAATAGAGATACTATCCAATAAATCTATTTGATTTATAGTTTGGCCAGCAATATCTTCAAGCGTATCATTACTCAACAAATATCTTATGTTCTCACAATATTTTTCGTCGTCATAAAGTGTTACCTTCTCAATAGGAACGCTAAATCCATTAAGTAATGACATTTCACCGTTATAGGTATTTTGCTGAGTGCATTCTGGATAGAACCAGAATGCTATTTCATTCCCATACAGTTGGATTGCAACGCCTAAAAGTTTAGATATTATTTCAGGTATATCGTCGCAAAGAATATACTTAAACATATAATCCTCCTAATTCTAGTTCAAGCAACACCACACTCAATAAATGGTTCCAAGAGTATAGTCTAACGGCATTCCATTACTGAAGTTATCTAATATCTGATGTTGGCCAGGTAGTATCACTAACGGTACTAGCGAATCAAGATTGCCTAGTGCCCACCCTGTAGCCTTTCTTATCAAATCTCTTATTTTATTGGGTGGTCTGGTGCCATGCCGGTATGTGCCGTCCTCATTGACAGCGCCACCATTTCTACACTTGGGCTCGTCACCCCAATGAACATGTTTTTGCCCACCAGGGTGCTGCTCTACCGGTGAGATGTTTTGTCTTGTAAACCCATCAGGGTCAAACCAGTTAATCGGATTATTTTCAACATACCGGTACAGGTTGTAATCCCCGGCGGCAAACGAGAGCGGATCACGGCTGATGAAAATACCATCATACGGGTCAAAGTACCGTGCCCGGTTGAAATAAAGATGGCTCTCCTTGTCCCATTCCCTTCCTGCAAACTGGTAGCTGTTCCGAAAACCCGTCGTCGCCTTCGGTATCCCATACGCGCTGTAGCTATAGCTCTGTACAACATTCCTGCTGCTATCAGTGATGGCGGCGATGCTCCCTAACCCGTCGGCATGGAAGTGATAGACATGACTGTACAAGTCATACTGCCCCCTCCTCTCCATTGCCAGCGGTTCGTCAATGCCCGGACCGTGGGTGTAGAAGGTCTTGGTAGTCATATTGTTCGGGTCTTTGTAAATTTCCAGGGCGATATTTCTCTGATCATAAACGTATGTCCATGTGCTGGTCTTGATGCTGCCGTCCCTAGTAAGCACAAACTTTTTCTCTATTCTTCTCCCCATCGGGTCGTATTTGAAGGTCAGAATTTGCGATTCCGCGCCCTTGATCTTCTCCATTTGCGTTAACCGGTTCTGCCTGTCCCATGTCAGTGTCCAGCTCTTGTCTGCAGAACCGCCGACGATACGGCTGATCTGGTTCCCCTGGTTGTCGTAAGTGTGGCCGAAGGTCCTCCCCATGGTCATCTGATTGGCATCGTCATATTGGTAGCCGATATCCTTGGGGCTGGGTCCGGTCAGCCTGTTGCCTGCTGCATCGTAGGTGAAGTTTTCAGTTCCGCCGGCAACAACCCGGCTGATCAGACGGTATAGCTCGTCATATCCATAGCCTTCAGGGCTTGAGCCGGTACGGCTCTTGCGGTTGCCCATTCCGTCGTATTCAGGGTAGCCATAGACGGCAAAGGAGCTTCCACCGCTGCTGTGAGTGACGGTAGTCAGGCGGTCCAGATCGTCATAGCCATATTCGGTAGAGGTCTGGAGCCCCAGGTAAGCCAGGCTGTGTTTTCGTCCTCTGGCATCATAATCGTAGGCGATTGTACCTGTACCGTATATGTGCCATGGTCGATTGGCGCTGTCATAGTCGTAGCTGATGATATGCTGATCCGCACTACCGGCCATTATCGTTACCTGTTTTCGCTGGCCAAGGGGATCGTAATCGTCGTAGGTGATTTTTCTCCCCTGATCGTCGGTGACATCTTTGAGCCAGCCGTTGTCATACCAAGTGTACGTGTAGGTGATATGCTGGTTGCCCGCAGTCTGGAGTTGCCCGCTCGGGTAGTAAGTGTAGTGCTCTGCTGTGCCGTCGCTGAAGGACTTGTCGGTTATTTGTCCCCTTGTGTTGTAGTAATAGGTGGCAAGTAAGCTGTCACCGCCCTCAGTGGCATCCGCCATAGTCTTGAGCAGGCCATTGTCATAGTACGTGTAATGAAGGACGTTCCCCAGCGGGTCGGTCTCGAATTCAAGACGGCCGAGTTCGTCGTACCGATATACCGTCCCTTCTACGCCCTTGGCCACATGGTTGGCATCCTGGACAGTGTTCAACTGATCAATTCCGCTACCGCAGGAAGAACAGCCGGAACCGCTGTAGAGAAGTTGGCTTTTGTTGTTCCTGTCATCGATGATATCGGTCGTCTTGCCCTGATAGTTGTGTTTGTACTGCGTCTGACGGTTTTCAGGGTCGATCACGGTGGTAAGGTTTCCTGCCATGTCGTAGAAATACTGATAATTGAGGGAAGTATATGGTGGTGTGGCTACACTCGTAAGAACCGTATTTAACCTATTGAGAGTGTTGTAACTTTTTGTGGTGGTGACCGGGACAGAAGTGCTGGTTGTGTCCTTTCTGGTGAGGCTAGTTGCATTGCCATATGCGTCGTAAGAGGTAAAAAGAGTCTTAACGCTATTGGGCTGAGTGATGGATTCCAGCATGCCATCAGCAGCAGTGCCGTTGAATGGATAGTAGCCGAAGCTGGTCGTTTTGCCATTGGCATCGGTAATGCTGGCTAGTGTGCCGTCGGGATTCTGCCGCTGATAGCTGACGAGCGTTTCGCCGCTGATCTTGCCGGGTGCAGTGATTTGGGTCAACAGAAGTCCGGTGTCGGATTCCACGGATCGTTGGAATGTTGTTGTAAGTGGAATGCTGCCGCGCAGGTCAATGGCGCTGGCAATTTGGTCATAGTTGGCGTAGTCGTAGGTGTAGCGTGTTGCCCACTTGATTGGTGAATCGGCATTGTCGAAACTGTTTATGTCGAGAGTATCAATGCCCTGAGGGAGATAGGATGCTGCTACGGTGGTGAAATCAATCGGTTCGGAGATATCGGTAATGTTGCCGTAAACATCATAGCGGTAAAATGTCGTCAGTTGCTTGCCGTCGCCGTAAGGCTCGCTCTTTGCCTTGAGTGAGCCGTTGGAGTAATAGAAGTAGTCAGTAATCTTGCCGCCCCCCGGCGACACTATCTGCTTGAGAACACCCTGATAGGGGTCATATATGTTCTGCCAGACTGCGCCGTTCTTCTCGTAGAAGCTGGTTTGCCGGGGTCCTGTCTGTTGGTTTGCGGTGTCGTACAGCACGCTTCTCGTATGTCCGGCGGCGCTCAGCCCTTTAACGGGGTCTCCTTCCGGGTCGATGGCATCCTTCATTCGTCCGTCTGCATAGTAGGAGTACGTTGTGACATTGCCGTTCGGGTCACGTTTGGTCGTCATTCTGCTGCTTTCGCCGTCGTAGGAATATGACCAGTAATTGGTGCCGGGGTTGTCGGGGTCTGGATTGATAACCAAATTGAGGCGAGGGTTGGTAGTCCCGGTGTAAGAGATATCGTAAACTTTGTTATTAGGATCAACGAATTTCCTAATGAGATTGCCTTCTTTTATGAAATATATCGTTCGTTGCGATTGGTCGTAAATTTCGGCATATTTCAGGTTAAACGCATCAAAATATAGAAAGTCGAGTTCACGCCCATAACGGCTGTCGATAGCGGTGATTATGCCGGACGCATCGAAATGATATTTGTCACCGTTGCGGAGACTGATTGTGTAAGTGCCGTCTGCGTTATGAACCAGAGAGGAAAAGTCGTTGGCGGGAGCTACATAGGTGGTGTCGGAGAGGGTGTAGATTGCCCGCTTGAAGCCCTGCCGGAATATCTTGGCTCCGTCGGCGCCGTTTTCCAGTGCTATGTCGAAGTTGTGCGTCCAGGAAGCACCGAGAGATCCGGAAAGAGAGTCGAGGCTGTTGTACTGCAATACGAACGACAGGTCGCTGGTCGGCCCTTTGGCCGTAAAGAGCACCTGTTCATGGGAAACGCTGCCAGTGCCGATGTTTGTGGATGAACCGCTACAGAACTCCAGGGAGGTTTCACAGGTTGCGGAAACCGGCTCTACCGGTTTTTCTACTGTTATCGAGACTTGCTTGGTGTCGGTGCAGCTACCGTCGGCGCTCGTCGCTGTTATTGTAGCCGTATAAGTGCCAGGGTTAACCAGCATGCCCGCATCATTCTTGCCATCCCAGGTGAAATACGCCGGAGTGCCACTCCCGTTGTAAGTGCGTCCTGCTACTGAGATGGTCCAGGTGGAAGTGCCGGAGGGATCAGATGACAAATCAGCCGCGAAGGTGGAAACACCACCGCCATAAGGATTAAACCTGTCAAACTCGGAATCAAAGTTCTGGATAAAAAATCTGCTGTTGACCGTAAAGGAAGAGATTCCATAAGGACCATACACCAGGTAATCTATTTTGGCGCGAATCCGCCAGTAATAGGTCTGGTTTTCAGTGACATAATTGTCAATGGGCATATAGTTTATGCCGAATATATCTGCGTTGTCGATAATCTTATGGGTGAACGAACTGTCTGTGGCTACATCGATAAAATAGTTAATATAATGATACCCAGTGCCGTCTTGGTAAATATACCCAGATGATGGCGGGGTCCAGACAAGAACGGCTTCGTGTTTCCATATCGGTGGACTCGATGGCGGTGAAACCGGGACAGGATTCATGTCCGCTGTCGTATACCAGGTAAAAGACCTTGTTGCAGAGTACTCGCTCCACTCACCGGCATCGTTACCGGCCTTTACTCGCCAGTAGTAGGTGCCAAAATCCGAGATATCATCAAATACTGGATAGAATGTGTCATTGTTCTCGCCTTCATGGACAATAGTATTGAAACCTGCATCTTTAGCCACCTGGACGTAGTATTTTGTAGCGTTTGCTGATGCATTCCATTCAAGGTTGGCTGGCTTCCAAGTGCTTGAGTAGTTGTTGGCGGGACTTGTTAAGACCGGAGGAGCGGGTACTGCATCATAGCAAAGCGTTAATGACCAAGAGGTCAACTGTGCCTTGGTGTGGCAACGATAACAGTCTGCATAGTAATCACCCCACGGATTCGGATTTTGATATGTCCCGTCGTGATATATCGATAGTCGCCACTCACCATTAACCCCGACATTGCTGGCAAACTGGATGGCGTTGATTGTGCTGGTGTAATTGGACCATTGGGCTCCTCTATCGTATCCCCAATTGCTTAGAAACCAATAGTTCGAGGTGCTGTTAACCTTTTGCAGGTAGAATTTGAGAAAAGTCCCGGCACTCTTTCCATATAATATTTTAACATCAATTCTGTTGACTTTGGCATTTTCAGGGAAATTACTCAATACTAGTCCTGAAGAGGTCGTCTGGTACAAATCGAAAATAGATGAACCTAGATTGTTGGTTGCTGTATAGCATGTGCTACTGTCAGCCGGATTGGCGACAAAAATAAGCAGCATGAAGCCAGCTATTGCAGTAAGCAGCTTAATCGAGCTATTCATAGCGTTGACTCAATGGGAGTGGTACTGAATATTGAATGCAACGTATTTGCAATGGTTCTGGTTTTTGGGGCGATCGGAGAATTGAGTGCGGAGGTGAAAAATGGAAAGACTAAAAACATACTGCAAGTACATAACGAGGCTATCAGCCGCCTTCGGCTGTTCACATTCATGCTGCCCCCCCGAATGACGGTTTATTCCGTCGAATTATTATAAAATAGAAATTAAAGCTCTAATATTGTCGCATAATTACATGCAAGCCATGTGATGTCAAGTGACGGTTAATAATGTCATTAGCTTAACATTGCGCTTCGCAGATGGCCGCAACCAGTTAAACCGGGGTGAGCGATTAAGGAAGGCCCTGCTTCGGGTTAACTTGACGATTCGTTGGCTCCCGGCGCCCCACGTCGTTAATTTGGGATTTTATGATATTCTTAACCACCTCAAAAAGTTTGTCAGGGTGAAAAGGCTTAAAAAGAACGGCTGCTATCCCCACTTTCTTGGCCAACTCAGAAATTCCCGGTTCTATGCTACCGGTAATCATAATGACCGGCATGCCCGGTGCAAGTTTCAAAGCTTTCTGGGCGAGTGCGAATCCATCTAGCCCAGGCAAGTCCAAATCGGTGATAACTAAGTCAAAGGTCTTTCCTCTCAACTCACGTAACGCCTCTTCTGCTGTCCCCGAGCTCAAAACAGTCATGCCTTCACATGCTAACAGATTCTTGAGCAACCAAAGGAAGTCTTTATCATCGTCCACAAGCAAGATATTTTCCATCAGCCACCTCGATTTCTCGCCCTTTGAGAAGGGTGATTAATAACGTAAATATTCGCAAGTTACGCTTATGGCGACGTACATTACATCTTATTGGGCGTGAAATCAATATAAATACGTAAATTTATGGGTAGGTTTTTCCCCCCATTGCATTGAATATTTTGCTGGGGGGGATGAGATGAAATCTGTAACAGAACTTTTTGGCGGACGCATCAAGGAGCTGAGAAAAAGTCGGGGACTTTCTCAGGAACAACTGGCTGAAGTGATTGGTATCGACCAGAAGCACATGAGTCGTATTGAACTGGGTAAGAGTTACCCTTCGCTAGATCGTTTGGCGAGGATCGCAGAAGCGTTACATGTCTCTCTTCACAATATTTTCGAATTCGATCATCTGGAGAACGAAGAAGTAAGAGTGGAACTGATCGAGGAGATGCTGCGCAAGTTAGATGAGAACGACCAGCAAATTATATTCAGGATAGTTAAGGTGTTTCTAGAGAAAAAAGGAAAAACATAGGTTCATTCGCAAATCAGTTGCGTATTTGGTATTTTGGGGACATCCATGATAAGTTTTGTCAAGGGAAAATCGGAGATTCCCCTTAATCCAGCCAAACATATACTGTTCCCCCAATAAGGCTACCATGAGAAATACACTTCGCCACGGCTACACCACCGGCGCCTGCGCCGCTGCCGCAGCCAAGGGAGCGGCCCTGCTACTTGCCCGCCAGGAACTTGTCAAGGAAGTTGACCTGGCCCTCCCGGCCGGAGTCTCCGCAACCTTCCAAATCCACGGACAGTTTTTCACAACCTGTGAAGCATCTTGCCACGTTATCAAGGACGCCGGCGACGACCCGGATGTAACCAACGGGGCAGAAGTGCATGCGCGGGTGACAGCAAATCCCCACCAGCCCCCCTTTGTCAAAGGGGGGGGCATCACCATCACCGGAGGCATCGGCATCGGCCGGGTCACCAAGCCCGGACTGGCCATGCCTCCCGGAGAATGGGCCATCAACCCGGTCCCGCGCCGCATGATTGAACATGCCCTTGCCCAGGTATTCCCGAACAAGTCTCTCAATGTGGAAATCTCCATCCCCGACGGCGAACAGCGGGCCAAGAAGACCCTCAACGCCCGCCTGGGGATCATCGGCGGGCTTTCCATCTTGGGTACGACCGGCATTGTCCGGCCCATCTCGGCCAAGGCCTGGACCGACACCATCGATGCCGCCTTGGACGTGGCCCGCGCCTGCGGCGCCCCGACGGTCATCCTCTCCACCGGCCGCAGCAGCGAGATGGCAGCGCAGGAAGGGTTCCCGTCTCTCCCTGAAGAGGCCTTTGTGATGATGGGCGACCACGTGGCCCATGCCCTGCGGGCCTGTGCGACACGGGGGTTCCTGCAACCGGCCATTGCCTGCCAGTTCGCCAAACTCCTCAAGATCGCCTGCGGCCATGAAAACACCCATGCCGCAGCCTCCGAACTGGACCTTGCCGACTTGCGGCAATGGGCCGAGGCTGAATTCTTCCCCGCAAGGATCATTGAAATCATACGGCAAGCAAATACTGCCCGCGAGGTTATTCTGGCCAGCGGCTTTGACCATGCGCTGCTGGAACTGGTCTGCAAGCGGGCCCAGGCAGCCGCAAACAGGACTGCGCCATCCCTGTGGGTGAAATTTCAAGTGGCTGATTATTCCGGAAACATTGTCTTTCACAGCCGCTGATCACGCCAGGACCTCACTTTTTGTTCCCCATCCGTGGAAACTGTGCTAGTATTTCGATTTCTTTATGCCATGTACCGGAGGTTGCCATGCCACAATTCTATGAAGGAAAACTAGAGTCCAAGGGGCTCAAGTTCGGCATCATCGTCAGCCGCTTCAACAGCTTCATCTCCGAACGTCTGCTGGAGGGTGCCGTGGATGCCCTGGTTCGCCACGGTGCCGACAGCAATGATATCCACGTAGCCCGGGTACCGGGAGCTTTCGAGATTCCGCTGGCCGCCAAAAAGATGGCCGAATCCGGCAAATATGATGCGGTCATCTGCCTGGGCGCAGTCATCCGCGGTTCCACGCCGCACTTCGATTATGTGGCGGCCGAGGTCTCCAAAGGAGTGGCTTCAGTATCCCTGGACAGCGGCGTGCCGGTTGCCTTCGGCGTACTGACAACCGACTCCATCGAACAGGCCGTCGAACGTGCCGGCACAAAAGCGGGCAACAAGGGTTTCGAGGCCGCAGTCACTGCAATTGAAACAGTCAATCTATTGAAGGCGCTCAAATAATGGGATTACGGCGGGAAGCTCGCGAACTGGCGCTACAGATGCTCTACGCCCTGGATGTTAACCCTTCGGTCGGGGTGACGGATACCCTGCAGACCTTCCGGGAAGAACATGCAGATGTAACCGGCCGGGTGCGGCAATTTGCCGAAGATCTGGTGCGGGGCGTGCTTCAACGGCGCGAACTCATTGACAGCGCCATCGAAGCCCGCTCTAAGAACTGGTCCCTGGCCAGGATGCCGCGAGTGGACCTGAACGTCATGCGCATGGCAGCCTATGAGTTGATGTTCAGGCCGGATATTCCCAAAAAGGTCAGCATCAACGAGGCCATCGAGATCGCCCGCCGTTTCGGGGACAAGGAGTCGCCGTCTTTCGTGAATGGCATCCTGGACGAGATCGAGGCCTGTCCCAAAACTGAAGAATCAAGCGAGGAACAATGAACGACATCAAGGTCGGATTGATAGGATTCGGAAACATCGGCGCCGGGGTGGTGAAGCTCCTTCAGGAGAATTCAGATGTTATCCGCAGCAAGGTTGGGACGGACATAGTCCTGAAACGGATTGCGGACCTGGACATAACCAGTGACCGCGGCGTTAAAATCGATCCTGCCTGCCTGACCAACGACGTAAATGCCATCTTCGACGATCCGGAGATCTCGGTGGTCATAGAGTTGGTCGGCGGCTATGAGCCCGCCAAGAGCTTTGTGCTGAAGGCCATCGAAAAGGGCAAGCACATCGTTACCGCCAACAAAGCGCTCCTGGCCCTCCATGGCGACGAAATCTACGCCGCCGCGGTCCGCAACAACGTCGAGGTCCAGTTCGAGGCTTCGGTGGGAGGCGGCATCCCGGTGCTGACCGCCATCAAGGGCAACATGGCAGCCAATCGCTTCGGCAGTTTTTTCGGCATCATGAACGGCACCTGCAACTACATATTGACCCGCATGACCCAGGAGGGCGCCGATTTCAGCGACGTTCTCAAGGCGGCCCAGGACCTGGGCTACGCCGAACCGGATCCCACCTTCGATATCGAAGGGGTTGATACGGCCCACAAGCTGGCGATCCTGGCATCACTCTGTTTCGGCACGGCCATCGACTTCAAGGAGATCTACACCGAGGGCATTTCCGGCATCAGCGGCCTGGACGTCAAGTTCGCCTCTGATTTCGGCTATCGCATCAAACTGCTTGCAATCGGCAAGCTGTCCGATGGCAAGATCGAAGCCCGCGTTCACCCCACCATGATCCCGCTGCACAATCCGCTGGCCGACGTTAACGGCGTATTCAACGCCATCCGCCTGACCGGCGATTTTGTCGGCCCGGTGATGTTCTACGGACGCGGCGCAGGGCAATGTCCCACCGCCAGTGCCATTGTCGGCGACCTGATCGGCCTCGCACGCAGCATCCTGGCCGGAGCGGGCCGCCGGATCGCTCCATTGGGCTTTCTCGACGAATCAATCAAAAACATCCCGGTCAAACCGATAACCGAGATCGTCAGCAAGTATTTGCTCCGCTTCAGCGCCCTGGACAGACCGGGCGTGCTGGCCGCCATTGCCGGCTCCCTGGGCAAGAACAACATCAGCATCGAATCCATGCTGCAGACCTCCCACCAGGCCGGTGACGCCGCACCGGTACCGATTGTCATCATGACCCACGAGGCCCGGGAGGGCGCCGTACGGGCCGCACTGGAGGAGATTGACCGTTTCGACATCATTTGCGAGAAGACAAGTTTCATCAGGATCGAGGACAACCTGGAATAAGTCGTGCCCTGTTCAGCCTGCCAGAATACGGCGGCAACCCGCAGCAAGCAGGAAGATCCGAGCGCGCAACATGTTATAAAGGGGGCAGTTGCATGAACACCAAGATTCTCCTCAACGAAGAGCAGATACCCAGGCAATGGTATAACATCATCCCCGATATGCCCGGCCCGCTGGCCCCGGTCATCAATCCGCAGACCCTCAAGCCGGTGACGCCGGACGACATGCTGGCCATCTTTCCCATGTCGCTGATCGAACAGGAGATGTCGTCCCAACGTTGGATCGACATCCCGGATGAAGTGCGTGAAATCTATAAATTGTGGCGCCCATCCCCGCTGTTCCGGGCACATCGGCTGGAAAAGGCCTTGGGCACTCCGGCAAAGATCTACTACAAATTCGAAGGGGTTTCACCGGCCGGTTCCCACAAACCCAACTCGGCCATCCCACAGGCATGGTACAACAAACAGGCCGGCATCCGCCGTCTGGCAACCGAGACCGGTGCCGGTCAATGGGGCAGCTCCCTGGCATTGGCCTGCTCCATGTTCGGCCTGGAATGCACTGTTTACATGGTCAAGGTTTCCTGCACACAGAAACCGTACCGCAAGAGCATGATGCAACTCTGGGGGGCGACCGTGATTCCCTCGCCTTCCGAATTCACCAATGCCGGCCGCGCAATCCTGGCCCACGACCCGGAAAACCTCGGCAGCCTGGGCATTGCCATCTCCGAGGCGGTTGAAGATGCAGCCACCCACAGCGACACCAATTACGCCCTGGGAAGCGTGCTCAACCATGTCTGCCTGCACCAGACCGTGATCGGCCAGGAAGCCCGCGAGCAGATGAGGGTCGCAGGCGACTACCCGGACATTGTCATCGCCTGTTGCGGCGGAGGTTCAAACTTCGCCGGGCTGGCCTTTCCCTTCATCGCTGATCGGGCAGCCGGAAAACAGGTGCGCTGCCTGGCAGTCGAGCCGGCTTCCTGCCCGACCCTCACCAAGGGTGTCTATGCCTTTGACTATGGCGATACGGCCAAGATGGCCCCCATATCCATGATGTACACCCTGGGCCACGACTTCATGCCTCCTGGAATCCATGCCGGAGGCCTGCGCTATCATGGCGAGTCGCCGCTTGTCTCCCAGCTTTATCATGCCGGGCAGATCGAAGCAAAATCGTACAAACAGAACGCCTGCTTCGAAGGTGCCGTGCTCTTCGCCCGCAGCGAAGGCATCGTACCGGCGCCCGAATCGTCCCACGCCGTGCGGGCCGCCATTGACGAGGCCGTGCTGGCAAAGGAGGAGGGCAAGGAGCGGACCATCCTGTTCGGACTCTCCGGCCACGGCCAGTTGGACATGGGCGCCTACGACGCCTACCTGTCCGGAGGCCTGGAAGATTACGAATATCCCAGCGAACTGGTAAAACAGGCATTGGAACGACTGCCTAAAATCGAACTGTAATGGCGACCGGATCAGGAACCATATTTTCGGGTGAAACAACGCCACGAACCGTGGCGATGCCGGCATTGGTAAAAGTCAAGATCTGCGGCATTACCAATCTGGAGGATGCCCTGACGGCCGTGGATGCCGGGGCTGACGCCCTGGGCTTCGTATTCTTCAAGGAATCGCCCCGCCATATTTTCCCCGAAGAAGCAGCTGCCATTATCCGCCATCTGCCTCCTTTTGTGCAAACCATCGGCCTGTTCGTCAACGATACGCTGGAAAACGTCAATGATACCGCGAACAGGTGCGGACTGGATATCATCCAGCTCCATGGCGAGGAACCACCCGAGTATTGCGACCAGGTCACCAGGCGTGTCATCAAAGCGTTCCGTGTCCGGGATATCACCTGCCTGGAACCCATGAGCACATACCGGGTAGCCGCTTTCCTGCTGGACGCCTGGTCCCCATCAGCCCACGGCGGAACGGGCATCACCTTCAACTGGGAGATTGCCGCCTGCGCCGCACAGTCAAGTCGCATCATCCTGGCGGGTGGCTTGTCTTCCGGCAATGTCGCCGCGGCCATTGAGCAGGTGCACCCTTATGGCGTTGACGTATCAAGCGGGGTGGAATCGGCTCCAGGGCGAAAAGATGCCTACAAACTCAGGGAGTTTATCAGAAGGGCGAAGGAGGCTGCACATTGAAGTACCCTGACAAGAATGGTCATTTTGGGGATTTCGGGGGGCGCTATGTCCCGGAGACACTCATGCCGGCCCTGCTTGAGCTGGAGAAGGCCTATGATCAATACCGCCACGACCGTGAATTCAAACAGGAATTCGAGTATTACTTGCGCCAGTACGTGGGACGCCCCAATCCGCTCTATTTCGCCGAAAAGCTTACCCGAAAACTGGGCGGGGCCAAAATATACCTCAAGCGCGAGGATCTGAATCACACCGGCGCCCACAAAGTCAACAACACCATCGGCCAGGGGCTTTTGGCGAAAAGGATGGGCAAGCAGCGCGTTATCGCAGAGACCGGCGCCGGACAGCACGGCGTGGCCACCGCCACCATCGCGGCCCTATTTGGAATGCAGTGCGAGGTCTTCATGGGCGAAGAGGACACCCATCGCCAGGCCCTGAACGTATTCCGCATGCGACTGTTGGGGGCCACGGTCACACCGGTCACAGCCGGCACGGCCACCCTGAAGGACGCCATGAACGAGGCCATGCGCAACTGGGTCACGACCATCCACGACACTTTCTACGTCATCGGCACGGTGGCCGGGCCCCACCCCTACCCCATGATGGTGCGCGACTTCCAGTCCATCATCGGCAAAGAGGCAAAACAGCAGCACAGAAAGGTCGAAGGCCGGCTCCCGGACTGCCTGGTGGCCTGCGTCGGCGGCGGCAGCAACGCCCTTGGCCTGTTCTACCCCTTCCTCAAGGACAGCTCGGTCCGCATGATCGGCGTCGAAGCTGCCGGCTACGGTATTGAAACCGGCAAACACGCAGCCCCGCTCAGCGCCGGCTCACCCGGCATACTGCACGGAAACAGGACCTATCTGCTCCAGGACCAGCATGGCCAGATTAGTCACGCCCATTCCATTTCGGCCGGCCTTGACTACCCCGGAGTGGGTCCCGAGCACTCCTGGATGATGGCGACCGGCCGGGCCGAATATGTCTCCATAACCGACGAGGAGGCGCTGGAAGGTTTCAACGAATTAACCCGCGAAGAAGGGATCATGCCGGCCCTGGAGTCATCCCACGCCATCGCCTATGTCATGAAACTCGCCCCAACCATGGGCAAGGATCAGAGTATCGTGGTCTGCCTGTCCGGACGTGGAGACAAGGACATCCATACCGTGGCCGAGGCCATGGGAGTCAAATTTTAACGAGAGCAATCATCCCTCCACACTTAAAACGGTCCGCCTAAAGCGGGCCGTTTTGTTTTCCAGCCAGCGGCGCGCAACTCTTGATCCCAGCTATTTTATTATTGTTTTATGCTTTTCAGCCTCGCTAAATCAGGCGATTTGCGGCTTTTTCTATTGACCGGGCCGCACGATTTCGTATATAAATATAATCCTGTTTTATTAATTTTGAGAGGGGGTTACTCATGCACCTTGTAGACCAGATCAAGGAGAAGGCAAGAAAGAACCTGCAGACCGTGGTACTGCCGGAAAGCTATGACGAGCGAATGCTGTACGCCGCTGAGAAGATCGTTAAAGAAGGCCTGGCCAAAATCGTCATTCTCGGCGACCCCGCCAAGATCAAGGCTGAAGCAGAAAGCAAGGGAGTCAACCTGGCAGGCGTCGAACTGCTCAATCCGGCGGCTTCACCAAAACTGGAGCAGTACGTGGCCGATCTGGTCGAACTACGCAAAAGCAAAGGTCTGACCGCCGACGAGGCCAGAAAGCTGCTGACCGCCGATGACAACCTGTATTATGCCGGCATGATGGTAAAGAACGGCGATGCCGGCGGCGAAGTGGCCGGCGCCACCGGAACCACCGGCAATGTCCTCAAAGCCGCCTTCCAGACCGTCGGGCCGGCCAAGGGGATCAAGACCGTCTCGTCCTTCTTCCTGATGGTGACCAAGACCCCCAGCTTCGGTGAAAACGGCATCATCCTGTTCGCAGACTGCGCCGTCAACCCCAACCCCGACGCCCAGGCCCTGGCCGAGATCGCCGTGGCCACTGCCGGCAACTGCAAGGCCTTCCTGGACGTGGATGCCAGGGTTGCCATGCTTTCGTTCTCCACCAAGGGAAGCGCCACCCATCCTGACTGCGACAAGGTGCTCAAGGCCCTGGAGATCGCCAGGCAGATCAAGCCCGACATGCAGGTGGACGGGGAACTGCAGGCCGATGCGGCCTTGCTGCCCAAGGTGGGCGAGAAAAAGGCCCCCGGCAGTTCCGTGGCTGGCAAGGCCAACGTGCTGATTTTCCCTGATCTGGATGCGGGCAACATCGCCTACAAGTTGGTGGAGCGCGTGGCCGGAGCAGAGGCGGTGGGCCCCATCATCCAAGGCTTGGCCAAACCGGTCAACGACCTGTCCCGCGGCTGCTCGGTGGACGATATCGTCAATGTTGCCGCCATCACGGCGGTTCAGGCGGCCCAGGCCTGATCACCTCTTTTCAGTTCAGCGCAACGACAAAGGCGCATCCGTTTGGATGCGCCTTTGTCGTTGTCATGCCTACTCATCACACTGAACCTCTCAGCCGCAGATCACGTAGTTGCTTGATAAATGTCACATCCTTGTCACCCTGTTACCTGATGCGCGATTAAACTCTTTTCAGGGAAACACGAATGAAAACCGTATATTTGACTGCAACGGCCTTATGCATGGCAGTTCCCGTCATGGCCGCGGACTACAATACCGACCGCGAGCCGTACACGGAAGTGGCACCCGGCATCTAGGCAAGATGTCCACCAAGGTGATCAGCAAGTTCAAACTCGCCATCGGCGGCTACGTCAAGCTGGACTATGCCTACAACTCGGTCAACCTGGGAAACAACGGCGTCATCACTCCCATTACCAGGTAATGCGATCCGTACCCCCCTTGTTCCCAAGGGGGGTACGGAGTTTGGCCACTAGCCGTCGGCCCTCCTGCCAGCACCACATAAAGATGCACTAATAAACTGTAAGCTTATCCACGACCAGTGTCCCCTGTGTTATGGTCAAGGTCCCCTTCAGGTATGTCTTGCCGCCTGTATTGCTGCTGAAAGCAGGATCCCACCCGCCGGTTAAGCTCACCCTTCCGGCAACATTGAAATTAACCAGAGGCTCGGTAAACAATATCCCCCATGCCTGAATAGTATTTCCGGCAACCGCAGCGATGGAGGAGGTGGCAAGCGCGCCATAGCCCTGTGTGCCGATCTGTACCGGGAACGTCCCGGTGACGCCGGCGCCTGTAAGGCTCAAGGTCTGCACAGTGGAGTTTGAAGCAATTTGTACATTGGCCGTCTTGCTCCCGGCGCTGGATGGGGTAAACGTTGCAGAAAAATTGCAGTTGCCGCCCGGCGCCACATTGAATGGCAGGGCACCGCAACTGCCAGCCAGCAGCTGGAACATCCCTGCATCCGTCCCTCCGGCAGTGAGACCGGTGACCGTAAGATATGCCTGACCGGTATTGCCGATTGTAAAAACAGCTGGGATGGATGTGTAGCTTACGGCAACATTACCAAAGTTCGCTACTGCAGGTGCCATCGTAATGCTGGGGATCAACGCAAACTCGGCTGATGGAGTTTCACCCGCCGCGTTGTAGGCGACCACCCTGTAGCGATAGGATGCCGCTAGGGCGCTTGTGGTATCAGTAAAGGTTGTAGCATTGGCCAAGGCTGTCCCCACTGGGGCAAAGTCCCCGCCAATATCAGCGCGTTCGATCCTGAAACCGATCTCGTTCTTCGGGTTACCGAGAGTGGTAACGTCTACAATCGACGTGGGATCGATCCAGGTCAGGTTGACATTGCTGCCTGACAATGCCGCACTGGCAATATACGGGGCATCAGGAACGATGCTCTGCACGTTCAGCACAATCGGCCGCATCATGTCCATCTCTTCGTGGCTCAGGATGTGGCAATGCCATACATACTCCCAACCGAAGTTGAAGAGCTGATTGGTGACCGCCGGAACCCGCGCCGCGCCGGTCGTCCAGTCAACGCTGTTGAAGCCCATGGGTGAATCGATCGGGATACCGGGATTAAGCGGGCGCAGACTGTTGGGAACGCCAAAGGGGAGCGCAGGAGCTCGCGGCCTTACCGCAACTATGGTGTCCTCCAGCGGACTGATTTTCACGACTTCTTTCCAACCCAATTCATTCGGTTCCGGTAATAGGATCTGACCATCCCAGCCAACACGGTTGATCAACTGCACGTCGAAAATATGGAAGTGAATCGGATGGGTATCGACGCCATTGTGGGAGATCTTCCATATTTGGGTGCCATCGGCGGTTGTATTGTAACCGGTGACAGGGTCCGGAATTACAGAGACGTTAATTTGAGTTGAATTATCAACAACTTCAGTCGGAATATCAGAGAACCCATACAGGATCAAGTTCGCTGTGAGCGTTGTCGGATTGGGTATCTGCATCGCAAGATTGCCGCTCATGCGGCCATAAATCGGATCAAAGGAAGCACCCATTTCATCATGAAGCCCCTTCGGCTCCGTCGGGATTTTCACCGGTTCACCAGCCAATGTCACGAACTGGAGAAAGTGATCGTTAATCTGATTTATGCCTTCCCAAGGATAGTTGGTGGGGAAGTATGAGTTGGGATAAGCATCTTTATACGCTGCCTGACCCACGATAATCGGCTCTTGGCTCCGCTCGAACAGAGTCTTTGCCGGAGCAGGATTTACCGCAGTAACCGGCGCCGCCGATGTAAATTCTTTTTCCAGATTAGCCTGGCTGAATGTATAGGCCGGGTCCGTACCGACTGACGAGCGCACGATGACCTGCATGACAGTACGCGTGTTCGGAGCATAGCCTGCTTTGGGGCCGGTGCCGCCTATCCAGGTGCCACTGGCCAGGTCATAGGTGCCGCCGGTGCCATATCCGCCGACATCACGCAAATCGGGCGCATCTGTATAATAATCGTACGTTGACACACCGGCAGGCCAGGCAGCTGGTGCATCATTATAGAGAATCAAGGTCTGGCCGGCATATGCGCTGAAATCGACAATAACATCTACTCGTTCCGCCGGACCGACCGCAAGGCCCATCTTGTCTACATTGCCGACCCAAAAGGCAGTCGGGTCGGTGATATAGGTAATCGGCTGCGGATCTATTACCACCGGTTTCGGCAAGAAGCCGCTGTCAGTACCAATCTGGATCCATTTTGGTCCCCAGTTGGTGCAATTCCACGAAGGGTTTGCAGTGGTGCCGGAATTAGTACAGGTGCCGGGGTCGGGAACTCCGCCGTCACGTCCGTCTACCGGCCAGAGCGGCGGCCAATTGTTTGCTGCGGCAAGCGAAGCCGAAGCCGCCACCATCGCCACTTCGGTATGGCGGTCTGCCGGCCGGAAATCGGGGCTGACCTGGTTCGGGTCGGCTTTATAAAAGGACAGGTTAAAGAAACGGTCGCTGGCGGCATTGAGAATGCGGAAGCGATAGGCACGTGGGTCCACGGTCAAGGTAGGAAATGCGGTACCGTTGACAATGGCGCTGTCCTGAAAGGCTTCCATGCCCATGGAGGTATTGGGTGTTCCCGGGATCATTGTCGGCTGCCCTGGGGTGGTGCAATTGGCATACACAGCGGGCAACGGGCTGCTGCAATCGGCATCGTAATATGGATTTGCCACGGGACCTTTGGTGACAACGGTTGCAGGATAGAACCAGGGGCCATACATCCAGCGCCCAAAGGGATTGACTCCGCCAAATCCTGCGGCAAGGGTCTGGGCCGGCATATAGACATGGGGCAGCCAGAGATCGCCCGTTACCGGCGGGCGCACGCCATTTACGTCGGGAGTGCCGCTACCCCAGTTCCAGAGCGGGTCGGTGACACGAATTTGGGTCGTGGGCTCACCTGTTACCGGATGGTTGACAGGAGTGGCATCTACGAAGGTCTTATCCTGGATGATCAATGGTATCTGGTCTGGCGGCACGATCCCGCGAGCCACAAGATCCTGATCGTACTTGTCGGTAATCAGGTAGCCTGCGGCCTGGCCAACATAGACGTTGAGCCGGGTGATGCCCCAGGCATGGTCGTGATAGAACATCAGCCTGGAACTCTGCTGATTGGTATAATAGTAGGTCATTGAACCGTCACCCGGATCAGGCATGTCCGGCACATTTTTGAAACTGACGCCTTTGGTGAACGGCGTTATTTCGTCAGCAGGGGTAATCCACTGATGGGGTGTTCCGTCGCTGATCCATGGGGTGCGGCCGCCATGCAGGTGGATTACCGCACGATTTTGAGGGTAACTGGCGCAGTTATTGGGATCTTGGGTATTATCGCACGGCGCGCCATCGCCACGGGTCGTACCGGGATAGGCTGGCCCGGGACCGGCACCCATGACTGTGGTATCTACCGGTATGAAAAGGTTCCCGTCAACACCAACCGGCAGCTTGTTGGTGAATTTTATGCGTATCGGGCGATCTCTTTCGGCAATAATCGTAGGGCCGGCCTGATGTACCGGATCCGGGGCAAGCCCTACGCCGGCAGCCGTGTCGGCGGGTGTGCAGGCATGGCGGTTGGCACCGCATAAATTCTGGCTCGGCAAAGTGCCGGCAGAGATGTTCGTGCCTCTGTTGACCTGTACATAGCCGCGCAGCATGGTACCGGGCGCCGGCAGATCCGAGTGCATCCGCTCGTTGAATTGCACCAGCTCTATCTCATAATAATCTGAGCCGGGGTAGGTTGTGATGTCGGGCTTGGCAACTGAGAGATATTGCCCCAGGTTGTTCGCCTTGGCGCTCCCGAGCCCAGGGAGGCTATCAACGAATTTTGCCAGTGGCGGGCTGTTTGCCCAGTTTGCTGTCGTGTAGTAATCAGGCACTGACGGGTTGCCATTGGCATCAAAAGGTCCAGTTGGAATGGGGGGGACCGTACCAGCTCCGGCCAGGTTCGGGAGGCCCCATATGCAGAGCAGGGTAAAAACCAGTCCGAAGCTCCGTATCTTCATTATTTTAAGAGTATTCAAATTCGCCTCCTGTTTAGGCAATACGTCAGTTATTTGAAATCAGTGGATGACGGGTTCAGTTGTTGTGCTGCCTGCCGCGCCTTATGTATTTTCAATCTTTCCGCTTTGAGCGCTTTTGCTGCCGTCTTGCGCTGTTCGGATGTAACGCGCTGTTTTTGCTGATTGCGAACCATCTCCCTCTTAGCGGCCAACTCCGGCGTCAGAGCGGTTCTGCCCGCGGCAAAGACCGGCCCGCCTGACAATGACAGCAGCACAGCTATCATCAGTGACAGAGCAACGGTACCGAGTGTTCTGTTCTTCATGGTGCTCCCCTTTCTCAATCCTAATGAAAACCAGTCGTACAAACCGGAAACTTTACCGAAAAAGCTGCCGGATTATTTCAATAAATGACCCATTCACTCTTTGGCAACAAGGCGGGCTCTGCCCCAGGACCCAGTTGAATAATATAGCAGCCACTGGACACATAGCGCTGTCCCGGACCAAAAGTGAGATATTCATAATCCCTCACTATGAGATCCATCTGGGAACCGATGATATCAAGCAGATGGTCGCGGTACAGGTTGTCATAGAGCAGATTCAGTCCACGCATGGTTACCAGCTTCAGCATACCTATGGTGCGTGAGGTAATCCTACGGTCACCAAGATCCTTTGCCCTGGTCAACGTCGGGACCTTGGCAACTAATGCCCCATCCCCAGAACCGACATACGGCGTCAGGCGATAGGGAAAGGTAATGTAAACCCTTTCACGGACAGCTTCCTCCAGGGTTATTGTCTTTTTGCCAAGGTACCCGGAGGAAATAAAAATTTTGCCGGTAGGAGGAAGTTGTTCGGTCAGTTTCGGCAGGAACGGTAGAAGTGCGGCATCGGTCCAGAGTAGCAGCACCCCGGGCTTGTGCTTTTTCAGGATATCGGCCAGTACGGCATGATCAAGTAACTGGCCGGCAGCAAGAGTCAGCGTGGTTACTGCCGGATGATCAAGTTCGTGCCAACTGGCTTGAAAACCGGATGCCAGCGCCCGGCCGACCGGGGAGTCCTGTACTATCTGCAGTATGGGTGTGTCAGCGGCGCTGCCCTCCATGAGATTGAGATAGCGCGCAGCCGCCTCTCCCTCCTGGGCATAGCCTTTGTTGAAATAGTACGTATACCAGCCAGTGGCGGAAACAACCGGCAAATCGGTAATCGGAAAGAGACAGGGCAGATGCTCTGCCTCGCAAAAATCGTGGATAGGCCGCCAGTCGCTGTTCGAAATGCCGCCCAGCACCGCAAAAACCGGGTTACTTTTATAGTACGCCGCCAGTTGACTGCCCCATGTTGCCGGAGCGCCTTTCAACTCCCATACAGCCAGGGACGCCTTACGAAAGGCATGCTTCATCTCAATGGAAGGAGAATAGCCGAACTTTATGAAATCGTCGTATAGCTTTAACTGCTGATTTTTTTCGGCTATTACCTCTTGAAGCGGCTGGAGCAGGGCCTCGCGATCCTCCTGGCTGACATCGTCGGTAATTATGGTGGCAAAATGGAATTCAGTAGCGCTGGCCCCTGGAGAGGGCGTTGAAGAAAGGGATTCCAGATAACTTATCAGGATTGCCATGTCACGGTCATCCAGCGGGTAGCGGGGCATGGCATCATTCAATACGTTCCCGGCAGGATCGATACCATCACGCAGGGCGCTCGCCAGGCTTTTCCGGTCATAGGCCGGCCGTTGGACAACCGTTCTGTCATGCATGGCCTGTCCGGCCCGATCCGAGTTATTGGTCAGAGAGGGTGGCCGGATATAAGGTTTGTACAGCTTTGCGCCGGTGGCCGGAGGAGCAACGACATTGCCCTCTACCGATCCCAACCCGGCCCGCAGATGACAACTCGCACAACTGAAAGAGGTGCCTGGAACAGCGACACCGCCTTTGACAACAGACTGCATCGCCTTGCCCGAGGGCAAAATGCCTTCCCGGTACATCCGCTCCCCAAGGCGCATCTGTTCCGTGGCTGACAGCGCCGTTTTTACCGGTTCAGCGGCTGAACATGGCAGTATGAACCCCAAGAGGCAACTGATAAGTAAGACAGCAACGGCAACTCCGTCTTTTCCCAGCTTATTTGTGCCAGATGTGCTCATATTGACTCCAATCATCCGAGTTTATTCACTGTACTTGATTTACGCCATGAGCCGCTTCCTTTAAGACTAAAAGTGTCTTATTGGCAATTAGATTTGAATATCGAGGATTTGTCTACATAAATTAAATTAATTAATTTAATCAAGAACCCCTTAACAAGCTAACCTGATATTTTTGTTGTTGTTTTACACCAAACAATTTTCTCATCAAGTCAGTATGGTTGACATACATAGCTTTTAATGCATTATTGAACTCCTACTTTACTAAGCTACTATCGGTTGCCAAGACAGTGAATTGAAGACTTAAAGCTTGGTCCTGCTCTGTTTTCAGCCTGTCTTTTGGCTTTGAATTCCGTACTTTGGTGCTCATGCTTGCCATCACAAACCACCTCCGCATCATGGGCGAACCAAACTTGACTGCCTGTCCGCAAAATCGGAGTATTCTAAAACCACCAAGGAGGACATTTTGTGAAAAGAATCGTGTTCAGTGTTTTACTCACCTTCAGCCTGGGAATAATTGCCCCCCTGACAATTTGCGCCGCGCCATCTCCGGCCGCCAAGGTCGCCTACCAACCACTCCCAAAACCTGGGGAAAAAATATCACTTGATGCCAACAGCTATTTTATCTATGGCTTTGAAAAACCGCCCAAACTCGGTATGGCTATCATGAGGGTTGACATATTCAACCGTAACGGCAAACGGGACACGTCGTATGTGGTCAAAGGGGATGCGGACATGCCTTCCATGAGGGGAGCTCACGGCAATGGCGAAGGGGAGTATTCCCTTTCTGCCAAGGGAGTTTACCTCAAACCGATTCGGCTTGTCATGCCTGGGGACTGGGAAGTCACCCTCATATTTGAGAAAAATGGCAAAGTGGTATTCCGGGGCGCCTACCTGTTCGATCTTTAAGAGGCTGTTGAAAAGCTCACGTTGTTCAAAAAAGCCAGATCGACGCAACCCGTAGAAAGGCCCGCGGAGGCGTAACAGTGCTAAACCGCACAATTTCACTTGTGAAATTGGACCGCGAAGGCGCCCGAAAGGTGAGGCCGCAGGCCGAAGTCACAACAGGGCTTTCAGGACAGCGGCGAGATGGCTGTTTTTCAACAACCTTTTAACAAATGAGAGACAAGAGCATGAACTGGTATAAGATGAACCGGCTGATAGTACTCGGCTTGAAGCGTATTCTCCTTCCGACAATGTTGTTGTCCCTGTTGATGGCTGCTCCGGTGTGGGCAGCCATCAGTTGCGAACTGAACTACCCGGCCAGAGATGTACCCAGGCTCTTCCCTGATTCCACCAGTTACATAACCACTTACTTTTCCTTTACCAAACATGGCGGCCCCACCCTGCTGCGGCAGGTCGAGTCGCGTCTCGGAGGGGTTCCAGCTCTCTTCGCCCCCCTTGATGTTCCTTACACACTCTACGAAATCTACAAAGGGACGAAGAAAGTCGGCTACGTTCACGGTGTAAACCAGAAGGGGCAGTTTGGCGTGATCGAGGTTTTCGTCTCCCTGGACATGAAAGGGGTGATCAAAGCCTTCTATATCCAGAAGATATCCGGACAGTGGGCAAGGAAGTTCACTTCGACCAATTTTGGCAAACAGTTCATCGGGCTCTCCCTCAAGGATTTTGAGTCCTACGACCCGGTCAGCAGCAAGGGCTCCGGCAAGGTGGCCGCAATAAAAAATCCGGCCCCGGAGGCATCAACCGACTTTTACGGTTTGCTGCGGGCAATAAAGAAAAACCTCATTCTGATGGATGAGTTCTTTTACTCGGCAAAAAAGGCGCAGCCATGATCAGCAAGTTCCAGATTGCCAGCAAGAACCTCCTGCGGAAAAAGTCGCGCACCTTTCTTACCCTGGCAGGGATCATGCTGTCATCATGGGTGCTTGTGAGCTTGCTCGGCTTTAACCGCGGCTATGAAACCGCCCTGAACCGTGACATCGACAACATGGGCTACCAGATCATGGTGATGGCCAAGGGCTGTCCATACGAGGCAGCCACGATGATGCTCCAAGGTGGGGCAGGACTGCGCTACATTGAACAGTCGGTGATGGATTCCATTGCCAAAAAACCGGAAGTTGACCAGGTCACTCCGATCCTGATGCAAGCATTCTTCGATCCCAACAAGGGTGATGGGGGGGGGATTGCCGGTTATTACGGCGTTGATGTCGCCACATATCCTGGCATGAAACCATTCCTTCGCTTTCACCAGGGTGGGTGGTTCCATGAGGCAACGGCAGCCGAGGCGGTCATGGGTTACGAGGCCGCCGAACTGGAACAGCGCCAGGTGGGGGACATGATCCTGGTCCCTGAAAAGAATGTCCAGCTCAAGGTCGTGGGCATACTTGAGCGTTCCGGTACCCAGGATGACGGTACGATCTTTGTGCCGCTGAAGACGCTGCAAAAAATCTCCGGCATCGACAAGATCACTACCATAGGCATCAAGGTCAAGAAGGATGCTGACATCACCAAGCTGGAAGCAGCCTTGTATCAGCTGCCTGATTTGCAGGTAGTCAGCTTCAGCCAGGTAAAGCAAACCATCATGAAGCTCATCACCACAGCGCGGATAATGGTGCTCTCCATTGCGATTATCGCCTTATTGATCGCCATGGTCGGTGTTGTTAACACCATTCTCATGTCGGTATTGGAGCGAAAACAGGAGATCGGCATCCTCAAAACCATGGGGGCGATGCCATGGGACATTTTTTGCCTCGTCTGGACCGAAACCCTTCTCCTTTGCGCCTGCGGCGGGACCGCCGGGATTGGGCTGGCATTTGTCTTTGCCCGGCTCTCCGATATCCTGGTGCGGAGGATTCTCCCCTATGCCCCTGGCGGAAATCTTGTGGCAATCGATATGCGCCTTTCTTTATTAACTCTGGCGATCATCGTGACCGTGGGACTGGCGAGTGGCATTTACCCGGCCTGGAAAGCCGGCAGGGTACGTCCGCTGGAATCCATAAGGAGTGATGTATGACCGTTCAGGATGGTGCATCGTTGGAGGCACAAGACCTGACCAGGGTATATCGCCGGGGGAGCGAAGAGATCCGGGCCTTGGATGGGGTATCGTTGCAGATTAAACACGGGGAGTTTGTTGCCTTCATGGGGCCATCGGGATCAGGGAAGACCACCCTGGTTAACCTGCTCGGCTGCCTTGACAATCCTTCGTCGGGAAAACTCACCCTGGCCGGCAGAAACATCTTCGGTAACGGGAAACCACTTGGGGAGCGGCAACTGACCAGGATTCGACGGGAGATCTTCGGCTACATCTTCCAGAACTTTTACCTCATACCCACCCTTACCGTCCGGGAAAACGTGGCACTTCCCCTCGCCTTCTACCGTAAGCCAGGGGTTGAGGGGGAGGTGGAGCGGCTCCTCGGGATGCTTGGCATGGCACACCGGATGAACCACCTGCCGGCGCAGATTTCAGGCGGCGAAATGCAGCGCGTGGCCATTGCGCGGGCGCTGGTGAACCGCCCCGAAATCCTTCTCGCCGATGAACCTACCGGGAATCTGGACACGAAAAGGTCGGGAGAGATCGGAGAGGTTCTGCAGGACCTCAACCAAAATGCCGGCCTAACCATTATTATGGTAACCCATAATCCCGGCCTTGGCCGGCTTGCAGGGCGGCTGATCGAGATGCGGGATGGCCGGGCCTATGAAAACCAATAAAATCAATACCAGAAAAAAAACCAAGAATTTTCCTATGCATACCTGAGCGGATCGCTCAGACCGGCCTCGGCAAACCCCTTCAACCGCAAGCGGCAGGAGTCGCAGACCCCGCAGGAGAGCCCCTCAGGTGAGGGGTCGTAGCAGGAGTGGGTCAGGGCGTAATCAACGCCCAGTGCCACCCCCTTTTTGATGATCTCCGCCTTGGTGAGGCTGATCAGGGGGGCATGGATCCGGAACCGGCTCGTCCCTTCCACCCCCGCCCTGGTGGCCAGGTTGGCCATCTGCTCGTAGGCGGCGATATACTCGGGGCGACAGTCAGGATAACCGGAGTAATCAAGGGCATTCACCCCGATGAAGATGTCGGAGGCGCCCAGCACCTCTGCCCACCCGAGGGCAAAGGAAAGAAAGATGGTATTGCGGGCCGGCACATAGGTGACCGGGATATCATTACCCACGCCCTCCTTGGGCACATCTATATCGGCCGTCAGGGCGCTGCCTCCCATCAGGCGCAGATCAAAGTCAACCACCAGATGTTCCGCCGCCCCCAGGCGTTTGGCATTATCCTTGGCCACCGTCAGTTCATGGCTATGCCGCTGGCCGTATGAAAAGCTGATGGCACAGGGCGCAAACCCTTCTGCACCGGCTATTGCAAGACAGGTTGTAGAGTCCAGTCCTCCACTGTAGAGGACAACCGCTTTTCGTTCCATACTGCTACGCTCCTATTTTTGAAGTGCCAGATTGTTTATTAATGTGATAGTATCAGAAATCATAGGCTGGTAAATCCAAAAAAGAGGAACCCATGAAAAAGTCATTGCTATTGTCTGTATCACTAATCGCTGCACTCTGCACATCCGCCTTTGCAACCAAACCTGCCGGTCACCCTTCCGCCGCAGCCCAGGGGCTGACGGCTCAACCGGCGGCCCCGGAAACGCTGTCCGGTAAAGCGCTCCAGACCATGAACAGCGGCGGCTACACCTATATCTACCTGCAGAAGAAAAATGGCGAGAAGGTCTGGGTGGCCGTGCCGGAAACCACGGTGAAGACCGGCAGCCAGATCAGTTTCAAGCCCGGCATCGAGATGCGAAAATTTGAGAGCAAGAGCCTGAAACGCAAATTCGATTCCATCATCTTCTCCGATGGCGTGCAGGGAGTCGGCACGGCCAGTGCCGCCCCAGCAGCCATGAATGCCATGGACAAAGCGCCAGGCAGCATGTCCCGCACCACCACCTCCAAGGAAAACAAGATTTCCGTCAGCAAGGCAACCGGCGCCAATGCCACGACAATTGAAGGAGCTTACGGCAACAGCGCCAAGCTTGACAAACAAAAGGTCGTCATCAGGGGCAAAGTGGTCAAGGTATCAGCCGGCATCATGGGCAAGAACTGGGTTCACATCCAGGATGGCACCGGTTCCCAGGCCAAGGGGAATTACGACCTGACCTGCACCACTGCGGGCGATCTGCCAAACGTCGGCGACGTGGTAACCATCAGCGGCACGCTGACTAAAGACAAAGATTTCGGCGCCGGCTATTTCTACAAAGTCATCATAGAAAACAGCACGGTAAAGAAATAGGCGCAGACTCCGCCACTGTAAAAGCCCCTCCCGACCGGAGGGGCTTTTTTCATTTTTCAGTCACCTTTGCCTACCTATCCTTATTGTAAACCCTTCAACAACTCTGCTAAAGTGTGGCATGTCCGATCCTGTCCGCCGGCATTACGAACTGTATCCCTATCCCAGTTATCCCTTGCTGGCCTCGGTGCGCCGCCGCGACACCTATGCGCTCAACCTGACCGCACTCTGGATCCGCTTCAACGGAGAATTGCCGCCGGCAATCGCAAAGCGAATCCTGATTGCCGGTTGCGGAAGTTTTGCTCCCTACCCTTTTGCCCTGTCAAATCCCGACGTGGATATATGCGCCCTTGATCTGTCCAGCCGGTCCCTTAAAAGGGCACGATTGCACTGCCTGCTCCATGGCAGGCGCAATCTCACCTTTCAGTGCGGCGACCTGCTCGAACCGGCCTCGGTCAGCAGCACATACGGCTTGGTTGACGCCTTTGGCGTCCTGCATCACCTGGAAGACCCGTTGACTGGATTAAAGGCACTGGCGGCACAGCTTGTTGATGGCGGCATTCTGCGTATCATGCTCTACAGCCGCTATGCGCGCCGCTCGGAAGAGTCCATCCGCCGCGCCTTTCGGCTGTTGGGAATATCAGACCCAGCCAGGGCCCGAAAGATCCTGCTGGATTCAAAGCCTGGCTCGCGTCTGCGCCGCTTCCTGGACACATCCTGGGAAGTCGGCACCGGAGCCGGCTTGGCCGATGCCCTCCTGCATCCCTGCGTCCTTACCTACCGTATTGATGAACTAATGGCGCTGGTTGGCCGGTCCGGCCTTGAACCGTTGATGTTCGCCCATGACAATGCCCTGCCTGATATAGACCAGGAAATCGAGCGAATCCGCCGGCTGGAAGCGTGCAAAGAGTCCCCGGGAAACTTCGTGCTCTACCTGGGGCGCAATGTGAAGGGTCCATGCCTTGATGAACGCCGCGGCTTTCTCGTGCTCAACCCGTGTCTAAGGTCTGCCCTGGGGACGATGCGTCTCGGAACGCTCCATATCCCGCAGCGGTTGGGAAACCCCAATCCGTCGCTCGGTCGTCAAGAGCGGTCTTTTTTGAGACGGTTTGCACACCCCGTTCCCTGCGACAGTCTTTCCTTGCAAGACCTGAATGTGGCGGCTAAATACAAACAATCGCTGTTCCTGCTACATTACCGGCAGTAATCCTCAAAACGACACGGCCCCGGGAACATTCCCAAGGCCGTGTCGTTTTACAGGAGCGCAGCAACAACCGCTATCATCAGCCATGACTTCGGGAAGCGCGACTAACCGTAAACAATCCGTACATGTTGCAGATAGTGCAGCAATTTGTCACAACTGGCGGCAATCGAACTTTTGTCCTGGATGGCTGCGGCCTGCTCAAGCGCAAGGCCTATTTCCGAAATGGCATCGAAGCCGTAGCTGCCGCCGGCCCCCTTCAGGCGGTGGCCAAGCCTGGAAATTTCCTCCAGATCATCCGTTTCCAACAGACGCCCAAGCAGTTCGCAATCCCTGCGCCTGCTCTCAAAAAAATCCGGAATTATGGGTTCCAGATCACTGTCGATTTCAACCTGTATTGTAGCGTCGCCACTCATATCTTTCATAGGAATCCCAACCCTTATAAACAAAACAATATGCTTTAGTTCATTCATTTTCCGCCTAAAAAACGCAGAAAACAACTGTTAACTTACCAGGCGGATATATCGAGAAAGGCACTCAAACAGCGCCTCTTTTTTAAAAGGCTTAGAAATGTGATCATCACAACCCGCTTCCAGGCATGCGCGGATATCATCTTCCGTGTCATGTGCCGTCAAAGCGATAACGGGTGTCCTTGCCCGCCCGCTTTTTTGTTCCATCTGGCGCAGCAAGCGCGTGGCTGTATAGCCATCCATGACCGGCATTTGTATATCCATCAGAACCAATGCGTATGCGTTCTTTTCGAACAACTCCTGTGCTTCACTGCCATTGGATGCTTCATGAATGTTTAAATGCTTTCTGACCAGCAAGAGGCGCAACAGTCTCCTGTTGTCAAGGGAATCATCCACCAGGAGCACCAGCGGAAGGCTATCGTCATTGGCGGCAACTGGCGAACCGGGAACTTCGGATTTGGCCTGGGCCGGTTTTTCCGCCTTATCCGAGATCTCGCTGCCGGACGACACGCGCAAAGGAATCGTAAAACCGAATTGGCTGCCAACGCCCACCTTGCTGGCAACCCGCAGATGACCGCCCATGGTTTCCACCAGCTTACGGCTTATGGCAAGCCCAAGACCGCTGCCGCCATACTTGCGGGTGATTGATGAGTCGGCTTGGGTGAAAGTTTCAAAAATCATTTCCAGTTTGCTCTCCTCGATGCCGATGCCGGTGTCGCGTACCTCGAACGTGACCGGAATCAGATCATCCTTTTGTGAACCGCCAATGGCGGAAATCCTGACGCTCCCCTCAAATGTGAACTTGATGGCATTGGCAAGCAGATTCACCAGCACCTGTTGCAGCCTGATTTCGTCGCCAATGAGCATGCGCGGCAGACCGGCATCCAAGTCCAAGGCAAGTTCCAGTTTTTTACTCCTGGCCTCCCCGCTCAACATACTGAGGGTATGTTCCAAAATATCTTTCAGACAGAAGTCGCGGGGCAGCAGCTCCATGCGCCCGGCCTCGATACGGGACAAATCTATGAGATCATTCACCAGGGCAAGCAGGTTGTTGCCTGCCTGACGTATCATGTCCAGGCATCTGCCCTGGTCGCTTGTAAGCGATGCCTCTGCCAGATATTCGGCGCCGCCTATTATGGAGTTGAGCGGTGTGCGCATCTCGTGGCTCATATTGGCCAGGAAATCGGTCTTGGCCCGGTTGGCTTTCTCGGCCGCATCGCGGGCAAGCCGCAACTCTTCGGTGGTACGCTGGTGTTCCGCCATTTCAGCCAACAGTCCTCGATTGGTTATGGCCAGCTCATTGGTCCGGCAGGCTACCATATCCTCCAGGGAGCGGTTCAAATCCTCCAGTTCAGCCTGCTTCTGCTCCAGTTTTTTCTGCACGCCCTTGATGGTGCTGATATCCTGGGCAGCGCAGATCACTGCCTCTATCGAGCCTTGTTCGTCATACATGGCTGCCAGGGAAAACAAAACCGGCACCAGCTCTCCCGACGATCTGCGGCAAATGCTCTCATAGCTTGGAACGCGCCCTTTTTGAAAAACGCTGCCAAAGGCTCCATACATGAGTTGCGGCGCCTCATGGTCGTCAAACTCATCCACCCTGCGGCCAGGCAACTGGGCCGGATCATAGCCGAACAAATCTCCATAGGCCCGATTGACGCTCTTGATGATGCCGTCAGGGGAAATTACCGCCAATGCGTCATTCATGGTATTGATGATCTTATCCATGAATTCCCGCGAGACCGTAGTCTGACGAAGGTTTTCGGTCATGGCATTGAATGATTTCGCCAACTGCCCGATCTCATCGCTGGTTCCGATATCAATACCTTCCATCAGCTTCCCACGGCCGACCTGTCTGACCCCTGCCGCCAGAATGGCAATGGGCCTGGTAATGGTGGATGCAAACAGGATCGCCACAACAACCCCGAGACAAAGTATAACGGAGACGTACAAGAACAACTGATTCAGGATATCATGCTGGTTTTTCCGGATCACGGCTTCCGATATACCGATATGCACCTGGCCGAGGTCGCCATGCTGGATCATGGCAGGCATATCGTAGACCAACCCTTCCCCTGCCCCCAGCGCCACGAGACGGCCGGTCTTATCGCCTTCCGTATGGGCATACAGCTTGATCAAATCATCCGGGAACGCATTTCCAAAGGTATGGGCAAGCACCTCTTTGTTGTTGTTTATGACATAAATATAGCGGAGGTCTTCTTCATTTTTAAGGTAATCGTTGACCAAAAGCTGCAGTTTGATCTGGTTTTCGGTGAGGATCGGCGTAATAGCAGCTTCCGCCAGGTGACGGGCAATGGCAAAGGCACGTTTGTACACCTCTTTTTCCAGCCTGTCATGAATATCAACAAGAATGAAGGTAACCAGCGCGGCGCCGACGAGCAGGACCAAGGCTACGGACCCGACGATGAATTTAGTCCTCAGACTGCGGAAAATCATTGATTCCGTTTCCTCTTCCCTGCCAGCCAGGCATTGATAGAGCGGATCGAGTCGTAGTTGGCATCATTACCCGGAACAAAACCATCGATCATCATTCCCCTGAGAATTTCCTTGCCGGCCCCATCGGAAGAGGCCGAGACCAGGATATCCCTTATCTTGCGCTTCAGTTTCGGGTCAAGGCCCGGTCGCACAACTACCGGCGGAATGCCGTAAAAATCCGATTTTGCCACAATCCTCGTTCTTTCCGTAACAGCAGGCGTCTTTCTGGCGATATACTCCCAGATAAGGCTGTCCACTGCCGCACCATCAACGAGTTTTTCGGCGACCGCACGAATGGAAACGTCATGACCATAGGTGTATTTATAAGATGAAAAAAAGGAGTCGGGGGTTTCGTTCAGCTTCGACAACATATAGGTAGGAACCACTTTCCCGCTGTTGGACTTTGGGTCGGCAAAGGCGAACACCTTGCCGCGCAGATCCTGCAGGCTCCGAGCAGGGCTGTCCCTGGGAACTATGATATAGGCCTGATAGGAGGATCTTCCCTTGACAAGCGGCATGGCCAAGAGTTCCATGCCGAATTTTTTCTTGCCCTCCACATATGGGCCGGCACATACAAAAGCAATATCAACGCCGCCAGTCTCCAGCAGGTTGTTCATCTCGCTATAACTGCCACGGTCAACCATCAACACCGGTTGTCCGAGCTTTTTCTCGATATAATCCCTCAGATGCTGATAATAAACATAACCTTCATGGGGCGTGATCATTGCGCCCATGCCGATACGCAACGGCGTCACGTGACGGACTGGATGGGTGCCGTTTTTCTGCGATCCTTTTTTATCCAATTCCACCGGAAGCGGTTCTTTGCTGCAGGTGGTGCAAATGAACAGAAATCCGACCGCCAACGCCATGAGCGCGGAGAACCAAACCCTTTGCCTGAAAAATCTTTCCTTGTTCACATCCACCTGCCGGCAGTCTTGAATTCGGAGTTAATCAATCAGACCCTCTTTCACCAATATTTATAAGTGATGAATTAGAATATACAAAATGTTAAAAATGTGCAAGCGGTGAAGTCGTCCCATGACCGTCCAATTGCTTGAATTAGCGAGGTTGGTATGCTACAAACAGGCAACACATCCAGAGAAAGTTGAATAATTAGAATGACTAATCACACCCCCATGATGCGGCAGTACCTGGAAATAAAATCAGCCTGCCCCGAAGCCATCCTCTTCTTCCGCATGGGGGACTTCTACGAGATGTTCCTGGACGACGCCCTGATAGCATCCCGTATCCTGGACATCGCCCTGACCGCACGCAACAAGGGGAGTGGCGACGAGATCCCATTCTGCGGCGTACCGTATCATTCAGCCTCGCCCTACATCGCCAAACTGATCGAGAACGGCCACAAGGTCGCCATATGCGAGCAGGTGGAGGATCCGAAACAGGCCAAGGGAATCGTGCGGCGCGAGATCGTCAAGATCATCACCCCAGGCCTGCTGATCGAAGCCGAGAGTCTCTCCCCCGAGGAAAACAACTATCTGCTCGCCCTGTGCCAGGAATCGGAGTCGCGCTGGGGCGTTGCCTGGCTTGACCTCTCCACCGGAGAATTCCGGGCAACGGAGCTCATGGGAGCCACCGCGGCAGCAGCCGAGATTGCCTGCATCACCCCACGCGAGATACTACTGCCGGAGGGGGTGGAGCTGCAGACGCTGCCGGGAGAGTTGCAGGCGTTGCTGGGAGACCGGATCATCTCACGCGCTCCCGGTTGGGTTTATGAGCGCGACTATGCCGGATCGCTTCTTTGCAGCCAGCTGGGGGCGGCCTCGACCGCAGCCCTCGGACTGGAGGGGATCCCTGCAGGACTGTTGGCGGCCGGCGCCGTGCTGCACTACCTGCGGGAAAACCGCAAATCCGCTGTCCCGCATATCCGTGACATCAAGGTCTACGAACGTTCCGAACATCTGGCGCTCGACCCCGCCACCCGACGCAATCTGGAAATAACCGCCACCATGGCCGAAGGCAGGAAAACCGGTTCACTGCTGGGCTGCCTGGACATGACCGTCACTGCCATGGGCGCCCGCAGGCTCAAGCATTGGCTCAGTTACCCGCTGCTGGGCCTGGAGCAGATCCGGCAGCGCCTGGATGCGGTGGAAGAGCTTCTGGAATCCAACGAAACGCGCGATGAGTTGATCGACCGGCTGCGGGAGATCGCCGACCTGGAACGGCTCAACGGCCGCATCGGCATGGCATCGGCCTCGGGCCGCGATCTGCGTGCCTTGCACGACTCGCTGCGCCGTCTCCCGGAACTTCTGGAGTTGCTGGCATCCCTGCACATGCCCCTGCTACAATCGTTGGCAACAACAATCGACCCTTTGGACGACATCCGGGATCTGGTGAGCCGCAGCATAGTCGAAAACCCTCCATTTTCGCTGCGGGAAGGAGGTGTCATCGCTCCCGATTGCAATGCCGAACTGGACGAACTGCGGGCCATAAGCCGCGAAGGAAAGGGATTTATTGCCCGGCTGGAGGCCCAGGAGCGGGCCCGCACCGGCATATCCTCCCTAAAGATCCGCTACAACAAGGTTTTCGGCTACTCCATCGAAATCACCAAAAGCAATCTGGCCTCCGTACCGGCCGATTACATCCGCCGACAGACCCTGGCCAATGCCGAGCGCTTTGTCACCGAGGAGCTGAAGAACTACGAGGAAAAGGTGATGGGGGCCGAAGAGCGCATCTGCGACCTGGAATACTCGCTCTTCCAGGAGATTCGCGAGCAGGTGGCGGCACAAGCCGAGCGCATTGTCCGTACCGCCGACGGCCTGGCAACGCTGGATGTGCTGATCTCCCTGGCCAGGGCAGCCATCGAGAGAAATTACTGTAAACCCCTGGTGGACGAGTCCGACGTGATCGAGATTACGGACGGCCGCCACCCTGTCATCGAAAGAATGAAGCTGGGAGAAAACTTCGTACCAAACGACACCCGCCTGGACAGCGGCGAAAACCAGATCCTGATGATCACCGGCCCCAACATGGCCGGCAAGTCCACCTACATGCGCCAGGTGGCCCTGATCACCCTGATGGCCCAGGTCGGCAGCTTCGTCCCCGCCACCGCAGCGCGCATCGGCATCGCCGACCGCATCTTCACCCGCGTCGGCGCCGGCGACAACCTGACCCGGGGCCAATCCACCTTTATGATGGAGATGATGGAAGCGGCCGGAATCCTGCGCAATGCCACCCCCAAAAGCCTGATCGTGATGGATGAGATCGGCCGCGGCACTTCAACCTTTGACGGTGTCTCCATAGCCTGGGCCGTGGCGGAATACATCCATGACACCCCAACCTGCCGCGCCAGGACCCTCTTTGCCACCCATTATCACGAATTGACCGAACTGGCCGTTACCAGGGAGCGGATCAGGAATTTCACCGTGGCGGTCAGGGAGTGGAACGATCAGGTCATCTTCCTGCGTACCATCATCCCCGGCGGCGCCTCCCACTCCTACGGCATCCAGGTGGCCAGGCTGGCCGGCATGCCGGCCGATGTGATCGAGCGGGCCAAAGAAATCCTGCGCAACCTGGAGAGCGGCGAATTCGAGGAAGGCGCCCCGCGCCTGGCCAAGAGCAGCAAAAAGCCGGCCCGGGAACCATCGCCACAATTTTCACTCTTCGAGTCCAGCGAGGATCAATTGCGCAAACGCCTGAAAAAACTCAATATCGCCACCCTGACCCCGCTTGAGGCCCTCAATCTGCTGGACGAGCTGAAGCGGATGATCTGATTTGCGTCTTGCGTCGTTGACATTAGATGCCAAAACCTTTGCTTTGCGCGAAATACTGCCAATCAAAAGCCTCATTAACCCTATAAGTTGAAACATGTGGATATTTCTGCTAAAAGAGCACAATACTTTATATAATTCCGTTATCTCCATAAAGTGACCCATGAGCCGATACCCCCACATTCTGACCTGCCTTCTGATTTTCTGTCTGCTATTCCCGCTTTCAGCCAATGCCACCAGGAAAAAAGCCGGCAACAGTAAAAATACCGCCTTCAGCGATCAGACTTCATCCACTGTCCGCCCCCTGGCAACTCTCGGCGAGATCAAACACTGGTCCAACCCAGACTATACCCGTATTTCACTGTCTCTGGACCGGGACGTGACCTGGGAAGCCCACAAACTGGGCACAGGAGACATCGGCAAGCCTGGCAGGATTTATATCGACCTGAACCGCGCGAGGTTGGGCCAGGTTGTCAGGGACATTACCATCGGCGACGGGCTGCTCAAGGGTGTCCGGGTCGGGCAGTATAAACCCGACGTGGTCAGAGTGGTGCTGGACACGGAAAACATCCGCGATTACAAGGTATTCCCGCTTTCCGATCCGGCTCGCCTGGTGATCGATGTCCGGGGCGAGCGGCGCACTGAAATATCCCGACTGGATGAATCCATCAGTGCAAGCCCGGAGCCGTTGGCCGAAGCAAAACGCGACGAACCTGCGATTGCCAGCGAACCAAAGACAAAAGCGCATACAAAACCGATCTTATCCAAGATACGCCGCATCGTGGTGGATCCGGGCCATGGCGGACACGACTCCGGTGCGGTCGGCCCAGGCGGAACCTATGAAAAAGACGTGGTGCTTGCCATCGGCCTGAAACTCAGAAAACTCCTCAAGGACGAACTGGGGCTTGATGTGGTCATGACCCGCTCCAGCGACGTCTTTATCCCGCTGGAAGAGCGCACCGCCATCGCCAACAAGGTAAATGCCGACCTCTTCGTGTCGGTCCACGCCAATGCCGCCCTTAACCACAGCGCGGCCGGCATCGAAACCTATTACCTGAACCTGGCAAAGACCGAGAAGACAGCCCAATTGGCGGCCAAGGAGAACGGCACGTCGCTGGAAAAGGTCAGTGTGCTCCAGGCGATTCTCTTCGATCTGATGGCCAACTACAAGCTTAACGACTCGGCCCATCTGGCCGAGGATGTGCAGAAAGCCCTCCACAAAAAGGCCCACAACCAATTTACCGACACCAGAAACCTGGGGGTGAAGCAGGGCCCGTTCTATGTCCTGGTTGGAGCCACCATGCCCAGCATCCTGGTGGAAACCGCCTTTCTCAGCAACCCACAGGAAGAGGCGCGCCTGAAGGACCCGGCCTACCAGGAGATGACTGCGGAAGGGATCATGGAAGGCATTCGCAGCTACATCACCAGCCTGAAATAGATGACCGGCACCCTTTACATAATAGCGACCCCCATCGGCAACCTGGAAGACATCACCTACCGGGCAGTACGGATCCTGGGTGAGGTAGACCTGATCGCAGCCGAGGATACGCGCCACTCCCTCAAGCTCCTCAACCATTTCAACATCTCCAAACCGATGACCTCCTATTTCGACCACAACCAGCAGTTCAAGGGGGAGCGCATCCTCAACTCGCTGCGCCAGGGCAGGTCAGTGGCCCTGATCTCCGATGCCGGCACCCCCTGTGTTTCCGACCCCGGCTTTCAGCTGGTGCGGGCGGCGGCCCAAGAAGGGATTGCCGTCATCCCGGTCCCGGGGGCTTGTGCCGCTGTTGCGGCGATTTCTGGTTCCGGACTGCCAAGCGACATCTTTACCTTCGCCGGTTTCCCGCCGGCGCGCCAGGGCAAACGGCGTACGTTTCTGGCCGATCTGACCGGTCTGCCAGGGACCTTGGTGCTTTACGAGGCCCCCCATCGCCTGGAGGAAACCCTGCGCGACATCGGCGAAGTACTGGGAGAGCGCAGTATTGTCGTGGCGCGGGAGCTTACCAAGATCCATGAAGAATTCATCCGTGGGGCGATCACCGATGTCATGGCAGCGACAACGCCTGACAAGGCGCGGGGCGAGGTTGTCATCCTGATTGCCCCTGGCGAGCAAGTCCGCCAAGCCGCTGAACCACTGGATAAACTCCTGCGCAAGCTGCTGGTCGATGACAAACTGTCGGTAAAGGACGCCGCCCGCAAGGCCGCCGAACTGACCGGAGTTTCGCGGAACGAGGCTTATTCAGAGGCCATTCGGCAGCGAAATGACGGGGTTGAATAACATAATTGCTGGAATTTCGGCTGGATATTGTGCTATAAAATTTGATTAAATTTGTTTCTTACTTTACCTGGAGCAATACATGAAAATCTGCATCTTTGGCGCCGGCTACGTCGGCCTGGTGGCCGCAGCCTGTTTTGCCGAAAGCGGCAACACCGTAATTGCCGTCGATGTTGACCAAGCCAAGATAGAAGGACTCAAACAAGGGGTCATCCCGATCTATGAGCCGGGCCTCAAGGAGATGGTGCTGCGCAACCAGTCCGAGGGGCGGCTCTCCTTCACCACCAACGCCGCTGAAGCGGTCCAGTCCTCCCTGATCAGCTTCATCGCCGTGGGCACCCCTCCCGGCGAGGACGGCTCGGCCGACCTGGCCTACGTCCTGGGCGTGGCCCGGGAAATCGGCCGCGCCATGACCGGCTTCAAGATCATTGTGGACAAATCCACGGTACCGGTCGGCACCGCCGACAAGGTCCGGGCTGCCGTGCGCGAAGAGCTGGAACTGCGGGGCGTGGACCTGGAATTCGACGTGGTCTCCAATCCGGAATTCCTCAAGGAAGGGGCCGCCATCGAAGACTTCATGAAGC